>Ga0316604_10001126_pt1 | contig 25485 bp, 26 predicted proteins | sample OWC_soil_day20_C_FD_207650 | JGI IMG/M metagenome (GOLD analysis project Ga0316604, IMG submission 207650) | Wetland soil microbial communities from Old Woman Creek delta, Ohio, United States - OWC_soil_day20_CT | ecosystem: Environmental > Terrestrial > Soil > Wetlands | place: USA: Ohio...
GCCATCGCCTTTGCCGCCCGCCACCCCGACCGCTGCGCCGGGCTGATCCTGGTCTCCACGGCGAGCGGCCGGTTCGAGGTGCCGGAGCATGTGATCCGGCGGCTCAAGCAGTTTCAGGCGCTGTGCCGTGTTCCCGGCCTGGCGCGTCTCATGGGCTGGGTGATGGGGCGGCATCCGGAGCGGGCACGCTCGGTCCGCGATCCGGATCTGCTCAGGCGGACGCTCGAGCATCCGGAAGCCGGGCCGCTGATGCTCGCCCTGCAACGCAGCGTGTTCCAGCGCCTGGCCGAGCGGTTGCCCGGCACGATCGCTGACACCCTGGCCTTCGCCGACCTGCCGCCGCTGCCGCTTGATCAGGTGTTGGCACCGACGCTGGTCATCCATGGCGATGGCGATCAGGTGGTGCCGTTTGCCCATGGCGTGCGGTCGGCCGGGGAGATCGCCGGGGCCGACCTGTTGGTGGTGCCCGGCGGCGAGCATGTGTGCCTGTTCACGCATCTGGACGAGGTGAGGGCGCAGGTGGCGGGCTTTTTGGGCCGGGTAAGGGGGTGAGTGAGGCGGGCGGCTGTGTAGGACGAGACTTATATCGGCCGCCCGCTTCCTCCTGCCCGAGGTCCTGCTTCTCAGGCAGAGGATGGCGGACTTATATATATGGAACAAAGGCGTAAGGGCGGCGAGCCGTGCTCGCGTCATTTGCCAAATGCTGCCACCGAGAAATCGATGAAGGTGCGGAGCTTCGGGGTGGGCCGGCGATCGGGCGCGAACAGGACGTGGAAGGGGCGGGCGGGGATGCGGTGGTCGGGCAAGAGCCGCACCAGCTTGCCGGCGGCAATCAGCGGTTCCAGCATTTCGGCTGACTGCATCAGCACCCCCTGGCCGGACAGCGCCACGGCCAGCAGCGCCTCGCCACTGTCGGACACCATCCGCCCCGATATCGGCACGGTGACGCGGCCCTCCGGCCCCTCGAACTGCCATTCGGTGGCCAGCGTCCCGAAGGAGAAGCCGAGGCAGGTGCGCCCCTTGAGGTCGGCCGGGTGGTCGATGGCGCCGTGGGCGGCGAGATAGTCGGGCGTTGCGCAGACGATCAGGCGATAGGGGGCGAGTGGTCGGCCGATCAGGCTGCTGTCGACCAACTGGCCGACGCGGAAGGCCACGTCGAAGCCCTCGTCGATCAGGTCGACGTAGCGGTTCGACAGGTGGAGATCGACCGACACGTCGGGATAGGCGGCAAAATAGTCCGGCAGCTTCGGCGCCAGGGCGTGGATGCCGAAGGTGACGGGCGCGCTGACCTTCAGCCGGCCGCGCGGCGACAGCCGCATTTCCGAGGCGAAGTCCTCGGCCGCCGTCACGTCGGCCAGGATCTGGCGCACTCGCTCGTAGTAATTGCGGCCGATGTCGGTGAGGCTCTGCTGGCGCGTCGTCCGGTTGAGGAGCCGCACGCCAAGGCTCTGCTCCAGGGTGCGGATGTGCTTGCCGACCAGTTGCGAGGACAGGCCCAGCGCGCTGGCCGCCGCCGAGAAGGAGCCGAGCTCCACCGCCTTGACGAAGATCCGCATGCTGGTCAGCCGGTCCATTGGAAACACCGTGTTGTAAGTCAAGCGACAAGGCCGAGTATTATCGCCATTTTGTTTCCGACGTAAGGTCGCGTCCTCAACACGCGATGGAGACAGACATGACCACTGCAATCATTGGAACGGGCAACATGGGTGCGGGCCTCGCCAGGGCCCTGGTGGCCTCGGGCGAAGCCGTGGCGCTGGGCGCCCGCGACCCGGCCAAGGCGACGGCGCTCGCCGCCGAACTCGGCGCCCTGGCTGAAGGCGGCGGCATCGCCGCGGCGGTGGCGCTGGCCGACGTCGTCGTACTGGCGCTGCCCTATGGCGCGCACGCTGAAACGCTGAAGCTGGCCGGCAACCTTCAGGGCAAGGTGATCGTCGACATCTCCAACCCCGTCACCGCCGATTTCCAGGGGCTGGCGATCGGCCACACCACGTCGGCCGCCGAGGAACTGCAGGCGCTGGTGCCGGGCGCCAAGGTGGTGAAGGCGTTCAACACCATCTTCGCCGGGCTGCTCGGCGCCGAGGGCCGCAAGGGCAAGGTGCTGCAGGTGTTCGTGGCCGGCGACGACGCGGGCGCCAAGGCGGCGGTGTCGAAGATCGCCACGGCGATCGGTTTCGAGGCCGTCGAGGCCGGGCCGCTGTCCAACAGCCGCTTCCTGGAGCCGGTCGGCGAGATGAACATCCAGTTCGGCTTTTTCCTCGGCAAGGGCCCGGTGGTCGCGCCGGCCTGGATCAGCGTGTAACCCTCCATCGCCGGAGCGGGAGACCGATATCGGCCGCCCGCTTCCTCCTGCCCGAGGTCCTACGCCTTCGCGCAGGATGACAGTTTTATATATGAGAAACAGATAGATACGCCTTCGCCGTCGCGGAGGCGGACGGTTTTGGATGGGGATGGTGCCTCGCGGGATGCGTTGCGCTCGGCGGTGGCGCCGTCCCCCTTGCCTTTGCTTACCCGCCGAAGCGAGCGGCCAGGATGGCGGCGGCGTCGGCGATCACCTTGTTCTGGCCCTTCATGTCCAGCGGCGAGCCGGTGGTGTAGATCGCCGCCAGGATGGGCGCCTTGTTCGGCCGGTAGATGATGCCGATGTCGTTGCGGGTGTTGTTGCCGCCGCCGCCGGATTTGTCGCCCACCTGCCAGGTTTTCGGCACGCCGGCCTTGATCAGCGGGCCGGTGACGGTGCCGGCCAGCATCCAGTCCTCCAGCTGTTTGCGGGAGGCCGGCGAAAGGGCGTCGCCCAGCAGCAGAGCATCGAGATTGGCCAGCATGGCTTCCGGCGTCGTGGTGTCGCGCGGATCGCCTTCGGTGGCCATGTTGAGGTCCGGCTCGGTGCGGTCGAGCCGCGACGTCTGGTCGCCGAGCGAGCGGGCGTAGTCGGTCCAGCCGGCCGGGCCGCCGATCTCACCGAGGATGAGGTTGGCGGCGGTGTTGTCGCTGACGGCGATGGCGGCGGCGCACAGCGCCTCCAGCGTCATGCCGCCATCAGTGACGTGCGCCTTGGTGACGGGGGCGTAGGACAGCAGATCGGCCTCGCCATAGGCAATGCGCTTGGTGAGCGTCAGCCGCCCCCGATCGACGGCGGAGAGAACCGCCGCCGCCGCGACAAACTTGAAGGTGCTGCACATGGCAAAGCGGTCGGCCGCCCGGTAGTCGAGCCGGGTGCCGGTGGCCTTGTCGATGGCGGCGATGCCGAGCCGGCCGCCGCTCTGCCGTTCAAGGCGGGCGAAGGCATCGTCGGATTTGGCCATGCCCGGGCCGGCAAAGGCCAGGCAGACAGCGGCGGCGCCGGTGCCGAGCACGGCGCGGCGGCTGGGGAATAGGAGATCGCGCATCAATACCTCTTGCGTGCAATGTCGGTGATTCATGAAGCCCCCGGCGGAGGACTTTAGCCGCCGGCATGGCGGATGTAGGGCGGGGCCACGTACAACCGCCGCGGCGCCTGGCTGCTTCGAACGCTTTACAGGCATCGGCCCCTGCCTTATCGTTCCCTGAATGTTCGCCAATCCGGAGGGATTCATGAGATCCGTCGTTCGCTGGCGTGACTGGGACGGTGAGGGGCTTGAGCACTGCGTCTGCCGTGAGGAGGGCGAGGGCCTGACCCTTGAGGGCGTGGTGGTGACGACGCGGGAAGGGCGCCATGGCGGGCATTACCGCGTCCGCACCGATGCGGCTTTCAGGACGCGTGAGGTGCGTGTCGACATCGTCGGCGGGCCATCGCTCCATGTCGAGGCCGACGACGACGGCCACTGGCGCGACGTCCTCGGCAATCGCCCCCTGCCGGCGCTGAAGGGCTGCGCTGACGTCGACATCCGGATCACGCCGGCCACCAACACCCTTCCCATCAAGCGGCTGAAGCTCCTGCACCAGGAGAACCGGGATATCGCCGTCGCCTACGTGCCGCTGCCCGATCCGATCGACGGCGATTGGCTGCCGAGGCGCGTCGAGCAGCGCTACACCTGCCTGATGCCGGACCGCCGTTACCGCTATGAGGGCCTTGCCAGCGGCTTCACCGCCGACCTCGAGGTGGACGAGGCCGGCCTGGTGCTGGATTATCCCGGCGTGTTTCGCAGGGTTTCCGCCTGACTGAGGGAGCAAAGAGGTCGGCATGCACGAGACAACCATCCGCCATGGGCGGTGCGATTGCGGCAACCTGCGCTTCACGGTCAAGGGCGAGCCGGTGCATGTGCACGCCTGCACCTGCACCCAATGCCAGCGCAGCACGGGCAGCGTGATGAGCTACTCCGCCTGGTTCCCCGTGGACATGGTGACCATCGAAGGCCCCTACACCCTTCATCATCACCGCGGGCCGGAGCATCCCGAGCGGTTTCGCGGCTTCTGCCCGACCTGCGGCACGGGGCGGTTCTTCCAGTCGGGGGCGGCGTTCCCCGACACCATCGGACTGGCGGTCGGAAGCTTTGCCGACCCGGCGTTTCCGCCGCCCAGCTTCGTCCTGTATTGGGATGACCGGCCCGCCTGGCTGGGAGAGCCGGAGGCTGTGCCCGTCCGTGGCCAGTCCGAGGCGTGAGGGCGATCGATTTGACCGGCCTTAATCCGAGCCGGAGGCAAGGCCGAGCGGGATGGAGATTTCCACCTCGAGGCCGCCGGGCGCATAGACCTGGCTGACCTTGCCGACGGCGATGGCCGAGCGGATGAGCTTGCTGCCGAAGCCGGTGATCTCCGGCGGGGTGACCGGCGGCCCGCCGCTTTCAACCCAGGTGATGGCGAGATCGGAGTTGGTTTCGTCGAGCTGCCAGCCGATGGTGATCCGGCCGGTGGGTTCCGACAGGGCGCCGTATTTGGCGGCGTTGGTCGCCAGCTCGTGCAGCACCAGGCCGAGCGCCATCAGCGTGTTCGGGCCGAGGATGACGGCCGGGCCGGGCATGATCACCGCGGCGTCGGGGTTGGTCGCATAGGGGGAGAGCACGCGCTCGATCAGCAGCGCCAGGCCGGTCTCTCCCTGCTCGGCGAACCCGATGTCATGGGCGTCGGCCAGGGCGCCGAAGCGGCCCAGCAAGTCTTCGCGATACTCTTCCGCCGTGCGGCCCTTGGTGGTGGTGCGGCGGGCGATCGATTGCGCCACCGACAGCAGGTTCTTCATGCGGTGGCGGAGTTCGCCGAACAGCATGTCCCGGACGGCCTCGCGGCGGGCGCTTTCGGTGACGTCGACGATGGACAGCAGCATGGTGTGGCTGCCGCTGTCGGGGTGGTGCAGCGTGCGCGCCGTCAGCAGCATGGTTTTCCGGCCAAGACCGGGGAAATCGTGCTCGACTTCGTAGTTGATGATGGCGGCGCTTCGGGGGATCACCTGCAACAGTAGCATGCGCAGATCGGGAATGTCCCACTGGCCATCGCCCAGCTCGTGGATGGGCTTGCCGATGGTCTCGGAGCGATCGACCTTGAAGACCTCAAAGAAGGCGCGGTTGGCGCTCTGGACGCGAAGGCTTTCATCCAGCAACAGCATCGGGTCGGCAACGGTGTCGACGATGCCCTGCGCCTGAATGTGACCCGTGCGAAGGAGCCGGTAGAGATCTTCGACGTTCATGACGCGCGTCCCTCATTAAGCCCCAGGTTTATAAACAAACCGCCCGCCTCACAACCGGAATAGAGGCTGCCCGGCAGGACCGGCCGATCGGGGCGGGGCGAGGGAGGGGGCTTGAGCGCGGCCACCTTATGTCCGAGGAGGAGGGGCATCCGGCGATGTCGGGCGCCTGGAGACCTATATCGGCCTTGCGCTCCATCCTGCCCGAGGTCCTACGCCTTCGCGTGGGATGACAATTTATATATATGAAACAATCTCTTATCCTGAGTATAGGTTATCATCCCACGCGAAGGCGCAGGATCTCAGGCCGAAAGGGGTGGTGAGGGATCTATCCGGCGCCTCTCACCGCTCCGCCACCACCGTGCCGATCGGCCTGACGCTGTCGGCGAGGAACTGCTGGAAGGCCTGTTCCGAGCCGTTGAAGACGTTGCGGTCGGCCTTGCCGGGGACACCGGCGACGCGGCCGGTCGAGGTGTATTGCCAGAAGTGCCAGCGGCGATCGCCATACCGCTCGTGCGGCTCGGCGGCGGTGGAGCGCACCCACAGCGGGTAGCCCTCGAAGGCGCCGACCAGCCGGTCCTGATAGAAATCGATGGTGGCGTAGATGATCGGCCGCTTGCCGTAATAGGCCTCGACGGTGTCGAGGAAGGCCTGCATGTCCTGGTGCAGTTCGGCGGCCGGCGGCCGCTTGGTGCAGGTGGGCGAGGTCGGCGTCCACTCGATGTCCAGCACCGGCGGCAGGGCGGAGGCGTCGCGCGGCACGTTCTGGATATACCAGGCGGCCTGCTCGGCGCCGGAGCGGCAGTGGTACCAGAAATGATAGGCGCCGCGCAGCACGCCGGCCCGCGCCGCGCCGGTGTAGTTGTCGGCAAAGCGCTCGTCGACCCGGTCGCCGCCCTCGGTGGCCTTGATGTAGGCGAAGCGGATGTTGTCGCCGGCCACGGCGTTCCAGTTCACCGCCTCCTGAAAATAGGAGACGTCGATGCCCTCGACGGCGGTCTTCGACGGCTGACGGATCTCGAAATCGGCGCCCTTGCGGCTGGTCCGCACCGGCGCGTCATCGTTGAAGGAGATCGCCGAGCAGCCGACGGTGAGCACCGAGACGACCAGCGTCGACCAGCGGAGAAGGAGGGAGCGGGAGGTCACCATCAACGATCCTGTGAGAGCCGAAACGAAGGCGGCGCAGCGGTCGCCGTTGCCGCCAAGAATCCCAGCACAAGGATAAGGATTTGTTAACCACGTGGCGATGGCCGGCCGGTGGTGGTCGCCAGCGCCCGCCTCACCCCTTCAGCCGCAACGCCTCGACCAGCACGTTGAAGGCCGGCGACGACTGGCGGCGGCTTGGGTAGTAGAGGTGATAGCCGGAAAACGGCGGGCACCAGTCGCCAAGCACCTGAACAAGGCGGCCGGCGTCGATCAGCGCCCGGGCGGTGTCTTCCATGACGTAGGCAAGGCCGAAGCCGTCGAGCGCCGCCCTGAGGCCCTGCGGCGACGAGTTGAACACCAGTTGCCCCTCGACGCGCACCTTCAGCTCCTGGCCGTCCTTTTCGAACTCCCAGGCGTAAAGGCCGCCGTAGGTGGCAAGGCGGGTGTTGATGCAGCGGTGGGCGACGAGGTCGTGCGGGGTCAGCGGCGCCGGATGGCTGGCAAAATAGCCGGGCGCACCGACGACGACGAGGCGCAGCTCCGGCCCGATGCGCACGGCGATCATGTCCTTGGCGAGGTGTTCGCCGAGGCGGATGCCGGCGTCGTAGCGCTCGGCGACGATGTCGGTCAGGCCGTAGTCGATGATCACCTCGACGGTGATATCGGGATAATCGGGCAGGATCTGCCTGAGCTTCGGCCACAGGACGGTGGTGGCGGCGTGCTCGCCGGTGGTGATGCGGATGGTGCCGGCCGGCTTGTCGCGCATCGCCGTGACGGCGGCCAGCTCGCTGTCGATGCCGTCGAGCAGCGGGCCGACGGAGGCGAGCAGCCGCTCGCCGGCCTCGGTCGGCGACACGGCGCGGGTGGTGCGGGTGAGAAGGCGGATGCCCAGCCGCTCCTCAAGGCCGCGGATGGTGTGGCTCAACGCCGATTGCGACACGCCGAGCTGGGCCGCCCCGCGGGTGAAGCTGCGCTCGCGGGCGACGGCGAGAAAGGCGATGAGGTCGGATACGATCGGCTGGCGCGGCATTCATGAGATCTCCTCATTTATTTATGCGCCATTGATCGAAGCCGGACAAGCGGGCGGTACCCTATTGATGAGCCACGCTCATGACGGCATGCCGGTTATCGTGGCTAATCGCTAGCGGCGGCCGCTGATAGGGTCCCCTCGCGATCCCGGCAACCGTCCTTTGTCGCTTTTGGCGAGGGGGCGTTCGTTGCCCATCAATCCGGAGATATCATGCCTCTCAACGTGCTCGGCTACGCCGCCCGCTCGGCGACGACGCCTCTTGCGCCCTTTTCCTTCGAGCGCCGCGACCCGCGCCCCGACGACGTGACGCTGGAGGTGCTGTACTGCGGCGTCTGCCATTCCGACCTGCACAACGCCCGCAACGACTGGGGCTTTTCGAGCTACCCGGTGGTGCCCGGCCACGAGATCATCGGCCGCGTCACCGCCGTCGGCAGCGACGTGACCCGGTTCAAGGTGGGCGACGCCGTCGGCGTCGGCTGCATGGTCGATTCCTGCTTTTCCTGCGACCCCTGTGCTGACGGCGAGGAGCAGTATTGCCCGCACTGCGTCTACACCTACGGCCACGTCGACCCGAAGGATGGCCGCGTCACCTATGGCGGCTATTCCGAGCAGATGGTGGTGACCGAGCGCTTCGTGCTGAAGGTGCCCGATGGGCTGGACCTCGCCGCTGCGGCGCCGCTTCTGTGCGCCGGCATCACCACCTGGTCGCCGCTCCGCCACTGGAACGTCACCGGGGACAGCAAGGTGGCGGTGGTCGGTCTCGGCGGGCTCGGCCACATGGCGCTGAAGCTCGCCAAGGCGCTGGGTGCCGAGGTGACGCTGTTCACCCGCTCGCCCGGCAAGGACGCCGATGCCCGCCGCCTCGGCGCCGACCGCGTCGTTCTCTCCACCGACGCGGCTGAGATGGCGGCGGTGGCGGGGCGTTTCGACCTGATCATCGACACCGTGCCCTACGTCCACGACGTCAACCCCTACATCCCGACGCTGGCCGTCTCCGGTACGCTGGTGCTGGTCGGCTATCTCGGGCCGCTGGAGCCGGCGCTCAATACGGTGCCGATGGTGATGCGCCGCAAGGCGGTGGCCGGCTCGCTGATCGGCGGCATTGCCGAAACGCAGGAGATGCTGGATTTCTGCGGTGCGCACGGCATCGTCGCCGACGTCGAGACCATCCGCATGGACGAGATCAACGCCGCCTACGAGCGCATGCTGAAGAGCGACGTCAAATATCGGTTCGTCATCGACATGTCGACGCTGTCCGCCTGACTTGAAACTCTACTGGGGCGGGCATCTGGCTTAGTCTTCTGCGCTTCCGGTGCTCACGGACAGGACGTCCGCTGCGCTCCGGTTCTCGAAGCCGTCGCCAGCTACCTCGCCCCAGCGAGTTTCAAATCAGGCTCTCCGCCTGCCACCGGGGATGGTTCCGGCTATGTATCTGTTTTGAATACATAAATCTGTCATCCCCGCGCAGGCGGGGACCTCAGGCCGAAAGGGGTGAGCGGACGATATAGGGCGCCTCTTGCTCCGGGCTCGGGTATTGGAAGGGCGGATGATATGCGCCGTCCGCCCCGTCCTGCCCGAGGTCCTCCGCCTTCGCGGAGGAAGACAGGTAATTTATATATATGGAACAATTGCGTAGCGTATCTCCGGTGTAACCGGAGCGAATTGTCCAGACGCGCTCGACTTGAAAGGAACCGACCATGCAGATCACCCGCACCGGCACGCGCCCGTCGATGAAAGGTCCCTCGGACTGGTTCACCGGCGCCGTTCGCATCGACCCGCTCTATCCGGTCGCCCCGCCGGCCCGGGCGGCCGGCAACACCGTCACCTTCGAGCCGGGCGCCCGCACCGCCTGGCATACCCATCCGCTCGGGCAGGTGCTGATCGTCACCGCCGGCCTCGGCCGCGTCCAGCGCCTTGGCGGGCCGATCGAGGACATCCACCCCGGCGACGTCGTCTGGTTCGAACCGGGCGAAAAGCACTGGCACGGCGCCGCGCCGGACACCGCCATGACCCACATCGCCATCCAGGAAGAACTCGATGGCAAGGCCGTCGACTGGATGGAGCAGGTCAGCGACGCGCAATATTCAGGCAAGGCCTGACAGGAGATTGCAATGCAAAAGCGTATTCTCGGCAACGGCTTGGAGGTTTCGGCCCTCGGCCTCGGCTGCATGGGGCTCAGCTTTGGCTACGGCCCGGCCACCGACCGCAGCGAGGCGATCAAGCTGATCCGCGCCGCCCATGAGCGGGGCGTCACCTTGTTCGACACCGCCGAAGCCTATGGCCCGTTCATCAACGAGGCGGTGCTGGGCGAGGCGGTGGCGCCGTTCCGCGACGAGGTGGTGCTCGCTACCAAGTTCGGCTTTGTCGGCGGCGAAACCGCCAGGGGCATGGACAGCCGGCCGGCCAACATTCGCGCCGTGGCCGAGGCGGCGCTCACGCGCCTCCGCACCGACCGCATCGACCTCTACTATCAGCACCGCATCGACCCGGCCGTGCCGATCGAGGACGTCGCCGGCACGGTGAAGGAGCTGATCGCCGAGGGCAAGGTGAAGCACTTCGGCCTGTCGGAAGCCGGCGCCGCCAGCATCCGCCGGGCGCATGCCGTGCAGCCGGTGACGGCGCTGCAGAGCGAGTATTCGCTGTGGTGGCGCGAGCCGGAGGCCGAGATCATCCCGACGCTTCAAGAGCTCGGCATCGGCTTCGTGCCGTTCAGCCCGCTCGGCAAGGGCTTTCTGACCGGCGCCATCGACGACAAGACGACGTTTGCCAAGGACGACTTCCGCAACGTCGTGCCGCGCTTCTCGCCGGAAGCGCGCAAGGCCAACCAGACGCTGGTCGACGCCGTCGGCGCCGTTGCCGACGCCAAGGGGGCCACCAAGGCGCAGATCGCGCTGGCCTGGCTGCTGGCGCAGAAACCGTGGATCGCCCCCATTCCCGGCACCACCAAACTCCATCGCCTCGAAGAGAACCTCGGCGCGGCGGCGGTGGAGCTGACGGCCGACGACCTCAAGGTGATCGGCACGGCGCTCGACGCCATCGCCATCGAGGGTGCCCGCTATCCGGCGCATCTGCAGGCGCGCGTCGGCAAGTAACGCTGGGCATCGCCGTGTTCCGCCCCACCGCCCCCGACCGGCGGTGGGGCTTGTGTTTTCCATCCTCCTCCCAAAATCCCAGGATCTCCCATGCCCGATTTCGGCGAGGCCGAAACCGCCGGCCGGCGCACGCGCGCCGCCGACATAGTGCTGCTCGTCGTGCTCGGCGCGCTGATGGCCTTCGCCTCGATTTCCACCGATACCTACCTGCCGGCCTTCCCGGCCATCGCCGCCGATTTCGGGGTGGACGAGGGCCGCATTCAGTTGACCATCTCGAGCTACCTGATCGGCTTCAGCCTGGGACAGCTCGTCTGGGGGCCGATCAGCGATCGCCTCGGCCGGCGCGGGCCGATCGGTGCGGGCCTGGTGCTGTTCATGGCGGGGTCGATGGGCTGCGCGCTGGCCGGCAGCGCCGAGGGGTTGATCCTGTGGCGGCTGCTGCAGGCGCTCGGCGCCTCGGCCGGGCCGGTGCTGGCCCGCGCCATGGTGCGCGACCTCTACGCCCGCGAGCGGGCGGCCGAGATGCTGTCGACGCTGATGCTGATCATGGCGGTGGCGCCGCTGCTTGGCCCGATCGTCGGCGGCCAGATCCTGCTGGTCGGCAGCTGGCGGGCGATCTTCTGGTGCCTGACCGCCGTCGGCGGCCTGTCGGTGGTCGGCGTGCTGATGATCGACGAAACGCTGCCGGTCGAGCGGCGCGGCCGGGGCCGGCTGGCCGGTATCTGGAAGAGCTACCGGCGCGTATTGGCCGACCGGAGGCTGATCGGCTACGCGGCGGTGGGCGGCTTTTATTATGGCGGCGCCTTCGCCTACATCGCCGGCACGCCGTTTGCCTACATCGACTATTACAAGGTGCCGGCCGCCGCCTACGGCCTGTTGTTCGCCGTCAACGTCATCGGCCTGATGGCCGCCAATTTCGCCAACGCCCGGCTGGTGGCCCGCCTCGGGTCCGACCGCATTCTCCGCGTCGGGGCGATGGTGGTGGCGCTGTCGGGCGTGGCGCTGGCCATCGATGCCGGCATCGGCCTCGGCGGCCTGTGGGGCCTGACCATTCCCTTGTTCTTCTATTTCTCGGCATCCGGCCTGATCGTCGCCAACTCGGTGGCCGGCGCGCTCGCCGCCTTCCCGCGCGAGGCCGGCGCGGCGTCGGCGGTGCTTGGCGCGGTGCACTACGGCGCCGGCATCTTCAGCGCCGCCCTGCTCGGCTGGCTGGCCGACGGCACACCCTGGCCGATGGGGCTCGTGATCGGCGTTGGCGGGGTGTTGAGCCTGGCATCGAGCGTGGTGCTGGGGAGGGAGGTCTGATTGGGACTCTCGACAACCAAATGGGACGCCGCTGAGTTCCTGACCAGCGACGAGGCGATCCCAAGCTGTCAACGCTCATCGGCGTGATGAGGGCGCTCGGGCTTCGGTTCACCGTGACAAAGGCCGATGAGGCGGCGTGAATCGCCACCAGAAACGACAAAGCGCCCGAACCGGTCAGGTTTCGAGCGCTCAACGTCATCGTTTGGTTTCTCGGCGAGGTCGCCGTCTGATGCTCAGAGACCGATGGTCCGGGTGAAGGCGCGGTTGTCGAGGTAGCGCTCGCGGGCTTCGAGGTCGTAGCGGTCGGTGGCTTGGTTGAGGTAGTCCATGTCGCGCTCGGCCTGGGAGGGGGCGCGGAGGAGCTGGGCGGTACGCTTGAGGGCGGTGAACATTTCGGTTTTTCCTTTTCCAGACCGGCACATTCCGGTCTCTTGTCTGTTTTCTTTTTGCATCCTCAATATAGGCGCTTAGGCCCTCGCGACCTAATCGCAAGTTCTGAAGGCCGCCTTCAGATTTTCTATAGGTAGAAGTCCGTGAGCGAGGGGACGCCTCACCCCACCGCCGTCTGCATCGCCAGCCAGCGGCCCGGCGGCATGCCGAAGGCATGATCAGCGCATTAACGCCTTATGGCGCCGGTTTGCTCTTGCCGATGATATCCGCCCGCTGGCATGTCCCTGTCGCTGGAACGATTTCAAGCGTGTCTCCGACGTTGAAGCCATCCTGTGGCTTGCCTATCCGAGCGGTATATCTGCACGGTATGGCCTCCCCTTTCGGCGAGGTTCTTGTGAAAGACAGCTCTGCCATCGTTATGATGCTGGTGCGTCCTCGGTGACGGGATTCAACGTCCCAAACAGCTTCGATGGTTGCCACCGCGTGCGGGAAATGATGGAGCCGCCACCGGTATATGCTTCCTGCCAGGGCGAAAAACACCAGTCCGATCAGAGGTAACAAGACGTTCAGAAGCGTCAATTGCCGGGTCGTCAGCGGGCCGTAATCAATCCGAGGTCCAAACATCGTCGTTCGCTTTGGTGCAGGTTCGGATACGCGTCGGCGGCCCATCGAAACCGCTTGCTTACGTTGCATCCCCTGGCGCCGAATGCAATGTAGGCTTGCAATATCGGTGCGAGATTGGTTGGGGGCAGCGGCATGGCCAATCTTTGGCTGGTACGCGATCGCAATTGGCTTGATGCTTGGCAGACCGGCGTCGGCGATAGCCAGGCAGCACGCCTTGGCGGAGGCAATTCGGGCCTATCGCACAAAGAATGAGTAGTTCCGAGCCCACCGTTGGCGGTGTCACCCCACCGCCGTCTGCATCGCCAGCCAGCGGCCCGGCGGCATGCCGAAGGCGCTGCGAAAATGGCGGGTGAAGTGGGCCTGGTCGGCGAAGCCGGCGTCGAGGGCGGCGTCGGCGAGGCGGCTGCCGGACGCCAGCAGGCGCTTGGCGCGGTCGAGGCGGCGCATGACCAGGAAGCGGTGCGGGCTGGTGCCGGTGAGGCGGCGGAACTGGCGCGCCAGCTCGTAGCGATCGAGGCCGGTGATCGCCTCCAGCGTCTCCGAGCGCACCGCAGCCGTGGCGTGGCTCTCGAGATAGTCGCGGGCACGACGGACGGCTGCTTCCGCGGTGGCCGAGGCCCGCTGGCGCGCGGTGCCGGCTTGCCGGGCGAGGCCGGCGGCGACGCGCATCAGCACGTCGTCCATCTGGAGGTCGCCGGGTTCGCCGTCGAGGTCGGCGAGACCGTCGGCCAGAGCCTGCCACAGACCGGCGTCGCGCACCACGGGGTCGGCGACGAAGGGCAGGGCGCCGCGCGAAGCGCCGGTGGCGGCGATCATCTCCGGCGGCAGGTAGATCATGCGGTAGATCAGCCCGTCGTCGTCGCCGGCCGCGCCGTCGTGCACCTCGTCGGGGTGCAGCACGATGACGTTGCCGGGCCGGCTGAACCGCTCGGCGCCGCGATAGCGGAAGGTCTGGACGCCGTGCAGCGTCAGCCCGAGGGCGTAGGTGTCGTGGCGGTGCGGCGAAAAGCCGTTGCCATGAAAGCGCGCCTCCAGCCGCTCGACGCCGCTGTCGTCCATCGACACGCTGAGGCCATCTGAAAAGCGCGCGCACGAACGTTCAAGACCGGCGCCGGTGCCTGGGGTTAAGGCATCGGCTCTTTCGATCCCCCGCACGGAGTTTGCCGGCATGTTCGATACCAAGATCGTCCTCGTCGTCCGCGATGACCTGGCTACCTGGCAGAAGCTCAACGTCACCGCCTTCCTGACCAGCGGCATCGTCGCGCAAACGCCGGCGATCATCGGTGAAGCCTACCGGGATGCGGCGGGGAATGTCTACAACCCGATGTCCATCCAGCCGATGGTGGTGCTGGTGACCGACCAGGAGACGCTGCGCACCATCCACAGGCGGTCGCTGGAGCGCGGCGTGGTGACGTCGGCCTATGTCGAGGAGATGTTTGCGACCGGCCACGACGGCGCCAACCGCGAGGTATTTTCAAAGTTCTCGCCGGAGGATGCCAAGCTGGTGGGCATCGCGCTTAGGGCCGAGAAGAAGGTGGCGGACAAGATCACCAAGGGCGCCAAGATGCACCCGTGAGAGGAGCGGGCTCGTCAATAAGTTGTAGACACGACTGGTTTAGCCTTCGCTCAGCGTTCATATGGATGTGGCAACAACCCGGCGAGTTCTCGAGACGTCGATGGATCAGAGCGACCCCTTCGGGCTTTACCATTTGTTGGGCCTGACGCCTTCGGCTTCGATGAAAGAGATCAAGGCAGCGGGATACCGCCGTCCCTACTACATTCCTTCGGGCGACGAATCCGACAAGGCGTTTGCCGAGGCGTTTCGCCGGACTCCCGAGGCTTACGAAGTTCTCAGCGATCCGGCGCGCCGGGCCAACTACGATTGGTTTGCCCGCAATCTGCCGGCGGAAGCCATCGAGCCCGATGGCTCCGTCCGGTACGACCTCAACCTCATTCCCGACGGGCTGCTCCACTGTTCGCTGTGCGGCAAGATCGCGCTGCAACCGCGCTACATCACGCTCTCCTATGCGGCATTTGAGGAGATGAGGCGTGGGACGCGGGTCGTTGAAAGGGAACGCTTGCTTTGTGTGAGCTGTGTCGATGCCGCACGGTCTCGTAGGGATTTCGAAGAGCCGGTTTCAAGCAAAAATAGTCATTTCAATCATCGCCACCCTTTTTATCTCTTGTATATGCTCTTCAAGGTCGGGCTCGGTGAGAAGCACGACAGGCTCACGGACCAAAAGCTGATCCTGCATAACGTGCGGGCTCTTCTTGAGCAGGGCGACATCAAGACGGCCTATGGCCTGGCGAAGCTGATCCGGAAGTCCGGGGATGAGGCAATAGCCGGGGAGGTCGCCGAGATCCTGCGCATCATCGATGCGTCAGGCACCGATTACTCGGGTTATCCGCTCAAGGATGACTGGGCGCTGTCGGGCGACCAGCAGCTGCTTTATAGCCTGCTGGCGTTCTTCGTGCCGGCGGCGGTTATCGTCGTTGTGTACCTCATCAACGCGAAAGAGACGGCACCTGCGTTCCAGCCCGTTCCGGCTGGTGTTGCGGCTCCGCGGTGCGCGCGTCCGCCCGAGACGAGCGAAGTCCTGACACGCCAGGTGAGGGCGCAGGGAGACCTTACCTTGCGGATCAGGAACGCGAGCGGCCACAAGGCCATCGTCAAGGTCAGGGACCGAAAGTCGGCACTTGTTGCCACGCTCTTCCTGAAAGGAGAGGATAGCATCGACCTCTCGGGCTTGCCGGGCGGCAACTACAGAATCCAGTTCAGTCTTGGCTCCATGCTCGACCCGACCTGCCGGGCCTTCTTGGATACCGGCGCGATTTTCGAGCTACACGAGTTCAACAAGAGGGTCATATCGTCCTTTTCCACCGGACGGGAAATCATCGGGTATGACCTTGAGGCCGATACTCCCACCCATCGCCGGTTGTCCAAGGCGGAATTCGAGCAAGGCTCCTGACTGCCTGTTCCGTCCCCGTCGCTGGAGCGGGGCGTGGTGACGTCGGCCTATGTCGAGGAAATGTTCTCGACCGGCCACGACGGCGCCAACCGCGAGGTGTTCGCGCAGTTTTCGCCGGAGGATGCCAGGCTGGTTGGCATCGCCATGCGGGCGGAGAAGAAGGTGGTCTACAAGATTACGAAGGGAGCGAAGATGCACCCGTGAGAGGGCCGTTATAGTGGGTTACTATGAAAATATGGAATAGGTTGCCGGTGGTCGTGTATACTTGAGCTATGGAAGTTCTCTGGTTTCTGAAACAGCGCACTAATTTTATCAGACGCTATTATGAGACGGCGGCAGAGCCGTTTCGTGAAATTATTTGCAAAATCGAGGCTGAGGAGGCTCCATTTGAGCCCCCTTATAGTGAAGCTGAAGAACCAGCCTTTATGGAGGAGTGGGCCGACGCTACTAGAAGTTTGGAAATTTTAGGGGCTATGTGCGTTTCCATGTTGTCGGAAGCGCTTAAGCTATATTTCCGGACTTGGGAAAGGGAGCTACGCCTTGAGTGCCAGAGGGCTTTTCCGAAAGAATTCAAAGACGGGTTCGTGAATGGTTATAAGGCCGGCTTTGGAGATATATTAAGAACAGACTGGAGCGAGTGCCCAGCTAATTTTGATGTGATTGAGCAAATTGTATTAGCGCGGAATGATGCACAACATCATGACGAGATATCAGAATTAGGCTTACGACATAATCAAAAGGTTTATCGGAAATATCATCTCCCATTCTTCTTAAATGATAACGAAAAGAAGATGATCGAGCTTGGTGAGTATAAGGACTTCAAATGGCTTAGGTTGTCGCTTGTTGTTTCCCAGGAGTCTCTTTTTGAAGCTATTCGGCAAGTTGAGATGTTGGCCGAGTGGATGGAGGAGCCACTTTTCGGCGTGAAGTATGGGCGTCGATAGGGAGGGGGTAATGGATCGCATGACTTATTGGGCGAATATCTCGTCGATTGGTGCGTTCGTTGTGACGCTGATTGGAGCTGCTGTCGGGGTATATGGTTATCTCGAATATCGCTGTAAGTGGCGCCAGAAGAAGATGAAGCTTGAGTGCTATCTTCTTGAATCAAAGAAAAACGCAGGGGTGGGCGATCAGGGGCAGAAAACGGTTCTGCATTTGGTTAGACATCTCGGTCTTACAGAAGACGAGATCCTAAAGATCAGTTTTGAGTCCAAGCACATCGAGCGACGGACTGGCCAAGATGATCACGGAAGGGCCGACATACTTTATTTCGTTTATGCAAACTAGTTAACCCGTTTATTTCAGTCCTCGTAAAGTCTTGTCTCCGACGTACACCCAACCACGCGTCCCAACAACGCCAGGGCGAATCTCAACTCGGCGCGCGCTCTTGCCATTTGGCGTGAAACGACTATATTTACGACAAATGACAGGATGCGCCATGCTGCTGCAACCCATCGAAGCCTCTCCGATCGAGCGCACCGACAGCGCCACCATCACCGACGCGGAAGCGGCGGCGCTGGCGCGTGCCTGCGTCAACCTGTTCAAGGCGTGGAAGCTCAGCGATGCCGAGGCGACGACGCTGCTCGGCGGCCTGTCGACGCGCACCTGGGCGCGCTGGAAGGACGGCAGCATCGGCCGGATCGACCGTGATTTGCGGATGCGGATGGCGCACCTGATGGGCATTCACAAGGGGCTGCGTTACCTGTTCAAGGAGCCGGCGCGCGGCTACGAGTGGGTGCGAAAGCCCAACGCCACCTTCGACGGCCAATCGGCGCTCGAGCTGATGCTGCGCGGCGAGCTGTCGGACCTTGCCGACATGCGCGCCTATCTTAACGCCGAACGGGGCGCGTGGTGACGGACGTGGTCCGGCGCCGGGTTGTCTGGCCGAGGACCTTTCGCATCATCCGCTCGATCCATCCGCCGATCGACCTGTTCGAGGATATCGCCGACCCGCACGACTGGGAGGCGCTGGCCTCCGTCGAGGCCAAGACCAACCCGCGCGTCCGTGGCCTCATCGGCGATCTCGGCAAGGTGCCCAAGGCGCGGCGCGTCGGCGGCCCCGGCGCCAGCTTTGTGATGGCGCCGTTCGTGCATTGCTCGCCATTGCGGCCCGGCCGCTTCACCGATGGCAGCTACGGCCTTTATTATGCCGGCGACAGCGAGGACGTGGCGATTGCCGAGACCATCCATCACCACCAGCGCTTCATGGCCGCCACAAGCGAGGCGCCGGGCTGGACCTCGGATTTCCGCGTTCTCGTCGGCGCCGTCGACCGCGCGCTCGACGATGTCGGCGCGGTTCCCGGCGCGCTTGATCCCGATGACTACAGCGCCTCGCAGGCGCTGGGACGTCGCTTGCGCGCCGCCGGCAGCGACGGCGTCGTCTACCCGAGCGTGCGGAAATCCGGCGGCTGGTGCATCGGCGTCTTCTGGCCGGATGTGATCCCCGTGCCGGTGCAGGGCGCGCACTACTGCTACCACTGGAACGGCGAGCGGGTGGATTTCGTCAAGCGCTATGAGGCGGACGAGACGAACACGGTGTTCGAGGTCATTTGACGACTGGGCAAGGGCTGGTCGACCTCCAGGCTGTGGACGGACCGGCCATTTAAACCTGTCTTTTGCAACTGCCGCGATATGATCAGCAGCCTCTGCCAAAGGGCGGTCCGTTGTCGGCTGACGGTCGCCCTGGTCAGGTGCGGTTGGTGGTGAATCCTGGGTTTTCCGGCGGTGCGGTATGGCTGTGTCCTTGATGTCTGTCTTGAGCCGCCATGCTTGGCTCGTTGCGTTCCTGGTCCTGTCGTCCGGGCCAGCCTGGGCATTTGATGAAGAGTATTACCTCGACGACAAAGTATATGGCTATGAAGGCGACTGGAGGATTTCGGTCAATGTGGCCCGAAAATCTTGCTTCATGGCCGTCGACTACGAAAGCGACGCCGGCATCGAGGTGGGGGGCTACCATCGAAATGGCAAGATGACTTATTTCTTCGCGTTCGCTAAGCCGTCCTGGAAATACATAAATTATGACTATGCCGCCGTTACCATCAAATACGATCGGAGCAGTCCATGGACTGGCGATGGCGTCGGCGTAAAGTTCGGCGACTACAACGGCGTCGCCGTTGAAGGCGTCAACGTGGAAGCCGTCAATGAATTTGCCGACGCGCAATACGTCAATCTGAAGATCGACGATCGCGATCTCGGCACCTTTCCTCTGGCCGGCAGCCGTAAAGCTCTCGCCAAGATGCGCGAGTGCATCGCGGCCATCGAGGACGGCCGCATTTCGCTGGAGTCGATTGCCCGCGAGCAAGGGGGAGACGTTCTCTCATCGCCAACTCCCGCGCCGAAAGAGGATGAAAGCGAGCGCGTCGATGCGCCGCCCGGCGGCAAGGGGGCAGCCCCGATACTCGGGCCATCTTCAACGCTCGGTGAAGAGTATTACGCCAGTGACAAGTTCTATGCCAAGGAAGGCAATTGGTGGGTTTTCGTCACCCGGGCCCGAAAATCTTGCTCCATGGCGATCACCTATGAAGGCGCCGCCGAACTCGAGGTTGGTGGTGACCATCGTAGTGGCGAGTTGGCTTATTTCTTCATGTTCTCCAAGCCGTCCTGGGCATATGAAGAAGGCGAAGACTATGACGTTACCATCCAATTCGATCGACACAGCGCATGGGCTGGCGACGGGGTCGGCGTGGGGCTCACCGAGCACAAGGGCGTTGCTGTCGAGGGCGTCAATGTTGAGGCCATCGATGAGTTTGCTGCTGCAAAGACCCTCAGTCTGAAGATCGGCAGTCGCGAGCACGGCTTGTTCGATCTGGACGGCAGCCGGAAGGGCCTCGCCAAGATGCGGGAGTGCATCGCGGCGGTGGAGGACGGCAGCCTTTCACTGGCGGAGATTGCCGGGGAATACGAGGCGGACGCCAGCCCTCCGCCGCCGAAGCCGGACAACAAGGACAGCCACCGGGGCGAGGAAACCATCGGTGGGCCCAAGGATGGCGAGCCGGGCCCAGATACCGAGCAAGGCAAGCACAGCGAGCAAGGCAAGGAGAGCGAGCGGGCCAAGGAGCCGACCTATGCCTCCGGCTCCGGCTTCTTCGTCGATGGCGCTGGCTACCTTCTGACCAACGCCCATGTCGTCGAGGGCTGCGGCAATGCCATGCTGCGGCTCGGCAAGGATCACATCGAGCCGGCGCTGATCGTCGCGCGGGAGAAGACCCACGACCTCGCTCTTTTGAAGATGCGGGCGAAGAGTCCAGCTTTCGCCAAGTTTCGCGGCGCGCCGCCGATCCGCCTCGGGGAGTCGGTCGTGGTGTTCGGCTACCCGCTGACGGACTATCTGTCGAAGAGCGGCAACCTCTCCACCGGCCTGGTGGCGTCGCTGGCCGGCGTCGGCGACAACGAGGCGGAGATGCAGATCTCGGCGCCCGTTCAAAGCGGCAACAGCGGCGGCGCGGTGGTCGATCAATCGGGCAAGGTGGTCGGCGTCGTCGTCGCCAAGTCGAACATCCAGACCATCGACGACGACGACATCGAGGTGATCCAGAACGCCAATTTCGCCATCAAGGCCGACGTGGCCAAGGCCTTCCTCGATGACCATTTCGTCGCCTACGAAACCGAAGCGCCGGGCGCCGACCTGAAAACGCCCGACGTGGCGGAGATCGCCCGGGCGTTCAGCGCGCAGGTGATCTGCGAGGTGACGGAGTAGCGCACGCCCTGCATCCGCTTGACGGATGCTCAGGCCCCCTCGATATCGAAGCGGGCCACCTTGCCGCCCCGAAGGTGGAACACGTGGCCGACCGTCTTGTCCTTGAGGCCGTGCGTCTGGCCCTCCAGCGGGTTGCCCTGGAGGTCGCGGACGGTCTGCCGGACTTTGGCGACGATCGCCCCATCGGCCCGGCGCTGAAAGCCGACGGGATCGACGCGCGGGCTGACCACGGCCCACTGGCGCGTCCAGTAGTCGCGCACCGCCTCACGGCCGTGAACGTGGCCGCCATCCATGCCGTTGGCCCAGGCGACATCGTCGGTCAGCGCCACCAGCACGCCGTCGATGTCGCGGGCGTTGAAGCAATCGTAGAGGCGTTCAAGGATCTTGACGTCGTCCATCGGATTTCCCCTTGCAAAAGGCGGCGTTGCGGCAGATACATATGCACGTATATATCTTGGCTTTGGATGGTGCAAGGGGTGGGCAATGGATCTGGACGTGCTGTCGACGCCGGGACACCTGATCGCGCTGGCGGCCCGCGGGTTCGCCCGGCTCAGCGAAGCGCGGCTGAAGCCGCTCGGCTTCGGCGTCGGTCATCTGCCGGTGCTGGTGGCGCTCGGCGATGGCCGGGCCGGCACGCAGCGCGACCTCGCCCGCTTCGCCAGGATCGAGCAGCCGCCCATGGCGCAGATGCTCGCCCGCATGGAGCGCGACGGGCTGATCGTGCGCACGCCCGACCCGGCCGACGGCCGCAGCAGCCGCATCACCCTGACGGCGGCGGCCCAGGCGCGCCTGCCGGCGGCGGTGGCCGTGCTGCTGGCCGGCAATGGCGAGGTGCTCGCCGGCTTCACCGACGCGGAGGCCGAATTGCTCGTCACCCTGCTGACGCGGGTGATCGCCAACCTCGACCGCATCGCCGGCGCGGAGGGGGCGACGACGACCTGACATCGGCCGCTCGCTCTACCGTCCGGAGGTCGCCGCCTGCGCGGGAATGGCGGAATTATATAATTAAAACAGTTATGTAGATACTATTCAGGTTGCCATCTCCGCGTGAGGCGGGGACCTCGGGCCGACAAGGGCGCCGAGGGACGTCCCTCCGCTTTCACGCGTGTCGGGCGGGGCAGCGGCGCTCCGGTTCTCGTGCCTCTCACCATCAGGCCGACAGGGCGATTTTCGGCTTGGGCGGGCCCACGCCGAGCCCTTCGGCCGGTCGGCCGTCGGGCTGAATCCGGCCGCCTGCCACGCCGCACGGCGTGGCGCCGCGTCACACCGTTGGTATGACTTGCGGCAATTGGCGATTGTTTCTAATGCTGTCAAAAATGCGAATCCCAAGGGACTGACTATGCGTCCTCGTGCCATGATTGTGCTCGGCAGGGCAGTTTTGCGTCCGCTCCTGCTGGGTGCCGCGCTTGCGGCCGGTGGCGTCGCTCCGGCGTCGGCCAGTTGCGACATCACCGGCATTGCCATTTCTTCCCAGTGCGACGGTACGGGCATCGTGCTTCAAGCGGGCCCTGGCGGCTCTTCGCTGACCGTCTCAGACCAAACGACCGAATGGATCGATATCGGCCCGGCAACCAACGGGACGACGCCCACCAGTCAGACCTTGCACGTCACCGGTGCAACCGTCGTCCGCAATTTGGTTACCAACACCATCTCTTCGTCCACGACCGCCGCCGATCACGACCTGTCGGTGATCATCGATTCCGGCGTTGAGATCTACGCGGTGGGGGTAGGGCAAAGCGCCATATCGCTGTTGAACGGCACCTCCGGTGACCTTTCGATCATCAACGCCGGCGAGCTCTTCGGCGACAGCGGCATCGAGGCGGTCACCGCCTCGGGCAGCGTCGACATTACCAACACGGGATCGATTTTCGGCATGTTGGGCAACGGCGTGACGCTGGTCAACGCCAGCCTCACCAACAGCGGCATCATCGCCATTGGCGGCTACGGCGTCGATATGGTGGGCTCCGGCAACAGGCTGACGACTTCGGGCCTTATCAGCGGCGGCATGGCGGCGGTCCATTTCGGCGGCGACGGCAACAGCCTCAACATCCTGGAAGGGGCGACGTTCAGCGGATTGGTCGACTACGCCGGCACGGCCGGCAACACCACCAGCTTCGGCACCGGCAGCTACACGGTTCCGGCCGCCAACTACCTCGACACCAGCAACCGCATCGTCCTCAGCAATGCCAGCCAGGTCGTCGTGCTCGACCAGGCCAACACGATGGGCACCATCAACGTGGTGGCCGTCACCCCGGCGAGCCAGGCGGCGAGCCAATTCACCGCGTCGGTGTCCGACGTGGTCGGCGGCATCCTGTCGCTCGACGTGGCACGGCCGGACCCGGGGACGGTCGGCGACATGCCGGCGCTGCGCTATGGCGAGGAAAAGGCCGAGACCACGGAAGCCAAGGCGCTGCGCCAGCTCGGCGACGGCGTCGCCATCGACGGCCACGGCAACCTGTTCTGGGCACGCGCCTTCGGCGGCCTGCGCTACCAGCCCGCAGGCGATGGCGACCTCGCCAGCCACACCTCGCACTACGGGGTGGTTTCCGGCGTCGACCACCAGTTCGAAAACCACCGGGTGGGCGTGCTGGCCGGTGGCGGCAACGTCAGAACCGTCACCAGCGACAGCGCGTCGATCATCACCGGCAACACCGGCTTTGCCGGGGTTTACGGCGCCGTCACGCTCGACGGCCTGCAATGGAACGCCTCGCTGACCGGCGGCATCATCGACAACCGGTCGAGCCGCGCCGTCTACAACAACGACGAGACGGCGTCCGGCGATTTCATGGGCTGGTATGTTTCGCCCGAGTTGTCGGTGAGCAGCGCCTACCAGATCGCGCCGCGCTGGCAACTGACGCCCAGCGCCAAGATCCGCTACACCGGCGCCTTCTACGACGCCTATGACGAAAGCGGCTCGTCGCAGAACGTCAGCTATGACGCCCGCGAGACCCACGCGCTCGACGGGCGCCTTCAGGTCGAACTCAAGCACCAGATGGTGCTGCCGTCCGGCCTGCCGGCGTCGTTCAGCGCCACGGCCGCGCTGGCCGACACCCAGTATCTCGGCTCGGGCGACACCCACGCCAGCTTCCTCAACGACGAGTTCACCGTTTCCAGTTCCGGCGACAGCAACGTGGTCGGCGCCAGCCTCGGCGTCGGTTTCGATGCGATGATTTCCGAGCAGGCGACCGTCTACGGCAGCGTCGACGGCACGCTGTACAGCGACGACTCCATGGCGGCGTCGGGGCGGCTGGGGCTGAAGCTGGCTTTCTAGGGCGCCGCTCTGAACAGGCGCCGGCTCCCTGGAAACCTGGGTCGTCTGAAACAGGTCAGCCTCACGCCGCGATCGCCTGCCGCGACGCCTTGATGTCGCGGCCGGGCGGCAGGCCGAACAGCCTGTTATATTCGCGGGTAAACTGCTGCACGCTTTCGTAGCCGACCTGATAGGCGGCGAGGCTGGCGCTGATGCCGTCCGACAGCATGCGGCGGCGGGCCTCGATCAGCCGCAGCTGCTTTTGGAACTGCAACGGCGACAGCGAGGTGATCGCCTTGAAATGCTGGTGGAAGGCCGACGGGCTGAGGCCGGCGATGTCGGCGAGACGCTCCACCCGGATCGGCGCGGCATAGTCGGCGCGCAGCACGGCGATCGCCCTGGAGATGCGCTGGGCGTGGCTGCCCGCAACGCCGAGGCCACGGATGGCGCCGCCGTGCCGGCCGGCCATCAGCCAGTAATGCATCTCGCGCAGCACTTGATCCCCGAGGACGGGCAGGGCGGCCGGCCGCTCCATCAGCCGCATCAGGCGCAGGGCGGCGTCCGTCACTTCGGCGTCGGTCGGCTCGATCCGGACGGCCGGGCCGGGCGGCGCGGCGGCGATGTCGACGGCCAGGTCCTCGATCAGCTTCAGGTCGAGCTCCAGCACCAGCGAGTAGTAGGGCGCGGCGGCATCGGCCCGGGTGACCTGGCTGACGGTGGGCAGGTCGGCGGCGATCAGCAGCGACTGGCCGGCGCCGAAATCCAGCGTTTGCGCACCGGTGGTCACCCGCTTGCCGCCCTGCAGGACCAGCGCCACCAGCGGCCGGTTGATCGCATAGACCAGCGCGCTCGGCATGGTGGCGCGGAGGACCGTGAGGCCGGGGATCGCCGTTGGCGCTATGCCCTGCGCGTCGGCATGGGCATTGGCGTGGCGGCGGACGGCGGAGAGCAGCGTTTCGATCATCGGGAAAGGTTAGGCCTGGCGGCGTCCTCGCGCAAGCGGGCGCGGAGGATTGGGCAAATGATGCGGTGGTCTAGGCAAAGGTTATGGCGGCAGTTTGCCGCTCCAAAGCGGTGCGTTGAAGGATCGGGCAAAAACTGGCGATTTTCAGGCAACCACGCCGGGGCGTCCGGGGCCATCTTCACTCCCGTCAGACCGACACCTCAAGGAGAGACCCCATGACCATTGCCCTCATCACCGGCGCCAACCGCGGCCTTGGCCGCAACGTCGCCCTCAGCATCGCCCAGCGCGGCGGCGACGTGATCGTCGGCTATCGCGGCAACAAGGCCCAGGCCGACGCGGTGGTGTTCGAGATCACCGCCCTCGGCCGCAAGGCGGTGGCGCTGCAACTCGACGTCAGCGATATCAAGAGCTTCCCGGCCTTCGCCG
>Ga0316604_10001127_pt1 | contig 25448 bp, 24 predicted proteins | sample OWC_soil_day20_C_FD_207650 | JGI IMG/M metagenome (GOLD analysis project Ga0316604, IMG submission 207650) | Wetland soil microbial communities from Old Woman Creek delta, Ohio, United States - OWC_soil_day20_CT | ecosystem: Environmental > Terrestrial > Soil > Wetlands | place: USA: Ohio...
TGTCTTCGCCGCAGGAATTCTCTTCGTTGGGCAGAATTTTCGATACCCGTGCCCATTCCACCCGGCGGTCGGTAAATTCCTCCACCTCAATGTGCAGGCCGCAGGCATCCACGGAAAATTTGCTGCCGTCCTCGGGAATCACGCTGAGCTGAGCGAACACCAGACCGCCCAGGGTATCATATTCCTCGCTGCCGGAAAGATTCACGTCCAGTACCGACGCGATGCTGTCCAGCTCGGCGGAGCCGGCAATCCGCCAGCAGTTCTCACCCAGCTTGAAGAGCTCCAGTTCGTCCTGAGGATCAAACTCATCGTAAATGTTGCCCACAATCTCTTCCAACAGGTCTTCCATGGTCACAAGGCCGGAGGTACCGCCATATTCATCCACCACAATGGCCATATGTACCTTTTTGCTCTGCATATCACGGAACAGCACATCGGTACGTACGGATTCAGGCACAAAATACGCCGGACGGAGCAGCTCCTTGAGCACCTTGGGCCGCTCCCTGTGGATATTGAAGAGATAATCACGGGCGTTGAGCACACCGACAATATCGTCGGCGTCGTCCTCATAGACCGGGAACCGGGACAACCCGGAGTCCTCGATCACGCGGAGCACTTCCTCCGGCTGTTCCTCCAGCCAGAGCATCACCACGTCGGTGCGGTGGATCATCACGTCCTCCGCCGTCGTGTTGTTGAACTCAAAGATGTTTTCAATCATCTCTTTTTCGTTGCGTTCAATGGTGCCCCGCTCTTCTCCCAGATCCACCATCATACGGATTTCATTCTCGGAGACTTCTTCGTCATCCGACTCGCTCAGATCAATCCGCAGCAGCTTGAGTACCCCGTTGGTGGACTTGGACAACAGCCAGATCACGGGCCGGAAGAACACGGAGCATCCGCTGACCACATCCACCGTGGCCCGCGCAACTCCCTCCGTCCGCTTCATTGCAAGCCGCTTGGGCACCAGCTCGCCCAGCACCAGCGAGACATAGGACAGCAGCAGGGTAATCACAATCACCATGAGGGTTTTCAGCACACCTTCGGGAATCATGGTGATCTGGCAGGTATTGATCAGCCAGTAGACAGAGCGGTCGGCAAAGCTGTCGGCCGCGAACGCGGAGGCCAGAAAGCCCGCCAGCGTAATGCAGATCTGGATGGTTGATAAAAAGCTGTCCGGAGCCTGGATCAGCTTCAGAATCTTGGATGCCTTCTTATCCCCACTCTCAGCCTGTCTCCTCAGCTTGGTTTCGGACTGGGAGATGAGGGCGATTTCCGCCGCGGCAAAAAACGAATTAATGAAAATCAGAATGATAAGAATGATGATTTGGGGTAATAATGGGCCTTCCGACAAAATGATTCCTCCTCAATGGCTTTGGGCAGGTTGAAAGAATGGGTCTAATGATTATTTTTTGAAGAAATTATATCATAAATTTTAGAAAAAGCAAAAAGAAAATGTAAAAATTTTTCCTTTCAAAGTGGTCTGATATTGAATTTTTTCCACATCACGGCACAAGCTGATAGTGGTAACCGTGCGGTGGGGCGGGTTTCCTCAAACGTGCGTTTATTATTATATCCGTTCTGCGTAGTGAAAAAACACATATCTTATCCCTTTGATTCATCAGCAATCAATGATTTAGTCAACTGGCGGCCGTTCTGCGGCGGGCGCCTCGTCAGTTCTTAACCTGACCGATCAAGGGTTTCACAGGCAAGGAGGCTTCCGTTTGAATGTTTTTGACATTATCGGCCCTGTTATGGTAGGCCCCTCCAGCTCCCACACGGCGGGGGCGGTCAGAATCGGGCTTATCACCCGCCACCTTCTGGGCAGTCAGCCTGCCGTCGCATCTCTGCTGCTCCATGGCTCCTTTGCAGCCACGGGGAGCGGTCACGGAACGGATAAAGCTCTGGTGGCGGGACTTCTGGGCATGAAGCCTGACGATCCGCGCATCCCCGATGCCCTTGCCCTCGCGGAGCAATCCGGCATGGCGGTTACCTTTGGCACCGTTCTGCTTCAGGATGCTCATCCCAACACCGTGGTTCTGACCGTAACCGGAGAGGAAGGGCTGCGTCTGGAGGTCAACGCCTCCTCTCTGGGCGGCGGGCGGGTGCGGGTGAACGCCATTGACGGTATGGAGGCGCGGTTTAATGGAGAAGCACCCACACTGATCATCCGAAACGAGGACAGACCCGGCGAGGTGGCGGAGGTTACCGGGGAGCTTTCCCATTACGAGGTGAACATCGCTGTGATGCAGCTTTACCGGGACAGGCGGGGTGGTCTTGCGGTGATGGTCATTGAAAGCGACCAGCCCATTCCTGAGGAGGCGGTCAGCCGCTTGCGCGAAAAGGAAGGTATTGTCCGGGTAGTTTATTTGAATATGGAGGAATAACCGATGTTTCATTCTATGGAGGACATGCTGCATGCGGCCGCAACCCGTCCGGTTTGGGAGGCGGTGCTGGAGGACGACTGCAATGAACGGGGGACGGACCGCACCGAATCCTGGAGCCGGATGGAGCAGCTCTGGCAGGCCATGCGCGACTCCGCGGCGGACTACGATCCGGCGCGGCAGTCGTCCAGCGGTCTTGTGGGCGGCGACGGCGGAAAAATGGAGGCGGTATCCACGACAATCTGCGGCGGGTTGGTACAGGCAGTCATCGCCACGGCGCTGAAGGTAGGGGAGAGCAACGCTTGTATGGGGCGCGTTGTCGCCGCGCCTACCGCCGGTTCCAGCGGAGTTCTGCCCGCCGTGCTCATTCCGCTGCAGGGCGGAGATCGGCTGACCGACGACGACATGGTGCGCGCCCTCTATACGGCAGCCGGCTTTGGGCAGGTCATCGCCGCCCGCGCTTCCATCGCCGGAGCGGAGGGGGGCTGTCAGGCGGAGATTGGTTCCGCCTCAGGCATGGCGGCGGCGGCTCTCGTGCAGCTGCGGGGGGGAAACTCCCAACAGATGGCGGATGCCTGTGCCATGGCGCTGCAAAATCTGATGGGGCTGATTTGCGACCCTGTGGCGGGCCTGGTGGAGGTGCCCTGTGTCAAGCGTAACGTAATCGGCGCGATGAACGCCCTCTCCGCCGCTGAGATGGCGCTGGCGGGCATCGGCAGCCCGATTCCCTGTGACGAGGTGATCGACGCACTCCGGGCCGTGAGCGATTCTATGCCCGCAGCCCTTCGGGAAACAGGCGCAGGAGGACTCGCCGCCACACCCACCGGACGGAACATCGCCGCCCGGCTCAGAAATCACTGATATGAACGGCGGCTTGTAATTCTCTGTACTGATTGTTATAATATCAATGATCCTGACGCATGTAATCCCGGAGTCATCGGCATGGTATGAAATAAAAAGTAGAGAGGATGCTTCCCATGCTTCAATTCAATCACGTAAATTTCAATGTTCTCCATCTGGAACGAAGCCTGACTTTTTACAAGGAGGCGCTGGGACTTACTCCCGTCCGCGAGTTGGCTCCCCCCGGCGCGCCCTTCCGGCTGGTCTACCTGGGCGATGGTGTGACCGGTTTTACGCTTGAGCTGACCCATCTGTTTGAACGCACCGAACCATATAATTTGGGTGAAGCGGAATTTCATCTGGCCCTGGTCACTGACGAATATGAGGCGCTCCACGAAAAGCATCAGGCCATGGGCTGTATCTGCTTTGAAAATCCCGAGGTCGGCATCTATTTTATTCAAGACCCGGACGGCTACTGGATTGAAATTGTTCCTGCAGGTCATTGACGATGGAAACAGTTCAAACAGAGCACAGTCCCGAAACCGGGCCGCAGGACAAGGTGCGGCTTGCCTGGGCCGACCTTCTGCGGGTCGCCGCTATGTTGGCGGTAATCACGATTCATCTCTGTGGCGGATGGCTGGGCTGTACCCCTTACGCAACAGGCTTGTGGTGGCTGTTTAATCTGCTGGACAGCCTGGCTCGCTGGGCTGTACCGGTTTTTGTTCTGATCTCCGGCATGTTTTTTCTCGACCCCGCCAAGCCGCTGACCGTGAAGGATCTATTTTGCAAATATCTCCTGCGCATCTGTACCGCGCTGGCGGTATGGACGGTTTTCTATGTCTGTCTGAACAATTGGCCGGGCAAGAGTCATTTGTCACTTGGATGGTTTGTATCCTGCCTCAGGCTGGTGATTCATGGGAGTACATATTACCATCTGTGGTATCTGTTTATGACCATAGGACTCTATCTGGTGACGCCCGTTCTCAGGGTATTTGTCCGCAATGCTCAGAAACGGGAGCTTCACTATATTCTGGCGCTCAGCATTCTGTTTGCATCTCTGCTGCCTTCAATGTTGCTGCTGTTCCCCAGCCAGACTGTTCAAACCTGCCTGAGCCGGATTAATGTCACCTTGGTAATGGGCTATGTGGGCCTGTATGTGACCGGCTATTATCTGCATGCCTATCCTCCCTCAGACCGTACCCGCAAATGGATTTATGGGCTGGGGCTTGTGTGCGCTGCCTTCACGGTTCTGGGAACCTGGCTGTTTTCCGGCCGGGACGGCGTGGCCAATTTCAATTTATATAGTTATAACTCACCGAACATAGTATTGATGGCGCTGGCACTGTTTCTTCTGGTTCAACGCCACGGAGAGGGCTTGGGGAGCCGGAGGTGGATCGCCCGCGTCAGCCGTCTGTCGCTGGGGGTTTATCTGGTGCATCCGTTTTTTCTCGACATGCTGTTCCGGTTCGGCTATGGGCCGGGTTCCGTTATGCTCCCGCCTCCGCTGCTGATTCCGTTGCAGTTTGCGATTTTGCTGGCAGGCAGTCTGGCTGCCTCCTGGTGTATCTCCAAGATTCCAATTTTAAATCGTTATCTGGCATAACCATCAGGAGCCGGGGCAATCGTTAGATTGCCCCGGCTCCTGATGAAAAGCGGAGTTATGTGTTGGACGGTGATTGAACCGAAAGGGCTTCAATGGCGCCGCAGGCGATGCGCGAGCCGCTGTCCCCGGCGGGTTGGCTGCGGAAATCATCTGGCATGCCATGAATGATGACGGAGCGCCCGATGACCTCAGTGGGCGTAAAGCGACTGGTATAAACAACCGCAAAAGCGCGCCCGGCATTGGAAAGGAGTACCGGCAAGTCACCCGCGTGATTTGGGTGGGGGACGCCGCCCTCCGGGTCATAGTGACCCCCGGCGCAGTTGAATGGAACGTCTCCTCCGATACAGCAGTCGCCATAAGTGTGAATATGGAATCCCAGAAAACCGTCCCCGGGAAGGCCCGCGGCCCGGACGAGCAGCAGACTGCCATCCTGAAAGGGATAGAAGAGGACCTCACCGCCCAGTGCGGGATAGGCCTCGCTGCCTCTCAGAAGAGCTCGCGCTGTCGGCGGACGGTCCAACAAGACGCGGGGGAGCGGAACGGGATAGTCTTGGTACACGGCAATGCCTCCTCAGGCTGGACTATCCCATTGTATGCATCAGGCGTAAAAATCGTGAGCGCCGATGGTGGTTATGTAGGTGCGGCTCTCGGGAACCCATAGGTTTTCGGCCTTGTCCGGGTCAATGAAGTACAGCGCGTCGCCCACCACATTTGCACCCTCCAGGCAGAGCTTCGCGGCGATGATGCTGGTTTCGGCCGGTTCCCAGTAAATGCTGCCGATAGACACTGGAGCGAACTGCACACCCCATTCGCGATCAAAAATTACATCATAAACCGTGTCAGGAAATTCGTCGCTCTTAATTCGGTTTAAAATCACATTTCCAACGGCAATTTGACCGGACATCGGTTCACTCTGGCTTTCCGCTGAAATAATATGCGATAGCCAGTAAAGGCTGTTGGTGTCATAAAAATAGCTGCCGGACAGAATGGCGCCCGAACCGGATGTGATGTAAATGGAATTGGAAGAGGCGTCCCACCGCACGGATGCGTCAAAGGCCTGAGCCAGCACCCGTACAGGAATCATAATACGCTGTCCGGAAAGCAGCACTCCGCCGGCAACGTAAAGGCAGCGCCCGTTGGCTTCTATGTAACAGTTTCCCGGTCGGGCGGTCAGAGTGAGATTCGAGGTGCGAACCACTGCCTGACCATTTTCCCAGGTGACAGAGGCCTGAGAGGAGAGGGCGGTTGCCACAGCTCTCAGGGAGACGTAGGTAGTGCCTGAGGTGTATTCCGTGGCCCATACCTGGCTCAGCGGGGTGCCGTTGATATAAACGGGGCGTTCGGTTGTGTCTACATATGCGGTTCCTGATGTGTTCAGCAGAAAGATCAGTGCCAGCAATATAGCCAGTCGCATTCGTTTCATGTCGGACACTCCTTGTAATTTTATACAACCATTGTAACCCATGGGGGGCAATACCGACAAGAGGTAAGTATTTCCGCTGCCCGTTTCTTTTTAAATTTAGGTATTGACTTTATATAATATTGTGTTATAATTTCTACTGTTGTCCCAACTATAAAGCAACGTAATTCGAGCATCGCCATGGAGAGATGGCTGAGCTGGTCGAAGGCGCACGATTGGAAATCGTGTAATGGATGAAACCGTTCGAGGGTTCGAATCCCTCTCTCTCCGCCAACACATCCTCGTTTGAGGAGAAATCAAAAGAAGAAGCAAGCAGGGATTTCCTGCTTGCTTCTTCTTTTTCCAGCAGGTCTTTTAGCTGTTCATTTTGGAGATTCAGCATGATGACCATCTTATCCTCAAATACTATCACTTTCTCTACATAATCTTGAACGATTGCTTTCATGTTTTCAAGCGTTCCGTTTTCAAAGGCTCTTTTTGCCTGTCGGAACGACTGAGTTAGCGCGTCAACGTCAATTGTAATGCTACAAACATCTTTTCTTGCTTTGGCTAAGCTGCTGCTGATAACGGTTTTTTCCCGCTCCAGGCTAGCAAGCATTGTTTGAAGAGTATCCGATAGCCCGCAAGATGCAATAGCATTTGCAGTGTTTGACAGCTTCTTATTCACTTCATCCAGAAGTTTTTCTTGACGCTTAACATTGTCAATAAGCTCTTGGTTTTGTTCCGCGCAATAATTTTCATATGCGTGAACCAATTCGGGAATTTTGTTGTTATTAAAAACAAGGTTGCTAAGAATCTTTAAGACCTGTTCTTCAACCAGATCACGCTTGATTTCCTTATTCGAGCATTTAAGCGTCTTGTTTTTGCGAGTGCAACGATAGCTGATATATTCACCTTGCTTTCCGTAACTCTTACGATAATTTCCAGCGTAAACACTGCCGCAATCGCCACAGATAATTTTCCCCGACAGTAAGTAGGTCTGCTTTGCCTTGGCTTGACCAGAGCGTACCCTGCCAGCCAGTATTTTCTGTACAGCTTCAAAAGTTTCTTTTGAAATAATAGCTGGCAGACCATTTTCAATAATAATCCATTCGGAGCGATCTTTGGTTTTATGACCATTTCGGGTTTTTCGGCTCACTCCATCCGTGCGAATCTTTTTTGCCGCAGCGGATTTATTGTAAATATAGGTTCCAGTGTATTTTTCGTTGTGTAAGATAGAATAAAGTGAATTTGCGGTGAACTTTTTCCCGTCGCGGGTTCGAAATCCTTTTGCAGTCAATTCCTGTTGAATTTCCTGATAAGAATAGCGTTCAACAGTACGAATGAAGATAAGTTTCACAGCTTCTGCTTCGTGGGGATTAATTATATACTTTTTGTCTGTAGGGTCAACAGACAGTCCATAAGGGACTGTACCGCCGTTATATTGAGCTTTATAGGCATTTTCGCAGAGTCCCTTCATAGTTTCAACCCGCAAATTATCACTATAATACTGATTGAATGCCCCATATATGTTCGTGCTTAATCTTCCTGCGGGAGTATCCTCGATAGTCTCACAAACAGATTTTGTGACTACGCCCGCATCCTTAAGTCTATTCAGAAAAATAATTTGGTCTTCTAAGTCTCTTACAAAGCGGTCTAGCTTATGAAACACCAGTATGTCAAATTCTCCGTTAAGCGCATCTTTCAGCATAGTCTGGAATTCGTCGCGCTGGGAGATTGAGGCACTTTGGGCTTTGTCGATATACCATTTAGATATTGCAAGATCGCTTGATTCACAATATCTGGTAATTGCGCGTTGCTGAGCTTCAATAGATTCGTCGCGTTGCATCTCAGTAGAATATCGACAGTAGCCGACTACACGTTTTAAACTCACTGATTTTCAGTCCTTTCATAATATTGATCAACACTTTTACAAATAAACCGAAGAATATCGGCAGACTTAATTTTATTTTTTTCTGCTGCCTCAGCAGCTTTCAGCTCAACCTTTCTAATATTTTTTGCCATAGTCGGAATAACCGAACCTCTCTTTCTATATTTTTATCCCATTAATAAGAAACCGTATTTTGTAAAACAACCAAAAGAATCAATGCTGATATCCGAACCGTAGGCCTCATAATCAAAGTACGGCGCGCAAAATGTTGGAATTTCCGTTCCAAGTTCTTCGGCGTAGTAGTGTCCTAGTTCCTCGTCGGTGAATGCTGGAATAAGTTGATATTCGTCCAACTCCTCTAGCCGTTCCAGCAATTCAGGGAGATAAAATCGTTCTACGCATAAGAGAGCCTTCAAGGTATCTAATTGATATGGTTCCAGTTGTTCAATGGCGGTTGCAAGCTCATTGAGCGTATGGAGACATGGGTATTCTCCAATACAGCTTGCCAATCCCTCTATATCACTTTCACAGTCGGGGCAAAAATACTCTTGCCCCTCCGAAACGCCAATTTGAGGGAGGATTTCATATGGGTCGCTGGCAGGAAGTTTCAGCCAATGACCGTCCATATGACCTGAATTGTACTGAGACAAGTTTGCTACGTAAACTGACAGCATATTGTTCATCCTTTCACTGAGCGTAATATTTTGTACTTTTGAGCGAGAATTAATATATTTGATTATATTAATGTCGAAAAAAGAATATTACGCTCAGTGGTGGGAGAACGGCTTAGTTGTTTACATATTTTTTTCGTATTCTGCAATGTAGTTTGATAAATTATTCCATAACACAAGTCTCAGAGCATCTTCCATGGAAACATTATTTTCAGCTGGATTGCAAATACGATATAAATACAAGCGAATGTTATTTTTTCTTTTACTTAAATAACAAGATATGTCAGTTTCAAAAGCTAACGTTTCTTCGTTGTAAAAACATTCCATATGAATGGTATACTCTGTATCGGGAATATGGAAGCTAAATACTCGGTTGTGTTCAAGAGATATAATCATTTTAAATAAACTCCTTTAATATTTTTTTATTAAACTGTGTTACTATCGTACGATTTTTTGTCATTCAACGTTGACGGATATAAAGTACTACAAAAAATTTTAATTATCAAGAGAAACGAAAAATTTTTTATTTTATTTTTTAAGTCCTCTCATTCTGGCATATTTGCAGGGCGGGGCGGTGGTTGGAAGTACAGTCCAATGCACTGCGGGCACGTCTATTTTGGTGCTGAGCCTGTCTAAAACCTGTTTCAGGTTTTTGTTTACGGCCTGTTGATCATCAGCGAGCGTATAGATGGTAACTTCGGATTCCCGCCCAAGCGCGAGGGCAAGAGATACCATCAAATCTATGCGGCCTGATAATGTTCTGGCTGTTAGCCCATCGCTTTTATTGTTGATCAGGCCAAAGTGTACGGTTTCTTCGCCCAAATCTTCTAAAAAGATGCCATTTGCTTGAAGCAGGGACAATGTAATAGCTTTTTGACCGCCGTTTAATAAAAAGATACCCGCCTGTGGAGACAAGAGGTTAAGCTTGTTGTTTATCACAGCTAATTCCTTTACAAGGGCTGGGTCAGACTTATTTGCGTTCTGTCGTGCCGCGATTGTCATTTTCTTTTGAAGCAGCCAGTCATAGGCGTGGAGCCGTGCCAAGGCTGGATATTGTGCGTCCAGATTTTCATATAGGGCTGGATTATGACAGTCTGTATACGGGATAGTGCCTGACAGGATGGCATTTTCCAGCGCGGAAATAACCTTGCTATTTTGCACGATAGAGCGCGGGAGCACGTCTATTGTGGCAACGGTCTTTTCTACCAGTGCCGCATCAAAGGCGGCTTTGTCTAATCCATTCATGTTTAAATATTCCTCATGGGAATGTACAGGGAGGGAATGCCATTCTTCCAGAAAGACCGCTGTGGCAACGGATACCAGCCGCTCCGCGATAATCAAGCTCTGGAGCCGAAAACTGAGAAGGTTGCTTGGCTTGATTGCGTCCCTGCGGCAATGGCTGTTTTTCTGTTCATAGTCAAGATACTGGTGTGTTTTGGCGGTCAGCGCATAAAATTTGCCGCTGTTTGTGTCCTCGCAGTAGAGATATCCAGCACGGACAAGCTCTTTGCACGTTTTGGGAGCCACGTCATCACAGACCAGTGGTTTTAGCATCAGCTTGAGCGCATGCTCATGTAGCGGTGGCATAAAGCTCATGGCAGAGAGGAGAAAACGGCCTGTCTCGGTGACATCGGACGGAAATAAGTTATAGTAATTGAATACTCGGCTTTTTGATTGATACATATGTAAGACCTCCTGTTATTGTGCTGGGATATAAATGATATCCCGACCTTTTAAGTAACTGTATGATTGCTTTTGCTCAATGTCCAAAAAGCTGTAATTTGCGGTTACAATCTCCACGCACAGGGAAATCCCTGCGCTAACGGGGCGTTTTTCGAGTTCATCCAGCGTTTGCAGCGTCTCTGTGAAAAGCCGCTGCTGGCGTTCCGTTAAGCCTTGGCTGTTTTGATACAGCGTATAAATTTCAGAATAAAATTCCACGAATTGATCGTTATTGTTAAAAGTCAGCATCAAGTCGGCGGGAGAACAGCGCCGTGCGGGGTGATTGATTTGGTCAAGCATCTTTTGTGCGTCTATTAAATTAAATAAGCATTCGTCCTCCTTTTCACCCCCAATATTTTCGGTCAGCCTGTGATCGCAAGCATCCACATGGCGCAATGCCTGTTCAAAGAGATCGCCCAATCTCTGCTCATACAGGGCGGTATTCCGAAATTGGGAAAGCTCGCGTTTTAGTTCCTGCCCCGTGGTGATGTTGGTGTCAGTGGGAACCAGATGAAGAATCTCATTTAAGGCTGTGCTGTGGGGAACAGAACCGCTGCCCGAAAAGTGGTGGTTCGGCTCCACCTGCTCACGGTACAGTGCCTGAAACTTCTTTGTTACCTGATAAACGCCCTTGGGTGCGTTGGGCATTGGTGCTATCAGATTTGCGGCTTGATATTTTGAGAGCATCGTTTTATTGGCAGTGGTGAGAAATTGGTCTTTCGTGATAATGCCCTCACCGTAAGCCAGAATTTTTAACAGCCTGACTTCTGTCGGGTTCTTTAAATTGAAACGCTTTTTCATGGGAAAACCTCCTTATTTGTAGTTATGGTGTATGCTACAAAACAAGGAAGCCGATTATTACGAAAAAATGTGGAACCCCGCAGGAGCCAGATGCCGAGGATGGAAGAACGGTCGCACAGCGAATTGTTGCGAGTTGCGAGCGACAATAGTTCGGCTTTTTCGGTTCGAAAAAAGTCCAGCCGAAGCCCTGACGAAATGAAATGAGGAAGGGTTCATGCCAGTTCTGCAATGAGCAAAGCGACATTGTGGAACGCCCTTGGCATGAAGCATCTGGCGTCCAAACCGTCCCTGCAGTAAAACCGCAAATTTGTATGACAGCTTACATATGTGGTACAGCCCCCATCCGGGCTAACCTATATGATGGATGGGGGCAAAGTGTGTTACCTCGGAAGGGGACGTTGCTGTTTCAGTAGACTGCGGTTTTGATGGGACTGTTGTCATGCATCATTTGCCGCTTGATTTCTGTGTCCTGATGGTTGAGGTGATTCGTTGTTCTGGATACGCATACCTATAAATCGGGTGTATGGACTTTCTCTTTATCCTTTAGAATGAGAACAACTACGACTTTATTAATAAAAGAAACCTCTCTATATAAATAAGGAAAGAGGAATCTCTTCTTTTTCTTTTTACAGCAGTCCAATATAGCGTGGCCTTATTGCTCCCCCCTCGGTATAAGCGGACGCTAAACTGGAAAATAGAAAGCCCCTGAAAGTAAGCGGTGGCTTTGCTTTCAGGGGTCATGCGGCCTTGTTTTTTGCGTCAGATAGGATAACATAGACCTGACTTTTATTTAATTTGTATGTCTTGCAGAGGACAGCAACGGATTTTCCCTGGGCGGCGGCCTTGATAATCTTTTGGTTGCGCTTTTCGCGGGTAGTTGCAGTTGTCAGCTTGCCGCTTGCGTCTCTGCGCTTTTCTCTGTGCCGTTTAGCACTCGCCGCCTTGGATTCCTTGGGTCGGTGTCCGATAATTTGTAATTGGGCGATCTCCTGCGGGGTGATGTCCAAAAAGCGTGTAATGGTATGGTCATGCCATTTGTAGTGCCGATATGTATTTGCTTGCAAATTTGCAAGCTCCGCTTTTGGCAACGGCTGGGAGAGTGAGCGGTTTAGCCGCTCCAGTCTCTTTTTGACCTCTTGGGGTGTCATACATACGGCGGCTTGGGTGCGGTACAAAAACAGAAATTTGTTGCGGCACTCTGTCATTTCATAATTTCTGATTCTTAATAGGGCTTCCAGATCGGTGCAACGGGCGGCGGCAATGGCGGCAAATGATTGAGTGTCTACAGGTACGGGGGGCAGAGGTTTTATTGCTGCCTTTTTTCGCGGGTTCATTTTTTCCGTCTTAGGAGGAGAGGAATGGTTTTTCCACTGCCTCAAAATCATAGTGCACGGGTTCCGTGTTGCGCAATTCCTCCCAAAAGAGGAGCTTTGCCGTGGCATCGGTTTTTGTGTTTGTGGTTCCCGCAACGCGAAACACATGTCCAATGTCGCAACAGGCGTTGTCGGCACCCAAGGGTGCAAAGTGCTTGCAGATAGCTTTCAGTACCCGTTCCCAGCGGTTAATGTTACGGTAATCACCGTTAACCACAAAAGGCTTGTCCAGCAGCCAAATCAGGTGCAGCCCCAATCCAGCGGAGCTTTCCATACAAAAGCTTGGGCAGGGGATTTTCTCAAAGAATCCTCGGCTCCATGCGTATTCCATCAGTTGTTCCGCCTCCATGCCTTTAAAGTCGGTATTTTTATAGTCTAAGTCAATAATGAGTGTGTTTATCTGCTGGACGGCGGTCTTTGTGCGTTTTTTGGTTTGGGGGTCAAACTCGGCTGGCGCAAGGTAAATATTGCAGTCGGGCAATACTCCCTCCTGAAAAAGGCTCATTAACTCCGCTTTGGTTGTCCCCTTTTGGCGATAGGCCGCTTTGCCAGTTTGGGCATGATTTTCTTTCATTCCTACATATAATGTATATGGGGCTGTAATTGGGTGTGTTTTTTCAATATAGTATAGCGTTTGTCCGATATAATCCGTTGTCATACGACACCCGAACGCCGTAGGGGTATCGTCTTATGATGCCCCACGGCGCGGGGGGGTTCACCTCCATTTGATTTAGTTCAAATGGATGATAGAAATTTCGACATGTGACTATTACGGAAAGCTGCTCTACCACCATAAATAGGCACAAAAAAAGAAAGACGCTCTTAAAAAAAGCGGCTTTCTGCATTTTAGCTATTGCATCTTAGTAGGATATACGGTAAAATTAGGCTATCGGGAATAATAAGTGCGGCAGGCAGAAGGTGGTGGAACACCTCCTGCCCTGCATAGGATGGGACTAGCATCCTACACAACAGTGAAAACTGTACCACAGCTATATTATAGTGTCTCTGTGTCATTTTGGCAATAGGGCATTGTAGTGTTGTGTTTTCGCATATTTTTGTGCGGTGTAGGGATTTAACATCCTACACCGCATTTGTTATTTCTCGATGGGGCCCAATGGGCAGGGCACCGGTGCCCTGCCCATTGGGAGCACTCCGTTGAGAAGTATAGAGCAATCTGATGTTGATTGTGCGTCATGCTTGCCGAAACTGAGGGAGGACTTGCTTTCCGTGACACAATCATAAATTCACTAATGAAATGAGATGAGACCTACATGGAAGTTACAGGTTTGATCGTACTAGTCCTTTCCGTAGCATTTGCAATCGCATATCTCGTCTACCGCAATTTCCTGATTCGCACCAAAGGGTATGACTGCGACAAAAACAAGCTGCTAGCTATGGCAATCGGGGTGGGCATCATCGTATTACTATGTAAAAATGCACTGATACCATCCGCACTGCTTCTGCTTGCTGGCTCCGTCGTTCTGGCTGTGCTCCGTGCCAAGCCATTAGGAATCACGCATGCAAGCGCGGTTGCAGTGGTACAGATATGTTCCTGTGTGGTCATGCTATTCTGGATGCTTTTCAAATATCTGTGGAGATTGGTAGCAGCTATTCAGAGCGGAGATAGTAAAACGTACAGTTTCATCGCCCGTACGGGGCGTGACGAGGAGAAAAAGAAAGAACTGATGCGGGAATATGAGAGTTCACAGCAAAGCTCTGCGGATATGGGTACTTATCAGCAGGGAATGCAGCAGGTGAGCACCGACTATCTCAATGATTCAACGGCACACAACTATGATGCGGATTTGGCGCGGAAACACTGAGTTCCATAGTAAAAAAGAAAATGGAGGGAATTAAATGAAAAAGAAATTTACTGCGGTGATATTGACTTTGGTGCTGGGGGTCAGCATGTTTGGCTCGGCATTTGCGAGTAGTGATTTTACTGCTTCTGCAACACAAAGCGATGATGCAATAAAGATAGATGGGGACATGCTAAGTTATGATGAAACTTCCTACGGAGTTGCTATGCTGGCAGATAATCGTTCTTATGTACCTATCCGTATCATTTCAGAAAAACTTGGTCTTAGTGTCAGTTGGGATAACGACAGCCAGACAGCAACAATTACTGGTGGTTCCAATGGAACAATTACGATGAAGTCTGGTGACTACTACATCACGGTTGACGGCGAAATAAAAGAATCTGATGTTCCAGCAGTATTTGTATACAATAATCGTACCTATTGTGCCCTCCGTGTCTTTTGCGAGGAAGGTTTAGGCTACACGGTGAAGTGGACAAATTATAATGGAATTGAAATTACCACAGGGCAAGACCTCATCGTTGGAAAATATGGAGAACAGAGCGCAAAATATACCGTGAATCAGGTGGCTTTGTTGTGTGCTTCAATTGTTTCTACATGGACCTCAGGGGTGGCAGATTCAGGAAGTAGTGCTGAAGATGGTATCATTAGATTATATCTTGAATCTACAGGAGTTGCCGCATCGGATCTTAAAATTACTTTTTTTGCACGTAAGAGTACTTTAGTTTCTGGTGCCATTGTTTTAGATAAAAGTATTTCTGTTGATGGATTTTCTGCAAATGCAACTCTTGCAACTCCGCTTAAGAAGGTGCTTGACTCTCTTTTCTCTAACTATTTTGGCAGCTCCAGCACTGAATATAATCAACTCATGACAATCTTTAACGCATATTTTTCGAATGCCAGCAATTCAGCGTGGGTGTCTGAGTATATCTGCACACCATCATCGGCTGATTTGGGTGAAGGTGATGGACAATCCTACTATATCAGCGATACTTGGGCTATTCGATTTAATGATACTGATGATTTTTATATTGGATCTCATGATGCTGTCGGTAGCGCTTCTTACTTTAGTGGCTAAAACAATAGGCAAATAAAAAATATCCTTTATTCGGTGGTTTTTTGGAATATTATTTTGGCAACTGTTTATTATATATTAGATGGCTTTAGGGTCATCCTTGTACTGAGCAAGTATTACACAACGACGAAGTTAGGTTGGAATATGATCAGATAGGAAGAAAACAGGCAGGACATAAAAATACCAATCCCCATCCCGGATGGGGATTGGTATTTTTATGTCTCAATAATGTCTATTAATCTCGTATGGTTATGATAATGTAAATGAAAATAATTGCAATATGTAAATTTATGTACTATAATTTTTGTATATAATTTGTTATTTATAGTATGGAGGGAAAATAATTATGGCTATTCCAAGAGTATTCTTGAGTTCCACATATTATGATATGATACATATAAGAAACGATGTTGGAGATTTTATTCGAGGTATTGGTTATGAACCAGTCATGCATGATAGAGGGCAAGTTGCAAGTTGCTTATTCTCAAAGTGTTTCGTTAGAAAGGTCTTGCTATGAGGAACTATCTACCTGTGACATAGTTATTTGTATAATTGGGAATAAATTTGGCACACAATCCTCTGAAAGTAACTATTCAATTACAATGGAAGAACTGAAATCCGCAGTAAAGAGTAAAAAGAAAGTATATATTTACATTGCGCGTGATGTATATATTGAAAACAGAACCTATTTAGCCAATATAGGAGATTCTTTCATTCCAGTTTATGCAGATGATATTCGCATTCATAAATTTATTGCAGATATAAAGGAATCAATAAAAAACCATCCCATTGAGGCATTTGATACAATCCCCAATATAATAGAATCACTAAAAAAACAATTTGCTGGATTATTTCAACATTTACTTGTACAAGAATCAACAATGACAGAGTCAAAAACATATTATGATATGGCTGAGTTAGTAGACCAAATTAAAACATCAGCTGATAGCTTTAAGGATGAAAAGGAAAGTTTTTTTGAGAGATTTGACAATACAGTGTTTTCATATAATCCGTTGCTAAATAGAATATTTTCAAAAATCGGACTAGATAAGACTGTTATATTTGTTAGGACGCGCGATGAATTAAATGAAATATTGCAGTTATTTGGATATGAAATTGATATTGAGTTGTCGATGGTTTCAGACAAAACCATTTTTACTAAGTTTAACGAAAATGAAGGTATGAAATTGACTTTACAAATTAGTGATAAAGCATTTGAAGAAGATGGCAAGATTAAAAAAATACGTTCAGCAAAACAAATAGATGAACTTATAGAATTCCATGAGGAAGAAGAGGCGCTTCCGTTTTAATTTACGATATTAACAGGTGAGTGCTAGTATGAACAATAGAAAAACACCAGTCGAATTTGCTAAAGATACTGTAATCAATAATTATCCGCAACTAAACTTTATTGCTCGTGAACTTCTAGCCATAGCGGATTGCGGAGCCTGTATAGCATATGATAAATTTTGGGCATTACATACGCAAATTATTTTTGGTGCCACCGAATGCCTTGCGGCATATGACCTAGAGCAAAAGGACGCTTTGGGCAGGCAATCAGATACTCCATGGTTTGAACGAACGATGCATCTGCAAAATGCTATACTATCGTATAATAGTTGTCTTGATTATATGTGGCAAGTGATATATTTTTACTATGATATTGGAAATGTGAAATATCTAGAGTTTAGTGATTTCTCAAATATAGAAGAAGAGTCTAGCAAAATCGGTAAAAAAGTATCATATAAAGAACTTAAAAAGGCAATGGCACTGCATAATCCATTATTACTATCTGCTATAGAGTCATATCAAAAAAAACGCGAGCACAACAATGAAATGGCAAATATGGCTAAACATCGGGCTAGTTTTTGGGCATTTGGAAATTCGCGGACAGGAACTGGAGCAACTATTGTTAATACTGCTGGGCAAGAAATTAATATTACTAGTATCACAACTCCACCGACAATCGATATAGATCACGAAGTTGAATTACTTACTAATTTCCATAAAGATACTGTGGAAATGGAAAAGACGGTGTATGAGTGCTGTGATTTTAAAAGCAAATTATATGTATTAGGTTCGCTTAAAGGTGGGAAGCTTACTTTATAGCTTCCCACCTTTAAGTTTTAATTAAGACGTTGCCTTTTTCTAAGATAGTCTACAATCGGAGTATCATTTGCTTTGCCACTGTGTTTTTTATCTAGGCTAAACGAAATTTGAAAAATCAGAAGTCTGCAAAGCCTTCTGTTAGCGTTCACAGGGGTATTTTGTGAACCCATAGCCTTTATGTAGTGGCGGGTAGCGTATGCTGCCCGCCCTAACTCGTTTATGCCGTCTTTTGCTCGCCATTGGACCGTTCAGACAGTTCATCGGTTTCCTGACTGCCCGTTTCCACCTGCTCCACGCTGTCCATGACGCCCACGTCGCGGTATATGATGCGAATTTCCTGTTCAGCGGTGCGGGAGCGTTTTTCACTGCGTTCCCCGACTTCGATCCGCTGGATAAACAGCCGCAGAATTTCCGGCGTCAGCTCGCGAATTTCTGTATACCGTTTAGCTTTCTCGATGAACACCTCCACGTTGGCGGCGGAATCCCTCAGCTTCTGGAGCCGGGCCTCCTTCTCAGGAATGGTAACGGCCAGCTCTTTCTGCTCGGCGTTGTAGTCGCCGGAGAGGATGCGGAACTGCTCATTGGTGACGCGTCCCAGCACGTTATCCTCATAAAGCCGTTTGAAAAGCGCCGTTAATTCCGTGTCTCTGCGCCGCATGGTATCCAGTTCCTTTTGGGCTGCGTTGATCTCCCGTCGAAGCTCCGCGCTGTTTTTCCGGTTAATATACTCGGCAAAAAGCTTTTCCTTCTGCCGCGCGAAATGCGTTACCCGGCACAGATCGTCCAGAACGATGGTGATCAGATCCTGCCCCCGAATGTGGTGGGGCGAGCATTCCATTTTCCCATGCTTGCCATAGGTATAGCACTTGAAATTGTTCTGCGTCGCTTTCATCGTGTGCGCCCGATGGAGCACCAGCGGCTTGCCGCAATCCGCGCAGTACACCAATCCAGAAAAAAGATTCGGCTCGTCCATGTGCTTCGGCGTCCGCTTTTTATGCTGGCGGACATCCTGCGCGATATCCCACAGCTCCTGCGAGATCAGCGGTTCATGGGTATTCTCCACCAAAATCTGATCCGATTCCGGGTGGCGGATGAGCTTCTTGTTCTTGTAGGACAGCGTTGTGGAGCGCAGCCCCGCCATGTGTCCGAGATAGGTCTTGTTGTCAAGGATACCGGTAATGGTGGCACCGCACCAACCATACGGTCTGGTGGTGTCAAGGCCCTTGTGCGAGCATCCGGTCTTCCGGTAATAGTAATTGCTGGGCGTCAGCACCTGTTCCTTCGTCAATATTCTTGCGATCTGGTTTGGCCCTTTACCCTCGGCACAGAGGCTGAAAATACGCCTGACCACTTCCGACGTTTCCTCGTTCGGCACGATCCCCTTGCGGACAGTTTCATCCTTTTTGTAGCCGTAGGGCGGCCTGCCGCCGAGTATTTCGCCGCGTTCTGCCTGGGCTTGTTTTACTACTCGCACTTTTTTGCTGGAATCCTTGGCGTAGAGCTCGTTGAACCAGTTCCGCATCGGGGTGAAATCGTTGGTTTCCGAGTAGCGGGAATCGACTCCGTCGTTGACCGCAATGAAACGGACGCCTTTTTGCGGAAAGTAAATTTCCGTATAATACCCCACCTGCAGATATTCCCGCCCCAAGCGGGACAGGTCCTTGACGATCAGGGTTTCGACCTCGCCGTTTTCAATCATTTCAAGAAGTTTCTGAAATGAGGGACGCTGAAAGCTGGTGCCAGAGTAACCGTCGTCCGCCATGAATTGGGTGTTGACGAATCCATTTTCCCGCGCATATTTTTCGAGGAGCATCCGTTGGTTCTGGATGCTGTTGGAGTCGCCCTTTAGCTCGTCCTCCTGACTGAGCCTGCCGTAAAGAATGCTGTATTTCTGATTTGCCATTTTAAATTTAACCTCCTTCTGTTGAGGCAAACCGGTACGACCGCTGCTGTTTCATAAGCGCCTAAAACGCCGGTTTCGAGATAATGCCGCGCGATCTTTTGTTCTCTGTCCATAAAATCATCATTCTTGTTCATAATCATCCTCCGGCCCCTCCAGATAGCCGATCTCCATCCTGTTGCGAAGTGCGTCCTTCAGCGGCACGTAGCCCCGGCTCTGGTTGACCAGCTTTACCGCCCTGCCACGGAGCTTTTGGGTATCGGCGTCTGGAACCTCCAGAATGGATGCCAGCAGCAGATTGATCTGCGCCAGCTCAACTGCCGTTTTATAGGACAGCTTCGACAGATGTTCCTCCAATTGCCGAAGCTCGGTGCGCTCCAGTCTGCCGTATATCTCGGCCAGCTCGCCGCTGAATTTCCGCAGCAGATCCCGGCTGACGTACTCCCGGATCGCGGCGTCAATAAATTCGGAGCGGTTGGGAAATCCGAAGGCCGCATACTGCTCATCGGCCAGCCGCAGTGTTTCCCTCGGCAGCGAAACGGTGATTTTCTCAGTTTCCCGGATCATGGTCATCCTCCTCCATCCATACCTCGTCGTTTTGAAACGCATAAATCTTGTCGTACCGGATGTTACCAATCGTCTGCTTCACATCCTTTACGCACCGTTTTCTGAGATCCTTTAGCGTCTCCTCGGTGACGCCCTTGATCTGGCACGCGGTGACATGGGCCACCATGGAAAGCTCGACACACATCCGGAACAGCTGGCGGCAGATTTTGGCGTCCAGCCTGGACACTTGGCTCTCCAGAAAGGTGAGCGTTGTTTTACTCATATACGCCGTATCCTCCTGACTGTGAAGAAAGCCGAGATAAAACTCCGCCGCCTGGCTCATAAAATCGCTTCGGCTGGCGCAGCCGTACAGGGGATACTCAGCGTCAATCCGTTTCACCAGATCGGGATTCATGTGGATGCCGATCTTTTCTTTTTTGCTCTGTGTCATCTGAATTTCACTCCTTTTTTTGTTGATCGCCATCCGGGAGCTCCCTACAAAGCTCCGAACGGCGGGATGTTTTTCACTTTGGACGTCTCAGGCGGGGTCGCTCCCTGTGCTCTTACCCGCATTACAGCACCCTCGAAAATCCGCTCCACGCCCCGTACTGCGGGGCGTTGTGGCCGTCAGGGGGCCGCGCGCGGTCACCTGACTTTATCCTGCTATCCTTTTCACACACGTGGTTCGCGGTCGATTTTAACTGTTCCGGGCGCTTGTCCGCTCTCCCGCGGAATCAGTGCACACCCGCGGCACAGCGCGTTTTGCGCTCGGGAGTGGTACGGGGTGCCACCCCGCCTGGAAAAGCGGACACAGGGGCGGACGTGGGGCAACGCGGGCGCTTTGCGGGAGGAGTGCTCTGGTTGGCCGTGGTGAGTGTCGGCGGACTTCCGGAGCGGCTGTTTCGTGGCCACACGCCGTTTGTGCCAACAAGGTATACTTTTTCTCGCTGCGCACCGCATTCCACCAAACCTGAGCCAACAGGGTATACTTTCTTTCTGAATTTCAGCCTTTGCACGGAGGGGGCTTATCTCCAGAAAGAGAAGAATGCAAGGCTGCAATGTCCTAAGACCTTTACATTCTTACATCCTTAACTCCGGTAGCCGCCAGAGCCAGCGCCCGCACTGCCGCTCGGACAGAACGCCGAGGTTTTTCTTCGCGGTCATCAGCGTACGCTGGGAAACGCCTATTTCATCCGCCCGCTTCTGAATGTCCTCCGCGGAAACGAGACTGTCCCGCAGCAATTCCTTCAATTCATCCTCCATCAGCGTGGTTTTGGTCTGTACGCAGCCGGCGCCGGAAAGCAGCTCATCCGCCGTGATGTCACAGCAGCCCTTCCACTGGAAGCCCGTTTCCGGGTTTAGTTCAAAGGCAATCGACGGTCCCTCAGGGGCCAGGCTACTCTTGTCGTGAGCAATAATACGGAGATCAGGGTTCTCCTTGGAGCGCCCCACCAGCAGAATGCTTCGCGCCGCCGCTCGGAAATCGATGGAGCCAAGCCCCCGGTATGAGGACTTGGCTCCCTGCATTTTGTTCATGTGCCCGATGAGTACCACCGCGCAGCCGGTCCGCTCCGCCATGGCGCACAGCTTTTTGAAGACGGGCCGCACCTCGTTCGCCCGGTGCATGTCCACCCCGTCGCCGAGGTATGCCTGCAGCGGGTCGAGCACAATTAATCCCGCGCCGGTTTCCAGAACAGCCTCCTCCAGACGCTCATCCCGCAGGGTCAGCTCCTTTCTGCTCTCGTCGATCACCAGCACCCGTGAGCAGTCCGCGCCCATCGCCGTCAGGCGCGGCTTGATCGTATCGGCCAGCCCGTCCTCCGCCGTCTGGTAGATGACGTTCATGGGCGGCACGGGTATATCGCTTTCCGGCAGCGGTTGGCCGTTCGTGAGCAGGGCCGTCAGCGCCAGTACGAGGGTCGTTTTGCCCTCGCCGGGATCGCCCTGCACAATTGAAATTTTTCCTCGCGGAAGATACGGATACCAAAGCCATCTCACCGCCTCCGCCTGGATATCGCTCATGGATATGAGCCGCAATTGCTGTTTCATAGTTCTGCCTCCTTTGTGTTGTTTCGGGAAAAGGAAGCCCCGGCCATCCGAAGACGGCCGGGGCTTCCTTTTCCCTCTACTGTACAACGACACGAGAGAGTCAGATTATTCCATGCTTATGAAAAAAATTATCCACATTTTTCAAACAGGTCCTTCATCCTTGCCAGACGCTTGCTGACCGCGCCTTGCGTCTGATAGCCCAGGATATCCGCGATTTCCTGCTGAGTTTTCCCTGCCATTTTAAGCCTGAGCAGCGTCCGGTCCTCTTCGGTAATGCTGTCCCAGAAATCTTTCGCCAGAATTCCGGCCAGTGCCTCACCCTCTACGTCCGCCGAAAAATCTGGCACAGGATAATCTCCCTCTCCATCGTCTCTCTCCTGTAAGGCGTTCAGAGACTCGATTTTTGCTTTGGCACGGGAGTGGTTCCATTTCCGGTCGAAATCCATGCCGCGATAGTTCTGGAACCGACTGTGATCAAAATCCTCATAGGCCGGCAGCTCGCGAACAATTTCCGCCGTCTCCGCATAGCTCATCGTCTGCATCGTCATCTCCACCGCGTTATGCAGAAAGGAGTCGGCGTTCTGCTCAATATTGGGATCGTCCGCAAAATGTACGAGAATATCCGCCGCCCGTTCCGGATGTTCCGTCAGCAGCTTCAGCACGCCGCCCGCCACGAGATTTGCCATGCTGTCCCGCATGGCAATGAGGGGATTGTCCTTGCCGTAATTCGTGGAATCCGCTTTCAGGCCCATTTGTCGAGAGAGCGGCTCCCACTGCTCGTCCATGAGGCCTTTGATGTGCTCCAGCGTCTCCACGGTACCGGCGTCCAGCTTGTCATAGTCCATATCCATATACGCGGCGGCGGAAAAATCATTTTCACAGAAAAACGCGCGGAGTTCCTCCAGCGTGGGCACCCGGCCAAGCTCCAGCAGCGTCTTTTTCTTCTTCATGCGCGCACCGCCTTTCCAACTTGTTTTGAAAATTATACCATAGCCGATGAAAAGCGTAAAGGTTCCAGCTTCACAGAATATATCTCTTGACAATTTCTCCCGGCAGAGCTTCAATACCACAAACGGGAGTTTTCTGAAAAGAAAAGCGCCATGGCAGGCCGGTGTGCTGTGAACACACCGAGCCCTGTGAAAAGGTGAAGCTACCACCCCTGCGCAACCATAAGCGGTGCCATGACAGATTTATTATATCTGTTTTTCCGCCGATGAGCAAGAAGAAACCATGGTGCATGCCTGGGGTCAGGGCAAGTCATTGCCCCACCTTTGTATGCGCCTTTTAATACGGAAAGCTCCTGACCAAAAAAGAAAGGTCGGGAGGACTCACAATGAACATATTTTACGATTACGAGGACATTTTCGGCAGGGCCGAAACGGCGCATCTGAATCGGTCATTCACAGAGCTTTTCGAATTCGCGGCAGGCATTCGGTGCAGGCTGGGCAAACAAGCCTATCTGATAGACGAGTACATTTCCCTGATGCTGGAGGGGGCCAACGCCACACTTGTTCACTCAGCGGCGGAGGATGGTTTCGCCACTTCCGCCGAGCTGCGGCGGCTGTGCCGGGAAACCATGAACGGCAAGCCAGACTGCGCCGGGCATCCGCTGTATGAAAAGGCTCGAGCATATATCTCCGAACACCCGCTTCCGTTTCAGGAGCGCGTCACAAGGCAGAACCTGTACTGCGTCGCTTTGGCGGGGGACTATCTGGAATACGCCGCCGGGAACTATCGGCAGGAACAGAAGGAACTGTTGCAGAACACGCTGGATATTGTCCATCTGCGGGATCTGTACCGAACAGTCAGCGGCATTCTCGGCAACGAGAGTGAGCTGGAGCGGTTGAACCTGCTGCTCCGCCAGCGGTTTCTGGTGGTTACGCCCATGTCCGTCTTTTTGCAGGGGCTGACCAACGATCTGCTCTACTCTCTCATCAGCCGGGATATGGAGACGGGAAAGCGGGCCGCGCAGCTGTGGCTGGAAGAGGAGACACGCAAATGATGGCCGCTGCCGTTCCGGTTTCCTAATATGGTCTTCACTGCTCATAAAAGAAGGGGATATTGTTCCAGTAAAAATTGGAACATATCCCCCCTTTTTGATGATACCTACCTTATTCCTGTTGCAGGAACAGGGTGAGCGCCTTCGCGGCCTGGGCCCGGGTAGCATCCGCCCGGGGCGCGAAGCTGCCGTCATTGTTACCGGAGAGGATGCCGTTGCCGACAGCCCACTGAATTGACGTCTGCGCCCAGACGGAGATGCTGTCGAAGTCAGAGAACTCCCGCCCGGACATGCCCTCGGTGTCTGATACGGTCCCTTTGTATTCGGCGTAGCGATAGAGCATGACGGCCATTTGCTCGCGAGTGATACCGGCATCCGGATCGAATCTGCCGTCCGAGCCAGTGGCAATGCCATTTTCCGCTGCCCACTGGACCGCCGTGAAGTACCAGTCGCCGGCAGATACGTCGGAGAACGCCGGGGACGTGTCGCCGCTCAGGTCATTGCCGGACATTCTGGCGAGGATCGTTACAAACTGCGCCCTGGTGATCGCCGCGTCTGGGTCAAATTGCCCGTCGGCGGTGCCGCTTACGATACCCCGCGCGGCGAGGTAAACGACATAGTCGGCATACCACCCTGAAACGTCGGAGAAGCTTACGCCGTTATAGCCTACCGCGTAAAGACTGAAATGAGTGGTCTGGAAGGTCACCGTGCCGGTTTCGGGGTCGTAGACCCCACTCTGCACGCAATTGAGATTGCCGTCGCCGTCAACGTACCATACGACGATGGCGTTTAAGTCTTCGTTATCCGACGGCGTATAGGGGATTGACACCGTGACCGGCGCGCCGGGATTGCTCCAGTCGGTCTGCTTCCCGTCGATATAAAGCGTAAGCGATACGACCGGACGGTCGCCTATCGTGGCTCTGGCCTCGTCCGAAAGCTCGGAGGAATCGACCAGGTCAAGTTCCATTTGCGCCGTGTCCCCGGAGGCCGCGTCGGTTCCCGTCAGCATATCGGAGGGAAGTGTGACGCTGCCCGCGTCTGTAGCCAGAGTCAGGGAGCCGCCGCTGTCCGAGGACAGGCTGGGCACCGGGATACCCAGCATATAGCCGGTCACGCCGTCGATTTCCGGCATGGTAACCACAAGGGATTTGCCGCCGGAGATCAGTTCCCCCTGCGCGTCGGAAAGCGCGGCCGCCGCGCTTCCGGTATCTTTCGTAACAGTCAGCTTGCCGGAGCTGTCGCCACTCATTGTTGCCGAGTAGCTTTCCTGAG
>Ga0316604_10001128_pt1 | contig 25421 bp, 22 predicted proteins | sample OWC_soil_day20_C_FD_207650 | JGI IMG/M metagenome (GOLD analysis project Ga0316604, IMG submission 207650) | Wetland soil microbial communities from Old Woman Creek delta, Ohio, United States - OWC_soil_day20_CT | ecosystem: Environmental > Terrestrial > Soil > Wetlands | place: USA: Ohio...
TAAACGATTTTTATTCATGATGCGTGTCTTTCACGGTAGTGTTCGACATACCGCTTTTTTTCGCCCGAATAAAGGCACTGATCAGTGCGCCGCTAAGTTCTTGAAGTTCAGTCTCTGTTGCCTTTGATAGACTACCACGGGTGCGTAAATCGTCTAACTCATATGTTCTAGTAATTACAATTTCAATGTCATTAAACCCAGCCTGTATTAATTTAGTGTTGTATTCTTCCTGGGTTAGTGCTCCGGCGATACAACTTGCCCAGGAAAGCAGGTTATGACGGATACTTTCCGGCAACTGCCTGGGCGTAACGATATCCGCTACGGCAATCCGGCCACCTGGTTTCAAGACCCGGTAAATTTCACGGAAAACCTGTTCCTTTTCGGTAGACAAGTTGATAACACAATTAGAGATGACGACATCAACGGACGATTCCGGTAACGGAATATCCTCAATATGGCCTTTTAAAAACTCGACATTGGTAAGGCCTGCTTTTTCCTTATTCGCATTCGCTTCCGCAAGCATTTCATCCGTCATATCTAGCCCGTAAGCTTTGCCGGAAGGCCCCACCCGTTTGGCGGATAGCAACACATCCAGCCCGGCACCGCTGCCAAGGTCAAGAACGGTTTCGCCGGGATAAAGATTGCCTAAAGCGGTAGGGTTGCCGCAGCCCAGCGAAGTGGCAAGGAGGTTCTGCGGTAGATCTTCCACTTCTGTGGGCTGGTACAGGTTATTGGTTGTAGTATTTGCACAGCAGCCCGACTTTGTTTTTATTACCTCTGCATATCTTTGCCTTACCTGTTCACGGACATCTTCGTTCATTATCTACCTCCCGATAGCCAGCGGACTACTTCTTCGTATTCCGGTATTCGACCAGTACATACCACTTTATCGTCAATAATAATAGCCGGAGTGCGCATGATACCTCGTTTAATAGCCTCCATCATATCAATAGCTTGTGTCACTTCCGCACTGACTCGGTTTTCGCTCATGGCTTGTTCCACTAAGCCATACACGTTAGTGGGTTTACAACAACTTGCTTCAAAAACCTCAATTTTCATCTTTTATGCCTCCATTTTTAAATTATCGCGTTAAACAGATAACCTGTGAATATGATCGCTACGGTCAGGATACTAACATATATAGCGATCAGTTTCACCTTAAGCACCCTGCGGAGAATAACCATTTCAGGAAGACTAAGTGCCGCCACGGACATTAAGAATGCAAGCGATGTTCCTAACGGCAGCCCCTTTTCCACTAATGCGTAAACGATCGGCACCATACCCGCGACGCTGTTATACATTGGCACACCGATCAAAACTACTATCGGTACTGCTAGCGGGTTATTTTGACCCGCATAGGTTGTTAGAAAATCGCTCGGTACATAACCGTGAATAAATCCGCCGATGGCCATCGCTATAGCAATGTAAAGCACAGTCTTTTTTATAAAGGCAGCCGTAAATTTCTTTGCCTCCCGGCATCTTTCGGTAAAGGTGGATTCGAGCAATTCCACGTCCCCGCTTTTAATTTGGTATACGTAATCTTCGACCAAATGTTCAAGCTTCAATTTACCAATAACATAACCGCTTATAATAGCGATAACAACGCCGCTGATCACATATAACAGGGCAACCTTCCAGCCAAATATGCCGAGTAACATAATCAACCCAACCTCGTTTATCATTGGTGACGACACTAAAAACGAAAATGTTACACCTAAGGGAACACCCGCTTCCATAAAACCAATGAATAGCGGCACGGCAGAACACGAACAGAAAGGGGTTAGTATCCCGATTAAAGCAGCCACGATATTCCCGACAAAGGTCCGGCGATGACTTAAATACTTCTTCGTTTTTTCCGGTGGAATGTAGGAGCGGATAAGGGAAACGATAAAGACCGCCACCATCATCAGCACCACTATTTTTGGCACACCATACACGAAAAAGTTAAGGGCTTTGGTAAAAGGAGTGCCGGGGGTTAGCCCCAGCCAGCCAAAAACCATCAAATCAGCAAAATACTTGAACATGACACATTCTCCTTTAAGCCCAGGGCCTGTTATTAGCAACACCGGTTGCCTTTTAACGCCTGAACCAGATATTGCAAGCTTTCAATAACCTGCTCGCACTTATCGTTAGGTAAGGCGGCGATTACTTCTTCGAAATATGCTACAGTCCGTTTTTCTATTTCCTCAAAAACTGTTTGACCTTTGTTGCTTAAGCTTAGGATAACGGAGCGCCGGTCTTCGGGATCGGTATCCCGTACTAGAATTCCGTTATTTACGAGTTTATCAACAGACTTGCTGACGGTGCTTTTGTCCACTCCGAGATGTTCCGTTAACAGGTTTACCGACATGGTTCCTGCTCTACCGATTTCAACGATGGTATAGCTTTGGCTCAAAGTTATTCCGCAACAAGAAGCCTCCTCTCGATCCAGAATACCTAGTTTGCGGACCATAATTCGTAAGCTTTCTCTCAATAGCTGTGCGTGATTGGGATTCATTATGATCATCCTTTCATAGTTTATCTTATAATTTAGTTGGCTTATACAACGATTATAACACACAATGGTTGGTTGAACCAACTAAAATGTAAAATTTTTTTTATGCGGTTGGTCAAAACCATGTTTAGGTATTTCACGTTACATATCATAAAGAAGAAAAGCAAAACAACTTGTAATTTGCACTATTGTAATTTATAATATTATAAATTGCTAATATATTATAAATAGAAACAATGAGGCGGAGCTGATGCAGAATAAAAACGAGTGGATTGTTATAAATACAGGTAATATAGAAGGTTATGTAAAAAAGCATATGTAAGTAATGGAGGAATTCTTGTGTTAAAAGATTTTGCGGATTTATTAGTGTACCAATGGCTGGGTATAACGCCGGGGTCGACCTTGGGTGAAGCAGTAAACTTTTTTGTTTACGATAGTATGAAAATTTTTATCATGTTATCGGTCATTATTTTCGCCGTTTCGATTTTGCGTTCTTACTTTCCAGCGGAACGTACTAAAAAGATATTAAGTCATAAGCGAGAGCTATATGGAAACATCGTAGCCGCATTGTTAGGAATAGTTACGCCCTTCTGCTCCTGTTCGGCTGTACCGGTGTTTATCGGCTTCATTGAATCCGGCGTACCGCTGGGTATAACTTTTTCCTTTTTAATTTCGTCTCCCATGGTAAATGAAGTAGCGCTGGTTATGATATGGGGACTGTTAGGATGGAAAATTGCTGCTATTTATATTGCTTCCGGTGTTACGATAGCCATCATTGCCGGATTTTTCATCGGGAAATTCAAATTGGAACATTTGGTGGAGGAATATGTTTATCAAATGAAGGTAGGTGATATGGAGATAGCAGAGATGTCTATTACTGATCGGGTACATTATGCGCGCGATTATACGATTGAAATATTGAAAAAAGTTTGGTTATACGTCATCATTGCGATTGGTATTGGTGGTTTTATTCATGGCTACGCTCCGGAAGAGTTTCTTGTCCAGTATGCGGGAAAAGATAATATTTGGGCGGTTCCCATGGCGGTGTTAATAGGCGTACCTTTATATTCCAATGCGGCGGGGATAATCCCCATTGTTACTGCTCTCATCCAAAAGGGTATGAGTATTGGAACTGCCTTAGCATTTATGATGGCAGTAACCGCTTTAAGCTTTCCCGAAATGATTATTTTGCGGAATGTATTAAAGCCAAAACTCATTGCAATTTTTATTGCTATTCTAGCAGTAGCGATTATCTTTACGGGTTATCTCTTTAATATTATAATTTAAGCATATTGTAAATTAGTAAAAGGGGTTATTATTATGGCGGAGGATATCGTAGTAAAGTTAACGGCGGATTTCTTTAAGACACTGTCCCACCCGGTGAGGATTAAAATTATTCATTCGTTGGAGAAGGGTGAACGCTGTGTGTGCGAAATTATCGAGGAACTTGATATAGAGCAGTCTAATTTGTCCCAACACTTGGGTGTGATGAAAAAGCAAGGACTCATCGGCTCCCGTAAAGAGGGGCAGAAAGTCATTTACCGCATAGCGTATCCTTCGGTGTTAGCGGTAATTGGCGCAGCGGAGAAAACGCTTAGTGAGCAAATAGGTGACAGCCAAAGCATTTTAAAATTTTTAAAATAAAATTTGGGAGGCAATAACTATGAAAATAGAAATTTTAGGCATGGGATGTCAAAAATGCAATAATTTATATGAGGCAGCTAAACAAGCGGCTTCAGAGCTTGGGATTGATGCTGAATTTGTTAAAGTGGAAGATATTAAAGAGATTATGAAATATGGAGTTATGAATACTCCGGCGTTAGTTATTGATGGGGTAGTTAAGGTTGCCGGGAAAGTACCAAGTAAAGACGAAATAAAAGATTACCTAAAGTAAGGAGCGGGTCAATCAAGGTCCCGTGTTGTGGAAACGTGCCGGAGCCTAGTGTAAACATTTAAGTGTATATTGTTGCTTATAAGGGTTCCTCTTTTGTGTGCTTTTGGATAGTTTGTTGTCAATCCTATCCTAGCATACTTAGAGGAACTCTTTTCAATTGTGCGAAATCTCTGTCCATCCAATAGCTATACGTGTAGGAAAACGCCACTGTCTTTATCTTTCCCTTGCCGTTCTATGAGTAAGTATTAGTTAATCAGTTTTGGTGAGCATTGAAATTGGTACCTGGAGGGGTGTAGGTGCTGTCAGACGAAAGGGGAGGGAAGATTAAAACGCCTTTTCGGCATTTTCTGCCAGCAAAAGGCGTTTTGGCTAGTTTTCGGAAATCGTGTTAATGTTTCGGAAAAAATTGATGATATAACAAATTTCATTGTCCGTAATTTCGGTGAAATATTTGTTATATAAGAAGATGAAGTTTTCTTTGACAATAGTATAAGTATCTATATTTTTGTTGATAAACGCATCTTTGTCTGGATAGCTGATGGAACTCTTGCCCTGTTTTAATCTGCTTATTGTAAAACTTAGATGCAAGATAAGTCCAATAAGATTTTCATCGCTGAGCGTTATTGATAGTCTGGCTTCTAAGCGTTTTATGACGTGAACGATATCATTATACAGTTCTTCTCCGTCAAGATTTTCTATGTTTTCTTTTAAAATTAATCCCATTTTTAATAAGGCGGATTTATTATCAACGGCTTCCTGTAACTTGCTCATAACCTTCATACTAATGACATCGTGCATATTGTATTGTGGTATAGCTAAGTCCAAGGTGTATGAGGAGATGATAAATAAAATTTCCTGCTTTTTCTGCAGTTTTAGCAAATATTCCTTGAACTTTTTTTTGTCGAGACAGTTTAGTGAAATGATTTCGAAGAGATCTTTGTCATACTTGAGATTATTATTTAAAAAGCTTTTTATAGCTACGGAACCGCCTTCTCCTGTCAAACAGGCGGTAATTAGGGCAATTCTGGGTTTATCGTTTACAGGGGGATTGGGTTTGCTGTTATCAATATAGGAGTATAACAAGAGCAGATCTTTATAAATTTCATTTACGGAGAAACCCAGAAGCGCCTTCCGGGTGGCTTCAATTACGTGCAAGGTTGAAGTTAAAGAAAAAGCTTTAACAGGGACTTTAAATTCCTCTTCCATGATCTCGGCGAAGGTTGTTAGTGACCCCATATCTACAAGAAGTAAGAAACCGCTGGTACTAAAGTTTTCTTTAATCACCGTACGTAAATTGTCTAAAACGACAGAAGGTTTTACTTCGATCGGGGAGTTGATGGCGATTACATAGTTTTCGCACAATAATTCATTTGCTACTTCCGCCATTGATGAGGCTGTTGATTTACCATGGGCAATGAGTATAATTTTAACTTTGTCGATATGGTTTTTGGAATAGTGCTCTTCTGGCGGCAATAAAAAGAGGGTTAGATAGCCGGCCTCGTCTTCAGGAATGGGCCGGTTTAAATATTCCTGAATCGGAGCGGTGGCTTCAAGTGCTATCATAAATTCTTCTGGGTATAGCTGCTTAATTTTGTTTAACTGAGGATTAACGATAGGTTTGTTACTGGTAATTCTATTAATTAAAGTGTTGATGTGTAAGGACAACGCGGTATATACATTATGGTTGATATTTCTTTTTAAGGCGGTAACCATATGGTATACAACTTTATCAATTAAAGCCAGGACATCTTCCCCTAAAATATTCAGCAGGTTCTTTTTGTTGATTTCTTCTGAAATTCCGCTGATATATTTTTCGAAATACCGGGTGATGTCTTTCTCTAGAATATTTTCAATATCGATGTCTGAAATGCCTTTTGCTTTGAGTTTATCTAGTTTTTGTTCGATTAAATCATAAATTGTCTTGCTTTCGCCTTTTGTTTCATAGGGAAGATCATTAGAATGACCGAACTTAAAGTATTCAATATCTTCGCTAACCAGTTTGTTCCACAAGATACGATGCTCTTTTTCTTTGTAGAGTCCTTCTTTAATATGAATGGGGAGACTGTAGCTGTTGATTCTTACATCCTCTTTAAGGTTGGTTAAAAACTCGGAAAAGGCTTTGGCGCATACAAGCTGTATGTCGCTTTTTAATTGGCCGATATTATTTGTGCAATTGTAAGACAGAAAGGCTCTCATCGTATTGAGAGAAACAAAAATATCTCTGTTTAATCCAATGCTTTCATGTTTGAAAAAGTATTTTATTAAGGACAGTCGTTCTTCCAAAGTCCGTTCTCTGAGGGCAGGAATGGTAATAATCATGGGGATTCTTCTGGTGAATGTTTTTAATAGCGCGGAGTTTGGATTTTCCGTTGTTGCCGTGATGATAAGGACATCCGCTGTCTCGCTCTTATCATCTCCCATGCGTCTGAATTGACCGGTATCGAGAAAGGTGAAAAGAGCTTCCTGGCCTTCGGGGGGCAGTCTGTGTACTTCGTCCAAAAAGAGTATGCCGCCGTCGGCTTTTTTTATTAAGCCGATCTTATCTGTTTCCGCGCCTGTATAGGTTCCCCTTTTTACTCCGAAAAGCTGGGCGGTGAGAAGTTGCGGGTTGTTGGTGTAATCGGCGCAGTTAAAGATTATAAATGGGGAAGTTATCTGTTTAACACCCATTTCAACGGCATAGCCTTGCATTAAGCAGGCGAACATGGATTTACCGACTCCCGTTTCGCCCAGCAATAAAGTGACCATTCCTTTTGGTGGATAAAGAATGGCAGCTTTTGCTTGTTCCAATGCGTGGCGTAAGCTGATATTGTCCTTTAACAATATATCAAGCTTAGTTTGCTGGGTAGTTAGATTTTTAGGTTTTGCAGCGAAAAAACGGACAGGCCGACCCGAGGATTTAAAAACTTTGCCTTCTTTGCATAGGTTATTCAGTTCGTGGCTGATGTTTGCTCTACCGATATGTAGAATGGATGCTAAACTCTGGGTGTCGATTCCTTCGTCTTCGGGTATGTCTAGCAAGGTATTATAGATTAACTCTTTTCTATTCATATATTACCTCCTATTAACAACGAACCCCTATAGCTTCTTTTAATAAAGCCAGCTAAAAACACTGTATAAACCTGCTATAAACACTATTGAGTCAACATGGAACACTATTGGAATTGATGTTAAACACTATAGCCAAAAGATAAACACTGTGCAAAAATTCTGTATTTGATTATTAGATATAGGTAGTTTTGTTATATATTAGTGTTCTTGGCACGATTATTGCTGTTATAACTGGATGATTGATTCTCCATGGGTGTAAAGAGCATGCTTACGAAAGATAAAATAGGTTTGAAAACAAAAGTATTACCGGCAAAAATGAAAACTGTAAGGCTTTGTAGTGCTTTTCCCTAATATAATAAGCTTATTAAGATTGCTTGCCTAATGTAAAGTGTAACCAAAATAGGATAATTTTGCAAGAGAAAATATCATTAGTTGCCTGATTGTTTGGTATGCGGAATTTGTAAAGAGCCATAGGTTTGAAATAAGTCTTTCGTATTAGAAAAAGGGGGAGTTTTATGATGGATGTAGAGCAAATTGTTATGAGTATAATCATAAATGCCGGTGACGCGCGGGCATTCGCGTATGATGCATTACGGAAAGTGAAAAGCGGGGTTTATAAGGAAGGGGAGATAGATAAGTTAATCGATATGGCTAATAACGCCATTGGGAAGGCACACGAGACCCAAACTTCGTTACTGCAGAAAGAAGCTAATGGCGAAAACATAACGGTATCCATATTATTTGTGCATGCGCAAGATCATCTTATGACAGCCATATCGGAAAAAAATCTAATTATCGAACTAATTGAATTAACAAAAACGATTCAGACATTACAAAATCGTTAAAGGGGGAAAGCTCTGTGATTAAAATTGCTTTATTTTGTAATGCGGGGATGTCTACTAGTATGCTGGTTGAAAAAATGAGAAAAGCAGCAGAAGAAAATGGTCAGAAAATCATAATTGATGCTTATCCGGAAGCGAGTCTTGCCAAAGAACTAGATGGGCTGGATGTAGTTCTGCTTGGACCGCAGATTAAGTATGCTTTGGCTAAAATACAAGCGATGTGTAAGCCGAAAGGAATCCCGGTTGAAGTAATTAATACGGCTGATTATGGACTGATGAATGGTAAAAAGGTCTTGGAGCAAGCTTTGAAACTAATCGGAAAGTAACCTCAATAATTTTCTGTATTTTGCCAATTGTATGGAAGGAGTTAAAAGGATGCGCTTCCCACAAGATTTTCTTTTTGGAGCGGCTTCATCCGCTTATCAAGTTGAAGGAGCCTGGAATGAAGATGGCAAGGGAATGTCCAACTGGGATATATTTTCTAGGATTCCGGGTAAAACCTTTGAAGGAACCAATGGAGATATGGCTATCGATCATTATCATCGGTACAAGGAAGATATTAAACTTATGGCAGAGATGGGGTTGGAGTCGTATCGTTTTTCACTTGCCTGGACTAGGATTTTGCCGGAAGGGAATGGGAAAATCAATTCCAAAGGGTTAGCCTTTTACAATAATCTGATTGATGAATGCCTGCAGTATGGCATTGTCCCTTTTGTGACGCTATATCATTGGGATTTACCGGAGGCCCTGGAAAAAGAGGGCGGATGGACAAATAAAAAAACCGTGGAAGCTTTTGTAAGGTATGCGACAACCTGTTTTAACGCGTATGGGGACAGAGTTAAGCACTGGATAACGTTTAACGAAACCATTGTTTTCTGTTCCTCAGGATATCTCGGTGGCGCGCATCCACCGGGAATCAGCAATGATCCGAAAAAATATTTTCAGGCCACGCATAATGTATTTGTGGCTCATGCCCGGGCTGTGGAAGAGTATAAGAAACTCAAACAATACGGTGAAATCGGCATCACTCATGTTTTTTCGCCGGCTTTCCCGATTGACGATAATCCTCAGAACGAACAGGCGGCCTATCATGCTAATCAATATTCGCTGGCCTGGTATTATGATCCTGTCCTGAAAGGTGTCTACCCGAACTATGTTGTCAGGCAAGTACAAGAGAAGGATTGGTTGCCGGAGTGGACAGACGAGGAACTGGCAGTTCTAAAAAGTGCGGCCCCTAAAAATGACTTTATCGGCCTCAATTATTATCAGCCGCAGAGGGTCGTGAAATATGATCCCGATGAGTCGATTGAGCTGATGCCACGGGAAGAAGTGCCCGGTGCACCGGGGAAAATTTCTTTTGATAACGTATATAAGACGGTTTTCATGAAGGATAAAAAGTACACGAAATGGGGCTGGGAGATCTCACCGGAGGGCTTGTTAGAAGGTCTTCATAGGCTAAAAGCCGCTTACGGCGATATAAAGCTGTATATTACTGAAAACGGACTGGGGGATCAGGATCCTATAGAAGATGGTGAAATAGTTGATGTTGCGAGGATTCAGTTTATTGAGGACCATTTGAAGGGTGTAAAACAAGGAATCAAAGAAGGCATCCATATCAAAGGCTATTACGCGTGGTCGGTGATTGATTTGTTAAGCTGGTTAAATGGTTTTAAAAAGCAATATGGTTTTATTTATGTGGATCATCAGAACCATCTGGCAAGAGTAAAGAAGCTGTCATTTAATTGGTACAAACAGATAATTAGTACCAGAGGAGGTGACATATAAAAAAGACACGTAGTACAGCTGGTATATTATGCAAAAAGAGGGAAGGTAATAATTAATGGGGAGTATGGTGGAATCGCTTGAGAAATTAACTCCGATAATCCTAAAGTTCGCAAATTCAAAGAGTGTTGTCGCTCTGAAAGATGGGGTAATGACGATTATACCCCTAACTCTGATTGGATCGGTATTTTTGTTGCTGGCATTTTTACCGATACCAGGCTGGAATGACTGGATGGCCAGCTTATTTGGGGTCCATTGGCAAGAACCGCTTTTTCAAGTGGTCGGAGCAACTTTTGATATTATTGCTTTAGTGAGTGTATTTGGAATTTCCTATTACTATTCACGGAATGAAGGCTGCGAACCGATTTCTTCCGGTGTGTTGGCCGTGGTGTCCTTTATAATCGTCACCGCTTCTTCCGTTACTACTAAGAATGGAGAAATCGTCGGCGGTGTGATTCCCAAGACTTGGACGGGTGGAAAGGGCATGATCGCTGCCATCTTAATTGGTTTAACAGTCGCCTATATTTATTCTTGGTTTGTCAAAAGAAAAATAACAATAAAGTTGCCTGAGGGAGTTCCACAAGGCGTAGCAAACGCATTCACGGCTTTAATTCCGGGAGTTGTGATAGTTACATTATCCTTTTTTGTATACATACTCTTTAAAACGGTAGTGAATAAAACTTTTATTGAATTTATATACCAGTTGCTGCAAACGCCTCTTCAAGGATTGAGTAGTTCTTTATTTGGGGCGATTGCCATACCGTTTCTTATTTCCTTTTTATGGTGGTTTGGCATTCACGGTCCCGCGGTAGTTCTGGATGGGCTCATGAGGCCTATTGTGCTGGCGAATTGTTTGGAAAACCAGGATATTATCAATGCCGGAGGTACTTTGATTGCCGGGCAGAATGCGCATATAGTAACCCCTCAGTTTGTGGATCAGTTCATTACGTTTGGCGGTTCTGGGATGACGTTAGGGTTAGTAATAGCAATGATATTCATGTCCAAATCAAAACAGATGAAGCAATTGGGTAAATTGGCGATTATCCCCGGGCTCTTTAATATCAATGAACCTATAATATTTGGGTTCCCTATCATATTTAATCCAGTGATGCTGGTACCCTTTATTCTCGTTCCTACTTTATCCGGGATCATTACCTATTTTTCAATTGCCGTTGGCCTTGTTCCGCCATTTACCGCGGTTCAGGTTCCCTGGACAACGCCGCCGCTGATTTCCGGCTTTATTGTTGGCGGCTGGAGGGCGGCGCTTCTTCAGCTTTTACTGATCTTTATGGCGGCCTTGGTTTATCTTCCGTTTTTAAAAGTACAAGATAAGCAGCATTTGAAGGAAGAAAAACAAGCGGAGCAAGAAAACCCAGCTGCTGCAAAGCTAACCATGTAATTCAACTTAGGAATACCCAGTCCTTTCTAGCTCTGGTTCAAGGGGAAAATGAAAGTTAAAATAGGGGGAGAAAAGAATGCGAAAAACTATTATGGTTGTGTTAGCTTTGTTATTAACTTTTGGCATGGCAGGCACTGCACTTGCCGCCAGTATGTTTTCCGATGTTCCGCAAAGTCACTGGAGTTATGATGCTGTAAACAAACTGGCCAAAGCCGGCGTTATAGAAGGAAACGGTGACGGAACTTTTCAGGGAAATCGCACTCTAAGCCGGTATGAGATGGCAATTATTGTGGGAAGAGCCTTAACCAAAATGGATAAAGCCGATGCCGCCAATAAAGAGTTGATTGAAAAACTCGCGGCAGAATATTCCGCGGAGTTGAAAAGGCTGGATGATAAGTACGACAGCTTAGATAAACGAGTAGATAATGTTATGTTGTCTGGCTATGTACGCGCCAAATATGACAGTGACAGAGTAGGAGACCATAATGTCGACAGCGGTAATAAACACTTTTATATGGACTTGGAAGCGAATATGAAGGTTGACGACAGGTGGTCAGCACATTTCCAAAGTGAAACGAATAAACAATATACTGCCCACACTTGGAATAATGCCCGTAACGCTGATGACGATTCCGACGGAACTTTTCAGCGAATTTGGGTTACCGGCATGGTCGGGGATGTTGGTGTATCCGCGGGTAAAAAATGGTTTGGTGTTGGTCCGCAAAGTGTTCTTTGGGGTCATGCTGCTACCGGTGCGCAGATAGATATACCGGCAAAAGGGTTAAATGTTAGTCTCTATAACTTTAGAGCGGCAGATCCGGGGGAAGTACAATTGGGACGTTTGGTAGTGAACGGCGTGCAGGCGGCGGATAACTGGGCGAATTCTCATGCATGTGATATTGGTGTTTATGGCGGCACTATCAACACCAATCTTTCATCGGCTACCAGCCTTAGTGTATCTTATCTCGGTAACAAAAAGGATGGAAACGGTGCCCAGATGAGCAACGCAGTATCCACGGATTTAATTACTAATTTGGGAAGCGATGTTAAGTTTACAGGCACATTTGTCAAAACCAATGCGGATGATTATAACAAAAGCCAGGAATACAGATTAGACTATAAAGGAGCAGACACAAAAGTTCCCGGATCTTATGGTATATATGCCAGATATTTTAAATTTGAAGCGTATGGTGACTATGCCCATGATACCGAGTGGGGTTCCCTGCCAAGTGACGCAAAAGGCCTAATCATCGGGTATGAATATATACCAGGGAAAAATATTAAATGGACCACCTTATATGGTGATGAAAAAATTAACCTTGCTTCCGGTGCGGACAATACGAGGAAATTGCTCCGCACGCAAATTGATTATTTCTTCTAAGCTTCATTTGTAACAATCCCTAATGGTGCGAATCCTTGATAAAACTGCAGGCAAAGTAATCCGATTTCAAAAGAAGAGCTACAATTCCCATACGCAGGAATTGTAGCTCTTTCAACATATCGTTTATTATCAAAATTTTGGTGTCGGTTTTGATGGACATGTAATGGCAAAAAACATAGCGCTTATAAGCGAAAAGCCATCGTCAATAACAACTGATTTAATTTTTTGCAAAGTTATGGTATGATAAACTAATTTAGTATAATGAACATTCTGTTTCGTCGATGGGCAAATTTTTTGAGATAATTTTTTGCCAGCAACAACTGGATATTTCTTTGACAAGAGAAATTCGTTTTGTGTGAGCGGAAATGCAGGCGATATGCGGCGGGGTGGGTGTAGAAGGGGTGGAGTATTTGGAGGTTATGGATGATCTTTTTGCTGCTAATGAGGCAACGGACAAAATAGAAAAGACAAAAGAAGGCACTACTGCCGTCGGCCAAGCGTCTGTCAAAAACCGGACCGATGCGAAAGTTCCTGTTGCTAAGCCGCAAAAGGACCCTTTGCAGATTTTGTCTTTGCGAAAAACACCGATTAATTATACCTTGCAGCAGGCTGAGGCTCTGATAGATATAGCGCTTTTTTTGGCAGATGAGACCCGTTGCCGGTATATACTTGCCGGTTACGCCGGAACAGGCAAGACAACTATTGTTGAAAATATCATCAATTATGCCAATAACTTGCAAAAATGCTGTATTGCTTCCGCCCCTACCAACCAGGCTGTTAAGGTTCTCAGGGAAAAGTTTGGTGACGGGGTTGAGGCTGAGTTTCGGACGCTCCATTCGGTTTTGTATGGAGCGCCGGACCCCGACACCGGGGAGTGGGTGCCTAATGTCAGATTTAGCGCAAGCGACGCGATGGTTGTTGACGAAGGTTTGATGATCTCAGCCGGCGTCTATCGCGATCTGCTTGAGCGACTTGCAGATACCGGCGCAAAAGTGATTATTATTGGCGACAGTTTTCAGTTGGAACCGGTGGGCGAAGATCCCCTTATCCTTCAAAACAGCGATATTGAGCTAACCGAAGTCAAGCGACAGGGCGCTAACAGCAAAATCCTTGTTTTAGCCACTGCTATGAGAAATATCCGAAAGGCGATTATACCGGATAATTCCCTTGGTGAAGTGTTGATGTTAAGCCCAGACAAAGCCGAACAGGCCTTTTTGCAGTCTGTCCGGGAGTCTGAAGACAGTGTGTATATTGTTGGTACTAATCGCAGCCGTTTAGCGTTAAACCAAAAAGCTCGGCAAACGCGCTTCGTGGCCGATGTAACCAGTGAACCGAGGCCAGGGGATCATCTTATCTGTATTAGCAATGGTACGTTTTTGATCAATGGCGACCGGCTGATCCTTTCAGAAGTTGACGTTATCAATGATGAGATGGTGGAATTACGCGATAACGAAAAAGGCACATATCGACTTAAAGCATATATGATCAAGGATGAATGGCGCAAAATTGTTGTACTGCCAGACGTGGAAAAACCGTCGATATATCATGCCCAGTTTTTGTCGCCGGAAAAATTTTTCCCGCCTGATTGGTATGATAAAAATAGGACCAGAGGCAGGAATGAACTGTCGAAAGACGTGTCTATCGCTACATACGGATATGCGATTACAGCCCACAAGAGCCAGGGGAGCCAATGGCATAAAGTTTTTGTTCGACAAGATGCTTTTAAAAACAATGCACGATGGCTGTACACCGCTGTAACCAGAGCAACTGTGCAATTAATTTTGACAAGCGACACTGGACACAAAATGATTTGGAAAAGCATTGAAAATAGTGCATCCCTCCAAGAAGAAGGCTTGTAAAATCGGGAAATGATAGTCTGTTGCTTATTAAATCTGTTGTTTATTAAAACAGAATAGATCTGTCCCTGAGTTTGGAGGATTCTCCGCGAGAAGCCCCCAGTACCCGACGATTCGAGCAATTGCATCCAGCGTGGTGCGGGCCGGTTCTTCGCCTATCCCCTCAATGGCCTGTATCGCCTGCATGACATAGCTTTTGCACAACCGCTGCGTGAACCCGATGGCATCGTAATCCTCCATGAGTTGTAGTACCGGCTTTGTATCTTCGATATCGCCAGACAGTCTAAACCGCTCGACTGCTTTGGAGATGGTTTCCCGTTCCGATGGGCTGCACTTTTCGTAGCAATAGATCATCATGGCCGAAGCCTTCTTGCGAAGCAGATCATTGCCCAGAGTCTTGCGAGCCTTTTCCTCGGCTCCAAGATAATCGATGGCGTCGTCGACGATTTGAAAGGCGGTTCCCAGTGCATGGCCATATTTCTGAAACCGGGCTTGCCATTCTTCATTGGCATTTGCTAGGACCGCACCGCCTTCCAGTGGAGCCTCGATCATCGATCCGGTCTTGCCTTGGACCATCTTCAGATAATCCTTTATGGACCCATTTTCGTTATCAAACTTCAGGTCATTCAACTGTCCGTGGCAAGTTTTGACTGCGCAGTCGGTAAATATCCGCAGTACCTCGTCGACGCGACCCCTCTCATAAGTTGCGTTGAGAGATAGTAGCTGGTGGTATGCTTCAAAGATAAGGGCATCGCCTACCGTGATCGCCACGTCTGTGCCATAAAGCAGATGAGCGCATGGGCGACCACGACGCGTGCGCGCTTCGTCCATGATATCATCGTGAATCAGCGATGCGGTGTGAAGCAGCTCGAACGCGACTGCCATGGGCAGCGCCTGAGTGACGTTTCCACCCGCGGCTTCGGTCGCGATGAGTGCCAGAGCAGAACGAATGCGTTTTGCATCACCGCACAGGACGTGCCGAGAGACCTTGTCCAGGATGGAATCTGTCTGGAAGAGTCGCTCAATGGCTTCGTCGATCATGGTCTTGTATGGTGCGGTTTTTTCTCGCAGACACTCATGGACCAGATTTAGCATGCGGGGTTCAAGCAGCTGATAGGCTTCCTTATGGGATCTGTCGCTATTCAAGATGACTCCCATGGCATCCGTAAGTTGTCTGTCACCGGAATTTGCCTGGCGAACTGTGACATTAATCAGGTCATCTTCCCAGAAGAAGGGCCGCATCTTGACGTCCCAGCGCACTTCATAGTCATTGAAGTGCGCTCGTACTTCCTTGGCGTAGGTTTCGAGAGCAGCAGGCGAGCCATCTTTGAGAAAAGTGCGCGCGTAGGGTTCAGCAATCGCGGCTGATTTGCGGGCTTGATAGATTCCGCCGCCATGAATCGCATTGCCGAATCCACCTGCGTCCCCCAGCACGATTGTCGATGGAGCGGTGAGTTGGGACGAGACAAAGAAAGGAATGAGCCCGCCATCTTTGCGGATCACCTTGCCACCGGCAAGTTTCGCCGAAGCAATCGGATGACTCTTTACAAAGGCATCAAGGCGCTCGTTCAAACTAAGGCTCCCGTTTTCGAGCGCAGCTGCAGTACACCCCACACCGACCGCAACAACATCCCGTTTGGGGAAGATCCACGCGTACCCTTGCGGCATGACGGATCTGCCGCAATATAGCTCTATCGTGTTTCCGATTCTTTCGTCGATTATGGATTTATCAAACGCAAGCCAGTATTGCGTTGTAACTGCGTAGTTGTTCATTATCGAGTCGGAGATACCCAGGGAGCGCTTCAACTTGTTCGGAGTGCTCCCTGTAGCAATCGCAAACAGGCGCCCTTTTATGGTAATTCGCCCTTCAGGCCCTTCGGCATAAATCGTGACGCCGCCAGGGGTGGAATCCGCGGCCAGAACGCGCGCATGTTCAAGAAACTGGGCGCCCGCCTCCTCGGCTCTCCTTGACAACCATCGATCATATATGCTTCTTTTGACCGTTGCGCCGCATGCTTCCAGATATTTTGGAACCTCAAGAATACCTCCGTTGGGGGCCACGATCTTGGCTGTCTGGATGTGACGCTCAACAACCTCCTCGGGAAGCGGACCAAACTCTATGATTTCCTGGGTTTGGATGCCTCCTCCGCATGGTTTCTCACGAAGCAGGGCACCTTTTTCCAATACAAGCACTTGATATCCGCAAGCCGCCATTCGATAGGCGAATTCGGACCCCGCGGGCCCGGCGCCCGCGATTATTACGTCAAATATCTTTTCCATGCCATTCTCCTCTCGGTGATGAGAAATCGCTTTTTCAGCTAGTGCTGAAAAGCACAAACCTGCTTTTCACATGCATTCCGCTTTGTTTTTCTAGGAATCTTCGTCCTCTCCCCGCGTTCTTTCCCGCGAACAAGCCCAGAAAAAAATCCATGGCGGGTTCGGCCCCATTGTACTGGGGTTCGTTTATCTGCCTTTCAATGACATTGAGTTTTTTGAAAAAGAACTCAGGAACAATAAAAATACCTATATTGTGGCTAGGGCGCTAAAATCTCCAGTAAACTATTCCAACGCCTGTCCAATACCCAACAAATTGTAAAAGGGGTAATCTAATAGATTACCCCTGCCAATACGTAATTACTCTCTGGCGATATGACGGTACTGCCAGGGACGCCCTTTCTAGTGTTGGTAACACTGGTAAGGGCCGTTTTTAATTCTGTAAGATATTTCTTACATGACTCATATTCGACATGAATTTACAAATTCCTGGTTTATTTAAAATTTTCTGGAAAAATTTTCTTATAAAAAGCTATGCACGAACATGATCGAGTATTTTCATCAATGGGTTATAGTTATTCTGAGTATGTGTAAGAAATATTAGGGGATTAAGGGGAGGAGTCAAGTTAAATGAGTTGTGAATGTAGCAATCAACTATGATTCGCTGTGTAAAAAAAGTAATTTTCGTAAGGAAAGAGTTGTAAGGGTGGAGAAATTAGTAGGAGGTTATGAAAATAAGGTTAAATGCAAGCATTGGTCGTTGCAAGGAAGCTTTTGCAGATTTTGAGCTGGCAATATCAGTTGAGCTGAATCATGCTTTTACACATATCAGGAAAGCCGAAGTGCTTATGATGGTTGGATGGGAAAGTGAGGAAATTGAAGCGTATAAAAAGAAAATGTTGGCAGAATAGGACAGTCCTCGCTGTCACCTCCCATATTTAATAGATTGTTAGATATAGTCGTTTTAAAGGAGGGAAAACATGGCTTATTTTGAAACACAGCGGTTGGTTTTTCGTGATTGGAAAGATCAAGACTTAAATGAATTTCGGATAATGAATAAAGATACCAGGGTAATGAAATATTTTGCGAAAACACTTACTGAAGAGGAGACAGATGGGTTTTATAACAAAATTCAAGATGAATTTAGAAATTGCGGATATGGACTTTATGCAGTTGAAACAAGACATAATAATGGCTTTATTGGCTTTATGGGGTTCCATTGGGCAAACTTCAATGCGCGATTTACTCCTTGTATTGAAATAGGCTGGAGACTTACATATGAAGCATGGGGGAATGGACATGCAACAGAAGGAGCAAAGGCATGTCTAAAATATGGATTCGAGACATTAAAATTCAATAAAATATATAGTTTCACCTCAAAAATTAACATTCAATCTGAAAATGTAATGAAGAAAATTGGTATGGTAAAGATTATGGAATTTGATCACCCGAATATTATTGAGGGCAGTCCCCTGAGGAAGCATGTTCTTTATGCCATTGATTAATATATTTGACTTTATTCTTTATCAAGGCTCTTTGTTTCCCATTATTTATACGAATAAAAACCATAGGGGATTACCTAAAACGGAGGCAGCGAAGAAGCCTACCCATTGTGGGATGCTTCTTACCATTTTATCTAGCTATTTAGGAATAAATATTGTATAATAATAAATGTCGACAATGTGGCTGGCTTCACACCTCTGTTGCGTTGATCGATACATATCCAACCTGTTTAATCCCTGCCGGAATGGTGGGGATATTTTTTACCTATTGCCAGGATCATTTTTCGTTGGGTGTTAAATGGGTGCAGCCGGAAAGGTGCGAAATGGGTTAAATAATAACGGTAAGGCTTAAAAAATTATGAGCCTTACTGTTTAGTTGTTTGTCTAAGATGGGGGTAAAAAAAGTAATTTTCGCAAGGAAAGAGTCGGGATAGTGGAGAAATTAGTAGGAAGGTTATGGAAACAGTTAAGCTTTTGCGGATTTTGAAGTGGCAATATCATTTGATCCGAATACTGCTTTTACACATATCAGGAAGGCCGAAGTGCTTAAAAACAAACTTAATAACATCACAATGCCTAGTTTGGGAGGAATATGATGTATAAAGTTTTGCTTGTTGATGACGACGATATAACGTTATTTGAACTTAGAAAATTTAGAGATTGGGCGTCATTTGGATTTACCATTGAAGATGAAGCTTATGATGGAAGCGGCGCATTAAACAAGCTGTCTTCTAAAATGTTTGATTTAATAATAACCGATATCAGAATGCCTGGTATGGATGGCCTTGAATTTCTAAGAGAAGTTAAGGAGAAAAATTTAGATAGTTGTTTCGTTATAATGAGTACATATAATGAATTTGAATATGCGCAACAAGGAATTCGGCTGGGGGCCTTTGATTATATCGTTAAACCAGTGGATGAAAATGTTTTGGGCAAGACTCTTGGGCGGATAAAAGAATGTCTGGATAAGAAAAAACAACAACGGGTGAAAATAGCTGAGAATAACTTTAGATTTTGTTATCCTCAAAGACAAGAAACAAGACTGGCTGAATTATTAATGGCAGGTAATAATGAAATTAAGGAAGAAGCGTCTTTGACCTGCTTGGAAGTAGAAAAATTGACAAATCAAGACATGTATAAAACAAGTTTTTTACTGAAAAAAATGATTATAAATTTATGTGAAGATATTTATAAAGCTTTCCCTTGGATAAATACTCTTGAAGAGCAGCCTACTTTTGATGATGTTTTTGATCATGTTACGTCTATCAATGAAATTCGATCGAACTTTATGAAGTGCATTAATAATTTACTTGAGATTATTATTAAGTACGAATTACAGCATTCTGACAGTCTCGTAAAAAAAACATGCATATACGTTATGAATCATCTAGAAGAAGATATAACAATTGATAATGTTGCGAATGAAGTATATATTAGCAAAAATTATATTGGCAAGTTGTTTAAGCAAAAAACGGGTTTTAGTTTTACTGACTATGTTACTAAGGTGAAAATGGAGTATGCCAAACGTCTTTTAGTAACAGGTGTATACAAAAATTACGAAATAAGTAATAAACTGGGATATTGTTCTCCCGATTATTTCAGTCGTTTATTCAAAAGCTATACCGGATATACACCAATTGAATATAAAAAAATGAAGTGTGTTTTAATTCAAAACTGAACAATAATCAAAGAAGGACAATCTAGTCAAATTGACAGAGATTGTCCTTCATCTATATTACTTATATTTTTAGGGAAGTTAAAGTAAAATGTGGCACCGGCATTCACTTCTCCTGTCATCCAGGGTTTTCCACCATGCCGATTTAGAATCTTTTGACATGTCACTAAACCAACGCCTGTTCCCTCAAATTTATCGACGGAATGGAGTCTTTCAAAAATTTTAAAGAGCCTGTGGGAATCCTTCATATCAAACCCTACGCCATTGTCTTTAATAGAAATGGTATAGTGCGTTCCCTTGTCAACAGAAGTGACTTCAATAAGTGCCTGTTCTTGATTTCGCGTATATTTCAATGAATTGGCCAGGATATTGGTTACAAGGATTTTAATCATGATAGGATCTCCATGAATCGTGGGAAGGGGGTCTAAGCGAAAGGTTATTTCTCTTGGCAGTTGTGTTATCAATAACTCGTCGTATACTTCCCGAAACACAGCCCCTAACGGAATGGGTTCCAGTTTAATCTGCTTACGGGACATCCTGGAGAGCTCTAATAGATGATCGGTAATCGTTACGATTTCAGCGGATTTATTTTGAATATGCATGATTATTTCTTGACCGTTATTGTCAAGTTTGGGGGCATAGTCCCGCATTAAATATTTTGAAAGCTTATTGATGGATTGTAAAGGTGATTTAAAATCATGAGCAACGGAGTGACAAAAATGGTTTAATTCTTGATTCATTTGTTGAAGCTCGAGGTTCACTTTTTCTAAGGATTTTTGATGACTAATCAGATCGGCTCTGTTTTTTTCATAATAGATCACTAGCATACCGGTGGAAAGAAAGAGTCTCAATACACCGCTGATAGGGCCAGCTAGTAGGGCAACTTTGGAATAATGAACAAACGGGTATATTAAAGATATACTTCCCCAGCAAACAAAAGCTCCGGCATGAATATATTTTCCTATACCGCGCATCTTTATATTGAAAAGCATTTTTCCTATATATATAAATATAATGCTAGACCACCATAAAGGAGGCGCTAATTTACATGGATGCGGCAACTGCATAAAAGTAACTACTATACCTAAAATAGCAGCTATCACAGAGCCGTAAAGCCAGTAGGGTTTAAAGGCTTTGTTAGTAAAAAGATGAAAGCTGTAAATTGTTAGAAACGCCGGAACAATATAAAGCAGCTGATAAACAATAAATCCTAATATCGATTTGTTCCAGGCAATATAGTCTGTATCAAAAAAGACAATTCGGAAAATAAAGATCAGCCATGCTATACTCCACCAGGCCATATGGCGTTCCCGATACAGAAAGTATAGATAGATATATATAATCATTGATACGAGCGTTGCAATTATGCTGCCAACTTGTGACATTTTTAAGTATTCCATAGGCATGTCCCATCTCCTCAGAGAATAATAATTACAAAAATGATTATCTATCGCAATAAAATATATTATAACAATATTTTCTATATGTGGGAATAAATAATCTTAAATATAAAAATTGGCTAACCCGGAATAGTGGGGTTAGCCAATTAAAAGTATTATTGTTGTAAGTTATTTATTATTTTAGCGGCAATCTTGGGATGCCGTTTTTTGAAACTGATAAAAGAATAGAAAGAAAAGACTAAAATATTCACATCCGTTTCGGCGACGACAGTGGAGGAATGGACTGTCCGATGAACTAAACCACTATTTCCACAAGATTGACCCGGTAAAATAGTAGCATGTTGAGAAGAAATTGCTAGGCCTGACAATAATACAATAGCTTCTTGACTTATGCTCCCGTCCGCAGTAATAGAGTCTCCTGGATTGCAATGTACAATTGTACTACAGAAGTGTAAAAAAAGTTTTGCTTCTAAAATTGATAAGCCTTGTAATAGTGCTATGGTTTGGTTGGAGATATTTTTAAGGTACTGGTATATAATTGCCCATAATTCATCTCCAGTAATGAGACGACTATTGATAGTTGATTTGATTTCGTAAGAAAACTCAGAATTAAACCAAGCTACTGATCCTTCGTTTAGCGTACTACTTTTACGCGAACTGCGAAGTAAGGGAGATCTCACTCTTCGTAAGTGCTGTAGGTCATTTACTAAAACAAGACTGGATACTGTACCGGTTTTAGGATAGGTAGTATTTTTATTAATGCGTCGAAATCCGAAATGTTCGTACATTGAAATTAAATGAAAATTACAACTAACAAAAACAAAATGAAGCTGGTATTCGTAGAATAGCAACTCATATAATTTTGTCGTCAACAGCCAGAATGCCGATGTACTGCGATACTGTGGATGTATTATACACCTTGAGGTTATTGCAAAATACGGGCTATCTTCTTCGTTGTAAAATTTCCTGAATTTATCCATGCGATATTCTTGTATAACGCGCGGATGAAAATCTGATGTTTTACCAATATTAATCCTTACCGTACCAATAATAGTCGAACCTATTTTAGCAGAGAGCAGTATACCCCAGTCGTCCCAGTCATCGTATAAAAGATTGATTTGTTGGTCTGCCTGTGTAAGGTTATAGGCTGTTTCTTCGGCAAATATGGTATACCGAAATCGATATATTTCCCTTTTTTCCTCCGGCGTTGTTGCGAAACCTATTCTTATAGGCTCCTCGATATGCATAGATGTTGCTTGGGTAGTGCTTTTCATTTTTGAAATCCTCCTTTTATTGTGCAATATTAATAAAAAGACGTAGTCTTCTTATTCCTCGATGAGTTTTAGAAAGATTACTAGGACAAAAATTCGGCTAGCAATATTGTTAATCGTTGTCTTTTTAGCTTTTATAAATTAAAAAGAAAAAAAGATAAGACACGAATGTCTTATCTTTCAGACCGTCGACAAAAATGCACTTTACGCAAAGCATAAGGTGCATTTTTTGAGAGAATTATACATATTTCGGCTTATTCGGACACTTGTCGGATGATTTGATTTTAAACGTAAGCACTTAATTCATCAATAAAAACCTATCCGTTAGACTTTATTATTTTCTCCGCCTAGTTGGTGCAATGTTATAGATTTCACAAATAGCAGGGATGTATAAAATATTGGCGTATTGTATAAGTAAATTACTAAAGTGTGGTAGGCGAAGAACAGAAATTTGGATGGGAGCAGTTATGGGAAACCAATTTCTCGCAATATAATATTATCCAAACGAAATTGATGCTTATAAAACTATTAAAGAATATCAATCATGATAAACTATAAGTCAGGGAGGATTAGATAATGGAAAAAGAAGTGAATTCTCAGCAGCATGCTCTTGGTTTGAAGACAGTAGAGGCACTTCAAAGAAATAGATTTAGTGCTTCCTATTACCAAACTGCGGAAGCGGCCCTAACAGAGCTTTTTAACGTTATACCGCCGAATGCAACCATTGGAATGGGGGGATCGTGGACGCTAGTACAGTTAGAAGTTTTAGAAAAATTAGAGGCTCGTGGAAATACTGTCTACTGTCATAATAAGCCTGGGTTAAACCCAGAAGAAATATTGGATATTCGGCGTAAACAACTTATCTGCGACGTGTTTTTGACAAGTACCAATGCTGTTACTGAAGAGGGAAAACTGGTTAATACCGATGCGACTGGTAACAGGGTGGCTGCAATGATATTTGGCCCCAAAAAAGTTATAGTTCTTGCTGGTGTTAATAAAATTGTGGGTACTATTAAAGAGGCACAAGAACGTATTTGTTCGACGGCGGCACCTCTTAATAATAAACGGCTAAATCGCCCCAACCCTTGTGTAAAAAGTGGATACTGTGCCGATTGCCAAGGGCCAACGCGCCTATGTAATGTTACTACTGTAATCCATAAACGACCACCGGCGTCAGATATTCATGTTTGGATAATTGGCGAAGAATTAGGATATTAGAGGCCAACAGCACAAAGTTTAACCTTTCAATGAAGCTGTTGATTTTGCTAAGAAATCCTTTGGAAGTTAGAAATACTTCAAAAAGAAGTAACCCCCGATAAATTTCCATTCTGCAAATTATAAAGCCCAAGAGATACGGGACTTCCCCGGTTCTTGGGCTTTTCCTTTACAAGGTTTATGATTTTAGGCAATAGGTTAACTGAATTTTTTTGCTTACTAGCAGGGGGATGCAACAATAAAGGGAAGTTTATAAAGGTCGTTAGTCTATTGATAATTATGATAGAAATCAGCACTTGACTTAAAGTGTACTTTAAATGATATGTTTTTATTGGGAGGCGGAATATGGAAACGATAGGAATTAAAGAGGCTGCAAAACTTGCAAATTTAAAACCTCATACCCTCAGATATTATGAAAGCATTGGGCTTATAAAAAATATAAAAAGAAATTCCGTAGGAAAGAGAGTTTATAGCGAGACGGATCTAAAGTGGCTAGAATTCATAAATAGACTTAGATCAACCGGAATGAAAATAAGTAAAATGAAGGAATATGCTCGATTAAGAAATATGGGGGATGGAACAATTAGAGTAAGAAAAGATATTTTAAGTGAGCATCTAAAAACAATAGAAAGCGAAATCAATGGACTATTAGAAATTCGGGATTATGTTGCAAAAAAAATTGCAATCTATAATGAAATGGAGGAAAAAATTTAATGGAAGAGGAAACCCGATTGGAACGGGGATATAATAAATTGCGTGAAGTGGATGGAAAAGCGGGAGAAGAGGTAAAAACCAATTTAGATGAAATATCCCCAGATTTGGCGAAATATATAATTGAATATGCATTTGGGGATATTTATTCAAGAGATGGCTTAGATTTACAATCCAAAGAAATTGCTGTTGTTGCTGCATTAACTGCATTAGGAAACGCTGTGCCTCAATTAAAGGTTCATTTGAATGGTGCATTAAATGTAGGTTGTACAATCAATGAAATTAAAGAAATAATTTTACAAATGTCTTCATATTCTGGATTTCCAACATGTCTTAATGCCATGAATGCCTTAAAAGATGTATTAAACGAACGTCGTAATCAAGGGATTGAGGATTACATTGGAGATAACCCCACGGATGAGGCGATTTGTACTACTGAAAAGTATGAAATTGGAGCCAAAGAACTTTCGAAATTAGATTGTATGCAGGTTGAAAGGCTTGAAAGAGAGTATAATGATTTTTCACCGACTTTGGTAAAGCTAATTGTTCATAGTTATGCCGATATATTTTCAAGAAACAACTTAGATATAAAATATCGCCAAATTGCAACGATTGCAGCATTAACGGCTTTGGGAAATGCTCAGTCTCAGTTAAAATTTCATATTAATGCAGGG
>Ga0316604_10001129_pt1 | contig 25384 bp, 18 predicted proteins | sample OWC_soil_day20_C_FD_207650 | JGI IMG/M metagenome (GOLD analysis project Ga0316604, IMG submission 207650) | Wetland soil microbial communities from Old Woman Creek delta, Ohio, United States - OWC_soil_day20_CT | ecosystem: Environmental > Terrestrial > Soil > Wetlands | place: USA: Ohio...
CAGTACGCTTGCCCCAGTCTTCTCGCCATCATTTACGCTTCCAAAAAGCGTAAAGAGTGCACCGCCTCCGGCGAAAACTACAGGTGGGGCGGCTGGGCGCTTACAGCGGAAGCCCATCCAATGATGATGATCCACCGTGATATCCATCACCTCATCAGCATATGGCACCCGCACTTGTCCGACGTCATTTAAGCTCGCCATGCCAAAAGGCGCTCAGCGTTTCGTTGCTCGAAAGCAGTCAAACGCAAAGGTCAGGAAATGGCCGGGAGTGTGAGGTCGGCAACGGCGGCTTTGGAGCATTCTACTTCGCGGAACCTGGGTTTGGCTGACCGGCGACTTTGTGGAAAGCTGACAGGCCGAAATGGGTCGGAAGCACGCGGTCGGTTTTCCGGTCGACCGCCAACCCATCATTCCAGCGGAGACTGCGCGATAAATCCGCGCAGCCGGTTAGCTCTACTTTCGACGGCCCGCTTTTCAAAAGGCGGTAGGTCAGCATACCATTGGGGTCAGAGTGATTAACCTTTCGAGCCGAGCATGAATTCATGATCCGTGCAGACATTCTTAAGCGAGCCATTTCTCCATGAAAACGAGTTGGTCGCTCTGATAGCCCTGGAGCCGGTAGAAATCTTGCACGTCCGCGTTGCTCGCCTCGATCAAGAGATTGATCTTCGAGCCCCCCTTTTGGAAGAAGCGAGACTCAAGTTCCCTCAGGAGGCGAGTGCCAACGCCTTTGGACTGAAGTTCAGGAGCCACCGCCAAGTGGTAGATCCAGCCGCGCCGGCCGTCGTAACCGCCGATCACTGCGCCAACAATTTCTCCGACCTCAGCCCCGACAAGGAACAACTCAGGATCTCGTTCCAACTTCTTGGCGATTTCGATCTTCTCATCTGACCTGCTGGGCAATAGACCAGCCTTGCTCCATAAAGCAACAACTGCTTCATAGTCCGCCATCTGAAACCCGCGAATGTCCATCTCCCTTGCCCTCAGTCTCACCACGTTCACATCAATGTAACATGCTAGGCACTACAGGGGCCCCACCCGAGCGCGTAGGGGTGTCGCTTAACGGCTAGATCGTGCGAAGCCACGATCTGAACCGTTTGTTGGACGAACCCACACCGTGATGACTTCTCGGCCCCAGAAAAGATATGCATTTGAAAAGGATTCCGGTATTGCCTTTCACGCTGACCGGCTGCTTCTTAATACATCGGCCGGCTGGAATGGATCGCTTGCCGCAGCCCGAATATTCCAACTCGATTCACCCTTGAAGCCTCCGCTGCACCGCAGCGCTTTGGCCGTTCGCTGCGCCGAGGGTGGTGCGACACGAAAGAACCTCTGTTTATCCCGCTCTTTTTTGCAAGTCCGGCACTTGCCATGCATTTCCTTTGCTCGCCAGCGCTCATCTCTCGCACTCTGCGTCGAACCGGCTGTGCTTTGAGGATTCAGCTAATTTCCCTCGAAGATTGACCACCGACGCTACTTCCGGCGATACTCTTCGGCATGCCGATGGATTCCCGCCAGCGACCCTCCCTGCTCAGCGCAAGATCGGCCTGCTCCATACCTCAATTGAATCGACACAGGAGTTGATCAATGTCCGCCCCCCCCACTCGCCTCGAAATCGTTGCTCCGCTATCCGGAATCCTGGTTCCGCTCGATACCGTACCCGACCCGGTCTTTGCCCAGAAGATGGTCGGCGACGGCGTTTCGCTCGACCCGACCTCGGGCGAGCTGCTCTCGCCGGTCGCCGGAACGGTGACGCAGCTGCACCGCGCGCACCATGCGCTGACGATCACCACCGACCAGGGAATTGAAGTGCTGCTGCACATCGGCATCGACACCGTCGAGCTCAAGGGCGAAGGTTTCACGCCCAAAGTCAGCGAGGGCGAGCACGTTGAAATCGGTCAGCTGCTGATCAGCTTCGACGTCGATGGCGTGGCGCGCAAGGCGCGCAGCCTGCTGACCCAAATTCTGATTGCCAACGTCGAAAGAGTCGCGCGCTTCGTTCCAGCCAGCGGCCAGGCGGTCGCCGGCAAGTCGGTGGTGCTCACGCTCGAACTTGCCGAAACGGCTGCGCCGGTTGAAACGGCCTCAGGCAGCGCGCAAACCGGCGAGGCGATCAGCCTGCCCAATCCGTCCGGTCTGCATGCGCGTCCAGCGGCGGTGCTGGCCGCCGAAGCCAAGAAATTCAAGTCGGACATCCGCCTGCTGAGCGGCTCCGCCGAAGCCAATGCCAAGTCGGTGGTGGCGATCATGGGACTGGCGACCAAGCAGGGCGACGTGATCCACGTCAAGGCCAGCGGTCCCGACGCCGCCGAAGCGATTCGCGAGCTGTCCGCCTTGCTCGCCGCCGGTTGTGGCGAGCAGCCCGGTGAGGCGCCGACAACGGCGCCCGCCGCGCCAGTGCGCGCGATCGCCGCTTCCGCCGACGAGCTGGTCGGCGTCTCCGCTTCGCCGGGACTCGCCGTCGGTCGCATCGCGCACTTCCGTCACGAAGCGATCGACGTCGTCGAGCAAGGCGAAAACCCGGCGCGCGAACGCGCCAAGCTCGACGCTGCGCTGCACGACGCGCGCGGGCAGATCGAACTGCTCAAATGCCAACTGGCCGACCCGGCCAAGGCACAGATCCTCGCCGCGCACCAGGAACTGCTCGAAGACCCCGACCTGGTGGACCTCGCGATCGCCGGCCTCGGCCAGGGAAAAAGCGCGGGCTTCGCCTGGCGCGCCGCGTTCTCGCAATATGCCAAGCAGCTTGAAAGCCTCGACAATGCGCTGCTGCGCGAGCGCGGCAACGACATCCGCGACGTCGGCCGCCGCGTTCTGGCACTGCTTTCCGGTATCAAGCAAGCACAGATCGTCGTTCCCGAAGGGACTATCCTGATCGCCGAGGAACTGACGCCGTCCGACACCGCGTCGCTCGACCCCAAACGCGTTCTCGGTTTCTGCACGACGACCGGCGGTGCCACCAGCCACGTCGCGATCCTCGCGCGCTCACTGGGAATTCCGGCGATCTGCGGCATCGACGAGGCCGTACTGGCGCTCGGTGACGGCACGCAGGTCGTTCTCGACGGAACCCGCGGCGTGCTGCAATGCAAGCCGAGTGAGACCGAAGTCGAAGCGGCGCTCGAACGCGTCGTGCGCCAGGCCGCCAAGCGTCAGGAAGAACTGGCCGATGCCTCGGCGCCGGCGATCACCACCGACGGCCATCACGTCGAAGTGGTGGCCAACGTGCGCAACGCGCAGGACGCCGTCGACGGCGTCGCCAACGGCGGCGAAGGCGTCGGCCTGCTGCGCTCCGAGTTCCTCTTCGACGATCGCGAAACGGCGCCCGACGAGGACGAACAGACGGCCGCCTACAGCGCCGTCGCCAAGGCGCTCGGCCCCGATCGCCCGCTGGTCGTGCGCACGCTCGACGTCGGCGGCGACAAGCCGCTGCCCTACCTGCCGTTGCCGCGCGAAGACAACCCCTTCCTCGGCTTGCGCGGAATTCGCGTCAGCCTCGACCAGCCGCAGATGTTCCGCACCCAGCTGCGCGCGATCCTGCGCACGGCGCCGCTTGCCAAGCTGCACATCATGTTCCCGATGATCGCCACGCTCGACGAGCTGCGCGAGGCCAAGGCGATTCTCGCCGAGGAAGTCGGCGCCATGGCGATCGACGCGTCCAAGATCCAGGTCGGCGTGATGATCGAAGTGCCGTCGGCGGCAGTGATGGCCGAGCAGTTCGCTCGCGAAGCTGATTTCTTCTCGATCGGCAGCAACGATCTGACGCAGTACACGCTGGCGATGGACCGCGGCCATCCCAAGCTCGCCAAGAAGGCCGACGGCCTCAACCCGGCGGTGCTCAAGATGGTCGAACTGACCTGCGCCGGCGCGCGCCAGCACGGCAAGTGGGTCGGCGTCTGCGGCGGCATGGCATCCGACGCGATCGCCGTGCCGGTACTGATCGGCCTGGGCGTCGATGAGCTGTCGGTGTCGGTGCCGGCGATCCCGGCGATCAAGGCGCTGGTCAGGCGACTGTCGCTCGCCGACTGCCAGGCGCTGGCGCAGGAAGTCCTGCAGATGAGCACCGCCGGCGAAGTTCGCGAGCGCCTGACCGCTTTCGCCGAATGACAGCGATAATTTTTTACCACGAAGAGCACGAAGAAAAAACGAGAGTCAGATTCCTTGCTTAGTCCAAGCATTGCTTCTCTTCGTGATCTTCGTGTTCTTCGTGGTTAATTTCTGTTTTTAAGTTGTGAACCAGGAGACTCCAGCCATGTTCCAGAACTCTTTCGCAGTGCTGCAAAAAATCGGCAAGGCGCTGATGTTGCCAGTCGCCGTGCTACCGGTCGCCGGCCTGCTGCTCGGCATCGGCGCGACCGATTTTCACACCAGCAATGAAGTCGCGCTGGCGATCCTGTCGCTGATGAAAAATTCGGGTGACGTGATCTTCGGCAACCTGCCGCTGATCTTCGCCATCGGCGTCGCGCTCGGCTTCACCGAAAACGACGGCGTCGCAGCGATCGCGGCGACCATCGGTTTCCTGGTGATGACCGTGACGCTCGGCGTGATGGCCGGGCTGATGGGGCTCAAGCCCGATACCATCCTCGGCTTGCCATCGATCCAGACCGGTGTGTTCGGTGGCATCCTGGCCGGCGGGCTCGCCGCAGCGATGTTCAACCGCTTCTACCGCATCGCACTGCCGACCTACCTCGGCTTCTTCGGCGGCAAGCGCTTCGTCCCGATCGTCACCGCCATCGGCGGCATCGTGCTCGGCGCGGTTCTTTCTATCGTCTGGCCGCCGATCGGCGGCGCCATCAAGGCCTTCTCGCACTGGGCCGCGGTCAGCGACCCGCGCACCGCAGCGACCATCTACGGTTTCTTCGAACGGCTGCTGATCCCGTTCGGGCTGCACCACATCTGGAACGTCCCCTTCTTCTTCGAAATGGGTTCGTTCACCGACGCCACGGGCAAGGTGGTGAGCGGCGACATCAACCGCTTCTTCGCCGGCGACCCGACCGCCGGAATCCTGGCCGGCGCCTTCCTGTTCAAGATGTTCGGCCTGCCGGCAGCAGCCATCGCCATCTGGCACACCGCCAAGCCCGAAAACAAGACAGTGATCGGCGGCATCATGATCTCCGCCGCGCTCACCTCGTTCCTGACCGGGATCACCGAACCGATCGAGTTCGCCTTCCTGTTCGTCGCGCCGGTGCTCTACTTCATCCACGCCTGCCTGGCCGCGTCGACGCAGTTCGTCGCCAATACCCTGGGCATGCACATGGGCTTCACCTTCTCGCAGGGCGGCATCGACTTCCTGATGTTCAACCTGATCGGCAACAAGGCCCAGCACGCCTGGTACGTGTTCATCCTCGGCCCGATCTACGCGGTGATCTACTACGTCGTCTTCCGCGTCGTGATCCAGAAATTCAATCTCAAGACGCCTGGCCGCGAAGACGCAGTCGCCGGCGCCGTCCCGACCGTTCTCAGCGAGGGCCAGCACGGCCGCGCGCGCGACCTGGTGCTGGCCTTCGGCGGGCGCGGCAACATCACCAGCCTCGACGCCTGCATCACGCGCCTGCGCGTCGCCGTCAAGGAACCGACCCGCGTCGACCAGGCCCGGCTCAAAGCCATGGGCGCCTCGGGCGTAATGATGGTCGGCAACGGCTTCCAGGCGATCTTCGGGCCGCTGTCGGAAAATATGAAGGGCGAGATGGAGGACTACCTCAAGGTCGCCGGCGCCGAAGCCGATGGCCCGACCGGCGCAGCCCCGGCAAGCCCGGCCGCAGCGGTGGTCGCGTCGCCCGCCGCGCCCACGACGGTCGAGCCCTGGGTGCGCGAAGCGGCGGTCCCGCTGCTCGCCGCGCTCGGCGGTCGCGCCAACCTGCGCACGCTTGACGCGGTGGCCTTGACGCGACTGCGCGTCGAACTTGCCGACGATGCGAAGTACGACGAAGCCGCCGCCAAGCTGGCCGGCGTCGTCGCCGTGATGCACGCGGCGCCCGGCGTGCTGCACCTGATCGTCGGCGACAAGGCAGGAGAGTTCGCCAGCGCCATCAAGGCGGCCTGAGACGCGCTGTACTGAAACCCAAACGGGCGGCCATGGCCGCCCTTTATTTTGTCGTTTTGGCGGCAAGCTTCGCCATCAGCCTGTCTTTCGCGCTCGCCTGATCGAGCCATAGCAAGGTGTCGGCGTAGGACATGAAGCGCTTGAGGTAATCGGGCGAGATATCGCGCATCAAGGCCAGCGAACTGAGCACCAGCCGATGCGAATTGAGCGGGCCGGCATTCTCGGGCGCCTGCTCGATGGCCTGCGTCAGCTGCCTGGCGACGGCGAGTTGCGCCCAGGTCTTGCGGAAATAGCGCATGGCCTTAAGTTCACCGCGTGATCCGGGTTCTTGCGCCGGGCGATCATCACCATCTGGCGCCGAATGTTGCGCGAGATCGCGTGTCAGCTCTGCCAAGGACGTCTGGCGCTTTTTGAGCCGGGCGATGAATCGATCGATGGCCTTGAAATCACCGGCGACGAAAAACCGCTGCAGCTCGTCGCCCGCCTCGGGAAACTGCTCGGCGACGCGCTCTATCGTCTCCCTGACTTCGCACTGCCTTTGCTCAAAGCGTTCGCGATAGATCGCCAGCGCCGCCGCCAGCTTGCCGTCGAGGATTTGTTTAACCGCCCCGCGGTGCTGCTGCGAACGCCTGGCCAGCGCCTCGATGAAACGCCAGCGCACCGGGTCGAAGGTCGCCAGCGCCGGATTGACGGCCAGGCGATCATCTTCAGCCATGCTCAGCGGCCTTGGCCGCTTTGGGCACCGGCGCCATCTCGACTCGCCGGTTGCGCGATCGACCCTGGTCGTCGGCGTTCGACGCGACCGGCTGCTCGGTGCCAAATGCCGCGGCGAAAATCAACGACGACGGCATCCCTTCGTCGATCAAGGCGCGTGTGACGGTCAACGCGCGCTGGGCCGACAGTTCCCAGTTGTCGGCGAAGCGATTATTGCTTCCCTGTACCGGAACGTTGTCGGTGAACCCGCTGACCATCAGCAATTCGTCGCGCTCGCCGAGATAGACGCGCAGCGGTGCGACCAGGCTCTTCAAGAGCAACCTGCCGTCGGGTCGCAACTGATCCGAATTCGACGCGAACAGCACGCTGCCGCTGATGCCGATTCGCCCGTTGTTCAAGGTCACCCGCCCGCTGGCGAGCGGAATCGCCAGCGCCTTTTCGAGCGCCATGCGGCGCTGTTCCTCGACCTGCCGTTTGTGCACTTCGGCTTCCAGATTGGTCGCCAGCTCAAGTTGAACGCCGAGAACACCGACCAGGATCAGCACGAAAGCGCCGAGCAGGCCCGACATCAGGTCGCCGAAAACGGCCCAGACCGGCGCCGTCGGTTCGATACCGGCGTCGTCCATCAGTTCACCTGTGCGGCAAGCGTCTTGCCGCCGAGCTCGCGCAGCTCGTCGACGACTTCTTTTTGCGACATGATCGACAGGTCGATGATTTCGCGCGCCTGCGCAACGTAATAGGCGAGTTGCTCGTCGCTTCTGGCGCTCGACTTGTCCATCGACGCCTCGATCTTTTGCAGACTCGCCATCAGCTTTTCGTTGCCTTCGTTGAAGCGCTCAACGGCAAAACCGAAGGCTTCGCCCAGGCTGGCGACTTCGACGGCGCTGCCGGTGAGCTGCGCGGCGACGTCATCAAGCCTCGCCGATTCGGTGCCGAGCTGCTCGGCGAAGCGGCTGCCGGCCTGGCCCAGCAGCTGCGCCGAAGAACTCACCAGCGAGTCGATCGTCGCGCGCTGTTCGTTTGAGGCGTGATTGATCGCTGCGAGCAGCGAATTGAGCGTGGCCATGATCCGGCTGCGCTCGTCGAGCAGCTCGTTATCGCGCGCGCTGCTATTGGACATTTCCTGGCGCAGCTGTCCGATCACCTCGGCGGCGGCGCGCGGCGCTGCCGACGCCGTTTCGATGAGGCGCGCCATCGGTGCTTCGAGCGCGGCGCCCAGCGTCGTCAAATGCGTCGCCAGCGCCGCCTGCAGTTCGCCCAGCCGGTCGACGGCAGCTTGGCCATGCTGCGCCTGCTGATCCCTGAGCGCGGCAAGCTCGCTGCGCCAGAGCATGAGCAACTGATCCATTCGCTCGCCGTGCTGTTGGCTCCACTGCGTTTCAGCGGCGCTGCGCGCACGCAGCTGCTCGTCGGCGCAAGCAATGAGCTGCGCCGTCTGGTCGAGCGTCTTGCCGGCATTGGCCTGCGCGTTCTCGACGATGTCGCGCGCGGTCGCCTCCAGCGTCGATGAGATGCGTTGCTGCTCGGCGGCGCGCAGTTCGCCCGCTTGCCGCCATTGATCATGCAGCGTCGCGGCCGTCGCTTCGAGCGATACCAACCAGCGCTCGAGCCGTTGCTGATCGCCGGCGACCTGATTGGCGAGCGCGCTCGAGAACGATTCGCCCACGCGCGATGCCAACCCGTCGAGCTGGCTTTGCGTCGAATCGACCAGTCTTTGGTGCATCGACATCGCTTCGCGAGCAATCCCGGCGAGCGCAACCTCGACAGCGGGTTTGATGGTCTCGCCGGCGACGCGCGCGCTTTGCGCCAGAGCGTCCTTGAGCGATTTCTCGACCGAACCGGCCAGATCCGTATAGACGACCTTGACCTCGCGGTGGAAGTCCTGCTGGCTGCCGAGCAATCGATCGGTCAGATGTTCTTCGCGGCGAGTCATCTGCTCGATCATCGCCTGCAGTTTGCCGGCCACGTCGGGCAAGGCCTGCGCCTGAAGTTGCAGCGCAGTGAACGTTTCCTGGCGCTGATAGGTCAGCGAAAAAGCGCGCAGCGCGGTGGCGATTTTGCTGTCGAGCAGTTGCGCCGTCAGCAGCCTTTCGCGTCGGCAGAGCGCCGAAATCAGACCGAGCATCGCCGACGCGGCGACCCCGGCCACCGACGTCCCGAAAGCGACGCCCAGGCCCTTGACCGGCGCCGCCAGCGCCGAGCGGATCGCCTGCAGGTCGGTCGTCCCTTCGAGCGCAAACACGGCGCCGTTGAGCGTGACGACCATCCCGAGAAAGGTGCCGAGCATCCCCAGCATCACCAGCAGCCCGACCAGATAAGGGGTCAACGCCGGGCCGGGCAGACCGACACGTTCGCCTTCGATGCGCAGGCGCACCGGGTTCTGCAGCGACGGATGCACGCCATCGAGCCAATCGGCAAGTTTGGGCAGCGGCTCGGGAATCGCCGTCAGCGCGGTGGCCAGGCTTGACGTCGCGCGCCGAAACTCGACGAGTTCGAGCGCGCCGAACAAATAGACCGCACCGATGATCACCGTCATCGCCAAGGCCAGCGTATGCGAGCCGAGATAGCCGAAGCCGACCCACAGCACCGCCATCGCCCCCAACAAGAAGGCGACCAAAAAAATATTCCTGTTCATCTATGCTGCCTCGTTGCTCAGTGCTTCGATTAGTCCCACGGTCGGCTGCAGCCGAAGGTCGAGTTCGGCGAGCAGCACCATTTTCAATTCGGTGCCAAAGTCGGCAAGCCAGCCCGCTGGCTGCATCGACCAGGCGGGGTCGTCCGGCTGTTCGGCCAGCCGCTGTTGATGCGCATTCGCCAATTGGGCGAAACGCTTTTCGAGCAGCACGGGAACCGTCGCCAGCAATTGGCGCTCACGCGCGCCCAGGACCTGGTCCAGCGCCGCATCGAGCGATGCCAGCTGCCTCAGCTGCGGACTGACCCGCGCCAGCGCCTGTCGCGCCTTGCTGCGCAAGGGGTGAACGCTCGCTTCCAGCTCGCCTTGGTGGGCCTGATAAAATCGGCGATACGGCTCGTAAGCCATCGCCAAGTCGATCGCCGCGATGTCCGCGCCGGATTTTGGCGTCGGCCATTTTATTCGTGTCTCGCTGCCATCGGCCGAACAACTCGCCGTGATCGAACTCGCCAAGGCCGTCCGTATCTTGGCCAATTCCGCTTCCAACTCGGCAGCGCCGACCGGCAGCGTCGCGCCCGGCGCTGCCGACGGGCTGGCCAGGCCTTGCGCCGCATGCAGTGTAATCGCGTCAGAAAAATTCAACCAGTGACCCAGCCGCTCGGCAAAACCCTGCTTCGGCTCGCCATCGTCAACGGCCGATAGCTCAGCGAGCAAGCGAAGAAGTCTTGAGCTGTTGAAATTTGTACGCGGCAGCGCTCGCCCCATCCCAGTATGCATCATCCAAAGTGACCCAAAGCGGCGCGCAGGGTACTACACATTTGGCCGCGAACAAACTGCGCAGGCCGCCCAGACCCAATTGCCGACGGTGCCCGGCCTTCGTCGTCGCAGCGCCCTGCTGAAGTCAGAACGGGCAGTCGCGGTGCTTTATCCGGGACTCAACTCGCCGCTGCAGGACAGCGCAAGCGCAGCGCGCTGAAGATCCCGGCGATTGCCGAAAGGCCCGCCGCCAGCGTCGAGATCTGATAGGCGTTGACCACCCGAACCGAATGCGCTGCGCTGGCCTGCAGGTCATGGGTGATCCTTGGCAGCGCCAGATTGACGATGGTGCCGTCGAGCACCGTCATCGCAATGCCGAGGAGAACGACCGCCATCGCGTAATAACGCGCTGGCGTGGGGAGGCCATCTTGAATGCTCATGGGGTTCTTGGTGAAAAGCGGGGGGACATCCTTAAATCGGCGGCAGCGATGTCTTTGCTGCGTGTAGTCGACCGCATCATACGGATTCGAGTACGCTTCGCTGCGACGCCTATCGAACGATGTTCTAGCGAACCCGGCCGCACCACGCCTGCCACATGCCGCGCCAGGCCGCTTCAAGATTGACGGCAAAGCGCTGCGCATCGAACAGCGGCGACGCCAATACCTGCGCACGCAAGGACGCGCGCAACGCTGCCAGCGCTTGGCAATCGCTCACCTGCCTGAGCGCGCAAGCGACGTAGTCGTCCTGGTCGACGCCAATCCATTCGGGCAAACCGGCGTTCATCAGCAGGCTGACGCCCTGCCGCGACATGAAGCGCTCGCCAGCGAGCGTGATCACCGGAACGCCCATCCACAGCGCCTCGACGCTGGTCGTCGCGCCGGCATAGGGAAAGGGATCGAGCGCGATATCGACGCGCTGGTACGCGGCGAGGTACTCAGCGCGCGACGACGGCCCCTCAAGGATCAGCCGGTCACTGCCGATGCCACACGCCGCGAAGCAATCGACGACGCGGCGCCGCGCAGCGTCGTGCCTGAGCGCCAGGGCCTTGAGCCACAGCCGGCTGCCCGGCACCGACCACAGCACGCGCGCCCACAATGCGACCACCGCGTCGCCCATCTTGTCCAAACGGTTAAAGCAAGCGAAGGTGACGTAACCCGCAGCCAGCGCCGGCAGCGGCGACACCGCCAGCGCGACATCAGGCGGCGTCAGGCACCACAGCGTTTCGGGCAGACGCCAGACTTTTTCAGAAAACCACACTTCCTCGCTGGCCGCGACGGTCCAGCGGTCGGCGACCAGGTAATCGATCGCGGCAACGCCGGTCGTGGCGTGGTAACCGAGCCAGCTCACCTGCACCGGCGCGGGTTTCCAGGCGAACAGCGACAGCCGGTTGTGCTCGGTATGCCCCGAGAGATCGACCAGGATGTCGATATCGTCGGCGCGTATCTGGCGAACGACGCTCTCGTCGGACATCCCGGCGACCGCTCGCCAGGCGTGGCAATGGCTGCGGATTCGCGCGGTCAGCGCGTCGCTTTGCCGGGAATTCGAATACGCGAAGAGCTCGGCACCGCCGCCGGCGTTCAAGGCACCGAGCACGCTGCCCAAAAAATGGCTCACCGGATGGTCGCGAAAGTCGCCGGAGACCAGGCCGACGCGCAGACGTTTCCCCGGAATCGGCGCGTTCGGCCAGTCGGCATAGGGCTGTGCGCGTTGTGCGACACACTCGCCGAAGCGCAGTGCATCGGCGAACATCGTTCGCGGGTCCTGATCGAGGATCAGGTTGTGGGTGAACAACAGGTTGTCGTGCGCCGCGTAAAAATCGGGATCGATGTCGATCGCACGGCGATAGCTGGCGAGCGCCTCGTCAAGACGCCCGACTTCCTTGAGCGTATTGCCGAGGTTAAGATGCGCCGCGGCGAACCGCGGGTCGATTGCGAGCGCCAGGCGATAACAGTCAATCGCCTGATCGGCCAGCCCCAATTCGCCGAGCACGTTGCCCAGGTCGAGATGCGCTTCGGCGAAATCCGGCCTGATCGCCAGCGCCGCGCGATAGCTCGCCGCCGCTTTTTCGGTTTGCCCGAGGCTCTTGAGCGCGTTGCCCAGATTGAGGTGCGCCGACGAGTGATCGGGCGACAGCTCGATCGCGCGGCAGAGGCAATCGACCGCCGACTGGTGCTGACCTGACTCGTGCAGAACGATTCCCAGGTTGTAGTGCGCGTCGGCAAAAGATGGATTGAACCTGAGCGCGCGGCGATAGCACGCCACCGCATCGTCGCGGGCCCCTTGCAATTTGAGCAGATTGCCCAGATTGAGATGCGCCTCGGCGCAGTCCGGATGGATCGCCAGCAGCGTTCGGTAGCCGTCCACCGCCCCGGCCAATCGCCCGAGGCCGGTCAGCGCTACGGCGCGTTGCCTGAGCGCATCGATATCGCCGGGGGAAATTTCCAGAGCCCTGTTGAAACTGACCAGCGCGAGATCGAAGCGCCCGGCCTGCTGCAAACCAACGCCGAAGTTGTAGTGCGCCTCGCCATCTTCAGCCAGCAGCACGATCGCCTGGTGCAGCGTCGCCAGCGCATCCTTGCCGCTCATCAAGCGCGCAATGCCCAGCACCTTCCAGGCCAGGCCGCTGGCGGGGAACTGGCCGAGCAGCGCCGTGGCGCGCGATTCGATTTCGCCGTAACGCGCCTCGCCGAGCAGCTCGGCGAGCCGGCAAAGCTCCTGATTTTCATCGATCAAGAGCAGCCGCTCCGAGTAAAACCTGCGGCGTCAGAGGCCGCAGGACGTACCGCGCTCAGCGCCGCCGGCACTGCGGCCCTGGGCGCCATTGGCGGCGATCGATGGCGGCATGGTGACCTGGATTCCCTGCCCCGGCGGCATCGGCATCGGCGGTACGCTCGGGCCGGCGACGTAGCCGAACTGCCCGGCTGAAAACTGCTGCAACCCCGCCGGATTGCTCACGACGATCGCGCCCGAAGCCACATCGGTGTGCAATCCGTCAGGCGGAGGACTTCCCGTCGTCGTCGGGATATGGCTACAGTCGTTCTGGCAAAGCAAGGCGCCGAAATGCGTTCCGCGAATCCCGATCGTCGCCACGGTCGTGCTGTAGCCGACCTTGTCGCGCGAACGCTTGCCGATCAGCCCGCTGACCGCGCGCATGCCGCCCTTGACCAGACTGAAGAAGGCGTTGTCGCGGCCGGCGTCGGCCTCGTCGAAATTATACTTGTCGACCTTGAACTGCGTGTTGGGGCGCAGCACGACCTCGCTGCCGTCGACGAACTTGACTCGCGCATAGGTCTCGTCCTCGGTGCTCAGCACATCGCCTTCGAGGACCTCGGACTTGACCGCGAGCATCTTGACCGAACCGCCCGCACGCAGCACCGAGAAAGTCCCCGACAGATGCGTCACGGTGCCGACCGCGTTTTCGCCGGCCAGCGCCGACCCGGCGAGTAGCGCGGCGCAAAGCAAGACCATGGTGTTCTTCATTACTGAAACCTCACTCATTCGCTGGGCATCTTCAAAGCGGTTCTAGATTTTCTGGTCAGGCCGAGCACTGGCTGGGCTTGCGGGATTTCTTGTCATTTTTCCCCTCGCCGCTGCTCCCCGGCTCGCCGCTGTCCGCTGTACCCCCCCCTGGAGCGGCCGGTGCCGAGCCGAAGGTATCGGGCGCCTCGCCGCCGACGACGCCGCCGGGCAAGGTTTGCAACGGCGTCTGCTGCGAGATCCCGCCGCTCCCGACGACAGGCGGCGGCGGAAGCGCGACCGGAGACGAAGACGCCAGCGAAGACGATGGCTGCGCCGTCGATTGGATGGTGTCCATCGCGGTCGCCGTCTGCCCCTGAACCGCCTGCAGCGGTTCGGCAACAGCGGCGAGCGCCGCTACAGCAAGCGTCGGGGTGGCTGTCGTTGCCGGTGTTGTCGGTGTTGTCGGTGTTGTCGGTGTTGTCGGTGTTGTCGGTGTTGTCGTTGTCGGAGGTGGTGTCGGCGCTGCCTGATTCTGGTTAGGGTAGCGCGTCACGTGGCCCGTCAGCATACCTATTTCGGTAATGGCGTTCCCAGCGGTCAATACGATGTCGTGGCCCGCCGAGAGCGGCCCGTTGATCGTCAGGTCGTCTCCCGTCCCGCCCAATGAGTTGCCGGCGGTCAGGATGATGTCGTGGCTGGCGCTCACTCCGTCGTTGCCGATCGTCAACGGACTGTGCGTAGCGATCCAAACAGACCCCGTCCCGGTCGAGATTATGCCGGTCGTCAGGGGGCCGGTGTTGTCCAGCCGAATGTTTCCATTGTCGGAATTGATTGCGCTCACCGTCGAGACCGTCATCTCGATCGCTTCGTTCTTGCCGATTCCTTGCTTGGCGGAAAGGATCGCCGTTGCCGCCGAGATATTGTTTGACGACCCGTTGCCGTCAAGGATCGCCCGGTCGGTGGAGGTCAATGAAACCGATCCGCCGGGGTTGCTGATCAGCCCGAGGTTGATATTTTTGTCGGTACTCACGGAGAAAGCACCGCCGCCCGAATTCGAACCGGAAATTGTCACGCTACTGCTGGCGCCGGTTCCCGTATAGGCCACGTCGTTGCTTACTGTATTGACGAGGCTGACGCTCGCCGCGCTGTTGCCGGATTGGGACAGGTAGATCCCGGTCGCGGCGTTGGCGGTCAAGGCGCCGCCGACCGTCATCGAGCCGCCGGTTTGACTGATCATCCCGGTGCCGCTTGAAAGCGTGAGGTCATGGGCCGCAATGACGTTGTGCCCGAGCGTAAGCCCAGCCACGCCAGTCAGGCCGACGTTGGCGCCGGCAAGATCACCTGCGGTCGTCAGCGTGCCGGCGCTCGTGAGCGTGAGGTCGGCGGTGCCGGTATCGATGGTACCGGACAGGCTCAAATTGCCGTAGATCGTTCGCAGATCGACGGCCTTGTTGACGCCGTTGCTGAAGGTTCCGAAGCTCAGCGCCGCGGCTCGGATGCTGATCGCGCCGCCGGTGGCATTGACGAAGCCGCCGAAACTATTGGCCGCGTTGGTGAGCGAAATGTCGCCGGTGCCCGCGTTCACCGTCGTGACGCCGGCGACCGTCAGCTTGCCCTGATTGATCTCGCCGTTCGTCGTCATAGTCAAGTCGCCGGCGCTAGTCACCGCGCCAACCCCGGTGATTTTGCCGGGCGCGGTCAGGCTGACGCCGCCCGTCCCGCCAATGATGTTGCCGTCGGCGGCGATCTTGCTGGCGGCATGGGTGGTCGTCAGCGTGACGCTGTTGCCGCTAATCGTCGTTCCAGAATTGGTCTCGATGTTGCTGCTGGCATCTCCCGTTCCTGACTGGGTGATCAGCACGGCACCGACACCGGCATTGACGTTTCCAGCGATCTTGATAGCTTCGACGCCGTTTCCGTTCATCGTGATGTTGCCGCCGTTAGTCGTAACGCCCGTGGTACCAACAGTGAATCCGGCAGCGCTCTTATAGAGGAAGGATGCTTCTGGGCCGCTTACGGCAGCCGTTACGGTATTCACCTGATTCGCGGTGTTGTCCAGCGTGACGCTGCCGACAGTGTTGGTTTTAAGGCTGGCGGCGGAAATCGCGCTGCTCTGCGTGATGCCGTCACCGGATGAGAGCGCTACATCGCCTGATGCGATGATGCCAGAAAAATTTGTTCCGGGGCCGACGTTAAAGCTGTCGACGCTATTGAACGACAGCGAGCCGTTGGTGACCTTGGCCGACAGGGCGGAAACATGATTGTCCGCCAGCAGCGAAACATCGCCGCTTCCAAGCGCTTGAACTTCAAGGTTCCCGGTAATGATTCCGCTACCTTTTATACCACCAGCATGGGAGACCAGCTTGGTTCCATTCGTCGCGTTGATCGAACTGTTCACATTGATGCCACCTGCCGCATCAAGCCTGAACTGGCCTGCTGAGGTGACCGGCCCGGCGACGGTCAAATTGCCCGCTGTGGTCCGGATGTCGACAGTATTGCCAGTCATCACGTCGGTCTTGTTTAGCGTCAACGCCTTGGCATTTTTTAAACTCAGAAAGCCGGACCCGGACGTCATCGTCGCGGCAAAGGTGTCGACCATATTGTCCGCTGCCTGCAGCGAGACGTTGCTCACCGAATCGACTTTGAGCGAATTGGCCGTGATCACCCCGGTCGAATCCTGCCAAATATTCCCCGAAACGGTTTTGAGCGTCACGTCGCCTGCCGTGATGCCAGCGGTGGCGCCGACGGTTCCGACATTGATCGTTTGGCTGTTGGTAAAAGCGAAATTCCCAGCCACATTCGCGGCGATCGTCCCGACCAAATTGGTGGCCTCGTTCAGCGTGACGTCGCCTTTCGCAACGACTTCGAGCGTGCTTGCCTTGATCTTACCGGCCGTTTGGATAATATTGCCGAGGCCGGGGACACTGCCTGCTTTGAGCACCAGCCCCCCGTTCGTTCCGCTGATGGTCGCACCAATGCTGATGTCCTGGGAGGAATTAAGCGTCAGTACGCTTGCGCTCGACCACATAATCGAGCTGCCAACCGTAATGTTGCCGCTCGTGGAAGATTGGCCTTGGCCGTAGCTGAAGCTATTTTCCGTGACTTCAACATTCGTTCCGGCAAGCGCAATTGCTAGCGCCGCTGCTCCGGCGCTGTCAATAGTAAGACTCGACGGATCGATCAACCAGTTTCCGGCCTTGCCGTTCTGCGCCGACGCGTCGATCCGAGCGCCCGAGAAGTCCACACTCTGCTTGCCCGACGTCTCGATAAAACCGCCGTCGCCCCCGTTGATACCGCCCTGTGCGCTGATCGTCCCTGCGACGCGCGTCGTGTCGTCGGCCCAGACGATGACCTTGCCGCCGTTGCCGGCCACCGTCGCGTCGGCCTTGAGCGAAACGTTGTCGCCGACGTAGCTGATCGCCGCGTTCTGGATCTCGGAATTCTTGCCCTGATAGTCGCCGCCGACGAGGATCGTTCCACCGCCGTTCGCGCCACTTACATCGATGCTGGCTTGATCGGTGAGCGCGACGCGCTTGCCGAGCACCTCGACCGTTCCGCCGGTGGTTCCGGTCGCGTCGATACGGCCGGCCTGCTCGACGTAGGCGTCTGCCGTCGCCTTGAGGAAGACTCGCCCGCCTTCGCTGGTCACGCTGCTCGCCGAGATCCTGCCGCTGTTGCGGACGATCGCACCGACCATGCCGACGCGCCCCGACTCGGCGAGGATCTGCCCAACGTTGAGCGCCTGTTCTGTGTCGGCGGTGAGCTCGACACGAACACCCGGCGTTCCGGTATCGATCAGCTGTGCGGTCTTGCCGGCGGCGAGCAGCACTTCGCCGTTCGGTGCGTTGATGATGCCGTGGTTGTCGACCTGCGCGCCGACGAGGTAGACCGAGCCGCCGCTCGGCGTGCTGATCGTGCCGTAGTTCTCGACCTTGCCGGCGCCCAGCGTTTCCGTGAAATTGAAGCGGCCGGCCAGGAAGTCGGCGTTCGAGAGGTTGAGCGTCGAGGCGACGAAACCGGCGGTATCGACCACCGCGCCGGCGCCGACCAGGATACCGGCCGGGTTGATCAGAAAGACGCGGCCGTTCGACTGCAACTGACCGAGCAATTGCGAGGGATTGTTGGTCACCACCCGGTTGAGCACCGCGCTCGCTGCCGACGCCTGGGTAAAGCGCGTCGTCTCGCCCGCGCCGATCGAGAAGCCCTGCCAGTTGATGATCGCGCCGGGCGTGTTGGTGATCGTCAGCGTATTGCCTTGCGGCACGATAGTCGCGCTGCCACCGGGGACCACCACCCCGCCCACCGGGTTGGCATGCACCGGCCCCAGGCAGAAACAGCCGGCAACGGCGATCGCCAGCCGGGAGAATGCAAAAACCGGTGTTCCAACGCGCTTTTTCATGATCTACTGCCTCCCCTTTGGGGCGAGTAAACGGAAACCGCTTTCAACACGGAGAACACGGAGGCACGGAGAAAACCCAAGAGCACATGCCGCGAAGCCAATCCCCGGGGACAGAGACTAGGAGCACGCAGTGGCTAGCACGTAGGTTAAATCACGTTTTTTCTCTGTGAGCTCTGTGTCTCTGTGTTCTCCGTGTCAAAAGAGCTTATTAATCGAAATAACGAGTCGTCTGCTGCGATCAGAAACCGATCACCACGCCGACGTGGCCGCGCAACTCGCCCGAATCGGCGGTATCCGTGGGGCCGCCGTCGATCACCCGGGCCAGGTCGGCGCGCAACGACACGCTGCGCCCCAGCGAATAGCGCAGACCGACGCCGACGCTGGCGACGGTTTCCTGCTCGTAGAGTCCCGGCGGTGTCTTGTTGAAAGAGCCGTGACCGAAGTCGTAGAAACCGAGCAGACGCAGGTTCCCGGAATTGCCGAAGGCAGGCGCCAGATCGGGGGTATAGATCTCGAGCGTACCGAAGTAGCCCTTGTCAGCAGTCACCACGCGCTCCTCGAAGCCGCGTACCGCGGTGCTGCCGACCAGCCCGAGTTGTTCGCCCGAAACCAGCGCGTCGCCGGTGTATTGCACATTGATTGCGGTGCGCGCCTGCCAGTCGTTGCCGACGCTGCGCGCATGACTCAGGCCGCCGCGCAACACCGAGTAATGCGCTGTAGCGTCCTGCCGGCTGGCGGAAAAATCCGCCGCGCTGCTGTTGGGACCGCCGGGCAGGTTGCCCGACGCCGAGAGCGTGAGCGTGCTCGAACTGCCCGGCGAATCGAGCTGCCCCGAATAGGTCAGGCTCAGCGGGCGGACGGTGACGTCGGCGCCGCCGGCACCGCACACGTCCTGCCCGTCGATCGCGCAGGTATTGTCGTATTCGCGCTGATCAAGGCCTGCCACGAAGCGATGCGAATATTCGCCGCGGCGCGGCAGGATGTGGTTGTAACGCAGCGCATAGACCATGCCGCTGCCGGAGAACTGTAGCGGCCCGGCGACCGTCGCCGAAGTCGCCGCAGCGACATCCGACTTGCCGACGATGAGATCGATGCTATCGCCCCAGTCATAGATCGGCAGACGATAGCTCAGGCTATAGACCTTGGTGCTTTGCGGACGTTCGAGCGAGCTCGTGTAGGCGATCGTCGCAACCTGATCGCGATTCCAGAGGTTGGCGTATTGCAGGGCGACTCCGGTCCGATCGCGCCCGGTATCCTGGGTGCCGGTATTGTCCGAAGAAAGGTAAATGGCCCACGGCTTTTCGTCGTGCACCTCGACCTTGGCGTCGAGTTCGCCGTCGTTCTCGCCGACGCCGAGGACCACTTCGATCTTCTTGGCCGGGCTTTCGTTGGCCAGCTGCACGCTTTCGGAAAGCGTCCGCGCATTGGGCGTCACGCCGACCGCCAGGCCCGGAACGCTGGCCAGAATATTCTGCTGATCAAAGTAGGTGTTGCCGCTCACGCTGATCCGGCCGACCTTCGCCTCGCTCACTTCAAGCCTGACCACGCCCTGCGTCAACTCCTGTTCGGGCGCGCTGACTTGGACCGCGCCATAACCGCGTGCTCGATAGGCGTTCTCGACCGCTTCAAGGGCCTTCTGGATGTCGCCATAGACCCGGTTCGAACCGGTATACGGCGCCACCAGCGCGGCCAGATCGCCATCGTCGAGCAGCGAATTGCCGGACACTTCGAAGCGGGCGATAGCGAAGCGGACGGTTTCGTCACCCTGCACCGGCGACGAGAGCAGCGAACAAAGACACGCCGCTACGACAGCCCGCGCCAGTAGCCCGGGCGCAGCAGGCGCCAATGAATAGGCAGAGGGACCCACGACCGTAGTGGCCTCGAGCCCGAAGGCACGCGCGAAAATCATCAAGGGACTCGTTATTGTTATAGCCAGACGCCCGGCGACACTCCCTGACTGCAAACCCGGGCAAACTGCCGATATTATCGCAAATTAACCCTTCGACAAGTGGGTTTTTTGGCAAACCACATAAACTATTTGCATATAACCTTCGCCATACCACCCCAGTCCCGGACGGACAACGAGTCAGTCGCGCTCAGGAGATCGCCTGTGCGTCGGCGCGCATCAATGCGAGGTCAGCGGCGTCAAGAACGATGTCGCCGCCGCGCGCGTTTTCCTCGATCTGAGCAAGCTTGCGCGCGCCGCACAGCGCATTGACGTTGCTGCCGTTGCCCTGTGCCGTCGTCCAGCCGATCACCAACTGCGTCATCGTGCACTCGTATTTTTTGCACAGCGGCGCCCATTTTTCGCCGAGCGCGGCGATCTTCGGCAGGAACTCGGGCTGGAACCACTTGATCTTGCTCTTGGCCGTCGTCATGTCGACCTTGGTGTCGACGGTGATCTTGCCGGTCAGCGTGCCGCGCTCGAGTGGCGAGTAGGCCTGGAAAGTCACGCCGTGCGTCGCACACAGCCCGAACAGCGTGCTCTCGGCGGCGCGGTCGAGCAGGCTGTATTTTTCCTGGATCAGGTCGAGCTGCCCGGCTTTGGTGTATTCGATAAATTGCGCCGGGCTCAGGTTGGACGCGCCGATCGCGCGAATCTTGCCCTGTGCCTTGAGCTGCATCAGAAAATCCATGGTTTCGGCGATCGGGCACGGGAATTCGGGCAGTTCCTGCCAATGCACGATGTAGATGTCGAGATAGTCGGTCTTGAGCCGGCGCAGGCTCATCTCGACCTCATCAGCCAGACTCTGCGGACGCGTATTGCGGACGATGCGAACGCCGTCGCGTTCCATCATCAGCGCGCCTTCCTTGATGTCCCAGCGCAGGCCGCACTTGGTCGACAACACGTAGTCGCCGCGCCGGCCGGCGAGTGCGCGGCCGACCACTTCCTCGCTGTGCCCCAGGCCATAGGCGGGCGCCGTATCGAGCAGCGTGACGCCCAGTTCGCGCGCGCGATGGATGGTGCGGATCGATTCCGAATCGTCGCTCGGCCCCCACTGGCTGTCTCCGCCAATGGCCCAGGCGCCGATCCCGACGACCGACGCTTCGATTCCCGACTGCCCTATTTTCATGGTCCGCATGGAGAACTCCCCGAGGTGTCAAAAGCGCCATTATCCGCCGATTTCAGCCCCCGACCAGCGCCCCCCTTGCGGCAACCGACCTTGATCGTTACGATCCTGAGCTTGACCGAGACCGGCCGGGATCGATCAGCCGCCCACCCCGCACCCAAGCAAGGAGCCCCCATGCTGTTCAGACACAGTCACGAAATGCTCACGCAACAGATCGACCACATGCGCGGCGGTCAGGGAATCGTGGCCGTCAAGCACCTGCTCAACCCCGACGAGATGCTCGGCAAGGGCAGGCTGTTCGCACAGAATACGCTTCCGCCCGGCGCGTCGATCGGTCTGCACCGTCATCAAGGCGACAGCGAAGCGTATTACGTGATCGAAGGCAGCGGCGTCTATCGCAACAACGACCAATCGTTCGCCATCGGCGTCGGCGACCTGGCCCTGGTCGACGACCAGAATCAGCACAGCATCGAGAATACCGGCGACGTCCCGCTCATCTTCATCGCGCTGATCCTGTTTAGCGGAGAACAAAAATGAAAAAGGTCTACATCATCCAGACCAGCCTGGTTTCGCAGGCTGAACTCAACGCGCTGTTCGCCGAACTGGTTCCCGACGCCAAAGTGCATAACCTGGTCGACGACAGCCTGCTCTACGACGTGATGCAGAACGGCGGCGTCACGCCCAAGGTGATCGCGCGCATGTGCGCCTATGTCAAGGCCGCCGCCGACAACGGCGCCGACCTGATCTTCAACCAGTGCTCGTCGGTCGGCGAAGCGGCGGACATCGCCGCCAAACTGGTTTCGGTGCCGCTACTCAAGGTCGACTCGCCGATGGCCGAGAAGGCGGTCGAACTGGGCACCCGAATCGGCGTCGTCGCCACCGTCCAGAGCACCATGCAGCCGAGCTGCAACCTGATCCGCGCCAAGGCCGCCGAAGCCGGCAAGAGCGTCGACATCGTCGAGTACCTGGTCGACGGCGCGCTCGCCGTGCTGCTCAAGGAAAACGACCGCGCCAAGCACAACGCCATGGTGCTCGACAGCGTCAAGCGCGCCGAGGCGCAGTGCGACGTAATCGTCCTCGCGCAGGGCAGCATGACGGTGCTGCTGCCCGAACTCACGAACATCAAGAAACCCGTGCTGACCAGCCCGCGCCTGGGCGTCGAACGCGCCAGAGACCTGCTGCGCGGCGCGTGATCAACCGGTCAGCACGCAGAGCCAGACCACCAGCACGTTGATCAGCGCCAGCAGCACCGCGGCGCTGCCGATGTCCTTGGCGCGCTTGGACAGATGATGGCGGTCGAGCGAAACGCGGTCGACCGCCGCTTCGATCGCCGAATTGAGCAACTCGACGATCAGCACCAACAGCACGCTGGCAACCATCAGCGCGCGCCCGACACCACTGACCGGCAGCAGGAAGGTCGCGGGAATCAGCAGCGCGGCAAGCAGAGACTCCTGGCGAAAGGCATCTTCGCAGGTGAAGGCCGCGTGCAATCCGGCCAGAGAATAGTGCAATGCATTCCAGACCCGCTGTACGCCGGTTTTCCCCTTGAACGGGCTTTCTTCAGACACGAACTTCTCCTGGGCGCAAATATGAGCCATCGAGTATAAGGGCTAGCGGGAACAGAGCTTCAAATCCTGCGTCAACAGCCGGTCGTGGCTGGCGACGATCTGCCGATAGAGGTCGGCCAACCGGCCGGCGAGCTTGTCGTCAGACCACTCACCGGCGTAGTCCCGGCCTTCGGCCGAGAGTTGCTCACGCAGAGCAGGATCGTTGAGCAACCGCAGCAACGCCTGCGCAAAAGCGTCGGGATGATCGTCGGGGACGAGCGCGCCGCGCCGCGCGCCGAGGATGTCTACCGTTCCCATCGCGGCCAGCGCGACCACCGGCAGCCCGGCGGCCATCGCCTCGAGCAGCACCAGCCCCTGCGTCTCGGTGCGCGAAGCGAAAACGAAAGCATCGGCCGCCGCGTAGCACGCTGGCAGTTCGCTCGCCCGGTCGAGATAGCCGATGAACTGGACGTTCGGCTGCAAGCCGCGATCGACGACGTCCCGCCGCAGGTGCGGCAGCGCCGGCCCCTCGCCGGCGATCACCAGCAGGAGGTCGGGCAGCGCGGCGCGCGCCGACTCGATCATGTCGAGCAGAAAGCCGATGTTCTTTTCGTGCGCGACGCGACCGACAAACAGCGCGACCGGGCGTGCGTCGTCGATGCCGAAGCGCTGCCGGAAAACGCGGCGGCCGTCGGCTGCCGGCGTCGGCTTCGGAATTCCGGTCGGCAGCACGTGCAGCGCAGCGCTCACCCCGTAAGCGCCCAGGCGCTCATGGATCGCGCGCGACGGAACGATCACCGCGTCGAGCGCGTTGCACTGGCGCCGCGAAAAGCGCCGCGCCAGGCCGCGCAGCCAGGACGCCGGAATCAGCGGCGCGTAGTGCTTGAGATACTCCTCGAACAGCGTGTGATAGGTGGCGATCACCGGAACGCCGTAGCGCCGCGCTGCGCGGCTGCCCGCGTAGTGCGCGGCGAAGGGCGTCTGGATGTGCACGAGGTCGCAGCCCTCGCCGACGGCGTCATCGACGGCGTCGCGCAGCGCCCCCCAGCGCGCCAGACGATCTTCCGGATCGCCCGGAACGGCTCGCGCAGCGACCCGGGTGATCCAGTCTTCGGCCGGCTGACCGTAGTCGGGAGCGATCAGATGGACCTCTACGCCATGCGCGCAGAGCGCCTGGCGATAGGTCTGGATTGCCGTTGAAACGCCGTTGATGCGCGGAAAATAGACATCCGAGACCATTACGACACGCATGCGAGTTCCTCCGCTGGTGCATTGAGAACGAGCTGATCGGGGCGCCCCCAGGCGATCAGCTCGAGACGCCCGTCGAGATGTTCAACGATCGCCGTGCAGCTATCGACCCAGTCGCCGCAATTGACGTAAGCGACGCCGTCTACCTCGCGCAGCGTCGCGCTGTGGATGTGGCCGCAGATGATCCCGTCGAGGCCGCGCTGCCGTGCCGCGCGCGCGGCGCTTTGCTCGAAGTCGAAGATGAACTGCAGCGCGCTCTTGACGCGGCGCTTGGCGTAACCGGCGAGCGACCAGTAACAGCGCATACCGAAGCGGCGGCGAACGAAGGAAATCGCCGAATTGAGGCGCACCAGCACGTCGTACATCACATCGCCGAGCAGCGCGATCCAGCGATGGTGTCGGGTGATCTGATCGAACTCGTCGCCGTGCAACAGCAGAAAGCGACGGCCGTCGGCGAGCTGATGAACGTACTCGCCGACCACCTCGATGTCGCCCAGCGTGATCCCCAGATAGTCGCGCAATACCTCGTCGTGGTTGCCCGGAATGAACACCACGCGCTCGCCGTGCCGTGCCCGCCGCAGGATCTTCTGCACCACCGTGTTCTGCTCGGCGGTCCACGCGATTGAGCGGCGCATCGACCAGAAATCGACGATGTCGCCGAGCAGAAAGACGTTGTCGGCGACATAGCTGCGCAGGAACTCGAGTAGCCGGTCGGCCTGACAGGCACGGGTTCCCAGGTGGATGTCGGAGAGGAAGATCGATCGAACCGTAGGCATGCCGCCATGCTGCAGCGCGATCGTTACAGCGCCGTGTCAGCATCGTGACATTTGGTGTTTCCGGTACTCTTCGACAGCGCCCGGCCGGCACGCACAAGCTGAAGTTCAAGCGAGGAGCGATGTAAGATCGCTGGCGGATTGGGTTTGCGCGGTCGGCCATGACCGGTCCTTCGACGCATTTTTTAAACGGATTTCTAAGAGCTGCTTAGTTGCGAAGACCAGCCGCCGGTGGCGACGCTGGCGAGATTTCGATTCTCGCCGATATGCTCAACTGATAATCGGCGCAAAATTGCGCCGCACCGAAACCCCTCCCCCGCCAGCCACCAATCGCCCGACCACGTGACCCACAACGATAATCCCTTTCCCGTCGTGCGCCTCCTCGGTGAATTCCGAATTCTCGAAGACCTCGTCGTTGAATGCCGGATTCTCTTTCCGATTCAGGAGGTAGGAACTTGTGAGATACCGCGTCCTGTAAAATCCAAGACGCAGTGATCAAAAAATCCGTTCTCTGAGGGGCGCGCCGCAATCGCCTGTTTGCGGGTATCTTGCGCTGCCCGTGCTACAGAGCAAACAGCCGACTCGTCTCGGATGAATTTTAGGCCGTCAAGTAGCGGCGGATTTACATAAACCGGCATAGCGCCACATTCTTCAGGAAGAAAATGAAAAAGCTGCTCTTTGTAACCCTGCTCGTCAACGCTTCTGCGGTCCTCGCGGCCACCACGCTGCTGGAAGTCCCGGTCAC
>Ga0316604_10001130_pt1 | contig 25376 bp, 19 predicted proteins | sample OWC_soil_day20_C_FD_207650 | JGI IMG/M metagenome (GOLD analysis project Ga0316604, IMG submission 207650) | Wetland soil microbial communities from Old Woman Creek delta, Ohio, United States - OWC_soil_day20_CT | ecosystem: Environmental > Terrestrial > Soil > Wetlands | place: USA: Ohio...
AAAGAGGAACGGATGGGCACTGGTAAACCTTCTATAGGTAAAATAACCTTGGAAGCTAAGAATGCTGGTGGCGATGTTGTGATCATTGTGCGGGATGATGGTAAGGGTCTTAATCGGGACAAGATTTTAAACAAAGCCAGGCAGCGAGGTCTAGTACATAAACCAGAACATGAACTTACTGACAAAGAAGTATTCTCCTATATTCTGCTTGCTGGTTTCTCGACGAATGAGGAGGTTACAGAGTTTTCTGGTCGTGGTGTAGGGATGGATGTTGTAACCAAGAATATTGAAAAAATTGGTGGCAGTATTGCAATTGAGAGTGCCTTCGGCAAAGGGACAGAAATATTCGTAAAAATCCCATTGACCTTGGCAATCATCGATGGTATCGAGGTCAGTGTTGGCAAATCCCGGTATACAATACCGACAATCTCAATTCGAGAATCCTTTAGAATTGATGAAAAAGATGTGATCAGTGATGGGGATGGCAATGAGTTGATTATGATCAGAGGGCAGTGTTATCCAGTCCTTAGAATTCATCGCATATTTAATATTAAAAACGCTGTGACGACGATCAGTGATGGAATTATGGTCATGATTGAGAGCGATTCAAAAACGGCATGTTTGTTTGTAGATAAACTAGTCGGTGAACAGCAAGTTGTTGTCAAGGCATTGCCCCGCTACTTGAAGAAAGTCCAGGGCATTGCAGGATGCACAATACTCGGTGATGGTGGAATAAGCCTAATACTTGATATCAACGGTATTTTGGAGCGGCAATTATCATAAAGGAAAGGATGGTGACCACGAAAATGGCGGAAGTATTGAGTGACTACGTCGAAACAGCAGAGGATACGCAACGCGGGAAATTTCTTACTTTTTCTATCGGCAAAGAAGTCTATGGTTTTGAAATCAAGTATGTGACAGAGATTATTGGTATTCAGGAAATAACCGAAGTACCAGAACTGCCTAACTATGTGAAAGGCATTATTAACCTCCGGGGGAAAATTATTCCTGTTATGGATGTACGGCTGCGATTCAAAAAGGAAGCGCGGGAATACAATGACCGCACGTGTATTGTCGTCATTGATATTCGGGATATTTCCATTGGGCTGATTGTGGATCATGTTGCTGAGGTGCTCGTGATTCCCTCAGAAAATATTGTGCCACCGCCAGCCGTCAAGACAGGTTTTCATAATCGTTATATCAAAGGCATTGGTAAGGTAGGCACTGCGGTAAAACTGTTACTGGACTGCGATAAACTGCTTAATGATGAAGAAATAGATACGATTAATAAGACTGTATAACATATTATGAATGGAAAGGGCGGAGATCTATTATGAGTTGGTATTATAATCTCAAAATATCTGCAAAACTAATTATCGGTTTTATTGTGGTTGCTCTGCTTGCGGGTCTTATTGGGGTAGTTGGCATTGTCAATATTCGTACCATAGCTGGGGAAGATGTTAAACTTTATGAGGAAAATACGGTATCGTTAAATAATATCGGACAAATACAGAGCGAATTTTTACGTACGCGTATGTTAATATTAAGAGTTTATTTGGCTAGCAGTGAAAATAAAACACAAGTGGCTGATAATGCAAGAAAGTCTTTTCAAAATTTAGAAAAGAATATAGTCACCTACGAAAAAAACATTAATTCCACCACAGAAAAAAAAGAGTTTGAGAATTTAAATACTGCAATTAGTCGGTATAAAATAGTTATCGAAAAATATATGAGTTTTGTTATGACAAACCAACTGGAACAAGCCATGACGGTGGTTGCAGGTGAAGGTGACGCTACAGGAAAGGCGATAGATGCATCACTACAGGCGTTGTATGACATGAATATGCAGGAAGCTAAAATGCGTTCTGAAAGCAATACCGCGCTGGCAAGTAAAACGACATATATTATGATTGTTATTGTCTTGGCAGGGATGGCCCTGGCGGTGGGACTGGGATTATTTATAGCAAGAATCATCAGTAGGCCTGTTAATCGCATTGTCGAGGCGGCTGATAGTATTGCTAGCGGCAATCTCGATGTTAACTTAAAGATTGATACTAATGATGAAGTAGGAAGCCTTGGTCAGGCTTTTGTGAAGATCATAGGAGCACTTAATAATCTTGTAGCTGATTCTGTCATGTTGGCTCAAGCGGCCAGGGAAGGTAAACTCAGTACTAGGGCTGACGCCAGCAAGCATAGCGGAGACTATCGCAAGATTGTAGAAGGGGTTAACCAGACACTTGAGGCGATAACAGAGCCTATCAATGAAGTGAAAATGGTTAGTGGCAGGATGGCAATTAATGACTATACCGTAAAGGTAACAGGATTGTATAAAGGTGAACTGCATGAATTTGCCGATGCTGTAAATATGGTGCAAAATAGACTGTTAGCTGTTCAGGATGTAGTCGTAAGGATTTCTTTGGGGGATCTTAGTCGGCTTGATGAATACCTTAAGGTTGGCAAACGATCTGAACATGATAAAATAGTACCTGCATTTATAGGTATGATGCAAGCAATACGCAATCTTATAAACGAAACAGGCATGCTTGCAGATGCAGCAATTAATGGAAAACTAGAAGTACGGGGCGATGCGTTCAAGTTTTCAGGTGAATACTGCGATATAATCAATGGTTTTAATAAGACCCTTGATGCCATAGGAGAGCCTATTAAGGAGGCAACAGAGGTTTTGGGTGAAATGGCTGAGGGGAACTTGTGCGTAGAAATGCAAGGAGACTATAAAGGAAGCTACGCACTTATTAAAAATTCATTGAATAATACGATACAATCCTTTATCGATTTGTTGGGAAATATAAATGAAGCTACCGATCAGGTTACTTCTGGGTCAAGGCAAGTATCTGATGGTAGTCAAGCCTTGTCACAAGGCGCAACCGAACAAGCAAGTTCTGTTGAACAGCTTACTGTATCCATAAGCCAGGTAGCTACTCAAACAAAAGATAACGCGATACATGCCAATCAAGCCAATGAATTAGCGCTAAAAGCTAAGGAAGATGCGGAACAAGGCAATTTGCAGATGAATAAGATGCTTAAATCAATGGAGGAAATTAACGAATCATCCTCTAAAATATCTAAGATTATTAAAGTTATTGATGAAATTGCCTTCCAAACCAATATCTTGGCTCTCAATGCAGCTGTTGAAGCGGCTAGAGCTGGGCAACACGGTAAGGGCTTTGCGGTTGTTGCGGAAGAGGTAAGAAATCTAGCAGCGAGGAGTGCAAATGCGGCCAAGGAAACCACAGCGCTGATTGAAGGCTCTGTCAAAAATGTAGAAGATGGAACCCAAACCGCCAATGGAACAGCTAAAGCGTTAGAAGAGATAGTGAATGGGGTAGCAAGAGCTGCTAGTCTTGTGGGGGATATTGCTAGCGCCTCTAATGAACAGGCTACTGCGATTGCCCAAATCAATAAAGGCGTAGAACAAGTAGCCCAGGTTATACAGACCAATTCGGCAACCGCTGAGGAAAGTGCAGCGGCAAGCGAAGAACTTTCAGGACAAGCAGATATGCTGAAAGAGATGATTAGCAAATTTAGACTACAGAAGGAAACAACATCTTATGTACGTTATGAAAAAAATGAATATCCTGGTGGCAATAAAAAGGCAAGACCAGATCGAAGCATAAGTGCTGCTCGTAGTGAAGCCGCCGCGACAAAAAATAAACCTAGAATCGCCCTGAGTGACAAGGAATTCGGCAAGTATTAATGACCAGGGAAAACGAGCATAAGGCTATGGGAGACTACCTAGCCTTATGACTATTTTATAGGTGATAAAATGATAGGAATAACAGATCGTGATTTCAAAACATTAATAACATATATTAAAAGTAATTATGGTATAAATCTATCTCAGAAGAAGCATCTCATTGAAGGCCGACTGAGCAATCTATTGATTGAAAAAGGCTTTGAAAATTTTTCCGAGTACTTACAATATGTCTTTGCCGATGGTACCAAGCTGGAAATAACAAGTCTTGTTAATAAGCTTACCACCAATCATACCTTTTTTATGCGTGAAACTGCTCATTTTACTTATTTTGAACAGCAGGTTTTGCCTTATCTACAAGCTACGAGTAAAAAAAAAGATCTAAGAATATGGAGTGCAGGCTGCTCGACTGGTGAAGAACCATATACACTGGCCATGATTATAGCAGATTATTTTGGTACAGAAAAAATGTCTTGGAATGCTAAATTATTAGCGACTGATATATCTGTTAAAGCGCTGGAAACAGCGGAAAAAGGGATATATTCATTAGAAAGTCTGGATAGCTTACATGCAAGCTGGAAATTAAATTATTTTCGAAAATTAAATAAGGAAAATTATCAAATTTTAGATGAAATTAAAAATGAGGTTATCTTTAGGATATTTAATTTAATGGATGAACGATTTCCTTTTAAACAGAAATTTCATGTAATCTTTTGTAGGAATGTAATGATCTATTTTGATCATGCAACAAAGATGGAACTTATAAAAAAATTTTATGAAATGACTGAATCAGGAGGTTACCTATTTATCGGTCATTCGGAATCGATTGGTAGGGAGGATACATGCTACAAATATGTTATGCCTGCAGTGTATCGAAAAGAGTAGGAAAGTTTAAAAATATTCCTCAGTTATTACACGCTAGTGATCTAAGCAAAGCGTAAATAGATAGAGGGGTGAATTAAAAATAGCGCTAAGAAAGTAAGAATAAGCTCAATACTTGATATTAATGGTATTTTGGAGCGGCAATTATCATAAAGGAAAGGGGGTGACCACGAAAATGGCGGAAGTATTGAGTGACTACGTTGAAACAGCTGAAGATACGCAACGCGGGAAATTTCTTACTTTTTCTATCGGCAAAGAAGCCTATGGCTTTGAAATCAAGTATGTGACCGAGATTATTGGCATTCAGGAAATAACCGAAGTACCAGAACTACCTAACTATATAAAAGGCATCATAAACCTCCGGGGGAAAATTATTCCCGTCATGGATGTACGTCTCCGATTCAAAAAGGAAGCGCGGGAATACAATGACCGCACGTGTATTGTCGTCATTGATATTCGAGATATTTCTATAGGGCTGATTGTGGATCAAGTTGCTGAGGTGCTCGTGATTCCCCCAGAAAATATTGTGCCACCGCCAGCCGGTAAGACGGGTTTTCATAATCGTTATATCAAAGGCATTGGCAAGGTAGGCACTGAGGTAAAACTTTTGCTGGATTGTGACAAGCTACTTAATGATGAAGAAATAGATACTGTAAGCAAGGCTGTAGAGTAGTGAAGTCTTGAAACAAGGAGGGAATCATGGCTTTTACTTATTTTTTTCGGGATTTACATACCTTAGAGCACATTGCCAAATATCTGATTCCCAGTACGGCTGGTCGTTCGTCGATACGCATTTGGGATGCAGGATGCGCTTCCGGGCAAGAACCTTATACCCTGGCACTTATTCTGGCTGAAGGGATGGGACGATTCTCATTTCGCAACCTGCAGATTGCAGCTACTGATCTTGATGGTAGCAATCTGTTTGGCGACGTTATAGCCAAGGGAATCTACCCTAGAGAAGAAGTCGAACGAATTCCGACCGAGATTCTGCAAAAATATTTTAAAGCCCTCCATAATGGTAGCCATTTTCAAATTGCTGAACAAATCCGTAGTCGTCTCGCTTTTCAGAAACATGATTTGTTATCTCTAAGTCCAGTCGGGGATAATTTTTCTCTAATTCTTTGTAAAAACGTCCTACTTCATCTGCAACCGGCTCAGCGGGTAGAGGTTATTAAAATGTTTCATAATTCGCTAGTCCCAGGTGGTTTTTTTGCCACAGAGCAAACACAGAAAATGCCCGCTGAAGTAGGGCAATTATTTGAGCAGGTTACACCTGATGCCCAATTATTTCGTAAAAGTGAAGCTATCACTTCACTATAAAAATAGGAGGAGAAAAATATGCAATGGTTTAATAATATGAAAATTATGCCTAAACTGATGACAGGGTTTATGTTGGTGGCGTTACTGACAGGTCTTGTAGGCTATATCGGTATTAATAGCATTAAAGAACTTGATGATAAAGATACTCTGCTTTATGAAAAAATAACAGTTCCTATTAGTATACTGCAAGATATGACGGATAATTTTCATCGATTACGCAATAATTTGCTAGAATTAACCCTGGCAGAAACTCTGGAAGAACGTAGTGCTTTGAATAAGAGCATTGTAGATCGTCGCAGTGAATTAGGCAAGTTCTCGGATGAATTTGGTAAAACAATAGTGACTAAGGAACTTAAGGATGTATATGCGGAAGATCAGAAAAATCGCATTGCCTATAATCAGATAGCAGATCAAGTAATTAACATGGTTAATACTGGAAACCCTGTTGGAGCTAGGGCTTTACTGCGAGGCGAAGGAGAAAAAGTTAGGATAGCTTATCAGAATAATTTGCAAAAAATGGTTGATATAAAAGTCGCTGGCGCCAAGCAGACTTCCGAAAATAATGCTGCACAGGCTGCTTCTGCAACCCGCACGATGCTCATGCTTATGGCTGTGGTCATCATATTAGCCATAGGTTTAGGTTTTTTCATTGCACGCAAGATCAGTGATCCAGTGAAAGAACTGGTAGCAGCGGCTGATAAGTTAGCTGTCGGTGATGTGAATGTTAGCATTGAAGCGGTAGCGAAAGATGAAGTGGGCATGCTATGTCAATCCTTTGCGTTAATGGTCAATAATATTCGCAGCAGCGCTCAGGCAGCAGAGCAGATCGCAGCTGGAGATTTATCAGTGCATATTAAAATTCAGTCCGACCAGGATGTACTGGGCAAGAGCTTGAAAAATTGTATTACTAACATTACTGCTCTAGTGGCAGATGCCGATAAGCTATCTGTAGCCGCCGTGGAAGGTCGCCTGGATACGCGGGCTGATGCCAGTAAACATGGTGGTGATTTCCGTAAAATTGTGGAAGGCGTTAATAAAACTTTAGATTCCGTCATTGGGCCACTTAATGTCGCCGCTGAGTATGTTGAACGGATTTCCAAAGGCGATATTCCACCGAAGATTACTGATAAATATAATGGTGATTTCAATGAAATTAAGAATAACCTGAATGTTTGTATTGACAACATTACGGCTCTAGTGACTGACGCTAATGTATTAGTTGCGGCTGCTGTGGAAGGTCGTCTCGATACGCGGGCTGATGCCAGTAAACATGGTGGTGATTTCCGTAAAATTGTGGAAGGCGTTAATAAAACTTTAGATTCCGTCATTGGGCCACTTAATGTCGCCGCTGAGTATGTTGAACGGATTTCCAAAGGCGATATTCCGCCAAAGATTACGGATCACTATAATGGTGACTTCAATGAGATTAAGAATAACCTGAATGTTTGTATTGACAACATTACGGCTCTAGTGACTGATGCTAATGTATTAGTTGAGGCTGCTGTGGAAGGTCGTCTCGATACGCGGGCTGACGCCAGTAAACATGGTGGTGATTTCCGCAAGATCGTGGAAGGTGTCAACAAAACGCTAGATGCGGTTATAGAACCAATTAAAGAAGCCTCGATCGTACTTAAGGAAATGTCAGGCGGTAACCTCCAGCTACGAGTGACAGGCAATTATAAGGGAGACCATGCCGATATTAAGAATGCAATGAATGACACCCTCGACGCCTTGTCTACTTATGTCGCTGAAATAGCTGAAGTTCTCAGTGAAATGGCTAATTCTAACCTTGATCTGGCAATCAATAATGAGTATAAAGGGGATTTTGCTCAAATTAAAGATGCTTTAAATTTGATTATCCAATCCTTCAATGAAGTATTTGGCGACATCAATAACGCCTCAGATCAGGTTGCTTCCGGCTCCCGGCAAGTATCTGATGGTAGCCAAGCACTGTCCCAAGGCGCTACAGAGCAGGCAAGTTCTATCGAACAACTTACGGTATCGATCAGTCAGATTGCATCGCAAACAAAAGAGAATGCCCTCAATGCTAATAAAGCTAATGAGCTAGCGTTAAAGGCCAAGGATAATGCGGAGCAAGGCAATCACCAAATGAACAAAATGCTGAAATCTATGGAAGAAATCAACGAATCATCTTCTAAAATCTCGAAGATTATTAAAGTGATTGATGAAATTGCTTTCCAAACCAATATCTTAGCTCTTAATGCCGCTGTGGAAGCAGCGCGGGCAGGACAACATGGTAAAGGATTTGCTGTTGTAGCAGAGGAAGTCAGGAACCTAGCAGCCAGAAGTGCCAATGCGGCTAAAGAAACCACAGCACTCATTGAAGGTTCAGTCAAGAATGTGATAGATGGTACACAAACAGCCAATGGCACAGCTAAAGCTCTCGAGGAAATTGTGAGCGGCGTAGCGACAGCTGCGAGTTTAGTTGGAGATATTGCTGAGGCCTCTAATGAGCAGGCAACTGCCATTGCTCAAATTAACAAGGGCATTGAACAAGTCGCCCAGGTCGTACAAACCAATTCGGCCACAGCTGAGGAAAGTGCAGCGGCCAGTGAAGAACTTTCTGGTCAAGCTGATATGCTGAAAGAAATGATCAGTAAGTTCAGATTGCAAAAGGATGCCACGTCCTTCGCCCGTTATGAAAGGAATGAATATCCTGGTGGCAATAAACAGGGAAAACCAGAAGGTCACATAAGTGCTGCTCGTAGTGAAGCCGCTGCTACCAAAAGTAAACCTAGAATCGCCCTGAGTGACAGGGAATTCGGCAAGTATTAATAATCAGGAAAAATGAGCATAGGGCTATGGGAGACTACCGAGCCTTATGCTTGTTTTATAGGTGATAAAAGGATAAAGTTATTTTTAAGAAAGACGCTGGAATTTATCAATTTTTAGATCAAATAAAGCAGGAAGTTGTCTTCATAATCTTTAATTTAAGGGATAAAAGATTTCCTTTTAAACAGAAAATTCACGTAATCTTTTGTAGGAATGTGATAATTTATTTTGAGCATAAAGCAAAGATGCGACTTATAAAAAAATATGATGTGACTGAACCAGGAGGCTACCTGCATATGGGTCATTCGCAGTCAATTAGCAGGGAACTACGTTATGCCTGCGGTGTATCGGAAAGGGTAAGTGTGAGTAGATATGGGGAAAAAGATAAAAGTATTAGTGATTGATGACTCCTTACTATTTAGAGAAACGGTGGCAAGGGGGCTTGCTAAAGATTATGGGATTGAAGTTGTAGGAACCGCTGTCGATGTTTTTATGGCGCGAGATAAGATACTTGATTTAGAGCCAGATGTATTAACCCTTGATGTGGAAATGCCGCGTATGAATGGTATTGAATTTTTAAAAAAACTCATGCCCCAATACCCACTGCCGGTTGTGATGGTGAGTGCGGTTAGTGACCATGTTTTTGATGCCTTAAATGCTGGAGCCGTTGATTTCGTAACCAAGCCAGATATGAAAGGGCAACGAAATCTAGAGTCTTTTATGAATGAATTGATTATCAAGATAAAAATTGCATCCATGGCTAAAGTTGGTCATCTGAAGAAAGATTATATAGTTGCGCAGCATTCAGGGACCATTGGCGCGCGTAGTAACAACCCAATCATCGCAATCGGTGCATCAACTGGTGGTACTGAAGCCATTTATGAAATCATCCATGCCTTGCCCCGGGATATGCCTGGAATTGTTGTTGTTCAACATATGCCACCTGTATTTACCGCCATGTATGCCAAGCGACTTAATAATTCCTGCCAAATGGAGGTTAAAGAAGCACAAAGTGGTGATATTATTACACCAGGAAAAGTATTGATTGCCCCTGGGGGGGATTATCATATGCACATCAACCGCAAGGGGAGTACTTATATGGTAGAATGCATCAAAGGTGAAAAAATGAATGGACATTGTCCATCTGTTGATGTATTGTTTAATTCTGTTGCAGATAAAGCTGGTGCCAATGCGATAGGCGTTATTTTAACAGGGATGGGTTATGATGGTGCCAAAGGACTACTGAAAATGAGAAAAGCAGGTGCGATGACAATCGGTCAAGATGAACAGTCCAGCATCGTGTATGGTATGCCTAAAGTCGCCTATGACATTGGGGCTGTCTGCAAGCAGGTTATGTTGAAAAATATTGCACAGCTACTCTGTGCAATTGTTTTAGGAAGAGCATAACAGGGAATTATAGCTACTCATGATGTTTTTCTTATACGCCAATTATTAGTAATCGAGATTAATGATGATGGGGGATAAACAATGACTAGCCATGATGCAGAGACATTGCATGCACCAGGGGAGCGCTGTAGCGATGAAGTTTTAAAAAAACAGATGGATTACTTAAGTGAACTGCCTTATTTTAAACAAGGCCTTGATGCAACCAAGAGCATGATTTTGATTTTAAATACCTGTCGGCAAGCGGTGTTTGCCAATAAAGCATTCTTAGCGACGATGAATATGCAGAAATCTTCAGAGCTTGCAGGACAACGGCCTGGTGAAATTATAAAATGTATTAATGCTTGTGATGCCATAAATGGCTGTGGCACAGCAGAAGCCTGTAAGTATTGTAATGGCGTTAATACTATATTAAAAGCAATGGAAAACAATGAGGAATCCTCAGGTGAGTTTTCAAACATTAATACCAGGAATGGTTATGAACAGAATGTAAATTTATCTATTCACGTTACACCCCTGGAAGTAAATGAGGAAATGTTTTATGTAGTAACTGTTAATGATAATAGTGGTGCCGTGGGGAAAAGGCTACTGGAGCGGACATTTTTTCATGATGTCATCAATACGGCTGGCGCCTTAAAAGGAATCGTCGGACTATTGAAAGGCGATGTACCTGACATAATAAAATCAGAAGTAGAGTTTGTTGAAGAAACCTTTAAATCTTTAGTAGAAGAGATACAGGCCCAAAAATATCTGATGGATGCTGAAAATAATGAATTGGCATTAGAGATAACTAGCGTCGAGACTACTGATATATTGAAATCTGTCAATAAATTATATGAGGGACATGATGTTGCTGTAAATAAAATAATTAAATTAGATAGTCATTGCGCTAGCAAAAATATTCGCACTGATCATCGGCTACTACGCAGAGTCTTGGGTAATATGATTAAAAATGCCCTAGAAGCTAGTGATGAGGGGGGCGTTGTTACCCTTGGTTGTAGTATGGAAGAGGATAAACGTGAATTGATAACATTGTGGGTACATAATGATCAATATATGGATGATAGGGCACAAAATCTTGTTTTCCATCGCTCCTTTTCAACAAGAGGGGCTGGCCGGGGAGTGGGCACTTATAGTATGAAGTTATTCGGGGAAATTTTTTTACAGGGTAAGGTTGGCTTTTCTACCGATAAAGATAAGGGTACTCGATTTTATATTAAACTCCCATTGCAACAGGTTGCTAGTGAGTGAAAAAGTAAAAAAACAATAATGAAAGGTGGGGCACAAGATGAGAATTTTAATTGCCGAAGATGATCTAGCAAGCCGGATTTTCATGAAAAAATTTCTTTCCCGATATGGAGATTGTGATATAGCTGTCAATGGATTAGAGGCCCTCGATGCATTCTTGGGAGCTCTAAAAGAAGAAAACCCTTATAATCTTATTTGTCTGGATATTATGATGCCCAAATTGGATGGTCTTAAGGCTGCGAAAGCGATTAGGGATATTGAACAGCAAAAAGGGATAGAAGGTGAAGCGCGGACGAAAATTATCATGACTACTGCGCTCAACGATAAGACTACCATTAAAAATGCCTATGATGCTGGCTGTGAGGCCTATGCCTGGAAACCTATTGAAATTGACAAATTTCTTATTGTAATGGGTAAACTAGGACTTATTAAATAGCGTCTGTGCATAGAGATAGGTGAGTATTATCGCCGACAATTACATCCTGGGTACCCTTTTCTATAGAAAGTACAACTGGACGGGACTTTTGCTGAATATCGTAAATTAAAACAATAATTTGTCAAGCTGAGTCATTCGTGGTGTTGATCAGAAAAGGATTATTGTCTTATCGAAACATACCATAACAATTAGTTCACCTTATGATGCTAGTCGAATGATCTTATGGCCAGTCGGAAGTCGATTAGAGATCGATATACAACAAGAAGCAGCACTTACATTTACAAGTGAAATAATCGATTGTTAAGCAAACCGGCCACTCAGAGGGAAGATATTTCTGGTTTTATCACTAAAATGATTTCAATTTTTAAAGATAAGCGCGTTCCTTAGTTTGGGAAAGCAAGGGCGAGGGAGATATTATGCTCACATCTTCAAATAGAAAGTCTTTTCAGATTACCTTTTTATACGTTATTTTCGTCAGTCTATGGAAATTTTTTTCTGATAGTTTACTAATTTTTATGGTTGAAGATGCAAAAGGCCTTCTTGAAATTTCAGTATTTAAAAGCTGGATTTCTATTGCGTTCACAGGAATAATTTTATATTATCTTGTACAACGTCATATAGTAAAGTATGAAATTAAAAATAAAGAATTGGGAAAAACAAATTGTGAACTTGCGGCCGCTTATGAAAAACTAAGTGCATTAGAAGAAGAATTACGTCAGCAATTAACTTTTTCGGAAAAAAACCAGGAATTACTTCAGGAACATAAGGAATTATTGGTTACAAAAAATACATATCTGAATGCATTATTTGGAACAACATTGATGCTAGTAAAACGTATGAATATGGCTACCTTATTTCAAACAATTGTCGAAGGAGCCGCAGGTTTGGCTGATTCTATCGATGCGTTTATCTTTTGGGTAGATCCTGCAGGAAAATACTTAGAAATGAAAGCGGCGACTGGTGGCCCCCATAAAGAGCATATTGGAATCGTCATCAAACTGGGAGAAGGCCTAGCTGGTAAAGTATTGCAGCAAGGTCATAGTATTATCATTGATAATTATGGCTCTTGGTCCATGAAAGTTGCAGGGGTTGATTCAAGTGGGGTGGGGGCAATGGTTTGTGTACCCATCTATGGTGAAAGTCAAATTGTTGGGGTTTTAGGATTAGCATATTCAACTGATAGTGGAAAAACCTTTACTAAAGAGAAACTGACCATCCTGGAACAGTTTGCAAATGTCGTATCATTAAGTATTGATAATGCTCGCTTATATGATTCTCTGCAGTTGGAAATTCAAAAACAAAAAAAACACCAAGAAAGGATTTCATACCTAGCCTATCATGAACCCATTACTGGACTACATAATCGGAATTTTATCAAAGAAACATTTAGGAATTTGCAGCTATCTAACAATAAATTTGCGGTCTTGTTGCTAGATTTAGATGGTTTTAAAATTGTCAACGATATCGCTGGTCATGATGCTGGCGACAATCTACTTCAAATAATGGGTCAGCGCTTAAAGGACATTGGAAAAAATTTCCATATTGCGAGCATGGGTATGGATAAATTTATTATTATCTATCAGCTAACCGATGAAAATGATAAATCTATCGAAGAGATGGCTGAAATGGTACTATGTACATGTAGTGAAGCATTTCAAGTGGATGGCTATGATTTTTCTTTGACAGGTAGCGTGGGGATTGCAGTGTATCCTGATGATGGTCATGACATCGGTATCTTAATGAAACATGCCGATATTGCCATGGCATGTGCTAAAGAAAAGAAGGAAAATAGTTATCATTTATATACGCAAGAACTATCCAGGAAAATTTTAAGTCGACTCAATTTTGAAAGAGACTTGCGAGATGCTCTTGAAAGAGACGAATTTATTCTTTATTACCAACCTCGGGTTAATATTAAAACAGGACAAACTCAGTCCCTTGAGGCATTGGTGCGTTGGCAACATCCAGAGCGAGGATTGATCTTCCCGGATGAATTTATTCCCTTAGCGGAAGAAACGGGGCTCATTGTCCCCTTAGGAACCTGGGCTTTAGAGATTGCCTGTCAGCAAATTAAAACATGGCAAGAAGTGGGAAGGCCCATGACCATTTCCGTGAATCTTTCGGCCAAACAATTTTATCATGGTAACCTTTTAGAAACAATAAGGTCTATTTTAGAGAAGACGGGTGCCTCACCTCAGCTACTAGAACTGGAAATTACAGAAACCTTATGTTTATATGATATTACAGCGGCGATTGAGACCATGAAGGAATTAGGGAAAATGCAGATCCGCATTGCTATGGATGATTTTGGCACTGGTCAGTCCTCCTTAGTAAATTTAAGAAGACTGCCGATTGATACATTGAAAATCGATAAATCTTTTATCCAAGAAGCAGAGTTATCACCAGAAAGTGCTTCCATCGTAAAAACCATCGTTATTCTTGGTCAAACCATGCACCTCAACGTGACAGCAGAAGGCGTGGAAACTGAAGGTCAATTAGATCTTTTGCAGCAATATGGTTGTGATGAAGTACAAGGCTACCTCTTTAGCAAACCCGTGCCTTTGAAAAACATTGAAGCATATTTAGAAAAAAAAATTAACGTAGAAATCATAGACCATCAACATGAAAATTAACCCCATTGTGGAAAGTTCTGCACTAATTGCATAATTTCCCACAATGGGGTTAATTTCCTAACAAGTTCACTAGTTTTCAGGTTTTCCAAAATGAATGGTTATATTGACGATTTCTGGATGGTTGCCAATGCGAATAGGGGGGCCCCATGTACCGATACCGCAAGATACAATAATCTGCATACTTTCTTTGCGTAGATAGCCCCAGTCTACTTCATACATGTTTTTGGTAAACAAACTATTGGGGAAAAGTTGCCCTAAGTGGGTATGACCAGATAGTTGTAAATCAACACCTTGTTCCACTCCATCTTGTAGGCTGTGGGGTTGATGATCCAGTAAAATAATGGGTAAGGTATGATTGATGCCTGCCATGACAGTAGCTAAATCCTGCCTGCTGGTGCCTGTATACCGCTCTTTGGACAAATCATCCCGCCCGACTAGATAAAAACTACCAGCAATCAGCGCTGAACTATCCCGCAGAACATGTATATTGCCTTGTTCCAGATACTTTATAGCCACATCTGGTTTTTGGTCAAAGTATTCATGGTTACCTAAAATAGCATATGTGCCAAATTTAGGTCTTAGTCTAGTAAAGTTTTCAATCATATTTTGGTTGATTAGAGCATCAACCTTACTATCGATAATATCACCAGCTAGCAATACGATATCAGGCTCAAGTTGGTCAATTCTGTTGATCAATTTTGTTAAGCGTTGATTAGTAATAATGTTGCCTAGATGGATATCAGAGACCATTACCACTTGTAATGTTTCCAGGGAACCAGCGGTTTTAGGAATAGTAATTTCGTAATTTTGGGTCAATGGATGCCGAGCATTCCAGGTACCATAACTAATTAGGCTTAATGTTAGGCAGAAGATCGTAGTCACGATGATAGTAGGGTGACTTATTAATTTAGGGGATAAAAAATTCCAGCGTTTATTAATTGCACGTAAAATTTCAATGAGTAGTGTAAAAATAAATAAATAATAGAGCATTCCTAGCCATACAGCACCAACGAGTGTAAGGTTATCAATAAAAGGAGAAGGTAAAAGTGTTTCGCCTAGGCGGGCGAGGGGATAGGAGAATGCTAGCACGCTTATAACGAGTTTGTAACATCGACCACTCACCTGGGAAGAATTCATGCTTAATGCCTGCCAGCCCCGCCGACTGACATAGTAATTGGCAGCGCTATAAATGGTGAGCATGGTTGTTACAATTAGATATAATTTGATATTCATGGTAGTGTTGTACGCTCCTTTAGATGGTTAGCATAATAGATTATTAGTGTCCCTTTCATAGATACATATTATTATCACTTCGCGATAAGAACAGCTTTTCCTGCAGGAGATCTTTTTGATATTATAACAATGCAGGAATTCCAAAAAACAAATAGAAAGTTACTATTTTGCAGAAGAAGTTAACTAGGGAAGACATTTCTTTCAGATGGTAGCGTTGTATTTTTATATTATAGAATTTAATATATAAGGAGTGCTTTAATGAAATCTCAATACGGGTTTTCTTCAATAAATTTCTTGATAGATTTGATGAATAAGATCAATAAAGATAATGATGAAATTGTCACACAAAAAGAGAAAATTACAGAAGGATTGTACAAAGTAAGTGAAGAGCTGAGGCAGTTAAAAGAATTTGATTTTAGGGAGATTGGAGACCATCTTTATGATGGGTTATATATAGCAGATGGCAGTGGCAAGACGCTTTATGTGAATAAGGCTTATACAAGAATAACAGGTATAAGAGCTGAAGAAGTAGTAAACAAATATGTGAATGATATAGTAAAAGAAGGCTTATATAAAAATCCGGTAACTCCTGAGGTCATTAAAACAAAGAAACAAGTTAACTCCATGGGGACCAGTACTCGAAATGGGATAAAAATGTTAATTACAGGAATCCCAATTTTCGATGAGGAAGGTAACGTTAAGAAAGTCGTAATTATTGACAGAGAAATTACAGATCTTTTAGCAATGGAAGCTGATTTAGAAGCATCACAACAAAAAATAAAAATAGTTGAGGAATATGAAATTAAACACAAACAAGAAATTGAGCATTTAAGGAAAATGCATCTACATAAAAATCTTGTAGGAAAAAGTTTAGGCATTCAGAAGGTATCCCAAATGATACAACAAGTGGCTGGTTTAGATGTTACAGTTCTTATTATGGGAGAAACGGGTACTGGTAAAGAAGTTGTAGCAGATGAAATTTATATGCACAGCACCAGGAAAGATGGCCCTTTTATAAAAGTTAATTGTGCAGCCATTCCTGCTAACTTGTTGGAATCGGAACTTTTTGGTTATGAAAAAGGAGCTTTTACTGGCGCATCTCCTTCAGGTAAAATAGGCATGTTTGAATTGGCAGACAACGGTACATTGTTATTGGATGAGATCGGAGAAATGACCATGGACTTACAGTCCAAATTACTAAGGGTTATTCAACATAAAGAAGTGACGAAAATTGGAGGAAGAAAGTCAGTTAAACTCGATGTGAGAATTATTGCGGCAACAAACTGTGAATTGCGGGAAATGGTGAAGCAAGGTAAATTCAGAGAAGATTTATACTATCGGTTAAATATATTTCCTATTCATATTCCTGCATTGCGATCAAGAGTTGAGGATGTAGTTTTATTGACTCAACATTTTATTGATATTTACAATGGGAAATACGGTAAATTAACGGAGATTGAACAACTGGGTTTGGAAGTTTTGAAGCACTATTCTTGGCCAGGAAACATAAGGGAATTGCAGAATATTATTGAGAGATTAGTTATTATTTCAGATCAAAACGCGATGATTAGTGCACAACAGATAGAAATTTTATTAAATATTGATTCTTGTTATACTGAACTACTCAATCCAGAATTAGGACTTAAAGAAATTGTGGCGAATGTTGAGAAAAAGACGATAGAAAGAGCATTGTCTATTTATGGAAGTACAAGGAAAGTTGCCAAAATATTAAGAATAGATCAATCCACTGTTGTAAAAAAAGCAAAAAAACTAGGAATAAGCATAGGTGATGAAAATATGCATCAGTAATGATGATTTTTTCCATCAGGTTATAATAGATAAAATTAAATGACTTTTCTGATTTTGAGCAATAATGCGATGAAATATTTCATCGCATTATTGCTTTTATATTTAGAAATTGCAGTATAATTCCCCTTATTTTAGTTGGCACGTTATTTGCATTACCATAAGATGCAATCAATAAGTGACCATACAACAATTCATGGGAAGAATTGGTATGAATTAGCGTAACAACTTATGTGGAGGAATGAAAAAGTATGAAAGAAGTAGTTATCGTTAGTGCTGTTCGGACAGCTATAGGTAGTTTCAATGGCTCATTGGCTCCTTTAACTGCGCAAGAGATGGGAAGTCTTATTATTAAGGCCGCTCTTGAACGTGCGCATGTGGAAGGCAACATGATTGATGAGGTTATTCTGGGCAATGTGCTTCAGGCGGGCTTAGGGCAGAACCCAGCTCGCCAAGCATCAGTCAAATCAGGTATTCCAGTAGAAGTTCCATCTTTCACCATTAACAAGGTTTGTGGTTCAGGCCTTAAGGCAGTGAATCTAGCCGCTCAATCGATTAAGGCTGGTGACGCTGAGGTTGTTATTGCCGGTGGTATGGAAAGCATGAGCAATGCTCCTTATCTTCTGGATAGCAAGGCTCGTTGGGGTTACCGTATGGGAAACAGCAAACTTATCGATATTATGATCCAAGATGGTCTATGGTGCGCATTCAATGACTATCACATGGGCGTTACTGCCGAAAATGTAGCAGCTAAGTATGGTATTACCCGGGCTGACCAGGATGAGTTAGCTTATGAATCGCAAACTAAAGCGGTTAATGCAATCGAAAGCGGTGCCTTTAAAAATGAAATAGTGCCAGTGATCATCAAAGGTAAAAAAGGCGATGTTATTTTCGATACCGATGAATTCCCTAAACCCAATACTACTGTAGCTTCTCTTGCTAGCTTGCGAACAGCATTCAAGAAAGAGAATGGTACCGTAACCGCTGGCAATGCTTCAGGTATCAATGACGGTGCTGCAGCGCTAGTTGTAATGAGCGCAGATAAAGCCAAATCACTCGGACTTAAACCGCTGGCTAGAATTATTGGTTACGGATCTGGCGGTGTTGATCCATCCATTATGGGCATGGGGCCAGTTTCAGCAACGCGTAAAGCGTTATCAAATGCAGGCTTAACCGTTGCCGATATTGATTTGTTTGAAGCCAACGAAGCCTTTGCCGCTCAATTTTTGGCAGTCGGTAAAGAGTTAGGATTACCAAAAGAAAAAATTAATGTTCATGGCGGTGCAGTTGCTCTTGGACATCCTATTGGTGCTAGTGGTGCGCGCATACTTGTTACACTCATACATGCTATGCAGCAACGTGATGCAAAACGTGGACTAGCAACTCTTTGCATTGGCGGCGGCCAAGGTATTGCTACAATTATCGAATTGATATAAATAAAAATTATGAGGTGAATGAATCATGGGAAAAACGATTATCACTGTTGCAACAACTGGTGCATGGCCTAAGAAAGAAAATAATCCTAACGTGCCAATGACTCCGAAAGAAATTGCTGAAGACGTTTATCAATGCTGGCAGGCAGGAGCCTCAGTAGCTCATCTGCATATGCGTGATGATGAAGGCAACGGTACAATGAGCACAGAAAAATTCATAGAAACAGTTGCTCTTATTAAAGAAAAGAAATGTCCAATTATCTTAAATCTCACTACCTCTGGCGACCTGAATGCCACTGAGGAAACTCGTATAGCTCATCTTATTGCTCTTAAACCTGAAATGTGTTCCTATGACGCCGGATCCATGAACTGGATGCATACAGGCTTGTTTTTGAATCCTCCTGCCTTTTTGGAAAAATTGGGATTAGTCGCCCAGGAGAATGGCATTAAGCCTGAAGTTGAAGTATTTGATGCTAGTTTTATCTACAATGCCCTATACTACCAAAAAAAGGGGATATTGAAGGGGCCAATTCATTTTCAATTTTGCATGGGGGCAGCCGGAGGAACAGCGGCTACGGTAGAAAATCTCGTATACCTTAAAAGCCTTATTCCAAAGGACTCCACCTGGTCAGCATTCGGGATCGGCGCTGGGCATGTACCAATCCAATTGGCTACTATTGCTCTAGGCGGACATATTCGTCTCGGTATGGAAGATAACGTTATGTATGCTAAGAATCGTTTGGCTAAATCAAATGTGGAATTTGTTGAAAGAGCGGTTAGACTCATTAAAGAAGCGAACGGTAGCGTTGCTACAACAGATGATGCTAGGGAAATATTGGGTTTGCGTAAATAGCGCTAGTAGGGATAAGATGGAGGATAATGATGATTAAGAACATAGCCGTTTTAGGTTCAGGTACCATGGGACATGGGATTGCAGAAGCTTTTGCCATGTATGGATATGAGGTTAATTTATATGATACAGATGAAGCCCGGCTTCATTCGGCAAAAAAAGAGATTGAAGAGGAACTTACATTACTGGCCGAGGAAGATTTTATTACGATTCAGACAATACAACCGATTCTTGATAGGATCATCTTATCAACAGATTTAAAGCAAGCAGTGGCTGACCGAGATTATGTCATCGAAGCGGTACCGGAAATTTTAAAATTGAAGCAGGACTTATTTAAGCAATTAGATGAATATTGTCCAGAACATACGATTCTGGCAAGTAATACATCTAGCTTACCATTGAATGAGATGATGGCACTTGTTAGTGATGAGCGTAAACAACGAATGATGGTAAGTCATTGGTATAACCCTGGCCACTTGATGCCGTTGGTAGAATTATCTTGTTTTGGTAATATGCCAGAAAGTATTTTTATACAAGTTGAACAGATGTATGCTTCCATTAAAAAGCAAACGGTTAAAGTATTAAAGGATGTTCCAGGGCTTGTCGCTAACCGAATTCAGCAAGGTGTGGCAAGAGAAGCATTTTCTATCATAGAATTGGGTATTGCTGCTCCTGAGGATGTTGATAAAGCATTGAAGTTTGGACCAGCATTCAGGTATGCTACAACAGGTCAGTTGGAGGTTGCAGATTTCGGTGGTCTTGATATTTGGTGTATCGTAGGGGATAACTTACTTAAAGTCATAGATAATTCTCAGTCGGCCAATAATCTTCTGCGGCAAAAAGTGGCGGAGGGTAAATTGGGTACAAAATCTGGAGAAGGATTCTTTAAATATGATGAAGCAGAGATCCCCGTTATCAAGAAAGAGTTTATGAAAAAACTGATCCATCAGTTAAAAGCATCAGAGTATTATATCTAAGGTCCAAGAAGAAAGCTGTCGAGAGAAATAAAAGAGAATGGGTGTGTAATAATGATTAATAGACTCCTTATGTTTTTTGTAAATCTGATGCAAAAATATCTGCCAGACCCGTTTGCAATTGCTTGGATGATCTCTTTGGTTGTTGTCGCTATGGCACTGGGCATTACAAATACACCGATAATGAAAATTGTAGATGACTGGGGGAAAGGGTTCTTCGGTATCTTAGCGTTTGCCATGCAAATGACATTAGTAATAGTAAGTGGCTACGCGTTAGCAGCGTCTCCCATAGTTCGTAGGTTTCTCAGGGCTGTAGCCGGGATACCTCGTACGCCAGTACAAACCGTAATATTCATCGGCTTTGCCTCCATGGCATTATATTATTTCAACTGGGGCCTAGGATTGATTGCAGGTGGACTACTTGCCCGGGAAGCGGCCAAACTCCATCCTGACGTCGATTTTCGTTTGTTAGTTACAGCTGCCTTTTCTGGAATTATCCTTACCCATGGCGGCATGTCAGCATCAGTGCCCCTATTGATCAATACCAAGGGGCACTTCTTGGAAAAACAAATTGGACTTATTCCCTTATCACAAACAATTTTTCACCCGCAAGCCCTCTTTATTACGATTACTCTTGCTATCCTGGTTCCGTTAGTTCTTGTATTGATGATCCCCAAAAAGGAAGATATGGTTTTAGCTGACCCTAGCTTGTTTGAAGATGAGCAGGCCCCAGTCCTCGAACCAATGGAAAAACAGTTGGCTGACCATATAGACACTAGCCCTATCTTGAACTACTCTTTGGGATTGATGGGAGTCGCTTATGTTGTCAATTTTTTCGTAAAAGGCGGCACCTTGAATTTAAACATATTGATATTTAGCTTTATAATTTTAGGCATATTAGCTCATGGTTCGCTGATCAATTATAGTAAGGCTATGTCCAAAGGGGCTGTCACCGCAGCCGGAATTATCCTCCAGTACCCTTTCTATGCAGGAATCATGGCGATTATGGATGGGAGCGGGCTGGTAGTTTGGATTTCTGATTTGCTTTTAAAGGCAGCAAGTTATCAAACCTTTGAGCTGTATTGCTACTTCTCATCCCTGATTATCAGTATCTTTGTTCCTTCGGCCGGAGGCCACTGGGTTGTGCAGGCGCCGTTCATGCTGCCCGCTGCTGCACAATTGGGTGTTGAGCCTTGGAAAGTGGCTATGGGTGTCGCCTGGGGTGAAAGCATATGGAATGTGGTTTGCCCCTTCTGGGCTTTGCCCCTATTGGCTATCGCCAATATCAGTATCCGTGATCTGATCGGTTTTTCCATGTTGTTGTTCATTCTTGGAAACGTGGTTGCTATAACTGGTATTATGCTGTTTCAGTAGTATTAAAACCATTATAAAGAATAAAGTAAAGGCTACCAACAAAATGGGTAGCCTTTACTTTAGGGAGAGTACGAGGAAGTTATATTTAGCAATTAAAAAATTCAAATTGTTTATAGATTGGTGGGAGTCGCCGCAAATTATTTTTTTAGAAGGAGGTTTAATAAGATGAGCAAATTGATCGGTATTGATCAAGTGGCAGAATTTTTACATGATGGTATGGTCGTTATGGTTGGTGGTTTTTTAGGAGTAGGAACTCCGGATAATATAATTCAAGTAATTATCGATAGTGATGTGAACGACATAACATTAATTGCGAATGATACAGCGTTTATGGATAAAGGGGTTGGTCGGTTGATTGTTAGCCACCAAGTAAAAAAAGCAATTGTCTCTCATATCGGTACTAATCCATATACCGGAAAACAAATGATTGATAATGAGATTGAAGTGGAACTCGTTCCCCAAGGAACTCTTGCAGAGCGAATTCGCTGCGGTGGAGCTGGTCTAGGCGGGGTGCTTACTCCAACCGGAATTGGAACAATAGTAGAAAATGGCAAACAAAAAATAGTTGTTGATGGCAAAGAATATCTGTTAGAAAAACCATTGAGGGCAAGTGTTGCGTTTCTCAAGGCAAAAAAAGCAGATAAGGCAGGCAACTTAATCTATGATAAAACTGCACGGAACTTCAATCCAATCATGGCGATGGCAGCTGATTTGGTGATCGCTGAGGTAGACGAAATAGTAGAAATTGGTGCAATTGATCCTGACGAAGTGATGACCCCGGGGATTTTAGTGGACAAAATCATTTGTACAGGAGGATATTGGCTATGAAGTCATTGGATGTTAAAACAATCATTGCGCGACGAGTGGCATTAGAATTAAAAAACGGTGACGTGGTTAACCTTGGAATCGGACTGCCAACCTTGGTTGCTAATTATTTGCCACAAGAGATCAGTGTGATCCTCCAGTCGGAAAATGGTTTTGTCGGTCTTGGCCCTGTAAATGGCCAGATTGATCCTAATCTTGTGAATGCTGGTGGGCAGCCGGCAGGATTTGTCCCTGGTGCAGCGATGTTTGATAGTGGGATGTCATTTGCTCTAATCCGTGGGGGACATGTAGATGTAACCGTACTGGGTGGTTTGCAGGTCGATGTGGAAGGTAATCTAGCAAATTGGATGGTTCCCGGCAAAATGATTCCAGGTATGGGGGGAGCCATGGATTTGGTTGTTGGCGCAAAAAAAGTTATTATTGCTATGGAACATTGTGCTAAAGATGGTTCGGCGAAGATTCTTAATAAATGCACATTACCCTTGACTGGTAAGGGTGTAGTAACAATGATTGTTACTGAACTTGGTGTGTTTACTATTGAAAAAGACAGTATAGTGTTAAAAGAAATAGCAGAGGGTGTTACCGTCGAAACTATCCGTATGAAAACGGAAGCAGACTTCACTGTAAGTTCTGATCTTAAGGCGATGGGCGGATTTTAAGCTTGTAATCATTGATCAATATTAATAACAAAAAAGTCTACTAGCTAGCGATATGCCAACTAGTAGACTTTGCTTTTTTAGACTGTCAAAAAGGTTAGGTTTTTGGTCAGTAGAAGTTTATGTTATTCACCAAGAATGGCTTTCATATCTTCATCAGCAGTTGTGATGAGCTGCAAGCCGAATGTTTCATTAAGAACGTTAAATACATTTGGTGAGATGAAGGCAGGAGGGGTAGGTCCAATACGGATGTTCTTAACACCTAAATGCAGCAGGGTTAGGAGGATGGCTACTGCCTTTTGCTCATACCAAGATAGAATAAAGGATAGAGGTAAATCATTTACACCACATTTGAAGACACTAGCCAAGGCCACTGCGACCTGAATGCCGGAGTAAGCGTTGTTGCATTGTCCCAAATCCAGTAGACGAGGAATGCCGTCAATATCACCAAACTCAAGGCCGTTAAAGCGATATTTACCACAAGCTACAGTTAGAATAACGCAATCTTTAGGTACTTTTTGTGCCATTTCAGTGTAGTAGTTACGGTCGGTTTTGGCACCATCACAACCACCGATGAGGAAGAAACGCTTGATTTTACCAGTTTTAACAGCTTCGACAATTTTATCAGCCAAGCTAAGGATGACATTATGATGGAAACCAGTATCCAAGGTATGTTCCCCAGCTTGTTCAGGCAACATCGGTAAGGATTTAGCATGAGCAATAATTTCAGAGAAGTCACGGTCAAGGATTTGTTTTCCGCCTTGCAGACCAGTGATGTTGCGCATGTAAATACGGTCACCGTAAGTAGTTTTATCAGTAAGAGGCATTACACAGTTAGTAGTGACTAAAATAGCACCAGAGAAGTTTTCAAATTCTGTACGCTGATTCTGCCATGCAGTACCATAGTTGCCTACTAAGTGTTTGTACTTTCTTAGTTCAGGATAGGCATGGGCTGGTAACATTTCGCCATGGGTATAAATGTTGATGCCTGTACCTTCTGTTTGTTTTAATAATTCTTCTAGGTCTAATAGATCATGACCGGTAATAACAATACCATGGCCTGCTCTAGTGCCAGTGAAGACCTTAGCAGGTGTTGGTGATCCAAAACGATCAACATGGGCTTTATCAAGCACTTCCATAATTCTAAGGTTCATTTCACCACATTTCAAGACCATTTCAATATGTCTTTCTAGGCTGAAATTAACGTTAGTCAAAGTAAAGAATAAAGCATCATGCATAAAAGCATCCACTTGTTCATCCCTAGCACCTAGTTCCCGCGCGTGATGGGCATAAGCAGAAATTCCTTTCAATCCAAAAACCAGTGTATCCTGAAGGCTGGCAATATCTTCGTTTTTACCACAGACCCCCACTTTAGTACAACCTGTACCTGCAGCAGTTTGTTCACATTGACGGCAGAACATACTCATTTGATATCCTCCTTATATTGTTTATTACATAACTAATTATAAGGGGGTGAGAGCATGATAGATGTGATTCGTATCACAATTTATTACGGAATCAGAAATTATAACAATTTCCGACGGAATCAGAAAGTGTCATACTTTCTGATTCCAAGTAAGGGCAACTAAGGTTTCAGCCTGCGCTGAGGCTTGGCGGAAGCCAAGTTTTCTTTATCATAATTTGCAAAAATGGGGTATAATTTTTCAGAAAAAAATATATACATAAGTATGATGAAATCAAATCAATCAGATTGTTGTTTTGTAGTGATTAAAATATCAACCTCATCACCATTTTTTACTATGGCTGTATATTCTGTTGGTTGTTTATTTAATCGAA
>Ga0316604_10001131_pt1 | contig 25366 bp, 25 predicted proteins | sample OWC_soil_day20_C_FD_207650 | JGI IMG/M metagenome (GOLD analysis project Ga0316604, IMG submission 207650) | Wetland soil microbial communities from Old Woman Creek delta, Ohio, United States - OWC_soil_day20_CT | ecosystem: Environmental > Terrestrial > Soil > Wetlands | place: USA: Ohio...
CGTCGTGCATCGCTGGGCGCGCGATACGCACCGTTCGCTGCAGTCCATGTTGATCACGGTCAGGTCAGGGTGGCTCTACTGGCGCAAATGGGGCGGTGTGCTTAGCAGCAAATCTGCGACCGAACAACCGTCGGTTGTGCCACTTGTCGGCGAGTGTTCGGCTCCCGACCCGGAGATCGGCTCAGGTCGGCGAGTGCTCGTCACCGGTGCCAATGGATTCATTGGTCAGGCGGTTTGTGCCGATCTGCCGTCGCGAGGCTATCGCGTACTGGCCGCAGTTCGCCGGTCTGCTGAGTTTGTTCAGCAGGCCGGCACGCAGTGCGTTGTGATAAGCGATATTGACGAGCACACCGACTGGTCAGCGGCTCTTTCCGGAGCCGATAGTGTGGTGCATTTGGCAGCGCGAGTGCATCTCATGCGCGAGACTGCAGCCAATCCGCTGACAGAATTTCGTAGCGTCAATGTGGCGCTCACCCTGAACCTGGCTCGACAGGCTGCGTTGGCCGGCGTGCGGCGTTTCGTCTTCGTCAGTTCGGTCAAGGTCAACGGAGAGAGCACGCCTTTCGGTCAGCCGTTTACCGCTGACGATGTGCCACGGCCACTCGATGACTATGGGATATCGAAGTTCGAGGCCGAGCAGGCTTTGCTGCAACTGGCCGAGCAAACCGGCATGGAACTCGTGATTATCCGGCCGCCGCTTGTTTATGGGCCTGGCGTCAAGGCAAACTTCCAGATGATGCTGCATTGGTTACGCAAGAGCGTGCCGCTACCGCTCGGCGCGCTGGATAAGCCACGCAGCTTTGTCGGACTGGGTAACCTGGTCGACCTGATCGCCACCTGCCTGAATCACCGAGCGGCGGCCAACCAGGTTTTCCTCGTCAGTGATGGTGAGGACTTGACGGTCAGCGCCTTGTTGCAGCGAACGGCGGCGGCTTTGTGCCTTCCTGTGCGACTGCTGCCGGTGCCGCTGTTCATTCTGAGAATAGGAGGCTGGATTTTTGGCAAGGACGACATTTTTCAGCGCCTCTGCGATACGCTTCAGGTCGATATCGAGAAAACTCGATGCCTGCTCGGTTGGCAACCTCCGATTTCTGTCGATGCCGAGTTGCGGAAGACTGCGCAACGCAAGCTGGGTGAATAGGTGATGGTGTTACCTCGGGAGGGTGTTGTCTTCGTCAGCGGTGCGGCCAGCAGCATAGGTTCGCGATTGGTACCGATGCTGCGCGCACAGGCCTTGTCAGTCCAGTTGCTTGGCCGCCACCCGGTCACCGGCAACTCCGGAAAATCGTGGCATTTCCTCGACCTGGCGGACAAGACTCTCGATCTGCCGGACATTGAAGCCGACGCGTTGATTCATATGGCAAGCCTCTGGCTGTTGCCTGGCTGGCTGGAGAAATTCCACGCTCGTGGTGTGCGGCGGGTCATTGCGTTCAGTTCGACAAGCCGTTTTACCAAGCTGGCGTCGGCAAGTCCATATGAGCTCAATGTGGTCAGCAAGCTCATCGCCGCCGAAGAACATCTGGTCGCAGAGTGTGAGCGCCTTGGTATCGCATGGACCATATTCCGGCCGACAATGATTTACGGCGGAGCCGCTGGTGACCGGAATGTCGCTGATATTGCGCGTCTGATCCGCAAACTCGGCTTTTTCCCCTTGTTCGGTGCGGCTAGCGGACGCCGGCAACCGGTCAACGCGCGCGATCTTGCTGCGGCTTGTATGCAAAGTCTGGATAGACCAGAAAGCTACAACAAGGCGTACAACCTGAGCGGTGGGGAAACGCTTGCCTATGTCGACATGGTGCGCCGCATTTTCGAAACGCTCGAACGGCGTCCGTTTCTTGTCCGAATCCCGATCACGGTTTTTCGGGCCGCAGTATTTCTTGCCAGGTTGCACCCGCGTTTTGCACACCTCACTTCCGATATGGCGCGACGCATGCAGGTGGACCTGGTTTTCGACCACGATGACGCGGCACGCGATTTTGGTTATCGCCCAGGCAGGTTTGATCCTGCGTATCTAAAAGATCTGAACTGATTGAATTGGGCCTGGTGACTCGAAGATCGTCAGCATGGATTGCTTTCCAATCCATGCGCTGATCGATGTGCGTATTGGCGTAAAATGACGATATTTCTATGAGTGTCTCTGGGTAATTATATTGTTCTCGATTGATTCTCGTCTGATTCCCCGTCGCTTTGTCGCGTTTGCGCACGATTTGCTTGCTCTGGCGCTGTGCTGGTACGGTGCCTACTGGCTACGCTTCAACCTTGATATTCCTGATGCCTACCTGCCCAGCGCGAGTTGGGCGCTGTTGCTGGTGTTGTGTATCCATGCGCCGATGTATTGGCTGTTCGGCCTGTATCGTGGGATCTGGCGCTATGCCAGCCTGATGGACCTGCGCCGTATCATCCTGGCAGTCGGGCTGGCGGCGCTGCTCGTCGCCGTCGCCGTCTATATGTTGGCGCTGCCATTGATTCCGCGCTCTGTGCTGGTGCTGCATCCAATCCTTCTGGTTCTGTCGATGGGGGGCAGCCGTTTCGCCTACCGCGCCTGGAAGGATCGTTCGCTATATGGACGAATGATGGTCGAGGGTGAGCCGGTGCTGGTTCTCGGTTCCGGCGATGCTGCCGAGCGTCTGATAAGGGAATTGGCGCATTCGCCCGACTGGTGCATCGTCGGCATGCTCACTGCCGATCCTTCGCGCGTCGGGCATGAACTGCATGGTGCCAAGATTCTCGGCGTGGTCGACGATTTGCCCAAGTGGGCCAGCCAACTGTCGGTTCGCCATGCGATCGTCGCGATGCCCGCGGCTTCGGCGATCGAGCGCCGTCATGCGATGGAAGTTGCGGTGCAGACCGGGCTGTCGGTGCTCACCGTTCCCAGCCTCGACGACATGCTGGCGGGCAAGGTCGCGATCTCTCAGATTCGCCAAGTGCAGCTCGAGGACCTTCTGGGGCGCGAACCTGTGCAGCTTGACGACTGCGGGCTGCTCTCGTGGCTTGGCCAAAAAGTGGTGCTGGTCACCGGCGCCGGCGGCTCGATCGGTTCCGAGCTGGTGCGTCAGATTGCCCTGTTCAAGCCGCATCAGCTGGTGCTGATCGACATTTCGGAATTCGCGCTCTACCAGATCGAGCAGGAATTTCTGCACCGGTTTCCTGGATTGCTGACGGCCTGCGTCGTCGGCGACGTCAAGGACGCTGCTTTTCTCGACCGGGTGTTTGCGCGCTACCGTCCGTCGGTCGTTTTCCATGCCGCTGCCTACAAGCATGTGCCGCTGATGGAGGGTGAAAATTCCTGGCAGGCGGTACGCAACAACGTGCAGGGTTCGAAGTGCCTGGCCCAGGTTGCGCAGCGTTACGGCGTCGAGAAGATGGTGCTGATTTCGACCGACAAAGCGGTCAATCCGACCAACGTCATGGGCGCCACCAAGCGCCTGGCTGAGCGCGTGCTGTGCGGTTTGCAGGGTGACGGCACACGCTTCGTCACCGTACGGTTCGGCAATGTGCTCGGCAGCAACGGTTCGGTGATCCCGAAGTTCCAGCAGCAGATCGCGCGTGGTGGTCCGGTAACCGTCACCCATCCGGAGATCATCCGTTACTTCATGCTGATCCCTGAGGCGGCGCAACTCGTTTTGCAGGCCGGCTTGATGGGGCTGGGCGGCGAAATTTTTGTCCTCGAGATGGGCGAGCCGATTCGCATCGCCGACTTGGCGCGCGACATGATCCGCCTGTCGGGGTTTTCCGAAAATGAAATCGGGATCGAATTTACTGGCCTGCGCCCCGGTGAAAAGCTCTACGAGGAGCTGTTGACCGACGGCGAGTGCACTCTGCCGACGCCACATGCAAAATTGCGTGTGGCACAGGCCGAGGCGGCGCCGGATGAAGACTGGCAGCAGACGCTCGACCTCTGGCTCAACGCGCCGGCGCCGGCGACGTCGAATGAATTGAAATTGCAGTTGCAAGAGCTTGTTCCTGAGTACTCGCCGCAGTTGGAATGATGATGTAGGAGCGCAGATCTTCTGCGCGATCGGCGGTTGATGTCCAGGCGCTGTGATCGCCCAGTAAAACTGGGTTCCTACGGGAGAGGGGGGTCGATGTGGGGAAATTACCGCATAGCCGCGATCTGCGCCTTGGGCGTTTCTCTCAGGCCGAACAGATCTATCTATTGACCCTGGTGAGCAAGGATCGATCGGCGGCGTTTGGAAATTTTTCTGCGGCGCGCCAGGTGGTCAAAACGATGCACCAGGCGTCTGTCGCATCAGTGGCCGAAACTCTGGCCTTTGTCGTGATGCCTGACCATGTGCATTGGTTGCTGCGGTTGCTGGGGACGGTAAGTTTGGGAGAGGCGGTGCGGCTTTTTAAGGCCAAAGTCAGTCTCGTGCTGGGGTATTCGGCTTGGCAGCGCGGTTTCCACGACCATGCGTTACGCCGCGACGAGGATCTCGTTTCGGTGGCGCGCTATATTGTCGCCAATTCCGTGCGGGCGGGTCTTGTTCGGCGTATCGGCGATTATCCGCATTGGGATGCGACGTGGCTCGATTGACAAAGACGTAGCAGCGCAGATTCTCTGCGCGAATGGCGGTTGATGTTCAGGCGCTGTGATCGCCCAGTGGAACAGCGCCCCGTAGGTGAAAGGGCCTATGGCTCAAGTCCCCTTGTGGGAAGTTCCTGCATCCTGCGGAGTGTGAGGAGAAATAGTTGGCAACTTATGCAATCGGCGACATCCAGGGCTGTTTCGACGCATTTTCGCGCCTGCTTGAGCGTTGTGCCTTCAACCCCGCGAACGACAAGTTGTGGCTGGTCGGCGACCTAGTCAATCGCGGGCCGCGCTCGCTGGAGACGCTGCGCTTCGTTCGCGATCTCGGTTCGGCGGCGGTCACCGTGCTCGGCAATCACGACCTGTCCTTGCTGATGGCCGCAGAGGGCTTTGGCAAGAAGGGCAAGGGCGATACCTTCGACGAGATTCTTGCGGCGCCCGATCGCCAGGAGTTGCTCGACTGGTTGCGGCAGCAGCCGCTGTGCCACGTCGAGGGCGACTATTGCCTGGTGCATGCCGGGCTGCTGCCGCAGTGGACGGCCGATCGGGCGCGCGAACTGGCCGCCGAAGTCGAATCGGCGCTCACTGGCGCCGGCTGGCGAACGCTGTTGGCCAATATGTGGGGCAGCGAACCATCGTCTTGGCGTGACGACCTCGAAGGCTGGCCGCGGCTGCGCGTGATCGTCAATGCGATGACTCGGATGCGATTTTGCTCGCCCGAAGGCGTGATGGATTTCAAGGTCAAGGGCGAACTCGCCAAGGCGCCGGCCGGCTTCATTCCCTGGTTCGACGTGCCGGGCCGGCGCAGCGCGCAGACGGTACTGGTGACCGGCCACTGGTCGGCGCTCGGACTCAAGGTCACGCCCAATCTGCTGGCGCTCGATTCGGGTTGCCTCTGGGGTGGCCCGCTGAGCGCTATCCGGCTTGAGGATCGGGCGCTTTTTCAGGTCGACAGTTCGCCGGAAGAAATCCGAGCCTGGTAGCGATCGCGTCGTGCGCGGCTTGCGACAGTTCGCGGCGGGTCTGTCCGCTCGTGTCGATGGCCGCTATCGGCTGGACGCGGGCGGTCAGCGAGCGGCAGGCGAAGATTGCCGCGAAGCACTGAGCCAGCGTCGTCTCTCCGGCAAACGAAGGCGCCCGGCTGAGCTTGCCCTGCGCGTCGTGGTACGACAGCGCCAGCGGCAGCACGGCGCGTCCGGTCTCGATCGCCGGTTGCAGCAGCGCCGCGTGAAAATTCAAAAGATGCGTGCCGTCGGTCGTCGTCCCCTCGGGGAAGATTGCAACATCGATTCCGTCGATGAGCAGCGCGTCGATTTGCCCGTTGACCTCCTTGGCGTGTCCGCGGCTGCCGCGGCGCAAGAATACGGTGTCGTTGCGCGCGCCGAGCCAGCCGATGAATGGCCACTGCTGGATCTCGGCCTTGGCGATGAACGCCGACGGACGCAGTGCGTTGATCACGAAGATGTCGAGCCAGGAGACGTGATTGGATACGATCAGGCAGCCGGCAGGCGCTTCGCTCGGCGGCGCTTCGAGACGCACGCACAGAATCTCGAGGATTTGCCGCGACCAGCGTTGCTTGAGCCGCGCGCGGCCGCCGACGTCAAGCCGCGGATAGAGCACGAGAGCGCCCAGCGCAATCCAGGCGAAGTGCAGCGCCAGCCTCAGGCCGCGGAAAACTCGGATCGGCCAGGGCGTGGCTGTGGCCATTGGCGTCGGGCTAGTGTAATGCAGCATTATGTCTTCGGCGAGGAGGCGCTGATCCGCTGTAATCGCCCAGCAAAGCTGCGCCCCGTAGGAAGTCCCATGGGAGGCTCCCACCCGGTCAGCGGGGAGCCGGGTTCGTTTCCTACCACGGCGCCTGGCCGAAGGCCTTGGCGAAACGTTCGGCGATTTCCTGCCGACTCGCGCGGTGGTTCTGTCCGCCGCGATGGGCGATCTTGATCGATCCCATCACCGCCGCGAGCCGCCCGGTCTTGACCCAGTCCCAGCCCTTGGCGATGCCGTAGAGCAGGCCGGAGCGGTAGGCGTCGCCGCATCCGGTCGGATCGACCAGCGCGTCGGCGGCAACGCACGGGATTTTGTGCCGTTGCCCGTCGGCGTAGATGTGCGAACCTTCGCCGCCGCGCGTGACGATCAGTGCTTTGACCTCGTCCGCCAGTTGTTCGAGCGTGCGGCCGGTGCGGTCGCACGCCATTTTCGCCTCGTAGTCGTTGAAGCAGGCGTAATCGGCGAGTTTCACGAAGTCCATCAGCTCGTCGCCGGAGAACATCGGTAGCCCCTGGCCCGGGTCGAAAACGAAGGGGACGCCGACTGCGGCAAAATTCCGCGCGTGCGAAATCATCCCGTCGCGGCCATCGGGGGCGACGATGCCCAACGTCGCGTCCTTGGCGTCGGCGATCTGGTTGTAGTGCGAGTAGGTCATTGCGCCCGGGTGAAAGGCGGTGATCTGGTTGTCGTCGAGGTCGGTGGTGATGAAAGCTTGCGCGGTGAAGCAGTCGGCAACCTGGCGAACGTGTTTGCGCGACAGGCCGAGGCTGTCGAGGCGAGCAAGATAGGGACCCGCGTCGTCGCCAACGGTGGCCATGATCTCCGGGTCGCCGCCGAGCAGCTTGAGGCTGTAGGCAATGTTGCCGGCGCAGCCGCCGAATTCACGGCGCATTTCGGGAACGAGAAAAGCGACGTTGAGGATGTGAATCTGCTCGGGCAGGATGTGGTTCTTGAAACGATCATGGAAGACCATGATATTGTCGTAAGCGATGGAGCCGCAGATCAGTGTGGACATAGGGTCTTTGATGTGTGATGAGTACTAGGTAATGGGTCGGAACGGTAGAGTCTCGTAGGAGCGCAGATCTTCTGCGCGATTGGCGGTTGATGTTTCACCGCTGCAATCGCCGAGTGAACTGGGCTCCTACCCCCGCCGTGCCATGGCATATTGCGCGAAATTATAGCATCGCACCCTGACCGGGTCGGCGGTTGGGCCATTCAGGGATAGAAGACGTAGAGGCGATAGCCCGCCGCAGCGATCTCTTTGGCTTCGATCCAGAGCCGTACGGCGACGTCGGAGTTGGCGGCGAAAGGCTGTCCGGCGGGAATCTTCGTGGGGAGGTACTCGGCGGGCGCGAAGACTCGGCGCGCGATCGCGGCGTCCTGCGTGTCGGTCAATGTCAGTTCAAGCGAGGGATACGCCTGTCCGTAGTTGGCGCGATTGCGCAGTGTGGCGTTGAGCACCAGCAGATTGCCGCGCGCCGGGTCGGTTTGCAGGTCGGACGTTTCGATGCTTACCAGCTCAACGTGACGCGGCAGCGGAATTTCGGCATCGAGCGTCCGGCACAGCAGCTCGAGCGCCGGGCGCAGGCTGGGCAGGGTGATTGCGATCTCGCTGCGGAAGCGGAAAACAAGCTGTGCGGCAAGCGCCATCACGAGCAACAGCGCGGCGACCGTAAACGGCCAGCGCGCGGCCTTTTCGGGCTCTGGCGATACCGGTGCGGCCATCACCCCTTCGGCCCACTTGCTGTAGCCCGGGATTGCCGTGGTTTCGCGCGGCATGATCAAGCCGGTCGCCTTGCCCAATTCCTGTGCCGCGGACTCGGTGAGCGTCGGCTCGACAATAGCCGGTTCCGTCACGGACTCGTCGGTGACGGCTGGCTCGGCAAAAGCCGGCTCAGCGACGGCGGGTTCTGCGAAGATCGGCTCAGAAAAGGCTGGTTCAGAAAAGGCCGGCTCGGCGAAAGTTGGCTCGGAAAAAATCGGCTCAAGATTCGGCGGCGAATCATCGGCGACGAAAGGTTTTTCGGGCTGGGGCGCTGCGGCGTCCGGGCGTTGAGTGAGCGGAGCGAAGGACGGCGCCGGGGGCGTCACGGGCAGGGGACTTGGCAGGCGTGGCGCGCTCGCGACCGTCTCGTCGAGCAGGCTGTCGAGTGCGTTGAAGACGGCCTGGCAATGTCCGCAGCGCACCTTGCCGGCGCGCGCTTTCAATTGTTCCGGCGTGACGCGGAAGGTCGTCTGGCAGTCTGGACAGCGGGTTTTCATCGCTCCGGCTTGGTTCCTGCGAGGCAGACCCAGCCGTCGCGCGTGTCGGCGACGTGCAGCGCAAGGTAGGGCGCGTAGCTGGCGATCAAGTCGTCGGTCTGTTCGACGAGGATTCCGGAGAGCGCCAGTTGCCCGCCGGCGCGAACGTGCGAGCAGATCGCTGGCGCCAGCGCCTTGAGCGGATTGGAGAGAATATTGGCGACCACGATGTCGAACTGCCCCTCAATTTCCTTTGCCGAATCGTCGAAACGCGCGGCAACGTCGTTGCGCTCGGCGTTGCTGCGCGCAGCGCTCACCGCCTGCACGTCGATGTCGACGCCGAGCACCTCTGCTCCGCCGAGTTTGGCGGCAGCGATCGCCAGAATACCTGATCCGCAGCCGTAATCAAGGATAGCGACGCCGGCAGTGACCGTCTTTTCGAGCCATTCGAGACAAAGCCGGGTGGTCGGATGCGATCCGGTGCCGAAGGCCATTCCAGGGTCGAGGATCAGATTGATCGCCTGCGGGTCAGGCGCCTGGTGCCACGATGGGACGATCCACAGTCGCCCCGAAACGCGGATCGGGTCGAACTGTGACTGGGTGAGCTGCACCCAGTTCTGTTCGGCAACCATCTCCCGAGTGTAGGTCGGGACCTCGGCGAGCCCCACGAGCGGCGCACATGCGGCGAGCAGTTCATCGACGTCGGCGTCGGCCTCAAGCAGCGCGACCACCTTGGAGCGTTCCCAGCCCGGCGTGGTGAGCGAACCGGGCTCGCCGAACTGCGGCGTCTCGGCGGGCGTTCCGGCGTCGGCGTCCTCGATGCTGGCCGACAGTGCGCCGGCGTCGAGCAGCGCGTCGGAAAGCGCTTCGGCGTGTTGGCAATCGGTTTCAATGGTGATGGAAAGCCAGCTCATTCGCTTCAGTCCTTCTTGACTTCGCCCTTGGCGGCGAGTTTGTGCTCGAGGTAGTGGATGTTCATTCCGCCCTTGATGAAGCCGGCGTCCTGCATCAGTTCCTGGTGCAGCGCGATGTTGGTCTTGATTCCCTCGATGCTCATTTCCGAGAGCGCGATTCGCATGCGGCGAATCGCCTGGTCGCGCGAGTCGCCGTAGGCGATCACCTTGGCGACCATCGAGTCGTAGTGCTGCGGCACCGTATAGCCCTGATAAACGTGCGAATCGACGCGGATTCCGGGGCCGCCGGGCGGGTGGTAACCGGTGATCTTCCCGGGAAATGGAACGAACGTGTAGGGATCTTCGGCGTTTATGCGGCATTCGATCGCGTGCCCGCGGAAAACCAGCTCGCGTTGCTTGTAGCGCAGCTTCTCGCCGGCGGCGACGCGGATCTGTTCCTGGACCAGATCGACGCCGCTGATCATTTCGCTGACCGGGTGCTCGACCTGTATCCGCGTGTTCATTTCGATGAAATAGAACTCGCCGTTCTCGTAGAGGAACTCGAAGGTTCCGGCGCCGCGATAGTTGATTCGCCGGCAGGCTTCGGCGCAGCGTTCGCCGATGCGCGCGATATGGCGCGACGGAATTCCGGGCGCCGGCGCCTCTTCGATGATCTTCTGGTGGCGGCGCTGCATCGAGCAATCGCGCTCGCCCAGATAGACCGCGTTGCGGAAGCTGTCGGCGAGTACCTGGATCTCGACGTGGCGCGGATTTTCGAGGTACTTCTCCATATAGACTTGCGGGTTGCCGAAAAAGCTCTGCGCTTCCGACCGCGTCATGGTTACGGCGTTGATCAGCGCGGCTTCGGTATGCACCACGCGCATGCCGCGGCCGCCGCCGCCGCCGGCTGCCTTGATAATCACCGGGTAGCCGACGGTCTTGGCGATCCTGATGATCTCCTTCGGGTCGTCGGGCAGTGCGCCGTCGGAGCCCGGAACGCAGGGAACGCCGGCGGCCTTCATGGCGTCCTTGGCCGACACCTTGTCGCCCATCAGGCGGATCGTCTCCGGGCGCGGGCCGATGAAAACGAAGCCCGACGATTCGATTCGTTCGGCAAAATCGGCGTTCTCCGAAAGAAAGCCGTAACCGGGGTGGATTGCCTGCGCGTCGGTGACCTCGGCCGCCGAGATGATCGCCGGGACGTTGAGATACGAGAGGTTGGACGGTGGTGGTCCGATGCATACCGATTCGTCGGCGAGCTTGACGTATTTCGCGTCGCGGTCGGCTTCGGAGTGCACGACGACCGTCTTGATTCCCAACTCACGGCAGGCACGCTGGATGCGCAGGGCGATTTCCCCGCGATTGGCGATCAGTACTTTTCCGAACATGGCGTCGCGCGCTCCTTAGCCGATGATGAACAGCGGTTCGCCGTATTCGACCGGCTGGCCGTTTTCGACCAGAATCGCTTTGACCGTTCCGGAACAGTCGGACTCGATTTCGTTGAGCAACTTCATCGCTTCGACGATGCACAGCGTCTCGCCGGCCTTGACCGCGCTGCCGACCTCGACGAAGGGGCCGGAATCGGGGCTCGCTGAGCGATAGAAGGTGCCGACCATCGGTGACTTGACGACCTGTCCTTCGGGCAGCTCGGACTTTTGCTCGGTTGCGGCCGCCGTTACGGCAGCGGTCGGCGCGGCTTGTGGCGCGGCCTGCGGCATCACATAGGTCTGCTGCGCAGCCGCGTGGGGTTGCTTGGCGATGCGAACCCGTTCTTCGCCCTCGGTGACTTCGAGCTCGGTAATTCCTGATTCTTCGACCAGATCGATGAGTTTCTTGAGTTTACGCAGATCCATCAATATCTCCTTCTAGGGGGCTTGGTCGCCAGCCGGACAAGACTGGCGGCGGACCGCTCGGCGGATTGGCGCGAGCCGGCCGGTCGTGATTCGATTTTAGAGCGGCTCGGTTACGAGCCGCATTTTTCGCTTGCCAGGGTCTGACAACGTGGCAATTTACGCGTTCATCGCCGCAGTTTGCCGCATATCGCAGCATTTTGTCCAGCAAGCGCTTATTGTCGCGAACTCGTTTGGGCGAGCAATGCGTCGAGTTCGCTTTCGCTAACGCGGCCGAGGCGAGCCAGTCTGACGTCGCCGGCCGGGCCGAGAACGACCGTATAAGGCAGCGCCAGACTGGCGTTGCCGAGCTGTCGTGAAAGTTCGCTGCCTTGCGAGTCGCCGATCAGCAGCGGATAGCTGACCGGGAGCTGTTGTGAGAATTTGCTGACGTTGTCCGCCGTGTCGAGCGCGATGCCGACAAATTGCACGCTTTTGTCCGCATATTTTGTCTGAAGTCGCGAAAACGACGGCATTTCCTCGCGGCACGGCGGGCACCAGGTCGCCCAGAAATTGACCACCAGCGTCTTTCCTTGCCACTGCGCGATCGTCTGCGGCTTTCCGTTACTGTCGTCGAGGCGGGTCGCGAAAAGGCGCGCGATGGCGCCGTCGGGCAGCGAAGGTTCGACCGGGGTGACTGTCGGGGTGAGCACCGCGCCAAGATAGACGCCGGCGACCAGCGCGATCAGCGCGGCGCTCAAGCCGATCAGCAGCAACCTGCCTCGTGTCATGGGTTCTCCGTGGGCACGGCGGCAAGCAGTTTGAGCACGGCGTCGAGGCGTGCGTGCGGACGAACCCTGCCGTCACGCGTCTTGAAGCTCACGCGTTCCTGGTTCGCCGGGTAGATGATCAGGTTGATCGGCGCGTCGTCGTCGTTGATCGTCAGCACCGCCTCGGCGCGATCGGTGCGCGGCACGCTGTGCGCGAAGTCGAGGTGTCGGTTGAGCAGAAAGATCTCGACGTCCTTGGCGCTGTCGGTGAACAGCTGGATGTCGATTTCAGCATAGCGGCCGGCGCTTCCGTCGAGTACCGAACCGGCGAGATAAGCGTTGAATCGGCTCAGGATCGCCATCATTTCGGCGGCTTTTCGCCGAAGATGGTCGACTCTCTCGTTTTGTTCGCCGTTCTGAAACAGGCGCTGGTAGAGACGCAGTTCGTCGTCGACTTCGGCGTTTTCGGGCAACTGGGCGCTCTCCGGCAGGCCCAGGCTGTGCGCCGCCTTGCGCTTGGCCTGCGCATAGTCGCCGATGCCATGCTCGGCGATCAGTCGCGCGGCGGCGCTGGCGATCCGCGTGCGTAATTGGGCGGCAGTGCGGTGATCGGTCGGTCGGGTCATGGGCGTTGGTGTCCGTGGCTGGGTATCGAGCGCGTGCGCTGGCGATTTGACACCGCGTCGACGGTACAATTCAGCCGTTGCGCGTGTCGGTCAGCGACTTGGTAAATCCTGGAAGCCGCAGTTCGAACCACAACGACACAACGGACACAACGACGATCTCCTGTTTTTGGAGGTTTCGGTGACTTGCCTTCGGGGAAATTCATCAATAAGCCGCAAGTCATTGTTTTTTTGCTTCGTGATCGTTGTGTTCGTTGTGGTTAGCTGAGTTTTTAAAGTTAATTCTAACTTGGATCTTTAAATGCACATTCATATTCTCGGCATCTGCGGCACCTTCATGGGCGGGATCGCCCAGCTGGCTCGCGCTGCGGGGCACCGGGTCACCGGTTGCGACAGCGGCGTCTATCCGCCGATGAGCACGCAGCTCGAAGCCGCGGGGATCGAACTGGTCGACGGCTACGGCGTCGAGCAGCTGGCGCTCGACGCCGATTGCTACGTGGTCGGCAATGCCATCTCGCGCGGCAATCCGCTGCTCGAAGAACTGCTCGATCGCGGCTTGCCCTATGTCTCCGGTCCGCAGTGGCTGGCCGACCACGTGTTGCAGGGACGCTGGGTGCTGGCGGTCGCCGGCACGCACGGCAAGACGACGACTTCGGCGATGCTGGCGTGGATTCTCGAGGACGCGGGATTGAGCCCAGGTTTCCTGATCGGCGGCGTGCCGATGAACTTCGGCGTTTCGGCGAGATTGGCGGGAAAGTCGAGCGATTCGCCGTTTTTTGTGATCGAAGCCGACGAATACGACACGGCTTTCTGCGACAAGCGCTCGAAGTTCATCCACTACCGGCCGCGAACCCTGGTGCTCAATAACCTGGAGTTCGATCATGCGGACATCTTCGCCGATCTGGCGGCGATCGAGACGCAATTCCACCATCTCGTGCGAACCATGCCGCGGTCGGGGCTGATCGCCAGCAACGCCGGCGAAGAGAGCCTGTCGCGCGTTCTGGCGCGCGGCTGCTGGACGCCGGTCGAGTCGTTCAACGATGTTTCGGGCTGGCACGCCGAAGGCGACGACAGCGATGGCACGCTGCGCCTGATGCGCGGCGATCAATGCGTCGGCAGCACGCGCTGGGACCTCAACGGCGAGCACAATCGCGCCAACGCCGTTGCCGCGCTGCTCGCCGCGCGTCACGTCGGCGTTCCGCTCGAGCAGGGGCTGGCGGCGCTGAAGCGCTTTGTGAACGTCAAGCGCCGGCTTGAACTGCGCGGCACCGTCCGCGGCGTGGCGGTCTATGACGACTTCGCGCACCACCCGACGGCGATCACGACGACCGTCGCCGGCTTGCGCCGCAAGATCGCAACCGGGGCCGGGCGCATCCTGGCGGTGCTCGAGCCGCGCTCGAACACCATGAAACTCGGCGTGATGAAGTCGCAGCTGCCGGCGAGTCTGAGAGAAGCCGATCGCGTTTTCTGCTACGGCGCCAAGCTGGGCTGGGACGTCGGCGAGGCGCTGGCGCCGCTCGGCGACAAGGCGGTCGTCGCCGACGACCTCGACGAACTGGTCGCGCAGATCGTCGCGCAGGCGCTTCCCGGCGACCAGATCCTGGTGATGAGCAACGGCGGTTTCGGCGGAATTCACGCCAAGCTGCTCGCCGCGTTGGCCGCGACATAGCTTCGGCGGCGGAGCATTTGTGGGCGCCCGGCGCACTGGGTGATCAGCCGTCTTGGCGCAGCAAAGCCGCGCTTTGGGGTGCGCTCCCAGCGGAGTCTGGCGGTGAAGCCGCTTGCCCAAGCCGGAAATTGACGGCGACCGTGACGCCGAGCAGCAGCGCGGCGCCGGCGTTGTGCGCGACGGCGAGCGGCAGCGGCAGCGCCAACAGCACGTTGGCGATTCCCAGCGCGAGTTGCAGCAGCAGCGCCGTAGCGAGCAGCAGTCCCCAGCGGCGCCATCCGGGTCGGTGCGACAGCGTCCAGGCGAGCGTGCCGACGATCAGCGTGACGATCAGCGCGCCAGCGCGGTGCGACCAGTGGATGGCGGTCAGCGCGGCGTTCGAGAGCAGCGCGCCGTCGGCGTCGTAGCCGAGTTCGCGGCGCAGCGCGAAGGCGTGGGCGAAGTCCATTTCTGGCAGCCAGCGGCCAAGACAGGTCGGAAAGTCGCCGCAGGCGAGCGCCGCGTAGTTGCTGCTGACCCAGCCGCCGAGTGCGGTCTGGACGAGCACCGCGAGCAGCGCCAGCGCCGCGTGAATCCGTAATCGGCGACTCTCTTCGGCGGGAGCGGCGCGGACCTCGTCGCGCTGACGCAGCAGCAGCCAGACGAGCAGCGCCAGCGTCGTCATTCCGCCGAGCAGGTGGGCGCTGACGACCAGCGGCTTGAGCAGCAGCGTGACGGTCCACCTGCCGAGCAGCGCCTGAGCGATCACCACCGTCAGCAGCAGCGTCGGCAGCGCCGGCGACTGACCCAGTGCGCGGCGCTGGCGCCAGGCGAGCAGCGCGATCAACGCGATCAGCAGGCCGAGGCTGGCAGCGACGTAACGGTGCGCCATTTCCTTCCACGCCTTGTGCGGCTCGACCGGCTGGCCGGGGAAGACCTGCAGCGCTGCCGCCTGTTCGTGCGCAGCGGTCGGCACGCCGAGCAGATGGCCGTAGCAGCCGGGCCAGTCGGGGCAGCCAAGGCCGGCGTCGGAGAGGCGAACGTAGGCGCCCAGTACGATCAGGCAGAAGGCCAGCAGCGCGGCGGCGACCAGCAAGTGGCGATAGCGTCGCATCAGATGAAATGATCGGCGAGCAGCGTCACGAAGAGCAGCGTCAGGTAGATGATCGACCAGCGGAAGGTGCGCCGAGCGAGCGCGTCGCTGTAGTTGCGCCACAGGGCGACGGAATGGGCGAGGAAGACGGCGTCGAGCGCCAGTACCGCGACTAGATAGCTGTTGCCGCTCATTCCCAGCGTGTATGGCAGCACGCTGGCGCCGCAGAGCATGACGACGTAGAGCAGGCTGTGCAGGCAGGTCAGCTCGACGCCGTGGGTCACCGGCAGCATCGGCAGTCCGGCCTTGGCGTAGTCGTCGCGCCGATAGCAGGCGAGCGCCCAGAAGTGTGGCGGCGTCCAGATATAAATGATCAGGAAGAGCGCCAGCGCCGGCGCGCCGACCTCGCCGGTCATCGCCGTCCACCCGAGCAGCGGCGGCATGGCGCCCGACGCGCCGCCGATCACGATGTTCATCGGCGTCGCCGGTTTGAGCAGCAGCGTGTAGATCACCGCGTAGCCGAGAAAAGTCGCCAGCGTCAGCCACATGGTCAACGCGTTGACTTGCGCGTCGAGCAGCCACAGACCGCTGCCGCCGACGAGCAGTGCGAGCGCCAGCGTTTCGGCCGGCGCAACGGCGCCGCGCGCCGTCGGTCGCGAACGGGTGCGCGTCATCAACGCATCGACCGTTCTTTCGACCAGGCAGTTGATCGCCGCCGCAGCGCCGGCGACCAAGGCAATGCCGACCGACGCGGCGAGAAACAGCCCGGGCGGTGGCAAGTCGGGCGAGGCGAGGACCATGCCGATCATCGCGGTGAACACGATCAGGCTGTTGACGCGCGGCTTGCATAGTGCGAAGAAGTCGGCGAAGCGCTGCCCCAACGGGCGCGGGCCGGTGAGCGGTTGGGTGGTGGGCATGGTTCGGCTCCTCGAGGGGGTTAACGCAGCCAGGAGTACTTGAGCAGGCGCCCAAGATCCTTAAGTACGCCGCGCATGTCGATCGCATCGCCGTAGCGCAGCATGGCGTTGGCCTGGGGGTCGGCAACGTAGACGCGGGTCGCGTCGAGTACGCCGGCCCAGGCGGTGGTCGTTGACGGCAGGCCGGCGATCACTAGGTCCGGGAAGCGGCGCAGCACCTGCTGCAGATTTTCCGGATCGTCGTCGGCGACGACCAGCACGCGCTGAACGCGACCCTGGTCCTGGTTGAGCGCGAGCTGAACCTGCGCCAGCTGTTGCAGCGTCGTCTGGCAGGCCTCGTCGCAGTTGCGCCGGGCGGCAACGACGAGCAGCCACTTGCCGCGCAACTCGGCAGTCGGCAGCGGCGAACCGTCGATCCGGCGCAGACCGGTTTCGGGCAGGGCGCGCGGCGGCTGCAGCAGTTCGCCGTGGTTGGCGTATCGGGTCGGGCGCCAGTCGAGCCAGAAGAGTCCGCTGCCGAGCATGAAAGGCAAGAAGAAGACTGCCGCCAGACACAGCAGCATGAGTCGGGACGAACGCGTTGGCGCTGCGGCGGCGGAAGTGGTGGCGGTCGACATGGGGGCTCTGGAGGCGATCACGCGGGGCGGCGGAAATTGACGACCAGCCAGAGCACTGCCGTGGTCGCGGCAAAGGCCCACCACTGCAAGGCATAACCGAGATTGGTCTGGATTCTCTCGTCGGGACGGCGCCATTCGCGGACGAATCCGCCGGCTTCGCTGTGCGCGTCGAGTTCGACGACGAGCGGCTGGATCGGGAAACCGACCGATCGCTCGTAGCGCGCCAGATCGAGGTTTTGCCAGACGCTCTGCCATTCGCTGTTGGTACCGTCGGCGCCGAGGGTAAAGAAGCGCGACGCGGGAAGCACTGCCGTTCCGCGTACTTCGACGAATCCGAGCGGCGTTTCGACGCGCGGCAACTGGCGATGATCGGCGGGGGCCGGAACCCAGCCGCGGTTGACCAGCACGCGGGTTTCGCTGTCTTCGAGATGCAGCGGGGTGACGACGTGATAGCCGGCGTGTTCGTGATGGATGCGATTGTCGATCAGGATCTGCTGCTCGGGTTCGTAGCGACCGCGTGCGACGACCTTGCGGTCTCGCAGCGACTGCGCATCGACCGGGGTGCCTGGCATGGCGATCGCCGGTTCGGCGCTACGTGCGTCGAGCTGCTGCTGCCGCGCCGTCTTGGCCGCGGCCTTGGTCCATTGCCACTGGCCGGCGGCGACGAAGAGCGGAACCAGCAGCGCGGCGGCCAGCGTCGGCCACAGGCGTGGGCGAAAGCGACGTGGCGCGAGTCGGGCGGCGGCTGCCGCCACCATGTCGCGTGGGCCGATCGGCGGCGGGTTCGCAAGCTTGGCCGTCATGGTCGTCTGGCGAGCCCGAAGTCAGCGCCGGGCCAGCGTCTTGGCCGTCGACTCGGGAGGCGGCTCAGGGGGCGAGCGCGGGTCGGCGACGATGAAAAAGGCGTAGGCCAGGGTGATCGTGCGGATGTCCTTGTCGATCTGCGGCTTGACGATGAAGGTCAGCGGCAATTCCTTCGTTTCACCAGGCGCGAGCGTCTGCTGCGCAAAGCAGAAGCAGTCGAGCTTTTCGAAATGCTGGGCGGCGAGTCCGGGCGAGACGCTGGGAATCGCCTGGCCGACGATCGCCTGGTCGGAACGATTGTGTACGCGAAAGCGCGCCTGGTGCAGTTCGCCCGGGTGCAAGTCGAGCCGGTCGGTCAGCGGCACCATGTCCCACGGCAGACCGGGCATCACCGTGCCGGTGAATTCGACGGTCACAATGCGGCTGCCGTCGATGCGGCCGGTCGGTGCCTGGAGCGCGAGGCCGCCAACACCGACGCTGGGTGCCTTGGGGGTCTTGCCGTTGAGGCCGGTGGCTTGGCAGAAGACGTCGTAGAGCGGCACCAGCGCGAAGCCGAAGGCGAAGAACAGCGCGACGACGGCCAGGAGCTTGACGAGCAAGCTGCGGTGGCTGCGCGGCGGCGGGGTGGGTGTCAGGTTCATCGCTTCAACGCCGCTGCGGCCAGTGCGATGGCCGGGCGGTCCGGCGCGGCGATCAGCGCGACGTCGATGCCGACCAGGATGGCGATGGGAAGCATCGCCCATAACCATTGCACCTTTCCGGTCGGTCCCAGGAAGCGCGTTGCGGTCTCGTCCGCCGCGCGGCGGTGCGCCGCCAGCGAACGGATCATGATCGCGAAGACCACGACGAAGAGCGCGCCGAGGGCGATCAGATAGCTGTGGTGCAAGCTCACGGCGCGACCTCCCTAGAGGCAATAGACGAAAATGAACAGCAGCAGCCAGACGACGTCGACGAAGTGCCAGTACCAGGCGACCGCGACGAAGGCGAAGTGGCGCGCGGGGGTGAAGTGGCCGGCCAGTGAGCGCAGCAGGATGACGCTCAGCATCAGCGTTCCGAGCAGTACGTGGAAGCCATGAAAGCCGGTGAGCAGGTAGAAGGTCGCGCCGTAGATGCCGTCGCGAATGGTGAACGCCGCCGCACCGTATTCGTGAATCTGCAGGCCGATGAACAGCGCGCCGAGCGCGACGGTCAGCGCCAAGCCGAGCTTGAGCGAAAGCCGCTGGCCGCGTTCCAGCCCACGGTGCGCCCAGGTCAGCGTGGCGCCGGAAGAGAGCAGCACCAGCGTGTTGAACGCCGGAATTCCCCAGGCCTCGACCGGGGTGATCGCGGTTTTCATTCCCGGGCCGGCGGTCGGCCACGCCGCGCTAAATCCCGGCCATAACAGCTGCGCGTCGGCGAGCATCGGCAGCGCGATGTTTCTGGCGTAGAACAGCGCGCCGAAGAAACCGGCAAAGAACATCACCTCGGAGAAGATGAACCACACCATCCCCCAGCGGAACGACGCGTCGACCTGAGCCGCATACTTGCCGGCCAGACTTTCGCGGATCACCGTGGCGAACCAGCCGAACAGCATGGTGAGCAGAATCGCGGCGCCGAGCGCCATGACCAGCGCGCCGCCGGCCATCTGGTGCAGCAGCAGCACGAAGCCGACGGCCAGCGTGAGCAGCGCGACCGAGCCGACGATCGGCCAGATCGACGGCGGCGGAACGTAGTAGACATCGGCGTGTGCAGCGTATTCGGCAGGTGCTTGCATGGCGGCTGTCCCCTATTTCACCTGCGGTGGGATGACGAACGAGTGGTACGGCGGCGGCGAGGTCTGCGTCCATTCGAGCGTGTCGGCGCCGTCCCACGGCCGATTGCCGGCCGGCGCGCCGCCGCGCACACACTTGATGACGATGTAGAGCCAGAGCAACTGGCTGGCGCCGAGCAGGAAGCCGCCGAGGCTGGCGATGCGGTTGAAGTCGGCGAACTGCAGCGCGTAGTCGGGAATTCGTCGCGGCATTCCGGCGAGTCCGAGAAAGTGCATCGGGAAGAAGGTGATGTTGAAGGCGACGGCGGTGAGCCAGAAATGGACCTTGCCGAGGCGTTCGTCGTACAGGTGGCCGGTCCATTTGGGCAGCCAGTAGTAGACGCCGCCCATGATCGCCATCGCCGAGCCCGAGAACAGCACGTAGTGGAAGTGCGCGACGACGTAGTAGGTGTCCTGCAGCTGGATGTCGACGGGAACCAGCGAGAGCACCAGCCCGGAAAAGCCGCCGATGGTGAACAGGAAGACGAAGGCCAGCGCGAAGAGCATCGGCGTCTCGAAGCTGATCGATCCGCGCCACAGCGTCGCCACCCAGTTGAAGACCTTGATCCCGGTCGGGATGGCGATCAGCATCGTCGTGTACATGAAGAACAGCTGGCCGCCGACCGGCATGCCGGTGGTGAACATGTGGTGTGCCCAGACGATGAACGACAGGAAGGCGATCGAGGCCACCGCATAGACCATCGAGACGTAGCCGAACAGCGGTTTGCGCGCGAAGGTCGGGATGATCGTCGAGACGATGCCGAAGGCCGGCAGGATCATGATATAGACCTCGGGGTGGCCGAAGAACCAGAAAACGTGCTGGAACATCACCGGGTCGCCGCCGCCGGCGGCGTCGAAGAAATGCGTTCCGAAGTTGCGGTCAGCGAGCAGCATGGTGATCGCGCAGGCCAGCACTGGCATCACGGCGACCAGCAGGAAGGCGGTGATCAGCCAGGTCCACACGAACATCGGCATCTTCATCAGCGTCATTCCGGGGGCGCGCATATTGAGGATGGTGACGATGATGTTGATCGCGCCCATGATCGACGAGACGCCGAGGATATGCACGGCGAGGATAGCGATGTCGTAGGCGATTCCGCCCTGAATATAGAGTGGCGGGTACATCGTCCAGCCGCCGGCCAGCGCGCCGCCGGGGACGAAAAAGGTCGAGATGAGCAGCAGCCCGGCCGCCGGCAACAGCCAGAAACTCCAGTTGTTGAGGCGCGGGAAGGCCATGTCCGAGGCGCCGATCATCAGCGGCACCTGCCAGTTGGCGAAGCCGACCAAGGACGGCATGATCGCGCCGAAGATCATGATCAGCCCGTGCATCGTGGTGAGCTGGTTGAACACCGCGGGCTGGAAGAGCTGCAGTCCGGGCTGGAACAGTTCGGCGCGGACCAGCATCGCCAGCGCGCCAGCGAAGAAGAACATGGCGAGCGAAAAACACAGGTAGAGCGTGCCGATGTCCTTGTGGTTGGTGCTCGTCAGCCAGCGCATGACGCCGCTCGGCGTGTGGCTGTGATCATCGAGGGCGATGGCGTCGCTGTTCATTTGGCACTCCCGGTTCGCTGGGCGGCGATGTCGGTGGGCTGAACCAGGTCGCCGGTGGCGTTGTTCCAGCTATTGCGTTCGTAGGTGATGACCGCGGCCAGGTCGAGATCGGACAACTGCTTGCCGAAAGCGGCCATCGCCGTATTGGGCTTGCCGTTGAGCACCAGGTTGATGTGCTCAGATTTGTCGCCGGTGGCGATTTTCGACCCGTTGAGTGCCGGAAAGGCGCCGGGGATACCCATGCCGGTTGGCTGGTGGCAGGCGGCGCAATTGGCGGCATAGACTTTCTCGCCGAGCGCCTTGAGTTCGTCGAGCGAATAGGTCTTTGCTGCGTTGGCCGTGGTCGCGGCGGCTAGGGTTTTCTGCTGCTGCTTCCAGGCGGCGAACTGCTCGTCGCCGACCACCTCGACGACTACCGGCATGAAGCCGTGACCGACGCCGCACAGTTCGGCGCACTGACCGCGGTAGGTGCCGGTCTTGTCGACCGTGAACCAGGCTTCGCGGATGAAGCCCGGGATGGCGTCCTGTTTGACGCCGAAGGCCGGGATCCACCACGCGTGAATGACGTCACTCGAAGTCAGCACCAGGCGGATCTTCTTGCCGGCCGGAACGACCAGCGGGCGGTCGACTTCGAGCAGATAGTGCTCGCCCTTGGCGTCGCCGCCGTCGATCTGCGTTTTGGGCGTCGACGTATTGCTGATCAGGCGGATGTCCTCGCCGAGGTACTCGTATTCCCATTTCCACTGGTGTCCGGTGACCTTGATCGTCAGATCCGAGCGGCTGGTGTCCTTCATCGAAGCGACCAGCCGCGTCGCCGGCCAAGCCATGGCGATCAGGATCAGGATCGGGACCAGAGTCCACGCGATTTCGACCTTGAGGTTGTCGTGGAATCTCGCCGCCGGGTGGCCGACCGACCGGCGATGGCGGGTCAGCGCGATGGCCATCGGCACGAAGACGACGATCAGGATCGCCAGGCAGACCCAGAGGATCGTCGTGTGCAGGTCGAAAATCTGCTGCGCCAGCGCCGACGCCGGTGCCGGCAGATTGACGGCGAACTCGGCGTGAGCCCCTGCGGGGAGCGCTCCAGCCAGCATCGCGATGAGGGAACGAATGGCGCGAAAGTACGGACCAACACCGCGATCAATGTGCTTTGCTTCGATCAACTTGGCTCCTCCCGCACTTTTTTAATTACGCCAGGGGTAACCCTAAGACTCCATTCGTAATAAAAGTTCATCGACCGTCGGTTTTATTGATTGAGGGTATGCCATGCGGCGTTTGCTCATCGTGCTTCTTTGTCTTTCGCTCGCCGGCTGCGGCGCGCGCGAGCCGGCGGCGTTTCGCAGCGCCGACCTCAGCGGCGCCGATTTCGGGCGCGCGCTGGTCGGCTTCAGCGACCATCACGGCACGCCGCGAACGCTGGCCGACTTCAAAGGGCAGGTGGTGATCGTCTTTTTCGGCTATACGCTCTGTCCGGACGTCTGCCCGACGACGCTCGCGCGTTTTGCCGAGGTGGTCAAGACGCTCGGCCGCGACGCGCCGCGCGTGCAGGTCCTGTTCGTCACGCTCGACCCAGAACGCGACACGGCGGCGAAGCTCGCCGCTTATGTGCCGTGGTTTGACCGTTCGTTCATCGGCCTTTATGGCGATGCCGCGGCGACGGCCGCGGCGGCGCGCGAGTTCAAGGTGTTTTTTGAGCGCCGCCCGGGCAGTGCGGCGCTGGGCTACAGCATCGACCATTCGGCGGGCGCCTACGTCTTCGATCCGGCCGGAAGAATCCGGCTCTACGTCAAGGACGACGCGCCGGTCGACGCCGTCGCCGGCGATCTGAAAATGCTGCTGGCCGGGAAATAGCCCGCCGAGGCGCGCCCTGACCAAGGGGCGAATGGATTCGCCCCACTTCAAATCTGTCATAATCGGCGGCTTCGATACTCAGACCGGCTGGCGTGCCAGCAGAAAACGAGCATGTCAAAGACCGCCGACGAAATTGCCAGGGAAACCGGCTTCTCAATCACCACCGTGCGTCTGGTGATCAACGGTCAGTCGGACAAGTACCGGATCAGCGCCAAGACGCAGAAGGTCATCGAAGATTTCATCGCGATTCACGGTTATTCGGTCAATCATGCGGCGCGCAGTCTCAAGCTGCGGCGTACCGATACCATCGGCTTCGTCGTTCCCGATCTGGCCAACGCCTTTTTTGCGCGGCTGATGGCTTCGCTCGAGGTGCTTTGTCGCGAGCGCAATCTCTTGCTGCTGACCGTTTCGTCGCACGACGATCCGGAACTCGAAAACCGCGCGGTCGCCAATCTGCTGGCGCGCGGCGTCGATGGCCTGGTGATCGCCCCCTGCCAGTCGATGATGCCGCGGCTCGAAAACCGGGCGCGAACGCCGATCGTGATGTTCGACCGCGACTACGCTCAAGCGCTCTATCCGACGGTGGTCAGCGACAACGTCCAGGGCGCGCAGGAAATGACGCGCCGGATGCTGCAGGAGGTGAAAACGCCATTCCCTTTTCTGTGCGGACACGCCGACTCGCCGAGCATCCAGGATCGCATCCGCGGTTTTAGCGCGGCGTGCGCGGCGTTTGGTCTGGGCGAGGGCGATACGCTGATCAGGCTCGACGGCGAAGACAGTACGGCAGCGGGCCGACGCTTGATGGACGCGCTGGTCGGCGATCGGCAAGGTCAGCCGCCGGCCTTCATGTGTTCGTCGCTGCTGGTGCTCGAAGGCGCGCTACAACAGCTCAAGGCGCGCTTCGGACAAATCGATCTGGCGATTCTGATCGGTACCTTCGACGATCACACCATGCTCGATCTGTTGCCCAACCGCGTGGTGTCGATCAGGCAGAACGAAGCAGCGCTGGCCAGCCGAATCTTCGCCCGGCTGATCGAGCCGGCCGGTCAGAGCCGGCGGCAGGGCGCGCGCGACGTCGTTGCCGGCGCACTGATCTGCCGCAATCTGTAATAATCCAGGAAAACGCATTCAACACGGAGAACACTGAGACACGGAGAGCACAGAGTTTGAGGCGAAAAATGAACTCATCCAATGATGTGCATTTTTCTCCGTGTCCTCCGTGTCTCCGTGCTCTCTGTGTCCAAAGAGGTTTGGTTTGTGGTTGCCTGGCTGTCGTTATTACAGCGCCGCGGTCTTGGCGCGCATCGCTTCGGTGCCGCTGACGATCTTGTCGAGGATGGCGTCGAGCGCCCAGAAACGTTCGCGAACGTCGAAGGTGATCGTGCGGCTCTTGATCGACGCGAAGGTGCCGATGCGCTGGTGGTACATCTTGGCCAGCACCGGGTAGCCGAAAGCCTCGGACAGCGCCGCCAGAACCAGGAAGGTGGCGACCTCGTCGGCGAGTGCCGGATGCTTCGTTCCCGACGTGTAGAGCCACTTGTAGAGATCGGGGTGGAAGTTGGTGAACACCCCGTTGAAACCGCGCGACCCGGCCTTCATCGCGTCGTAGGCGATCGCCGCGTTGGCGTTGAGGATCGCGAAAGGCGTCCCGGCGGCCAGCGCGACGCGGCGCTTGACGGTGGCGAGGTCGCACGAGACGTCCTTGAGCAGAACAAAACGACCGCTGTCGATGCAGAACTTGAGTTCGTCGTCGGAGAGCAGGCGGCGATACGGCGCCGGACATTCGTAGAGGCCCAGCGGCATGTCCTTGGGCAACTGGTCGAGCAGCCACTGCAGGTTGCCGCGCAAGGCGGCGGTGCCGCGATTTTTCGGGTCGAGATGGTTGGTCACCAGCACGACGCCGTCGGCGCCCGAGTTGGCGGCGACCAGCAGTTCCTCGAGCTGGCCGTGCGGATCGTCGCTGACGTGGCCGGAAACGACGACCGGAACACGCCCGGCGGCCTGGCGAACGACGAACTTGGCCAGCGCTTCGCGTTCGGCGAGCGACAGGAAAGCCATCTCGCTCGACTGACAGACGGCGAACAGCGCGTCAGAGCCCTTTGCGATATACCACTCGATCAGTCGCTCGAGGCCGGCGTAGTCGATGTCGCCGGCTTCGGTGAACGGCGTGATCATCACCGGAACGATACCTTCAATCTTTTTTGCAACCATGGTCCTTCTCCTCGTCGATCAGTCGAAACGCTTTCGGGCCGCACGCCCAGTCTGCCAAGGCTATCAGCTAAAACGTGGTAGCTCAAGCTTTTCCGATCTTGCCGGCGAGCGAAAAAAAAGTAGACAGCAGACATCGGGAGAGTATAAATTGCACGCCTGCTGAGCACGTTTTAGTAAAATATCTCTCGACTCAAGGCATGACATGAACAAGGTTTTGGTGGTCGGCAGCATCAA
>Ga0316604_10001132_pt1 | contig 25355 bp, 22 predicted proteins | sample OWC_soil_day20_C_FD_207650 | JGI IMG/M metagenome (GOLD analysis project Ga0316604, IMG submission 207650) | Wetland soil microbial communities from Old Woman Creek delta, Ohio, United States - OWC_soil_day20_CT | ecosystem: Environmental > Terrestrial > Soil > Wetlands | place: USA: Ohio...
CTGAGCGCGCACAAATCGTATTTACCTCTAATCCCGGACACCGGAGCAGCTCGATGAAAATTGAAAAACAAGTCCTGACCACTCTGCCGAACTGCTATTCGGCCAACAGCATTGTCGTCGATGGCGTAACGCGGATTCTCGTCGCTTCCGAGGGCGAAGGCCCCTGCCTGGCGTGGGCCGGCCCCGATTACGACACCGCGCATACCGTCTGGGAAGGTCCGGGCGGCACCATGTCGATCGTCCCGATTCCGGGGACCAACGGCGAGTTCCTGGCGGTGCAGAAGTTCTTCCGCATGTTCCAGTGGGAAGAAGCTAAGGTCGTTCATGTTCGCCCCTTGCCGTCTGGCGAGTACAAGGTCACCGACATTTTGCAACTGCCGTACATCCATCGCTTCGATCTGCTGACCGTCGGTGATCGTCATTATTTCATCGCCTGCACGCTGGCCACCACCAAGGATTCGAAAGAAGACTGGTCTAACCCCGGCAAAATCTGGGTCGGCGAGTATACCGGCGTCGGCGCGCTCGAAATCAAGGTGCTCAAGGACGGGATCACCAAGAACCACGGCTATAGCCGGCTGACCCAGGACGGCGTGATGCGCGCTCTGGTAACCGGCGAGGAAGGCGCTTTCGAAGTCACCCCGCCGCAGAGCGCCGACGCCGAATGGAAGGTCAAGCAGTTGATGAACTGGCCGATCAGCGACATTTCAGCAATCGACATTGATGGCGACGGCGAACTCGAGTTCGCCACCATCGAGCCTTTCCACGGCACATTTTTCCGAATTTACAAGAAGATCGACGGATCGTTCAGGAAAATCTACGAACACGCCGAGACGACCGAGTTCTATCATGTCGTCGTCGCCACCACGCTGGCGGGCGTTCCGGTGTTCATCGGCGGCTGCCGGCGCGGCAAGCAGGAGTTGTTCTATGTCCGCGCCAGTCAAACCAAGCCGCTGACGCTCGAGACCGTGCTCATCGAATCGGGTGTCGGCCCCAGCAACGTCTATGTGCTGCACGAAAAGGCGCGCGACATCGTCGTCGCCGCCAACCGCGAGACCGACCAGGCCGCGCTCTATATCGCCACGCCGTAAATTGAAAATTCGCACCACTTTTACCCTCGGGAGAATGAAATGAACATCGGATTTATCGGACTCGGCATCATGGGCCGTCCCATGGCCAAGAACCTGCTCAAGGCCGGCTACACGCTGACCGTCTATGACAAGTTTGCCAAGCTGGACGACCTCGTCGCGCTCGGCGCAAAAGCTGCGACGTCGAACAAGGACGTCGCAGCGAGCAGCGAGGTGATCATCACCATGCTGCCCAATTCGCCGCAGGTCAAGGAAGCCGTGCTCGGCGCCGACGGCGTCCTCGACGGTGCCAGGAGCGGAACCATCCTGGTCGACATGAGCTCGATCGCCCCCGCCGCCGCGCAGGAAATCTGCGCCGCGGTCAAGGCAAAGGGCGTCGTCATGATCGACGCACCAGTCTCCGGCGGCGAGCCCAAAGCCATCGAGGGAACGCTGGCGATCATGGTCGGCGGCGACATCAAGGCCTTCGAGAGCGTCAAACCGATCCTCGAAAAAATGGGCTCGTCGGCGGTGCATGTCGGCGAGATCGGTGCCGGCAACGTCACCAAGCTGGCCAACCAGATCATCGTCGCGCTCAACATCGCGGCGGTCTCCGAAGCCTTCGTGCTGGCCACCAAAGCCGGCGTCAACCCGGAAGCGGTATTCAACGCGATCAAGGGCGGACTCGCCGGTTCGACGGTGATGAACGCCAAGATTCCGATGATCCTCGATGGCAACTTCAAGCCGGGTTTTCGCGTCGAGCTGCACATCAAGGACCTGCAGAACGCGCTCGATACCGCGCACGCGCTCAACGTCCCGGTGCCGCTCACCGCCAACATCATGGAGACGCTGCAGGCGCTCAAGTGCGACGAGATGGGCGCCAACGACCACAGCGCCATCGTTCGCTACTACGAGAAGCTGGCCAAGGTCGAAGTGCGCAAATAGTCGCACGCGACAGCAACCGGGCCACAGGCCCGGTTCTTCATGAAGGGGAAATAGTCATGCGACTGAAAAACAAGATTGCCTTGATCACCGGCTCGGCGCAGGGCTTGGGCGCGGCGATCGCCGCACGCTTCGCAGAAGAAGGCGCGACGGTTTTTGTCTGCGACATGAACGTCGAGGCCGGCAACGCCACCGTGGAGCAAATCGCAAGCCGCGGCGGCCAGGCCGCCTTCCTGCCGCTCAACGTGACGCGCGAAGAAAACTGGATCGCCGCGCTGACGCAGGTCGTCGAACGTTGCGGCCGACTCGACGTGCTGGTCAATAACGCGGGAATCAACATCCGCGAAACGATCGAGGACATGAAGGAAGAAAACCTCGACGCCATGCTCGCCGTCAACGTCAAAGGACCTTTCCTGGGAATCAAGCACGCCATTCCGATCATGCGCCAGTCGGGCGGCGGCGCAATCATCAATATGTCGTCGATCTGCGGCCTGATCGGCCACAAATACACCACCGAGGCCTATACGATCACCAAGGGCGCGGTCACGCTGATGACCAAGACCGTCGGCGTGCGCTATGCCAAGGACAATATCCGCTGCAATTCGATCCACCCGAGCACCGTCGATACGCCGTTGGTGCAAATCCTGTTCAAGGATCCGAAGCGCAAGGAAGAGCGCTTCGGCGAAGTCCCGCTCGGCCGGCTGGCCACCGAGCTTGATGTCGCTAACGCCGCGCTCTATCTGGCCTCCGACGAAGCCGCTTTCCTCAACGGCGTGTCGCTTCCGGTCGACGGTGGACTGACCGCCTGCTGATTTCCCGCCAGGCGAGCTGCCTCATACCGGCAGCGTCGCCTTGTCGACCACCCGGCGCAGCACGAAGCTCGAATGCACGCCGTTCACCCCCTGGATGCGGTTGATCCGGTTGAGCAGCAGTTCCTGATACGCTTCCATGTCGCGTACGATCACTTTGATCTGATAATCGGCGTCCTGCCCAGTGATCAGCAGACATTCGAGCACTTCCGGGATGACGCTGATTTCCTGCTCGAAATGCTCGAAACGGTCGGGGGTATGTTTGTCCATGGCGATATAGACCAGCGCCATCAGCGTGTAGCCCAGCGCTTTGGCGTCGAGTCGCGCGCGATAGCCGGTAATCACCCCTGCCTCTTCCAGCGCACGCACCCGGCGCAGACACGGCGAAGGCGACAGTCCGATGCGGTCAGCCAGGTCCTGGTTGCTGATTCGCCCATCCTCTTGCAGCACCTGCAGGATCTGGCGATCGAAACGATCCATATCGATCTTATTGCCCATTGTATTATTACCCAGCAATTTTATTGCGTTAAATAGTTAATTTATACTTTTATATGTCGCATCTATAGAACAACACTCAACAAAACGCAAGCACCTGCCGCGCTTCATTCGGTATCATCGCTCCATTGAAACAGTCGCCTGCGCCGACCCGAGGAATCGCCATCATGTTGAAAAACCCTGCCAGCAAATACACCGCCTTCCCGCCGGTCGACATCGCCGATCGCCAGTGGCCATCACGCACCATCACCAGCGCACCGGTGTGGATGAGCACCGACCTGCGCGACGGCAATCAGGCGCTGTTCGAGCCGATGAACGCCGAGCGCAAGATGCGCATGTTCAAGACGCTGTGCGAGGTCGGCTTCAAGGAAATCGAGGTCGCATTCCCGTCGGCGTCGCAGACCGATTTCGACTTTGTCCGCCAGCTAATCGAAGGCGGGCACATTCCCGACGACGTCACCATCGAGGTGCTGGCGCCGGCGCGCGAAGCACTGGTCCGCCGCACCTTCGAGTCGCTCAAGGGCGCGCGCCGCGCCATCGTGCATATCTACAACGCCACCTCCAAACCCTTCCGCGAAATCGTCTTCGGTATGAGCAAGAGCGAGGTGGTCGCCATGGCGGTAGCGGCCGTCACGCTGGTCCGCGAACTCGCCGCGGCCCGGCCGGAAACCGAGTGGGTGCTCGAATACAGCCCGGAAACCTTCACCGCCACCGAGCTCGACTTCGCGCTTGAGGTCTGCAACGCCGTGACCGAAGCCTGGGGCGCGACGCCCGAGCACAAGATCATCCTCAATCTGCCGACCACGGTCGAAATGGCAACACCCAACGTCTATGCCGATCAGATCGAGTGGATGCACCGCCGGCTGGCACGCCGCGACAGCATCCTCATCAGCTTGCACCCGCACAACGACCGCGGCACCGCGGTCGCCGCCGCCGAGCTCGGGCTGATGGCCGGCGCCGACCGCGTCGAAGGCTGTCTGTTCGGCAGCGGCGAACGCACCGGCAACGTCGACCTGGTGACGCTGGCGCTCAACCTCTACACGCAAGGTGTTTCTCCCCAGCTCGATTTCTCCGACATCAACGCGGTGGCGCGCCAGTTCGAGCACTGTACGCAGATGCCGATCCACCCGCGTCATCCCTACGTCGGCGATCTGGTGTTCACCGCTTTCTCCGGGTCGCACCAGGACGCGATCAAGAAAGGCTTTTCGGCGCAGGACGCCGACGCGCTCTGGAACCTGCCCTATCTGCCGATTGACCCGGCCGACCTTGGCCGCAGCTACGACTCGGTGATCCGCATCAACAGCCAGTCGGGCAAGGGCGGCATCGCCTACCTGCTCGAAACCGAGTACGGCATCGTCATGCCGCGTCGCTTGCAGGTCGAATTTTCTGGCGAAGTGCAGCACTACACCGATGCGCACGGCGGCGAGATGGAAGCCGCCGACATCTGGTCTCTATTCGCGCAAACCTATCTCGAAACTACGACCCCGGTGCGCTACGTCAAGCACCACCTTTTCGAACAAGACGACACCCAGGGGATCAAGCTCACATTAAAAATCGACGGCCAGACCATCGAGGTGAGCGGCGAAGGCAACGGCCCGATCGACGCCGCGGTGCACGCGCTGCGCGAAGCCGGAATCGCGCTGCAGGTACGCAGCTACGAGGAGCGGTCGACCAGCAGCAGCCACGATGGCGGCGACGCCAAAGCCTGCGCCTTCATCGAGGTGACGCAGTCCGGCAGCGAGCGGGAATGCTACGGCATCGGCCTCGACGCCAACATCGTCACCGCATCGATCAAGGCGCTGGTCAGCGGCGTCAACCGCTTAGGCGCCACCGCAAAGAGCGCCGAGGCGGCCTGATCGCCGAAGCGACGAATAGCCGGGCATGATTCGGCGGGCGCGCGGCGCGCCTGCTAGAATCATGCGATGCCAGAAACCCGCCTTTCCGAACTCCTCGCACAGCGTCAATTCGTGCGTTTCTGGCTCGCCCGTCTGGCCGGCACCACCGCCAACCAGATGCTGATGGTCGCCGTCGCCTGGCAGATGTACGACATCACCTCAAGCGCCTGGGACCTCGGGTTGGTCGGTCTGTTTCAGTTCGTTCCCGCGCTGCTGATGGCGCTTCCCGCCGGTCATCTGGTCGACCGCCATCACCGTGGCCACATCTTCGCTGCCTGCATGGCGACACAGGCGAGTATCGCGCTGCTGCTGGTCGTCGCGACCCAGGGCGGCTTCGCGACGCGCGAACTGATTCTGCTGGTCTCGGTCGTGCTCGGCGTGGTGCGCGCTTTCCAGATGCCGGCGCAGCAGGCATTGACTCCGCAACTGGTACCGCATGAACTGCTGCCGCGCGCCATCGCGCTGAGCAGCAGCGGCGTTCAGGCGGCGATCATCTGTGGCCCGGCGCTCGGCGGCGTGCTCTACGCGGCGGGAGCGACCACCGTCTATGTCTGCGGCGGCCTGCTGTCGCTGCTCTCATGCACGCTGACGTTGGCCGTACGCTATCGGCAGCAAAACGTATCCGCTTCAGCCGCCAGCTGGCGAACCGTCTTCGCCGGCGTCGCCTACGTCTGGCAGCGCCAGGTCCTGCTCGGCGCGATGTCGCTCGACCTGTTCGCCGTGTTACTGGGAGGTGCCACCGCGCTGCTGCCGATCTATGCGCGCGACATCCTGCACAGCGGACCGGTCGGCCTCGGCCTGTTGCGCTCGGCACCAGCTATCGGCGCGCTGGCCATGTCGCTGGCGCTGACGCGCTGGCCGCTGCAGCGCCACGTCGGCCACCGGCTGTTGGCCGCGGTCGCGCTGTTCGGCGCCGCCACCGTCGTCTTCGGCGTATCAACGCATTTTGGACTGTCGCTCGCCGCGCTGGCGATCACCGGGGCGGCGGATACGATCAGCGTGGTGACGCGCCAGACGCTGACCCAGCTGGAAACACCCGACGCCATGCGCGGCCGCGTCGCCTCGGTCAACACCCTCTTCATCGGCGCGTCCAACCAGCTCGGTGAATTCGAGTCAGGCGCCACCGCCGCGCTGCTCGGGCCGCAAGGCTCGGTCATTCTCGGCGGCATCGGTACCGTATTGGTCGCACTCAGCTGGCTGCGCCTGTTCCCGACGCTGGCGCAGCGCGATCGAATGATTTGACGGTGGCGTTCAGACGACCTCGAGGTGGCCGATCCCCGAGTTGAGGTCGCGGTCCTTCGACTCCTTGCCGTGGAGCTTGATCTGCAAGCGCAGGTCGTTGATCGAATCGGCGTTGCGCAGCGCGTCCTCGTAGCTGATGCGGCCGCCCTCGTAGTGGTCGAACAGCGCCTGGTCGAAGGTCTGCATGCCGAGTTCGCGCGATTTTTTCATGATCTCCTTGATCTCGTGCACTTCGCCCTTGAAGATCAGGTCGGCGATCAGCGGCGAGTTGAGCATGATCTCGATCGCCGCCACCCGACCCTTGCCGTCTTTCTTGGCGAGCAGCCGCTGCGAGACGAGCGCGCGCAGGTTGAGCGAAAGGTCCATCAGCAACTGGTGACGGCGCTCCTCGGGGAAGAAGTTGATGATGCGGTCGATCGCCTGGTTGGAACTGTTGGCGTGCAGCGTCGCCAAGCACAGGTGGCCGGTTTCGGCGAAGGCCACCGCGTGATCCATCGTTTCGCGGTCGCGAATCTCGCCCATCAGGATGACATCGGGCGCCTGACGCAGGGTGTTTTTTAGCGCGACCTCCCAGGAGTCGGTGTCGACGCCGATTTCGCGCTGCGTGACGATGCAGCCTTGGTGGTCGTGGATGAATTCGATCGGGTCTTCGATGGTGATGATGTGGCCGTGACTATTCTTGTTGCGGTGATCGACGAGCGCTGCCAGCGAAGTCGTCTTGCCGGTGCCGGTGCCGCCGACGAAGATCACCAGCCCGCGCTTGGTCATTGCGATGTCCTTGAGCACGCTCGGCAGACCGAGCTCTTCGAGCGTCGGGATCGTCAGATTGATGGTGCGCAGAATCACCGCCACACGCCCCTGCTGGATCAGCGCATTGACGCGGAAGCGCCCGATCCCCGACGGCGAAATCGCGAAGTTGCACTCCTTGGTCGATTCGAATTCGGCGGCCTGCCGGTCGTTCATGATCGAACGCGCCAGCTCGGCGGTGTGCCCCGCCGCCAGGATCTGATTGGAGACCGGCGTCACCTTGCCATCGACTTTGATCGCCGGCGGGAAGTTGGCGGTGATGAAGAGGTCCGAACCGTTCTTCTGCGTCATCAGACGCAGCAGGTCGTGCATGAATTTCAGTGCCTGATCGCGTTCCATCGATTCCCCCTCGGCTAGGCGCCCGGAAAGTTCTCTTTGTTGGCCGCCTTGCTGCGCGCCTCGACCGATGAGACGATGTTGCGGCGAACCAGCTCGAGCAGATTCTGGTCGAGCGTCTGCATGCCCAGCTGGGCGCCGGTCTGGATCGCCGAATACATCTGCGCGACCTTGTTTTCACGGATCAGGTTGCGGATCGCCGGCGTGCCGACCATGATTTCGTGCGCCGCGACCCGCCCCGTGCCGTCCTTGGTCTTGAGCAACGTCTGCGAAATCACCGCGCGCAGCGACTCGGACAACATCGAACGAACCATTTCCTTTTCGGCCGCCGGGAAAACGTCGACGACGCGGTCGATGGTCTTGGCCGCACTCGACGTGTGTACGGTGCCGAAGACGAGGTGACCGGTTTCGGCGCCGGTCAGCGCCAGGCGAATCGTTTCCAGGTCGCGCATCTCGCCGACCAGGATGACATCAGGGTCCTCGCGCAACGCCGAGCGCAGTGCGTTGGCGAACGACAGCGTATGCGGCCCGACTTCGCGCTGGTTGATCAGGCACTTCTTCGACTCGTGCACGAACTCGATCGGATCCTCGACGGTCAGGATGTGCGCGTGTTGGTTTTCGTTGATGTGGTTGACCATCGCCGCCAGCGTCGTCGACTTGCCCGAACCGGTCGGTCCGGTGACCAGTACGATGCCGCGCGGATACTCGGCGATGTCCTTGAAGATCTTCGGACAGTTGAGATCCTCGAGCGACAGTATCTTCGACGGAATGGTGCGAAAAACCGCAGCTGCGCCGCGGTTCTGGACGAAGGCATTGACGCGGAAACGCGCCAGATTGGGAATTTCAAACGAGAAATCGCACTCGAGCGTCTCTTCGTAGTGCTTGCGCTGACCATCGTTCATGATGTCATAGACCATCGCATGAACGTCCTTGTGCTCCATCGCCGGCAGGTTGATGCGCCGCACGTCGCCATGCACGCGGATCATCGGCGGCAGTCCCGACGAAAGGTGCAGGTCGGACGCCTTGTTCTTGACACTAAAGGCCAGCAATTCAGTGATATCCATCGGGGATCATCCTAGAGCGTGGGGCAGGGCACGGTGCTATACTTCGCGGCATTCCGGCAACGCTGATTATGACTACTATTTCCGCTAAGCTGCAAGCCGTTATCGCGCGCATCGACGAAGCCGCCCGCAAGTCTGGACGAGACGCCGGCGCCATCACGCTGCTCGCCGTCAGCAAGACCTGGCCGGCATCGGCCGTTCGTGAAGCCGCCGCAGCGGGGCAGCGCGCGTTCGGCGAGAACTATGTGCAGGAGGGCGTGGACAAGGCGACCGAGTTGGCTGCGCTGGGGCTGCAGTGGCACTTCATCGGTCCGCTGCAGAGCAACAAGACGCGCGCGGTGGCCGAAAACTTCGCCTGGGTGCATTCGGTCGATCGATTCAAGATCGCGCAGCGACTCTCCGAACAGCGGCCAGAGACACTGCCGCCGCTGCAGGTCTGCCTGCAGGTCAACATCAGCGGCGAGGCCTCGAAGAGCGGCGTCGCGGTCGGCGAAGTGGGCGATCTGGCACGTCAGGTAGCAACGCTGTCGCGCGTCAAACTGCGCGGTCTGATGGCGATTCCGGCGCCAACGAATGAATTTTTGCAGCAGCGGCAAGCGTTCGCGCAATTGTGCGAGGTTTTTGAACAATTGAAATGCGACGGCCTGGCGCTCGACACGCTGTCGATTGGAATGAGCCACGACCTCGAAGCGGCGATCGCCGAGGGCGCCTCGATAGTGCGCGTGGGCAGCGCAATTTTTGGTGAAAGAAGCAAAACATGAAAATAACTTTCCTGGGCGGCGGCAACATGGCCAGCGCGTTGATCGGTGGCCTTCTCAATCAAGGCTTTCCGGCCGGCGAAATTGCCGTGATCGAAATCAACGAAGCGGGCCGCACGCGTCTTGAAAAAGATCACCGCGTCCGCTGTTACGCCGAGCCCGACGCCGTTGCCTTGAACTGCGACGCGCTGTTGCTGGCGGTCAAGCCGCAACAGATGCGCGTCGCCTGCGCGTCGCTGCGCCCGCTCCTCAAGCAACAGCTGATCATCAGCATCGCCGCCGGCTTGCGCCTGTCCGACCTGTCGCGCTGGCTCGGCGGTTACGACAAGCTGGTACGCGCCATGCCCAACACCCCGGCACTGATCAGCTCCGGCGTCACCGGGCTGTTTGCCTTGCCGTCCGTTTCCGAGGCCGAAAGACTGGGCGCCGAGCGCGTCTTGCAGGCGGTTGGCAGCACGCTGTGGGTTAGCGACGAATCCCAGATCGACGCCGTCACCGCGATTTCGGGCAGCGGCCCGGCCTACGTCTTTCTGTTCATCGAAGCGCTGCAGCAGGCGGCGGTCGAACTCGGCTTCACCAACCGCCAGGCGCGCCAGCTCGCGATCGAGACGACACTCGGCGCAGCCAAGCTGGCGGCACAATCCGACGAGGCCGCCAGCGTACTGCGCGAACGCGTCACGTCCAAAGGCGGAACGACCGAAGCGGCCTTGCTGGCGATGGCCGCTGCCGGCGTCAAGGACGGCATTATCGCCGGCGCTATGGCCGCCAACGCCCGCGGCAGCGAGCTCGGCGAATTGCTCGGCAAGGATTGAGCATGCTCGCGCAAGCCGGACTATTCCTGCTCGACACGCTAGTCGGCTTCCTCTGCTTCGCGCTGCTGTTGCGCTTTTACATGCAGGCTTTCCGCGTGTCGTTCCGCAATCAGGTCGGCGTCTTTGTCGTGCAGCTCACCAACTGGCTGGTGCTGCCGCTGCGCCGCCTGCTGCCGGGGCTGTTCGGTCTCGATTTGGCCAGCCTGGCGCCGGCCTACCTGCTGCAGGTCGTGCTGCTGTTTGCGGTGTTTTCACTGCGCGGCGGACTCGAAATGGCAGCGAGCGGCGACGTGCTCGCGCTGATTGCCTGGAAAGCGGTACTGGCGACGCTGCGCATCAGCGTCTACCTGCTGATCGGCGCACTGATCCTGCAGGCCGTACTCTCCTGGGTGAGCGCCTACTCTCCTATCTCTCAGCCACTGGCGCAACTGACCCGCCCTTTCCTCGACCCGATCCGGCGAATCGTTCCGCCGATCGCGGCGATCGACCTGTCGCCGCTGGTCGCCATTCTGCTGGCGCAGCTGCTGCTCATCTTCCTCTGATGGGCGCGCTCTGGCTGCGTCAAGGCGAGCGGCAAACGACGCTGACCCTGCACATCCAGCCCGGCGCCAAGAAGACCGAGGTCGCCGGAGTGCACGGCGACGCGCTCAAGATCCGCCTCGCCGCGCCGCCGGTCGACGGCAAGGCCAACGCCGCGCTGATCGCTTTCGTCGCCGCCCGGCTCGGCCTGGCCAAATCAGCGGTCAGTCTCAAGAGCGGCCTGACCTCGCGGCGCAAAGTGCTAGAAGTGAGCGCCGCGCCTGCCGATACATCAGAGCGCCTGCTGCCGGAAAAGCACACTCATATCGAGCGAACGGCTTGACCGTACAAGTTCAGCGCCCTCCGCCGACCACGGCCCGGTTGTTCACTGACAGATGCACTGCCGGGCTGCTTCCATCTTTGAGCTGACCGGGATAGAGGGTGAGATGCGGGAATGGAATTTCGATGCCTTTGGCTTCGAAAGCCGGCTTGAGGCGGCGCAGGTACTCGCGACGCACGCCCCACTGCTCGATCGGCGCGACTTTGAATCGGCAGCGCAAGATGACCGCCGAGTCAGCCCAGGCGTCGACGCCGGCAATTTCAAGGTCCTCCAAGATCTTCACTGCAAATCCAGGATCGGAACGCAGTTCTGCGCCGACCTGACGCATGACTTCCAGCGCCTCGTCGATGTTTTCCCGGTAAGCGACGCCCACGTCAATGACCGAAAATGAAAAGCCTCGAGTCATATTGGTGACCGTCGTGATCGTGCTGTTGGGGACAAAATGGACGTTTCCATCGTAGTCGCGCATCCGCACGTAACGCAGGGTAATTTCTTCCACCACGCCGGCCTTGCCGCCAGCTTCAACGACGTCACCCTGACGCATCTGATTTTCGAGCAGAAGAAAAAAGCCGGTAAAGAAATCCTTGACCAGACTTTGCGCGCCAAAGCCGACGGCGACACCCACTACCCCGGCAGCGCCAAGAATCGGCGCGACTGAAACTCCCAACTCGCTCATGACCAGCGTACCGGCGATTAGAGTAATGATCACCGAGGCGATGTAGCGAAAGACTCGGCCAAGAGTAGCGATGCGTTTAACGCTCTCGGCATCTTCAAGACCATTACTGAGGTAAAGACGAAAAGCGCGAATCAGCTTGTGCGAGAAAAACACCGCGAACCAAGCCAGTATCGCGATCAAAACAATCCTGAAGCCCGAAACAACGAGCGGGGAAAAAGGCATCATAAGTGAGAAAAACTGTTCGACTGGCGCTGTGTTCATGGCTATTGCGCTCCTTGCATGGGTCGTATCCCGAAAAGACTTGATATTTATGTTTCTGGGAAATAGTATTGCACAAATATATTTTATCGGCAAAAAGGGCGCGTAATGGCGAGCGAAGAGGCCGCGAATAATTGTGTTGCTGCTCAAGCGCATGTTGAAGCATGCCAAATTGCAGCCGCAGAAGAGACCTTCCAGTTGATCCTGCGGCTGGTGCGCATGGTCCAATCCGGCATGCAGAGTATCGATCCCAGCCAGGGCCTGAGCGGATCTCAACTGTGGGCCTTGTGGCAAATATCGGCGCAGCCTGGCTTGCGCGTTGCCGAATTGGCCAAGGCCTTACACATCCAATCGTCAACCGCCAGCAATCTCCTCGACAAGCTTGAGTCGCGCGGCCTGATCCAACGCGAACGACGCGATACCGACAATCGCGTCGTTCGCATCTACCTCACCAACGCTGCGATCGACGTGGTGAGCGACATTCCCGGACCGATGCAGGGTCGCTTGCGTCATCAACTGCGAGAGGTGCCCGCGCCAATTCTCAAAGGCTTGCTACAAGGCCTGGCGTCCATCCTCGACGACATGGAGAATCAGTCGGCACCCCGCGCGGCGCCCTCATAAATGGCCAAGGAAAAGGACATGATGTTTATATTTTTCCGCCTGAGCGGAAGCGACTCTGGCGGCAACATCATCGCGACTGCCCTGGAACGCGCCATAAATTCGTCGGCACACTGCGCGAGCTGACGTGATGAGACTGTCCTTGCGTTTTGTCTTGCCGCTGATCCTGGTTTTGGCTGCCATCGCTTACGCAGTCGCACCTTTGGTCGACCAATTGACTCTGCGCTGGTTTGTCCGCGATCTCGACATCCGCTCGACGCTGATCGCCAGCGCCATTGAAGCCCCCTTGCAGGAACAGCTCGCGGCCGGAAAAAAGGCTAAGGTCAGCGATTTTTTCAACCACATCACACTCGACGAACGACTCTATGCCGTCGGCTACTGCGCTTCTACGGTGGGATCGCCTTTGGCCAGCCGCTCGCTGCCCAAAGAAATAAGCTGTGCCGACCTGGATCGCTGGGAGCAACCTGGCGATCACTTGCTCCAAAGCGCCAAGGGACCGTTGCACGTCGCAGTGAAGCCGATCAACAACGAGGCGACCCCGGCAGGTCGCCTGGTGCTGCTTCACGACATGAGTTTTATCACGCGCCGCAGCGAGGAAACGAAGCGCTACGTGATGTATTTTTTCATGGGTCTGGCCACCCTGATTTCCCTGGTCACGGTGATCATTGCTCAACTGTCGTGGCGTGGCTGGATGACCGGCATGCGCTCTCTGTTGCGCGGCGAAGGTCTGCTCCGCGAGCCGTCACTCGATGCACCGACCGAACTACCGGAATTCAAGCCGATCGCCCGCGACTTGCAACGGCTTATCCGCGAACTGGAAGCCGAGACCCGCGCGCGCGATGAAAGCCAAATCACCTGGACGGCAGACGCCCTGCGTGCCATCTTGCACGGAGAACTGGTCGGCGAGGATGTCCTCGTCGTGTCCAATCGGGAACCCTACCTTCACCAGCGCCGCGACGATCACATCGAAGTGCTGCGACCAGCGAGCGGCGTAGTTACTGCTCTGGAACCGATCATGCGCGCCTGCTCGGGAACCTGGATTGCCCACGGGAGCGGTTCGGCGGATCGTGAGGTGGTAGACAAGAACGACCGGGTCGCCGTACCTCCGGACAATCCGGCGTACCAAGTTCGCCGCATCTGGTTAAGTGAAGAAGAGGAAGCAGGTTACTACTACGGCTTTGCCAACGAGGGGCTCTGGCCGCTCTGCCATATCGCGCACGTGCGACCGACATTCCGCTCGGGGGATTGGTCCCAGTACGTTGCGGTCAACCGTAAATTCGCCAAGGCCGTGCTGAGCGAGGCGAAGACACTGGCGCCCATCGTCCTCGTTCAGGATTACCATCTGGCGCTATTGCCGCAAATGATCCGCGAACAGCTACCGGATGCCACGATCATCACCTTCTGGCACATCCCGTGGCCCAATCCCGAATCTTTTGCCATTTGTCCGTGGCGCGACGAGGTGGTCACCGGCTTGCTGGGCAGCAGCATCATCGGCTTTCACACCCAATTTCACTGCAACAATTTTGTCGATACAGTCGACCGTTTTCTTGAAGCGCGAGTTGACCGCGAGGCTTTTACTGTGACCTTGGGCGGAAAACTGACGGCCGTTCGCCGCTATCCCATTTCGATAGCCTGGCCACCGGAGCCCGAATTGCTTGCCAAGAGCGTGCTCGACTGCCGAACTGAGATCCGCCAAATGAACGGATTCCCCGCCGACCACAAGTTTGGCGTTGGCGTCGACCGTCTCGACTACACCAAGGGCATCGTCGAGCGGCTGCGCGCCATCGAACGCTTGCTGGAGTTGAATCCGGGCTGGATCGGCCGCTTCACCTTTGTTCAAATCGCGGCGCCAACGCGCTCGAGTATCGATGAATATCAGCAGCACGAGACTCAGGTCCGGGCCATGGCGCAACGCATCAATAGCCGCTTTGCCGACCAAGGCGTGCCACCGATCCTGCTCAAAGTCGAACACCACGAACCAGAGAAGGTGTACGAGTACTTCCGGGCAGCCGATCTCTGTTTCGTCAGCAGTTTGCACGACGGAATGAATCTGGTCGCCAAGGAATTCGTCGCCGCCCGTGACGACGAGCGTGGCGTGCTGATTCTATCCGAGTTCACCGGTGCCGCGCGGGAACTGTCGGAAGCGCTGATCGTCAATCCCTATGATGCCGACCAGTGCGCGGCCGCCTTGCACTTGGCGCTGACGATGTCAGAGACCGAGCAACGCGACCGCATGCGCCTGATGCGCGGCCTGGTGGCCGAATTCAACGTCTTTCGCTGGGCCGGCCGCATGTTGCTCGACGCCGCAGCCATGCGCCGCCGTAGCCGTCTGCTCGACAAATCATCGCGAGCCACCCGCTCATGAAGAAGCGACAAGACAAAACACCGCCGGCGCCCGACGCCAGCTGGGCGTACTTTCTTGACGTCGATGGCACTTTGATTGAGATCGCTGAGACACCCGACGGCGTTCTCGTAGATGTACAACTGCTCGAACTGATTGAGCAGTTGTATCGGGCCAGCGGCGGTGCGGTGGCGCTGGTCAGCGGGCGCAGCATCGCAAACCTCGAAGGGCTGCTGGGCGCCAGGCGTCTGCCGATGGCCGGATTGCACGGTCTGGAACGGCGTGACGTTTTTGGGCAATTGCGGACCCACGCCGCAGGTCTCGACACCAAGGGCGCGATCAAGGCTGCACTGGCGCCCGTTCTGGAGCGCTACCCCGGCCTGCTGCTCGAGGACAAGGGCTTGACGCTGGCGCTGCATTATCGTCTGGCGCCGACGCTGGCCGCCTACGTGCATCGGCTCATGGGCCGTCTGGCCAGCGCCAATGGAGAAGGACTCGAACTGCAGCGGGGCAAACGCGTGGTAGAGATCAAACCGGCCGGTATCGACAAGGGAACAGCGATTGACGAATACCTCGCCGAGCCGCCTTTTTGTCAGCGGCGCCCCGTGTTCATCGGCGACGATCTCAATGACGAACATGGCTTTGCCGCGGTCAACCGCAGAAACGGCATTTCCATCAAGGTCGGAAAGGGCGCCAGTTGCGCCCGCTTCCGACTGAGCGATGTGACGGCAGTAAGACGCTGGCTGGGCGATACGTCAAACGGAACACAATGAGTCAACGCATTGTTGACGCAAAGCCATTCTGCTTTCTTCTTCCTGGTTAAATTTCAAAAACGACGCGACCGCCGACCAGCGTGGCGCGCGCCCGCCCAGCCATTTCATAGCCGATGAACGGCGAGTTCTTGCCCTGGCTGCGCAGCGCTTCCGGAGTTACCACCCAGGGCTCGACCGGGTCGAAGAGGCAGACGTCAGCGCGAGCACCGACGGCCAGCGACCCCCCGTCGATACCCAGGATCGCCGCCGGATCGCAGGTGACTCGCGCCAGTGCGGTGGCCAGCGGCAACTTCTCTTGGTCGGCCCACTTGAGCAGCAGCGGCAGCAATAGCTCTAGGCCGGTAGCACCGGGAACGGCTTCGGCGAACGGCAGTTGCTTGCCGTCGGCATCGACCGGCGTATGGTCCGAACAGACTGCCGCCAGCCCTTCCGCGGCGGCGGCGCGCAGCGCCTCGCGGTCGCTGCCCGAACGCAGCGGCGGATCGAAGCGCGCCATGCTGTCGAAGTAGCCGATATCGACGTCCGACAGATGCAGGTAGTGAATGGCGACGTCGCAGCTGACCTTGACGCCGTTGCGCTTGGCCTCGCGCACCAGCGCAACGCCGGCCGCCGAAGACAGGCGCGACAGATGCAGGCGGACGCCGGTCTCCTGCGCCAGGTGCAGCGCAGTGGCGATGGCGACCGTTTCGGCGCACACCGGTATAGCGGCCAGTCCCAGCCGCGAAGCGACCTCGCCGTCGTGGGCAACGCCGTCCCGCGCCAGATAGTGATCCTGCGGCCAGAGGCGGATTGCGTAATCGAAAGTCGCCGCGTACTGCATCGCGCGCAGCAGGATCTGGGTGTCAAAGATCGGCTTCTTGGCCTGCGAGAAAGCGATGCAACCGGCGCGTGTCAAGCTGCTCATTTCGGCGAGCTTCTCGCCGTCGAGCTGCTGGGTCAACGCGCCGATCGGGAAGACGCGCGCCAGCCCCAGCGTTTCGCTGCGCCGCACCAGGCGTTCGACCAGGCCCGGCTCGTCGAGCGGCGGCTTGGTGTCGGGCGGACAGGCGACCGTCGTGACGCCGCCGGCGACTGCCGCGGCGAGCTCCGATTCGAGGCCGGCGAGTCGCGTCGATAGATCGACGAGTCCCGGACAGACGATCAGGCCGGTCGCGTCGATGCTGCGCTGCGCGGCAAAACCGCCCGGCATCTGACCGATCGCGGCGACCCGCCCGCCTTCGATAAAGAGATCGGTCTTGGCGTCGATCCCCGCTTTAGGGTCGATCAGGCGACCGCCTTTGATATGAATCTGCATACTCAATTCGTCGCTCATCGTTCAGTTCCCCGCCACAATGCTCATTACCGCCATGCGTACCGCGATGCCGAAGGTCACCTGCGGCAGAATCACCGCCTGCGGGCCGTCAGCGACGTGTGAATCGATTTCAACGCCGCGATTCATCGGCCCGGGGTGCATCACGATGGCGTCGGGCCTGGCCAGCGCCAGGCGTTCCGGCGTCAGCCCGTAGCACTGGAAATACTCGCGCGCCGAAGGCAGCAAGGCGCCGTTCATGCGTTCGTGTTGCAGCCGCAGCATGATCACCACGTCGCAGTCCTTGAGACCGTCCTCGAGCTTGTTGAAGACCTGCACGCCCATTTTCTCGATGGCGGTCGGCAGCAGCGTCTGCGGACCGACGGCGCGCACCTCGGGAACGCCGAGCGTGGTCAGCGCGTGAATGTCCGAGCGCGCCACACGCGAATGCAGGATGTCGCCGACGATCGCCACCCGCAACAGGGAAAAATCCTTCTTGTAGTGACGAATGGTGTACATGTCGAGCAGCGCCTGCGTCGGGTGCGCGTGCCGCCCGTCGCCTGCGTTGACCACGTGCACGTCCGAGCGGCCGAGGCGGCGCAGGTGATCGACGATCAGGTAGGGCGCGCCGGACTCGGCGTGCCTGACGACGAACATGTCGGCGTGCATGGCGACCAGGTTGTCGATGGTGTCGAGCAACGTTTCGCCCTTGGCCGTCGACGAACGCGCGACGTCGAGATTGATGACGTCGGCGGACAGCCGCTTGGCGGCGATCTCGAAGGTCGTCCGGGTGCGCGTCGAATTTTCAAAGAAGAGGTTGAAAACGCTTTTCCCGCGCAGCAGTGGGACCTTCTTGACTTCGCGGTCGGAGACTTCGAGGAAGCTCGACGCGGTGTCGAGGATCTGAATCAGCGATTCGCGCGGCAAGCCGTCGGTCGACAACAGGTGCGTCAGTTCGCCCTTGGCGTTGAGCTGTGGATTGTGATGCAGTGTCGGTACGGGATTAGCCATGATCGGCACGCCTCCAGTGCAAGCGCCCGGCAGCGTCGGGCTCGAGAACGATTTCTTCGCCAGCGTCGAGAACCGGATACCAGGTGCAGAACTGGGCGCAGATCGGCAGCTCGCGCCCGCCGCGATCGGCGAGAACGGCGAGCTTGATGCTGGCCGGACGGCCGTAGTCGAACAATTCGTTGATCGCCGCGCGCGTCGTTCGCCCGGTGTAGAGCACGTCATCGACGAGAATCAGCGAGCGGCCTTCGACGTCGAACGGAATCGACGTCGGCTTGACTTGCGGATGCAATCCCTTGGCGCCGAAATCATCGCGGTAAAACGACACGTCGATCAGCCCGATTTCGCCGGGCAGATTCAGCAGTTCGTTGAGCCGGCGCGCAATCCAGGCGCCGCCGCTGTGAATCCCGACGAGCAGGGTGTTGGCCTGCAACTGCGGACGGATGAGATCAGCCAGTTGCGCGCATTGCGCTTCGGCGTCAGGTAATTTGGAGAGTGGCATGGTGATTCCTGGATCGTATGAAATTCATTGAAAAAACTGTTTAACCACGAAGGGCACGAAGAAAACCGATAATTTTCATCCCTATTACTGCAGCCAACATCTTTGACGGGCTGGCGATTTCATTTTTTGCATTGCTTTTCTTCGTGCTCTTTGTGCTCTTCGTGGTTATTATTGTTCTCGAAAAAGCACTGCAGGATAATCTGGGCGGCCATCGCGTCGATGTGCTCTTTGGCGCGTCGGCCATGCTGGCCGTTTTCGCGCAGTCTTTCTTCGGCTTCGACCGACGTCAGTCTTTCCTCGGCGTAATCGACGGGCAGGCCAAAACGGCCACGCAACTGGTTGGCGAAGCGCGTGCAACGCGCACTCATGGCATGCGCCGTGCCATCGAGCGCGAGCGGCAAGCCGACCACCAGGCTGACCGGCTGCCACTCGCCGATCAGCGCGGCGATCACGGCAAAGCGCTCGGCATTGGCCTCGCCGTGTATCGTCGTCAGCGGATGCGCCTGAGCCAACTCCCTCTCGCCGACGGCGACGCCAATGCGTTTTTCACCGAAATCGAAGGCCAATACCGTTCCCTGCTGACGCCTCGCTGACTCAGGCATGCCCGGCTTGTCCGGCAAGATGAATGAAATCGATACCGAGCATCTCCATCGCCGACGGCAGCCTTTCTTCGCACGGTAGGTCGAACAGGATGAAAGGTTCGGCCGGAACGGTCAGCCAGGCGTTCTGCGCCAGCTCGTTTTCGAGCTGACCGGCGCCCCATCCCGAGTAACCGAGGCTGACCATGATTTCGTGTGGCTCGCCTTCGCGCGCGACAGCCTGCAGCACATCGCGCGAACTGGTCAGGCCGACTTCGTGATTGACCGCCAGCGTCGATTGCCAGGCGCCGACCGGGCGATGCAGAACAAAACCACGATCGGTTTGCACGGGTCCGCCGAAGAAGACCGGCAGATTGGCGAGATCAGGCGACTCGAAGGGCACCTCAATCTTGTCGAAGAGCGCCGCCAGAGTCATGTTGATCGGGCGGTTGACGATGATCCCCAGCGCCCCCTGGTCGTTGTGCTCGGCGATGTAGATCAGCGATTTTGAAAAATACAGATCTTCCATCGCCGGCATGGCGATCAAAAAATGGTCGGTAAGGTTCAAGCGCTTCATAATGACGCTATTTTAGTCGCCGGGCGTGGTCGACACAAAGGTAATCAATGCTCGATACCGTGCTTGTCTGGTTTCGTCGCGACCTGCGCGATACCGATCATGCGGCGCTCGCCGAGGCTTTGCGGCGCGCCCGGTGTGTTTATTGCGCCTTCGTCTTCGACCGCGAAATCCTCGACGCGCTGCCGACACCAGCAGATCGCCGCGTCGAATTCATTCGCCAGTCGCTCTCTGAACTCGACTTCGCGCTGCGTGCGCGCGGCGGCGGACTGATCGTCCGCCACGCTGTCGCGGCCAGCGAGATTCCTCGACTAGCGCGCGAATTGGGCGTCGATGCGGTGTTCGCCAACCGCGACTACGAGCCGCAGGCCAAGGCCCGCGATGCGGCGGTCGCGGCTGCCTTGGGCGAATTCGGGATCGGCTTCGAGTCGTTCAAGGACCAAGTCATTTTCGACGGCGCCGAGGTGCTGACGCAGGCCGGCCATCCCTATACCGTATTTACCCCATACAAGAACGCCTGGCTCAAGCGGCTCACCGACGACGATCACGCGCCGCACGCCAGCGAGCGCGGCCAACTGGTCGCCAACGCGCTGGCCGATGGGGTTCCGTCGCTGGCGCAGATCGGTTTTGCGCCAACCGACCTGTATCAGATCGGAATCGCTACCGGGATGTCGGGCGCGCACGCGCTGACCGGCGACTTCAAGCAGCGCCTGGCCGACTATGCGCAAACGCGCGACTATCCGGCGCTCAAGGGGGTCTCGTATTTCTCGGTGCATCTGCGCTTTGGTACCGTTTCGCTGCGCGAACTGGTGTCGCTGGCGCTCTCGGGCGGCGCCCTACGCGGCGCGGACGGCGCGGCGACCTGGCTTGCCGAGCTGATCTGGCGCGACTTCTACTTTATGATTCTCGATCACTTCCCGCACGTCGCCAGCCGCGCGTTCAAGCCCGCCTACGACGCCATCGCCTGGCGACAGGGCGAGCACGCCGACCAACTGTTTGCTGCCTGGTGCGCGGCGCGCACCGGCTATCCGCTGGTCGATGCGGCGATGCGCCAGCTCCACAGCACCGGCTATATGCACAACCGCTTGCGCATGGTCGTCGCCTCGTTTCTGTGCAAGGACTTAGGGGTAGACTGGCGGCGCGGCGAAGCCTGGTTTGCACGGCAGCTCAACGATTTCGACCTGGCCGCCAACAACGGTGGTTGGCAATGGGCCGCGTCGAGCGGCTGCGACGCGCAGCCCTACTTCCGAATTTTCAATCCGCTGACGCAGTCGCAACGCTTCGATCCGGACGGCCGCTTCATCCGCCGCTACCTGCCCGAACTCGCTACTGTTCCCGACCGGTTCATCCACGCGCCGTGGCTGATGAACGCTGCCGAGCAGTCAGCGTGCGGCGTCGTGGTCGGACGCGAGACGCCGACGCCGCTCGTCGATCACGGTCAAGCGCGGCTGCAAACGCTCGAACGCTACGCCGTGGTCAGGAAGTCGGACTACGCGTCGTGACGTAAGCGGCGATCCGCCGCAGCAGGTCGTCTTCCTGATAAGGCTTGCCCAGATAGTCATTGACCCCGACCTCGAAAGCGTAGGCGCGGTGCTTCTCGGCGATGCGCGAGGTGATCATGATGATCGGCACCGCCTTGAGGCGCGCGTCGGCGCGGATGTTGCGCGTCAGGTCGAAGCCGTCCATGCGCGGCATCTCGATATCGACCAGCATCACGTCGGGAACGACGTCGAGCAGTTGCTCGAGCGCATCGACGCCGTCCTTGGCGGTAATCACCTGATAGCCTTCGCGCGCCAGCAATCGCCCGGTGATCTTGCGTACGGTCAGCGAATCGTCGACCACCAGCACCGTCGGCAAGCTGGCGGCAGCCGCCTCGCCCGCCGGGCGCGCGGGTGTCGCGGTCGGCACCGGCGCGACAAAACTGGCCCGCGCTGCGCGCGTCGACAACGCGACCGGATTGAGGATCAGCACCACCTGGCCATTGCCCAGTACCGTTGCGCCATCGACACCGATCACCCGGGCCAGCTGCGCACCGATGTTTTTGACGACGATTTCCTCGTTGCCCTGCAGTTCGTCGACCTGCACCGCGACGCGGCGGTTACCGCTGCGCAGCAGCAACACCCCGTACTGGCGGTGCGCTTCGGGCAGCGCCTGGGTCTCGCCGAGTAGCTGCGGCAGGTAGCTGAACGGATAGTGATGCCCCATCCATTCGGCACGTCCGGCGTCGCGAATTTTGGCGAGCGCCGCGTCCTTGAGATCGAGCACCTGCTCGATCATCACCGAGGGGATCGCGTAACGCCGGCTGCCGGCACGCACCAGCAGCGCCTTGGTCAGCGCCAGCGTCAGCGGGATGTAGAGGCGAAATTCGGTACCCTGCCCGGCGGTCGACGCGACTTCGATGCGCCCGCCCAGGCGAGTGACCTCGGTCTTGACCACATCCATGCCGATACCGCGGCCGGCGACCTGTGACAGCGCGCTGGCCGTCGAAAAGCCGGGAGTGAAGATCAATTCGGCAAGCCGCGCCGGATCGGCGTCGTCATCGACGGCGAGCAATCCGGCTTCAACGCCGCGCGCGCGTATCCGCTCGTAGTCGAGCCCGGCGCCGTCGTCGCGGAAGGAGAGGATGATTTCGTTGCCTTCCTGCTTGAGCGCCAGCGACAGCTCGCCGATCTCCGCTTTGCCCCGCGCGAGGCGGACCTCGCGCGGCTCAAGACCGTGCACGATGGCGTTACGCAACATGTGCTCGAGCGGCGCGCCGATCTTGTCGAGCACGCTGCGGTCGAGTTCGACCTGGCTGCCGGAGATATCAAGGTTGGCGCGCTTGCCCAGTTCCTTGGAGGTTTGCCGAACGATGCGGTAGAGCCGATCGGCCAAGGTCCCGAAGGGCACCATGCGCACGCCCATCAGCTGCTGTTGCAGGTCGCGGTTCAAGCGCGCCTGCGCGGCAATCGCGGCATTGGCGTCGTCGAGGTTCTTGAGCAAGTTCTGCTGCACCGTGGCGACGTCGTTGACCGACTCGGCCATCATTCGCGTCAGTTCCTGGAAGCGCGTGAAACGATCGAATTCGAGTGGATCGAAGCCTTCATGCTGTTCATCGGGCTGCACGCTGCGCGACTGCATTTGCGACTCGGACTGAATCTCGACTTCCCGCAACTGACGACGCAGACGAATAACGTTCTCGGTCAGGTCGAGCAGCGACCCCTTGAGGCTGCGCATCTCGCCCTCGATGCGCGCGCGCGCAATCGACAATTCGCCGGCTTCGTTGACCAGCCGATCGATCAGATCGGCACGTACGCGCAGTGTCGCACGCGGCGCCGCCGCCACGGTTTCGCCAGTTTCGCCGACGCGTCCGGGCTCGACACGGCGTTCGACGGCGACCGCCGACGGCTCATCGACCGCTGGCGCCGGCGTCGGCTCGATCGGCTGCGGCTGATCGAGCGTTTCGCCGCGTTGCAGACGTTCGATGATCTGCAATACGGCGTCGAAATCGCTGTCGATCTCGTCGATCAACTCGGGCGTCGCGCGGCCGGCGGCCTGTTCGACGCGGGTCTCGATGGCGTGCGCGATTTCGCCGAGGTTCATCGCACCGGCCATGCGCGCGCTGCCCTTGAGCGTATGCAGCAAACGCTCGAGCAGGCGCACGCTCTCATTATTGGCCGGCGCACTGCGCCAGGCCCGCAACTCGCGGCTGATGCCCTGCGAGAGATCAAGCGCTTCTTCGAGAAAGATCGGCAGCAGTTGTTCGTCGATCTCGTCGGTCAGCGGCAGCAACGGGCTCGCTGCCGGCGGGATGGCCGGCACGGCGGCCTGCTGACCGGCGCTCGGCGCCTCGTGCGCCGCGGCGGCCTGCGCCGGAAAAAGCGCTTCGAGCGCAGCGATCATTTCGCGGCGCACTTCGGGCTCATGTTTTTCCGCCAGCGCCGAAAGCATCAGCTCGAGCTCGCCAACCGCCTGCCTGATGACCCCCAGCGATTCAAGGTTGGCGCACTGCGCCGAGTTGTCGCGACGCAGCAGCGCATGTTCAAGCGCCAGTCCCAGCTGGTTGACCGGCACAATGCCGACGGTTGCCGAAATCCCGGCCAGCGTATGCGCCGCGCGATACATCGCGTGCGGCGTCAGCGTCGAGGGCTCCTTCGCAAGCACCGCGAGCTCGGACTGCAGCGTCGCCAGATGGCCGCGCGCCTCTTCGGAAAAAATATCGTAAAGGGTCGGCGAAATCGAAATGCGCAACGGCCGCCCCGCTTCGGCCTGCGCCGGTTCAGGCGCGACTTCGGGCAGATCGGCAGCGTGCCGATCGACACTCCCTTCGCTCGCCGGCTGCGCGGCGGGGAAGGCGATGATTTCGGCGCTCGGCGGTGGCGGCGCTGCCGGTTCGCCCGGCGCCTCTTCGCGGCCGCGCCGTAGCGACTCGGCGAGCGCGATCAGCGGCCCCGGATCGGGGGCCCGGCCAGCGCGGGTTTCGAGCTGCCAAACCCAGCGCGCGAACAGCGTATGCGCCTGCGCCAGCAGGTCGAGAATCGGCGCGCCGACTTCGAGTTCCTGCCGCAGCCATAGATTGAGTGTTTGCTCGACCGCCCACGCCGCCTCGCCCAGGTCCTTGAGCCCAACCATTCGTCCGCTGCCTTTGAGCGTATGAAAAGCGCGGCGAATGGTCGTCAATCGCTCGCCGTCGTGCGTTTGCGCAGAGAGCTCGCGCAGGTTTTCAGCGATCGTCGCCAGAACTTCGTGGGCCTCTTCGAGGAAGATACCGAGCAATTCGGCGTCGATTTCTTCGCTGCTGGCCTGCGCCAACTGCATGGTTTGCGCCGAAGGCTCGAGCGCTTCCAGCGGCTTGAGCGTCGCCATCGCCCGATCGATTTGCGGCGCAGCGTCCTCGCCCGTCGCCAGCATCGACAGCATGGCCTTGGCTTGCTCGCCGAGCGCACTGTCGGCAACCAGATCGGCGTCTTTCTTGAGCGCCGACAGGTTGCTCTTTATTTCCTCGCGCAAGCCCGGGTGATCGGGCTGCTGCTTGAGCGCGCCAAGCAGCGCATGCGTTTCGAGCTTCTGCCGCGCGACATCCTGCTCAACCGAGACACTGGGCGATTCGGCCGCGAACGCTTCGCTTTCCTCGGCCTCGGGCGACGCACCGGACTGCATCTGCCGCACGAAGCTGGCAAAGTCGCGATCGCCGTGCGGCAAGGTATCGATAAAGAAGCCGATCAGCGACAGCTGGCTGGCGACGCGTTCGAAATCATCGTCCTGCGCCGCGTAATCGGCATCGGCAAAGCGCTCGATTTGTGCAGCGCATTGGCGCACGGCGGCGACCGCGTCATCGTGGCGCATCATCGACAAGGCGCCGGCGATCTGCGCAAACGCCACGTCCAGGCTGGGCAGATCGGTACGCTTGGTGGCATCGCGGAAGAAGCCATCGAGCACCTGCTCGATCTGCGCCAGATTGTTCTGGATCTCCCTGGCGACCTGCCCGACCAGTAATTTCTCCTGCGCCTGGCGCGACATTTCGTCAAGCAGCGGAACTTCCGACCCGGGCTGCGGCGGGTTACCCGCCAGGCAGCCATGAATTCGCGCGACGGTGACGTCGACCTGGTGCGCGAAATCGCCGCCCAGCCGGCGGAAATTTTCCTGCGCATTCTGCGCCAGCAGAATCGCCGTCGCGATT
>Ga0316604_10001133_pt1 | contig 25307 bp, 23 predicted proteins | sample OWC_soil_day20_C_FD_207650 | JGI IMG/M metagenome (GOLD analysis project Ga0316604, IMG submission 207650) | Wetland soil microbial communities from Old Woman Creek delta, Ohio, United States - OWC_soil_day20_CT | ecosystem: Environmental > Terrestrial > Soil > Wetlands | place: USA: Ohio...
CGGGAGAGGATATTACTCGCAGCATTCTGTTGCAGATCATTCTTGAAGAGGAGAGTGGTGGCTCGCCGATGTTTACCAGCGACCTGTTGGCCCAGATGATCCGGTTTTATGGCAATGCCATGCAGGGGTTCATGGGGCGCTACCTGGAAAACAACATCAAGGCCTTCAGTGAAATGCAAGTCAAACTGCAGGATCAGACCAAGGCCCTTTATGGCGAAAACAGTCCGATGAGCAAGGACATGTGGACTCAGTTCCTGAATTTTCAGGGCCCGGCGATGCAAGGCATGATGGGAACCTACATGGAACAGAGCAAACGCATGTTTGCCCAGATGCAGGAACAGATCAACAGTCAGACCCGCAGCATGTTCACGACTTTTCCGTTTCCGGGCGGCGAGTCGTCAGACAAGAAGTAAAGAAATTCGTACAGCCCCGCCCATTCATCATTTCGAAGCCTGCGGTATCCGCCGCAGGCTTGATACGTTTACAAGAGGTCCGTTTTGAGTGCAAAGCCCCAATCACCCCGCGTGGGTTTCGTCAGTCTCGGTTGCCCCAAAGCCGCATCTGACGCTGAAAATATCCTGACCCGTCTGCGCGCAGAAGGCTACGACGTCGCGTCGCAGTACGCCGGTGCGGATCTGGTTGTCGTGAATACCTGTGGTTTCATCGATGCTGCCGTCGAGGAGTCCCTTGACGCTATCGGAGAAGCGCTCAGTGAAAATGGCAAGGTCATTGTGACGGGCTGTCTCGGCGCGAAAAAAGATAGCGCCGGGCGCGGGATCGTTGAACAGGTGCACCCCAAGGTTCTGGCTGTGACAGGGCCGCATGCAACCGAGGAAGTGATGACGGCGATTCACCAGTATTTGCCCAAACCACACGATCCGTTCTCGGATCTGGTGCCGCCACAGGGGGTACGCCTGACGCCTGATCACTATGCCTATCTGAAAATATCCGAAGGATGTAACCATCGTTGCAGCTTCTGCATCATTCCTTCGCTGCGTGGAGATCTGGTTTCGCGGCCCATCCATGAAGTGCTGCGTGAAGCCGAAACCCTGGTGAATGCCGGTGTGAATGAATTGCTGGTGATTTCGCAGGACACCAGTGCCTACGGTGTCGATGTGAAATATCGTACCGGCTTTGCGGGGGGGCGCCCGGTTAAGACCAAGCTTTATGACTTGTGCAAAGAGCTTGCCGAGCTCGATGTGTGGGTGCGTCTGCACTACGTTTATCCCTACCCGAATGTTGACGACATCATTCCGCTGATGGCGGAGGGCAAGATCCTGCCTTATCTGGATGTTCCGTTTCAGCATGCCAGCCCGCGCATCCTGAAACTGATGAAGCGTCCTGCCAGTGCCGAAAACAATCTGGAACGCATCCGCCGCTGGCGCGAGATCTGTCCGGATATCACGATCCGCAGCACGTTCATCACCGGTTTTCCGGGTGAAACAGATCAGGAGTTCGAAGAGTTGCTGGCGTTTCTGGAGGAAGCCAAGCTGGATCGGGTTGGCGCATTTGCCTATTCGCCGGTTGAAGGGGCGACAGCCAATGCTTTGCCTGGCGCCGTTCCGGACGAGGTGCGTGAAGAGCGCAAGCAGCGCCTGATGGAGTTTCAGGAAGATATTTCCACGCAGCGCCTTGAGGCGAAGATCGGACGCGAAATCGTCGTTCTGGTCGATGACATCGACGAGGACGAAGGGGCCATCTGTCGTTCGGAAGGGGATGCGCCGGAAATCGATGGTTTGGTGATAGTGCCGGACGGTCATGACATGGAGATCGGCAAGTTCTATCAGGTGCGCGTGACCGATTGCGATGTGCACGATCTTTACGCTGAGCCCGTCTGGGCGGAAGAGTAGCCGTGTCGGAGGGTTTGATCACTGCGCTGCGCAGCATCGTCGGAAGTTCCAATGTGTTTGTGGAAGCGGCTGACTGTGCTGCTTACGAGGAAGACTGGCGCGGCCGTTACAAGGGGCGCGCGCTGTGCGTGGTACGACCCGGCTCTACGGCAGAAGTCTCCGCGGTGGTCACAGCCTGTGTGGCAGCCCGAGTGGCCATGGTGCCGCAGGGCGGGAACACCGGGCTGGTGGGCGGAAGCGTGCCGCACGAGAACGGCGATGAAGTCGTGATTTCCCTTGTGCGCCTGAACCGGGTCCGTGCCGTCGATCCGGACAACAACACCATCACGGTGGAGGCTGGATGCACGCTGGCGGATGTCCAGACTGCCGCCGCAGGACGGGGGAGGTTGTTTCCGCTTTCTCTGGCTTCGGAAGGTACTTGCCGGATAGGAGGCAATCTCGCCAGTAATGCTGGTGGGGTACAGGTACTTCGCTATGGCAATGCGCGTGAACTCACTCTTGGTCTGGAGGTTGTCCTGCCGGACGGGCGGATCTGGGATGGCTTGCGTGGCTTGCGCAAGGACAATACCGGCTACGACCTGAAGCAACTCTTCATTGGTTCTGAAGGAACCCTGGGCATCATTACTGCGGCCGTACTCAAACTATTCGCGCCTCAGGTAGCACGCGTGGTGGCCTGGGTGGCTTTGCCCGATGCAGAGTCCGCGATTGTGCTGCTGGGGCATTTGCGCCAGCGACTGGGGGAGCGGATCAGTGCGTTCGAGATTGTTTGTGCAGCAGCCTATGAGCTGGTTCTCAAGCATTTTCCGGAAGCTAGGCCGCCCCTGGCGGAAGCTGCCCCGTGGTATGCCCTGATTGAATTGGCCGACAGTGATGCTGCCGCTGATTTGAATCCTGTGCTGGAAGATGTGTTGGGTGAGGCGTTTGAGCAGGGACTGGTCAGTGATGCAACCCTGGCCGTCAATGAAACCCAGGCAAAAGCGTTATGGCAGTTGCGAGAGTCCATTTCGGATGCACAGAAAAAAGAGGGCATCAGCATCAAACACGATGTCTCGGTACCGGTAAGCCGGATTCCGGAATTTCTGCAGCGGGCTGATGCGGCGCTGAACGCGGCATTTCCGGGCGTGCGGATTGTGGCATTCGGGCATGCCGGAGATGGCAACTTGCACTACAACCCATCCATGCCGGAAGGGGATGCCAATTCGGCGTTCATTGACCGTACGCCTGAGGTCAATCGACTGGTGCATGACATCGTGGCTTCGCTTGGCGGGTCGATTTCTGCTGAACACGGATTGGGGCAACTCAAGCGTGAGGAAATCAAACGGTACAAGTCGTCCATCGAACTTGAAATGATGCGCCGGATCAAGCAGGCATTCGATCCGGATGGAGTGATGAATCCTGGCAAGCTGATCGACTGAGAGTGGCGCCCAGCATCAAGAAAATGAGAATTTTGGCTTGACGAAACGCTGATCAGTGTCTAGAATTCGGCTTCTTCGCTGGACGGGGGTATAGCTCAGCTGGGAGAGCGCTTGCATGGCATGCAAGAGGTCATCGGTTCGATCCCGTTTACCTCCACCAACCGACGAAGAATGCAGTAGAAAGTTGTACCAGGTCCCCATCGTCTAGAGGCCTAGGACACCGCCCTTTCACGGCGATAACCGGGGTTCGAATCCCCGTGGGGACGCCAGATTCGAGACCTTGCAGCAGTTGCAAGGGTGCAGTGCAAAGATTCAAGCCTTGGGCTTGGATCATGGAGTGGTAGTTCAGTTGGTTAGAATACCGGCCTGTCACGCCGGGGGTCGCGGGTTCGAGTCCCGTCCACTCCGCCAACTTGCAAAAGCCGCCTTTGGGCGGCTTTTGTTTTTGAAGCTTGAATGCCTCATGTCCCCATCGTCTAGAGGCCTAGGACACCGCCCTTTCACGGCGATAACCGGGGTTCGAATCCCCGTGGGGACGCCAGACTCAAAAGCCGCCTTCGGGCGGCTTTTTTATTTTAGATTTATGCTCCGTGCTGGGTTGAGTCTCGAAGAGCCGGGGCATGCTGTATTTTCTGTAGTTTGGAAGCCCGCAGGTTTTTTGCGAGAGTAGGCTCTAATCGCAGCTTTTCCTGCCGATAAGCAGTTAAGGTAATGCAAGCTGCCATATCCTTCAGGGCAAAACAGAATGGGAAAACCACAGAAATACCGTCTCGGTGAATTGCTGGTACAGCAAGGCTTGATTTCTTCGGCACAACTGGAAGAAGCACTCACCAGGCAAAAGGAAAGTGGACGCAAGCTTGGCCGAGTACTGGTCGACAGCGCCATCGTGACCGAGGAAGGCATTTCCACCGCGATTGCCAATCAGTTGGGAATTCCTTTTCACGATTTGCGTGAAAAGGATGTCGATCCCGCCATTGTCAATCTGCTGCCTGAAACAATGGCGCGGCGTTTTCGTGCCATCGTGCTGGCGGATCAGGGGCGGAACTATCTCGTCGGCATGGCAGATCCTTCCGATGTCTTCGGCTACGACGAGATTTCGCGCGCGCTGAAGAAAGATGTCGAACTGGCGGTCGTCACCGAAGGGCAGCTGCTCTCCGCAATTGATCGACTGTATCGTCGCACGCAAGAAATCACGGGTCTGGCGCACGAGCTGCAGAAGGATCTGGGCAATGTCTACGTCGATTTTGGTGGGCAGGGGCTGGATACCGCTGCGGAAGACGCTCCGGTTGTAAAACTGCTGCAGTCTATTTTTGAAGACGCGTATCAGATCAAAGCCTCGGATATCCACATCGAGCCGCAGGAGTTGCGCTTGCAGATTCGGTTTCGCATCGATGGCGAAATGCATTTGCAGACCGAGGTGGATAGCCGGATCAGCCCTGCGCTGGTGCTGCGGTTGAAGCTCATGAGCGGACTGGATATCTCGGAGAAGCGCTTGCCGCAGGATGGGCGTTTCAATGTCAAGATCAAGCAGCAAAGCGTGGACATCCGTTTGTCGACCATGCCGACCCAGTATGGCGAATCGGTGGTGATGCGGATCCTGGCGCAGAACAGCGGTTTGCTCGATCTGGACCGGATCGGCATGCCCGAGGACATGCTGGTTCAATATCGGCGCATGATTCGTCACCCCTTCGGGATGATTCTGGTGACCGGCCCGACCGGGAGCGGCAAAACTACCACCTTGTATGCTTCGCTGGCGGCACTGAATGCGCCGAACACCAAAATCATCACCATCGAAGATCCGGTCGAGTATCGCTTGCCCGGCATCAATCAGGTGCAGGTCAATGACAAGATCGATCTGAGTTTTGCACGCGTGTTGCGCTCTACCTTGCGGCATGACCCGGATATCGTGCTGGTCGGTGAAATGATCGATCAGGAAACGGCCCAGATCGGGGTGCGTGCAGCCATGACCGGGCACTTGTTGCTATCCACATTGCATACAAATGATGCGGCGAGTACGCCTGCCCGTCTGCTCGATATGGGGGTGCCGCAATATCTGCTGTCGACCACCTTGCTGGGGATCATTGCCCAGCGCCTCGTGCGAGTGATCTGCCCGGCCTGTAAATCGCCATACTCCCCGGAGCCGATTGAAGTCACCTGGTTGCGTCAGGAGCTGGGAGAGTCTGCCGGGAATGTGCCTTTGTGGCGCGGGCGCGGGTGCTCTCATTGCAACATGTCCGGTTTCTCCGGGCGGGAGGCGGTTTACGAAATGCTCGAAATGACGCCGGTCCTGGCGGATGCCCTCAACCGCCAGGGGATAGGGGAGTTTTCACGTCTGGCACGCCAGCATCTGGCTGGCAAGACGATGCGTGCGCACGCGGTTGCGCGGGTACTGGCCGGGGAGACGACCGTTGCCGAAGCCATGCGTGTCAGTGCCCAGATCGACGAGTAGACGCCATGCCGAATTATGCGTACAGGGGGCGTGATGCCCAGGGTGGCTTGGTTCAGGGCGTCATTGATGCGCCGGACAGTCCGGCGGCAGCCGATCAGCTCATCAGTCGTGGCATTACGCCCGTAGATATCAGCGAAGAGGCTCCGCGGGATTCGATTTTTGCGGGGCTGGGGACGCGTCGGCGCCCCATTAGTGTAGAAGACATCATGTTCTTCAGTCGCCAGATGCATACCCTGATCAAGGCTGGCGTGCCCATGCTGCAGGCTTTGGGTGGTTTGCGGGATTCTGCAACCCATCCTGCATTTGGCGACATGCTCGGGCAATTGCGCGAGAGCCTTGATAGTGGCCGTGAACTCTCCATTGCCATGAAAGATACAGGGGCTTTTAGCGCCTTCTACATCAGCATGGTGCGGGTGGGCGAAATGACCGGGCGGCTTGACCTGATTTTTTTGCGGCTTTTCGAGCACCTCAACTTCGAGAAGGAAATGCGTGCCAAGATCAAGGCTGCATTGCGCTACCCGATGTTCGTGGTGATCGCGCTCAGTGGGGCTTTGCTGGTGATCAACTGGATGGTGATTCCGGCGTTCTCGAACGTGTTCAAATCACTGCATACCCAACTGCCCCTGATGACCCGGATCCTGATCGGCTTCTCGGAGTTCTGTACCGGTTATTGGTATCTGTTGTTGGGGGCGATACTGCTCGTCGTGTTGGGGGTACGGGCTTTTGTGCGCACGACTGGCGGGCGCCTCGCCTGGGATCGCTGGAAACTGCGATTGCCGATTGTTGGGGATACCGTGCGCAAGGCAACCCTGGCTCGCTTCGCGCGCAGTTTCTCGCTTTCGTTCAAAAGCGGATTGCCGGTCATTCCAACTTTCGGGGTGGTGGCCGATGTCATCGACAACGCCTACATAGCAACCAAACTCCACCAGATGCGAGCCGGCGTCGAGCGTGGCGACAGCATTCTGCGGACCGCAGCGGCGGCGCGCATTTTCACTCCCGTGGTGCTGCAGATGATTGCGGTTGGCGAAGAATCCGGTTCCATCGATGATTTGCTGCTTGAAATCGCCGAGATGTACGAGCGCGAGGTCGAGTACGAAATCGATAACCTCAGTGCGCGGATCGAACCGATCCTGGTGGTCTGTCTGGGTGTGCTGGTGTTGATCCTGGCATTGGGCATCTTCTTGCCGATCTGGGATCTCAGCTCGGCCATGCTGGGCAAACACTGACCGCCATGCGCAAAGGGGCTTTCGGCATTCCGCTGTACGAAATCGCGCTGGTCGTCGTTGTGGCGGGCATCGTCCTCGGCGCACTGAAGTGGCGGGTGGATTATTTGCTGGAACAAGCCGAAAAAGTCGCTGTTGAGGTGACCGTGATGAACATGCGCAGCGGCTTGCGCCTGGAAAAAGCCCGGCGTATCGCAATCGGACAGTCTCTGGATGATCTGGCTGGCGTGAATCCACTGATGTTTCTGGAGGCTCCGCTGGTCGGAGAGTGTTCTAAAAAATTGCAAGAAACGTCAAAAACGATAAAATCGGGTAAGTGGTCGTGCGGGCGTGATAAAAACGAGGCTGTTTATATCCCGCAACGACAGCGTCACCTCAAGATGCGGCAAGAAGGCGTCGATAAACGGCTGATGTGGCAAACGCGTTTGACAGACCATGATGGTAAAGTGGTCGAGGTTGTGCTGATGACGCCCTACCAATGGTTTTGATGAATCTGAACGTAGTCTATTGAGGAGTGGAGCATGAAAAAGCAAAGTGGTTTTACCCTGATCGAATTGGTTGTGGTCATGGTGATACTGGGGATTCTGGCGGCGGTAGCCCTGCCAAAGTTTGTGGACATGAGCACCCAAGCACGGATGGCCAAGATGAACGGTGGTCTAGGGTCTGTTAAATCAGCCGCTGCGTTGATTCACGCCCAATGGTTAGCCGCAGGTTCGCCGACAGCCACCGCTGCTGGCACCACGATTAAATACGAGGGCGGTACGCTGGATGTGTTTTCAGATATGGCTTACGGTTATCCTAATGGGACCTCGATTGTTACCGTAGCAGGCTTGGATTCAAGCTATGTCGCGTCAACTTCGGCAACGTCGGCTACTGTGACAGACACGACAAAGACCACCTGTCAGTTCGTCTATACAGCACCGACTGCTACCGGTGGCGCTCCGACTTATACGACTTCGGGTATTAGTAATACGAACTGTTGATAGGTCTAGCATTGACCGACGACATTCCTGTGTCGCGATGATTGAAGGGCAAGTTTCCGGCGAGTCGCGCGGAAATTTGCCTGTTTCTCTCTATAGGTTGAGCGAAGATGCTGGGGGCTCGGTTGTCTTTATTGCACATAGCAGCAGGGTAGGGGATTCCTGCGCTAGGACTTTTCTTTTGAAAGGCCTGCATGCAAAAAACGGGCATAGTTTCCTGTGGCCCTAGGTGCTTGCTTCGGCGTGCTACACATGGTTTTACCCTTCCCGAACTGATAGCTACGATGGTCATCATCGGGATCATGGCGGCAGTGGTCGTGCCACGCTTTGCCAATCGGGCTGATTTCGATGTCTTTGGGGTTACCCAGCAGACTCGCGCAGCATTGCGCTTTGCGCAGAAGTCTGCCATTGCCAAGCGTCGCCAGGTTTGTGTGACGATTGCCAGCAACAGTCTGGACCTCACTTTCGGGACCACCTTTGTGGATAGCTGCAGCGGTTTCACCTGTGCAGCCAATCCCGCCAATTGCTTGACGAATCCCGCAACGGGCAAGGGCTATACGCTGCCTGTTACGAGTGGGATTTCCATTACGGCCGCCAGTTTTTACTTCAGCCCCCTTGGCAAACCTTCTGCGGCGCAGAGCCTCACTGTGAGCGGTGGCTCCAGCACCCAGACCATCACGGTCGAAGCGGAGACGGGTTATGTGCACTGAACAAGGGCGCTTGCTTGAGCGCGCCCGTCAGCGTGGCCTGACGATGGTCGAGCTGGTCGTGTTCATTGTTGTTGTGTCGGTGGGGCTGGCGGGAATTCTTGGCGTGCTCAATCTGACCACGCTCAATAGTGCCAATCCGATGCTCCTCAAGCAGCAGGTGGCGATTGCCGAATCCTTGCTGGAGGAAATCGAGAGCAAGCCCTTCACCTGGTGCGATACAGATGATGACAATGTCACGACAGCGAGCGCTGCGTCTGTCAGTACGGGTGGCTGCGCTGCGACGGTCCAGGGTCTTTCGCCGGCGCCAAGAGAGAGTCGCTATAGCCAGACGACGCCGTTTGATAACGTGGGGGACTACAACGGGTTTTCCATGAGTGGTATCCGCTCGCCAACGGATGCGAACACCACGATCAACGGGCTATCCGCTTATTCGGCCAGCGTCGTGGTCACCCAGGCCGGCACGGCGATGGGGCTGACCGACAATAGTGCTGCGTTGCGCATCGACGTGACCGTCGGCATCTCCGGGCAACCCGACATTACACTCACCGGCTACAGGTATCGCTATGCGCCCAATGTGCCTTGAGCGTTGCCTGAAGAAGCCTGCGGTGCGCGGCGTGGCGGCAGGCTTTACCCTGATCGAGATGATCGTGGTGATGACCATCACGGGGATCCTCGTGGCAGTCGTCGCGGTCTTCATCCGGCGTCCGATGGAAGGATTGATCGATACGGCCAATCGTGCTGCGCTCGCCGATGCGGCGGATACGGCCTTGCGACGGATGAGTCGTGATATTCATAAAGCATTGCCGAACAGTGTGCGCGTCAAGCAAAGCGGTTCAGCCTGGTATATCGAATTCTTGCCGGTACTAACGGCTGGGCGTTATTGCGAGGCGGCCGATTGCGGTACGGCGCCACTGGACTTTGCGACGTCCACATCAAGTTTCAGCTATGTCGGGCCACAACCTGTGCCAGGCACAATTTCATCGAGTACCGAGGTGGCTATCTATAACCTCGGTGTAACGGGGCTGGATGCGTATACCGGGGGCAATACTGCAACGCTGAGTGCGGTGGGTACGAGCACGATTACACTGGCTTCGCCAAAAATCTTTCCGTATCCGTCGCCGGGCCATCGGTTTTTCATCATCGATAGCCCGGTGAGCTATGCGTGTACGCCGGGTGGCTCGCTGGTGCGTATCTGGGGTTATGCCAAACAGGCCAGCCAGCCTACCAGTACCCCTTCTGGAGCGAGCACGGCGATCCTTGCGAGCAACGTGAGCGCATGCAATCTTGATTACCAACAGAGCGCCATTGATCAGTATGGGCTGCTCTACATGACCTTGACTCTGACCAGCAATAACGAATCGGTAGTTCTGACCCATGGCGTCCAGATCAACAACATTCCCTGATGCGCGGGGTTCGGGCTGTGCAACGCATCCAGGCGTTTGGCAGGGCGGCTTTGTGCTGGCCAGTGCGATCTTCCTGCTGGTCATCATGGCTGCATTGGCGGCCTTCATCGTGCAGGTTTCGGTAGCCAGCCAGACTGCCAGTGCGCAGGACATCCAGGGCGCGCGTGCCATGCAGGCGGCCCGGCTTGGCATCGAAGCCGGTCTGTATGCCGTACAGATCAATGGCAATTGCCCGGGTGGCACGCTGACCAGCATTCCGGGGCTGAATGGCTTCACGGTCATCTGGGCATGTAATGGGGCTACGAATTTCACGGAAAACGCCGATAACAAAACGATCTGGCAGATCACTTCGACTGCCTGCTCAACGGCGGTTTGCCCCTCGACCACCACGGCCGAGTTGCAGAGTGCGGATTACGTGGAGCGCCAATTGGTGGTGGTGACCGAGAAATGACACAAGCACTGCGCTTCATACTGGGATGTCTGTTGAGCCTGTTGCTCGGCAGTGCGCCAGCGTGGGCAGCAATCAGTGTCTTGCAAGGGACGGCAGAGGGGCTGACAGGGAATGGCAGCCTGACGCCTTCACCTGCCAGCGGGACGCTGAGCGGTGATTTGTTGATTGCACAGATCATCTCGAAATCCTCTGTGACGGTGACTGCGCCTACTGGCTGGACATTGATTACAACTGCCAGTTATTCGTCTACCAGCGTCAAGCAGCGCATCTATTATCTGAACCTGAGCAGTGCGCCTGCAGATAGCTACACCTGGACGATTTCTAACGGTTCCGGGTATCGTGCCGCAGCGGCTATCTATACGGTGCGTGGCGCGGCGACAGCCGATTGCGGGAGCGCCAATACGACCAATTGTGCCGGCAGCTACCAGAGCGGATCAGGTTCGAGCATAACTGCGCCGAATGTTCATCAGACCTTTGGTGCAGGCAGTCTGCGGTTGGCGTTTTTTGCGTCCAACAATGCCAGCCTGACCATCATGCCTGCACTGGAGAACAGTGCGACCGAGGGGCAATATCTGCGCGCGGGTTCTGGTACTACGGGCGTTGGAATGGATGCCAGCTATTATCTGCTGACAGGAGATTCTGATGGTGGTCAGCAGAGCGCAACGCTCTCCAACAGCGCGGATCAAATTGGCAGTTCTCTGGTAATTGCTGCCGGGGCCTTATCGCTGACGTGTGTCAGTGATGATTTCAACCGGACTACGGGTTTGGGCAGCAATTGGGTTTCCTCGGTGGTCAATGGCTCTTTCACGCCTGCTATCGTCAACAATCGTCTGCAGATGACCAATACCGGCGCGCAGGAGTCGACGGCTGTGACCTTTCAGCGGTTGTTTCCTGGTACCAGCAATTACATCCAGCTTACCTTCAAGTATTACGCCTATGGCGGGACAACTACGGGTGCGGATGGCATGGCGGTGATTCTCTCGGATGCCAGTGTTACGCCGCAGGCTGGAGGATTTGGTGGTTCGTTGGGCTATGCACCGAAGTCCGCCACAGGTGCTTCGGGGTTTGCGGGGGGCTGGTTGGGATTGGGGCTGGACGAATACGGTAATTTCTCCAACAAGAACGACAGTGGAGCATGCGCGACCACGGCTACGTCCTGCGCAACCTCGCGGGTGTCGCAGTCGGTGAGTATTCGTGGTTCTACGAGCAATTACTACTGGCTGGCGGGAACCGGGACACTAGGCACCACTGTCAGCAACAATACCGGCCACATGTATCGTGTGACGGTGGATTCGCGTACAAGTGGGCAGGCCATGGTCAGCGTGGAGCGCGACACAAGCGGGGCGGGGACCTCTTATTCGACGCTGATCAATTCGTTCAATGCGCTATCGACAACCAGCCAGGCCGCAATCCCGAGCAACTTCATCCTGTCGCTGACCGGATCGACCGGCGATCTGACCAATACCCACGAGATTGATGATCTGAAGGTTTGTGCGCAGACCATGAATTCGATGACCAGCATCAATCACTACCGCTTTGCCATCAATACTGCGTTGACCTGTACGCCAGCAGCCGTGACGGTGACGGCTTGCATGGATGCAGATTGCACGACGACCTATACCGCCGGTAACGTAACGGCCACTCTGACGGCCACGACGAGCAACTCGAATGATGGTTGGGTGGCTGGGGCGACGCAGACCTTTGCCAGTGGCTCGACCTTGTATCTGCGTGAAACAACGGCGGGGACTTATTCCATTGGAGTCAGTGCCTCTTCACCCGTGCTCACTGCGTACAGCGTTGGCGCTCAGTGCTCGATCAATGGCAGCACGTATTCCACGGCAAACTGCTCGAAAGTTACTTTTTCGGATGCGGGTTTGTTGCTCACGGTGCCGACCCAGAAGTCAGGCGTGACTTCCAATTCTTCGGACGGAACCTTGTTCTCGGTGTCCGCCGTGAAAAAAGGGAGTACTTCGCGTGACAGTGGTTGTATCCCGGCTTTTGCCAGTGTGAGTCGCAATGTCAAGTTCTGGTCGGGTTATGAGAATCCTGCTACGGGCACCAAGACCTTGGCGGTCAATGGCACGACGATCGGTACGTCTTCCAGTACGGCAACGAGTCTTGCTTTAAGTTTTGATGCCACCGGTACGGCCAGCGGGCTGTATTTGAATTACCTGGATGCCGGACAGATTTCGCTGAATGCAACGTATAGCGGCAGCACGGCGACGAGCGATGCCGGCCTTGCTATGACAGTGACAGGCTCCAGTTCATTCGTCGTGGTGCCTTATAAACTTTGTGTAGACAGTACGGCGAGCAATTGGAATTGCGCAGTCAGCCAGACCCTGGCGCAGACACCGACCAATTGCAGCGTATTTACGACAGCTGGGACCGCTTTCAATCTGCGCGTGACCGGCAAGGCGTATTCCTCCAGTTACACCGATGTCTGCGCTATGCCGACTACGCCGAATTACATCCAGAGCAGCGTGCCGCTGAGCTCCGCTGTGTTTGCGCCCACAGGAGGCTCCGCTGGAAGCCTGAGTGCCTCGACCATCAGTATTCCCAGTGGAGGTACTGCGACGGTCAGCACCAGTGAATCGGAGGTGGGTGACTTTACGTTGAGTGCCGGTCCCGCTACGTATCTGGGCGTCACGGGGCCAACAGGCAGCGCGGTGTTCGGGCGCTTCATCCCGGCAGGCTTTACGGCCAGTGGTTCTTTGACCAATCGCAGTGATCTGACCTGCGCATCAAGCTTTACGTATCTGGGGGAGCCACTCAAGGCGGCGGTTACCCTGACTGCGGTCAATGCCACAGGGTCCACCACCACGAACTATGTTGGTAACTTTGCGCGCCTGAATCTCGCTCCGGTTACAACTGCAGGCAGCGACGGCCTGGCTTTTGGCGTGCAGGACGGAACGACATTGCTCAATTCGCGCCTGTCTGCGAGTTGCACCAGTTGCCCGGCATTTGCTAGCGGGGCAACCGCGTTGAATACCACGCTCACGGTCACGCGGGCGGCCAGCTATGGCATCGATGGCCCCTACACCGCTGCGATCTATGGTCTGGTTGCGACGGATGCTGATGTCGTTGGCATGTTCAATCCAAACTTCAGCTGGGGACTGACAAGTACTTCCAATGGTTTGAGCCTGGGTTCCACACGTCTGTATTTCGGTCGCATGCGCGTGGAAAATGCGTATGGCTCGCCAGCGTTGCCACTGCAGGTGCCTGCCTATGCACAATTCTGGAATGGGACGACTTTTGTCAAATCACTGTCTGATGGTACGACGGATAGTTGTACGCAGCTGACCGTGCCTTCGAGTTCGGTCATTGATGCGAATACGGCGCCTGCCTTGTATTGCACGGGGGGGCTCGGGATGTACGGCAGCAACTTTGGTGTGACGGTTACTCTCAACAAGGTGACCGCCGGCAACCTGGCAAGCCTGGTGTCTGGTGATGCGGGGCTGCTACTTTCCAAGCCGGTAAATGGCAGTGGTGGTTATCTTGATCTTGCGCTTTCAGTTCCTGATTACCTGAAGTACAACTGGGACCCGGCGACCGCCTGCAGCACCTTGGCGGGAGGATCGCTGCATGATGACAATCCCCGTGCGAGAATCCGCTTTGGCATTCGTCGCAACGACAAGATCATTTACTTGAGGGAAGTCTACTGATGTGCGCGACAAGAAAACCTGAACGAGAAACGGGATGCGCATGATGTTTGCGAGAAAAAGCCGATCCAGCCAGTCTCCGATCAATCTGGCGACTTCGCCTGGTTGTGTGGTGGCAGTGCAGCTGGCCGCAGTACCTGTGGCGGGCAGGCCGCAGCTTGGGGTTGCGGCTTATCTGGGTAGCAAGGCTCCGGTGGCCGAGCGGCTGGATCTGATGGCGCGTGAAGTCCGTGTCAAACACGCACATCTGAACATCCTGCTTGAAGGAGCGGATTATCAGTTCCTGCAAGTTGAAATGCCTGCGGTGCCCGAGGAAGAATTGAAGACGGCATTGCGCTGGCAGGTCAAGGATATGCTGAGCCATCCGCTGGATGCGGTGACCCTGGATGTGTTGCCGCCTTCAGACGGGCCGGCTGGACGCCGTTCCAGCGGCTACGTGGTTTCTGCCACCAACCGTTTGTTGCGTGAGCGCATGATGCAGTTCCGTGCGTACGATTCCGATGTGGCCGTGATCGATGTGCCCGAGATGGCCCAGCGCAATCTGGCGGATTGCCTGGAAGATCCGGGGCATGCGACGGCTGTGCTGTCCTTGACGCCGGGAGGCTGCTTGCTGACAGCGAGTCGGGACGGGGCTTTGTATTTCACGCGCAGTTTCGAGCTTTCCACATTGAGCCTGGCGGCTTCGCCGTCGGCGCGACGTGATCAATTTGATCGACTGGTGCTGGAGCTGCAGAGATCGGTTGATGTGCTGGACCACCAGTTTTCCTTTCTGGCGGTTTCCACTTTGTGGATTGCGCCCTTTTCCCAGTGCGAAGAACTGTTGAGCTTGTTGATTGAAAGTCTTTACCTGCCGGTCAAGATCATCAATCTGGCCGAGATTTTCGATTGCAGCCGTTGTCAGTTGCCGTCCGATCAGGATCAGCAGGCTGCTCTTTTTCATGCTTTAGGCATGTCCTTGCGTGATGTGGAGGAGACGCCATGAGACGCCAGATCAATCTCGTCAATCTGGCGTTGTTGCCACCCAAACCGTTTTTCCAGTTCAAAAGCATGATGGTGGCGCTGGGGGTTCTCGTGGCGGGGCTGTTGCTGCTGGCAGCCTTCATGCGACCTCGTCTGGAAGCGTATGAAGCCGCTGCTGCCGATGCGCAGAGCCGGCTTGTCGCCAAGCAGGCGCAGGTCAAACAGCATGAGCAGGCGCTCACCCGGCGCTTGCCGGATCCGCAGGTTGCAGCGCGGCTGAGCGCTTTGCATGACGAGCAGGAAGTGTTGCAGCGTATCGACCAGGCCTTGCAGGCGGGCGGTTTGCCGAATCAGGGGCGGGGCGCTTCTGTGTGGCTGTATGCCCTGGCGCGCCAGCCGTTGTCAGGTGTCTGGCTGACGGGTATCCAGGTTCATGGCGAGAGCATTTCGCTGGAAGGCATGGCGCTCAATGCCGAGGCCATTCCGGAATGTCTGACGCGTCTGAACCAGTTGCCGGCATTCCAGGGGCAGCACTTCGCTGCTTTTGAAGTGAGCCGGCAGACACTCGGGGGAGCGGATGCAAAGAAGGCTGTCGAGGTGTTGAGATTCCGGCTTGAATCGGCGATGGCAGGGGAGGGGAAGCGATGAAAAAAGCCTGGCTCTTCCTGGCGGATCGTTTTGATGCGCTCAGACCCCGTGAGCGTCTCGTGCTGTTTCTGGCGCTCGCTGCGGCAGCGGTCGGTTTGTTCTTCATTCTGGTTTTGAATCCGGCCTATGCCCGTTACCAACGTGCGCATACGAGCCTGCAGCAAAGTGCCCAGGAATTGACGGCCGTGCAGGCGGCGGAATTGGCACTGGTACAAAGCGCAAGCCATGATCCAGATACAGAGGCGCGAAGCCAGATTGCAACGCTCACGACAGAGAATGCAGCGATGCAACGCAGTCTGTCCACGGAGCAGGCCAAACTGGCCAGTCCCGAGAAGATGACGGAAATGCTGAACGATCTGATCCGTGCACAGAAAGGTCTGGAGCTGGTTTCCGTGCATACCGAACCTGCAGAAGATTTGTTGGCCAAGACTACTCCGGCGGACAAAACTCCTTCGGCCACGGCGCCGCCTGCAGGCGCTCAGAGCTTGTTCCGGCATGGCATCACGATCAGCGTGCGGGGCGATTATCAAACCTTGGCGGCCTATCTGCGCAAGGTCGAGAGTCTGCCATGGAAGATCAATCTGGCGGACATGAGCCTGAAAGCCGGGGCGTATCCGCAGTCGACCATGACCCTCACTCTCTATACCCTCAGTCTGGAGCGCACATGGCTAAGCTTCTGAGTGCATTCTTGATGTGGATGGCATTGTCTGGCGTGCAGGTCGTACGCGCTGAACCCTTTTTTGATCCGACCCGGCCACCGGCTGCCTTGCTCACGCTCCAGGATGGCACGACGGGGTCGGCCGCCCGGGCCGAGTCTCCGCTGGTTTTGCAGTCCATCTTGCGTTCGCCGCAACATCAGACGGCGATGATCAGTGGCCGCAGCGTGGCGCTGGGGCAAAGCATCCGGGGCTATCAGTTACGCAGTCTGGAATCTCAGAAAGCCGAGCTGGAAGGCCCGCAAGGCTGTCTCACGCTCTGGCTGATTCCTTCCTTTCATTCCGATCCTGCGCCGGTTGCGGCGAAAGCAACCTCTCACCAGGGAGACAAAAAATAATGGATACCCGATTTGCATTTTGCTTGTTGCTGCCGCTCTTGGCTGCCTGCGCTTCGTCTTCTGCGCCCTACGACAAACCACAAGATGCCATCCGGGCCGAGATGGCTGCGGCTGTGCAGGCTGCCGCATCGGCCCCGGCGCCAGCAGGCGCAGGTTCCGAGCTCTACCCCTCGCTGCGCCTGGATATGCCGCAAGCGGCGACAAAGGTGCTCGAACCGCGTTTTGATCTGGTCGTCAGCGATGCGCCGGTTCGCCAGGTGTTCCTGAGCATGGTGGCGGATACGCGTTATTCGATGCTTCTGCCGGCGGATCTCGAAGGCAACATTACTGTGAGCCTCAAGGATGTGACCGTACCCGAGGCCTTGTCGGCGCTGAAGCAGTTGTATGGCTATGAATATCGCATCCAGGGAAGCCGGATCTTCATTCAATCGCGCGCCTTGCAAACGCGGATCATGAAGGTGAACTATCTGAATGCGGTGCGTAAAGGTACTTCGGATATCCGGGTGATTTCCGGTTCTGTCAGCGATTCCGGTGGCAGCAGTAGCAGCAGTAACAGTAGCGGGAGTTCCGGGAATAGCAGCAGCCAGCGCAACAACTCCAGTCAGAATTTTGTGACCAGCAAGATCAGTACTACCGGGCAGAGTGATTTCTGGTCCGAACTGGCTTTGGCCGTGAAGAGCATCGTGGGCGAACAAGATGGGCGCAGTGTGGTCATCAGTCCGCAAAGCGGGGTGCTGATGGTGCGTGCCACACCGGGCGAGTTGAGTCAGGTCGAGAATTTTCTTGCCGCCTCCCAGCTCTCTCTGGAGCGGCAAGTGATCATCGAGGCAAAAATCCTGGAAGTGACGCTCAGCAATTCTTTCCAGGCCGGCATCAATTGGGCTGCCTTCGGTGGCAGTCGCATAGCCGCCGGGGTGTTGACACCAGGAAGCAGCATTACCCAGGGAAGCAGTGGTGCGATCACGACATCGTCATCGATTTCAAGTGCGACTTCGAACGTCCTCTCCAGTGCATCTACCGCGGCGGGTTCGATGCTGGGTATGGTGTTGAGGACATCGAATTTCTCGGCCGTACTCAATCTGCTGGAGGAGCAGGGGCGGGTACACGTCCTGTCCAGTCCGCGTGTGGCAACCCTGAACAATCAGAAAGCGGTGCTCAAGGTAGGCAACGATGATTTCTTTGTGACTGAAGTTACCTCCAACTCATCGACCAGTACCAGTGGTTCGACCACGTATTCGCCCAATCTGACTCTGCAGCCTTTCTTCTCGGGAATCTCTCTGGATGTCACACCGCAGATCGACGAGTTTGGCCAGATTACCTTGCATGTGCATCCCATGGTGAGCAAGGTCACAAGCGTGACGCAGGAGATCGATCTGGGTTCCCTGGGGACGTTCAAGCTGCCGCTTGCTTCGAGTCAGATCAGTGAAATGGACAGCGTGGTCAAGGCACTCGATGGTCAGATGGTGGCTTTGGGGGGCTTGATCCGGCAGAGCTCGGACAATACGGATTCGCAAGTTCCCGGTATGGGCAATGTGCCGGTCGTGGGCAATCTGTTCAAGCAGCAGGATCACGCATCCGAACGGCGCGAATTGGTCATTCTGCTGCGTCCGACCATCATTCAGGCCGCATCGGACTGGAGTGAGGACATTGATCAGAGCGGGCGCCGGGTCAATCGCCTGCTTGATGAGAACGGAGGGCCGGCACGATGAATCTGGTCTGTCGTGCTGTCGTGTATGCCACGCTGTTTTCCGTCGCACCGCTTGCTACAGCCCAGGAGCCAGTGCCCCCTGGGCCGGCAGTGACCCAAATAAAGCCCGTACCCCCTGCTGCGGGAAAGTCCCACAAGTCACGCCGGAGCGCGTCGGCGCCAGTGATGGTTCAGACCCCGGTCAGCATGGATGCATATCAGCAGGCATTGTTCAGTCTGCGTACGGGGCGCGTAAGCGAAGCACATGCCCAATTACGCGAACGGCTGCGCGAGGCGCCTCAGGATCTGGCGGCTACCCGGTTGCTGGCAACGCTCCTGCTGGATAGCGGGCAGCAGACCGAAGCAGCACAGGTGCTTGCAGCAGGTCTGGCACAGGCGCCACAGACTGCGGATCTCGCTTTGTCGCTGGCACGCTTGCAAGCGGATCAGGGGCTGCATGCCGAAGCGTTGCAGACGCTTGAAGCGAGTGCCGGGAGTGCTACACAAGATGCTGATTACATAGCGTTCATGGCGGTGCTGTCCACTCAAACCGGGCAGACTACCCGAGCAGTTGCCTTGTGGCAGCAAGCCTTGCTGCAAGCTCCTGCGCACGGAAGCTGGTGGTTGGCCTTGGCCACGGCGCAGCAGACGGTGCAGGATCGCGCTGGCGCCCGGCAGAGCTTCGAGAAAGCGCTTGCATCGACACAGCTGGACGAATCACAGCAGCAGCGCGCGCGCAAGGCTCTGATGCAGCTGCGCGATTAGCTGTTTTGATCTGGATTAAACGGGGTTTATAACAACAACAAAAAGTCGAATTGGTAAGGCGAAGCCCGAACGCATAGGATGCAGTCAAGCACTCGGTTTGAGTGTCTAACCCCCAAAACCAGACACAGAGAGGCTTCATCATGGTACCCACATTTGGACTGTTTGAATTCGAACCCGCCCGCAAGCTTTTCGTCAGCGCTGAAGATCAAGAGCGTGCAGGCTATCTTTCCGAAGTTGTGCTCAACAGCACCCAGTTTGGCACCGGCAACTGGAACGATTCCGATGCGCGTCAGGATAGCAGCCGCTTGCTGATCAATCAGTTCTGAGCCTTGCCCATCCTGGTAAAAGCCCGCTGTGTGCGGGCTTTTTCTTTATCCTGGCTCCATAAGGCTGATTTTTCCTGCCGTGTGGCGAAAAAAACCGCAGCAGTCATCAATCTGGCCGCCAACGCGGCTAAGTTCCGATCTATACTCAGCGCACCGTTGCAGGCACTTCAATTTAAGTTTCCACTTTCCAAGAGGAGAATTGCATGAACAAGTCCGAACTGTTGGCAGCCATTGCCGAAAAGACCAATCAATCCAAGGCTGCTACCGGTGAGTTCCTCGACGCAGCTGTTGCCGTGATCGAGCAAACCGTTGCTTCCGGCGACACCGTCGCGCTGGTTGGCTTCGGCACCTTCAAGGCCGCTCCGCGTGCTGCTCGTGAAGGCAAGAACCCCAAGACTGGTGAAAAGATCAAGATCGCCGCAACCATTGTGCCGCGCTTTACTGCCGGTGCTGGCTTCAAGGCTCAGGTTGCTGCTGGCAAGGTCAAGAAGGCTGCCAAGAAGTAAGTAGCCGTTCTTTTTCGCTTGCACCCGGACAGGGCGCCATCATTGGCGCCCTGTTTGTTTTTGGGTCGTAGAAGCTGACGGGCGTCCCCGTTTGCCGGCCCCCTTCTGCTGCATAGGGCGTGCTGCTGGGTCAAGCCGGTTGACCGGCCGCGTAGTGGATCAGGTTATGGCAGATGGCCGGTGTTGCATTGAGGTTGCGATAGCCGTGCGGGCGATCTGCTGCAAAGCGTACGGCTTCGCCGGTGTGCAGTGTTTGCCAGGCATTGTCGACGAAGACGTCCATCGATCCCTGCAAGACCAGTACATGCTCGGTTACGCCAGCGGCATGAGGTTCGGATTCGCGAACGTAGCCGGGGGCCAGGGTCAGCTCCAGCCATTCGAATCCCATTCGCGAGTCGAATGGGAAAAGTGGGGCGACCAGCATGTCATCGCTGGCCGGGCGGGCGCGTTCTGCATCGGTACTGCGGAAAAGCGTGGCGTCGGTTGTCGCCGGGGGGGCGACCAGAAAACTCGACAAAGAGCATTCAAAGCCACTCGCGATTTTCCAGAGCGTGGCAACTGTCGGACTTGATTCCCCCCGCTCGATCTGACCCAGCATGGCTTTGCTGACGCCGGTGGCCTGCGCTGCACGGTCCAGACTCCAGCCACGCTCGGCACGCAAGCTGCGCAGACGCGCGGTGAGGTGATGCGTCACGGAGCCTGGTGGTGACATGGAGGAGGCGGGGCTCATGTGGAGTGTGTGGCGGTGTTGTGCGTTATAACGTACGTCTGTTAGTCTTGGGGTGTGCGTGATAACGCACAGCTGGATTACAACAGGGTACCAACACATGGGCAAGTCAATTTTCAAGGGTTTTGCGTTTTCACATCTGGCAGCCGGTTTCATTGCCGTTCTGGTCGGCTATACCAGCTCAGCCGCGATCATTTTCCAAGCTGCCAATGCAGCTGGCGCGTCACCTGCACAGGTAGCTTCCTGGCTGTGGGCTCTGGGCTTGGGGATGGGAGTGACCTGCATCGGGCTGTCCTTGCGCTACCGCAGTCCTGTCCTGACCGCATGGTCCACGCCCGGTGCGGCCTTGCTGGCTACCGGGCTGGTGGGGCTGACGATGAGTGAGGCGATAGGGGTCTTCCTGTTTTCTTCCTTGCTGTTGACTATTGCGGGGGCCAGCGGCTGGTTCGAGCGGCTCATGCGCCATGTGCCGCAATCACTGGCTGCAGCGATGCTGGGGGGCGTTTTGCTGCGTTTCGGTCTGGATGTGTTTGTTACCCTGCCGACACAAGGTTGGCTGATCGGCCTGATGCTGGTTTTCTTTCTGTTGAGTCGCCATCACCTGCCGCGTTACGCGGTGCCCTTGACCTTGCTGGTTGGGCTTGCGGTGGCCGCTGCGCAAGGGAGCCTGCACCCGGAGGTGATTCATCTGGAGCTGGCGCAGCCTTTGCTCATGTGGCCGACATTTTCTCTGGCGAGTCTGATCGGGGTTGGTCTGCCGCTGTTCATTGTGACCATGGCTTCGCAAAACGTACCGGGTCTGGCGGTGTTGCGGGCGAATGGTTACACCACGCCAGTCTCGCCACTGGTGGGATGGACCGGTTTGACGGGCGTGCTGCTTGCGCCCTTTGGCGGGTTCGCCTTCAATCTGGCGGCGATTACTGCGGCCATCTGCATGAGCAAGGATGCCGATGCCGATCCGGCCCAGCGCTATCGCGCAGCGATCTGTGCTGGGGGCTTTTATCTGGTCACCGGTTTGCTGGGCGCTACCGTGGCTAGCCTGTTCATGGCTTTTCCGCATGCGCTGGTCCTGGCCATTGCCGGGCTGGCCTTGCTCGGGACGATCGGGAACAGTCTTGCCGCTGCACTTCACGATGAACATGAGCGCGATGCCGCCTTGCTTACCTTTCTCGGCACGGCATCCGGGCTGAGCCTGTTCGGCATTGGCAGCGCATTCTGGGGCTTGCTCCTGGGCCTGGGCGCGGCCTGGCTACGCAGGCGCTGAGAGAGAGACCGACGCGAATACAGCGCGCCTGGCTGCAAGGCTCAGCCGTGGCGGCGCTGATGTTTCTGGATGACTTCCAGGAACTGAACGCCATATGCATCAAGCTTGCGATCCCCCACGCCGGAGAGCTCATGCATCGCTTCCAGGCTCGTCGGGCGGTGGTCAAGCATCTGCTTGAGGGTGGCGTCCCCAAAGATCATGTAGGCCGGCACGTTCTGTTCTTCGGCCAGATCACGGCGGCATTGGCGTAATGCGGCCCACAGTGTGCGTGCTTCGTCCGATTCGAATTCGATCTCGCGCCGTACGCTGGCGGCCGCTTTGGGGGCTGCGGCGCGGACCTTTCTGGCCATGAAGCTGGCTTCGCCGCGCAGCACCGGGCGGCAGGCATCCAGCAACATCAGGCCGCCGAATTCATTGACGCCCAAGAGACCCTGGGCCACAAACTGGCGCAGCAGCGAATTCCATTGTGCTTCGGGCAAGGCTTTGCCTATACCGAAGGTGCTGAGCTTGTCGTGTCCCCGCTCGACGACTTTTGGCGTGGCTTTGCCGAGGATGATGTCAACCAGGTGTGCTGCGCCGTAGCGCTGGCCGCTGCGATAGACCGTAGACAGGGCTTGTTGCGCAGGCAGGCTGGCGTCGAAGGTCTCCGGCGGGGTCAGGCACATGTCGCAGTTGCCGCATGGCGTGGATTCTTCGCCGAAGTAGCGCAGCAGCACTTCACGCCGGCAGGCAGGTGCTTCGGCATAACCGAGCAGGGCGTCAAGCTTGCGGCGTTCGATGCGCTTGATCTCCTCGGGCGCCTGGGATTGTTCGATCATTTCGCGCTGCAAGACCATGTCCTGCAGGCCATAGGCCATCCATGCGTTCGAGGGCAGGCCATCGCGCCCGGCACGTCCGGTTTCCTGGTAATAGGCTTCGAGATTCTTGGGCAGATCAAGGTGGGCGACAAAGCGTACATCCGGTTTGTCGATGCCCATGCCGAAGGCAATCGTAGCAACCATCACGATGCCATCCCCGCGCACGAAGCGGGTTTGGTGATCGGCGCGCACGGCAGCGTCCAGCCCGGCATGGTAAGGCAGGGCCTGGATGCCTTCGGTGCGTAGCCAGGCGGCAGTTTCTTCGACCTTCTTGCGGGACAGGCAATACACGATGCCGGCGTCGCCATCATGATGGGTGCGGATGAATTTGAGCAGCTGTTTGCGCGGATTGTCCTTCTCGACCACTGTGTAGCGGATGTTGGGGCGGTCGAAACTGGAGACAAAGACGCGCGCCTCCTGCAGGGCCAGACGCTCGATGATCTCGGCGCGGGTGGCAGTATCCGCTGTTGCCGTCAGGGCGATGCGCGGGATTTGCGGGAAGCGCTCATGCAGGATCGAGAGCTGCATGTATTCCGGGCGGAAATCGTGGCCCCATTGCGATACGCAGTGCGCCTCGTCGATGGCGAACAGTGCGATCCGCGAGGATTCAAGCAGCGCCTGGCAACGCCCATTGAGGAGGCGTTCGGGGGCGACGTAGAGCAGATCCAGTTCGCCGGCCAGAAGCTGGCGTTCGATGGAACTGGCTTCGTCAAAATTCTGCGTGGAGTTCAGATAGGCCGCGCGCACACCCAGTTGGCGCATGGCCTGGACCTGATCCTGCATGAGGGCGATGAGTGGCGAGACGACGACTCCGCAACCCTCGCGCAGCAGGGCCGGGATCTGGAAGCACAGGGATTTTCCGCCGCCGGTGGGCATCAGGACCAGCGCATCGCCGCCGCGCTGCAGGTGGCCGACAATCGCTGCCTGCTCGCCACGGAAAGTGGTATAGCCAAAGGTGTGGCGCAGGGTGTGCAGCGCCGGATCGAGTGCTTCAGGGGAATTCATCGCGGGCGTATTTTGCCAGACTGTGCGACCGGTTCAGAGGCTTCTTGGGTATGGATAAAATACTTATTCTTGTTGCGGGTCGGAAAAAACCGGATGCCATGCCAGAATGGGTGAAGCAAACCACTGGGTGTCAGGAGATGAGGATGGAGAAACTGGCCGGAATGGTAAGGCATCTGTTGCGGCGTTTTCGCTTCGTTACTGTGCTGCTGATAGCGACGGGATTGGGGGGGCTGCACCCTGTGCATGCCGAGGATGTCCTGATCCGCAATCGGCCGGTTGTGGGGGTCGAGCGTCGCCTGGAATATTCCGATCTTGTGCTGGAAGAAGCCATGCGCCGCACCCGCAAGGAATATGGTGCGTATCGCATCGCCTGGGTCGAGAGTACCACCGCACGTGAACGCATGCTTCTCGAGATGGTCAGTGGTGAAAAGTTCAACACCACGGTCATCGCCAGTCAGCCCAGTTGGGAGGAGCAATTGCTGCCGATCCGGATTCCGCTTGACATGGGGTTGTCGAATTACCGGATAGCCTTGACCCACAGGAATATCCAGCCCCGGATTTCTGCCGTGCAGTCGCTGGATGAACTCAAGACTTTGCGGCTCGGGGTCGGTGCCGCCTGGTCATCCCGTAAAGTCATGGATGCGGACGGGTTCAATACGGTACAGGGTGACAATTTCGAGCCATTGCTGAAGATGCTGATGGCCGAGCGCATCGACTATTTTCCGCGTGGCATGAACGAGGTTTTTGTCGAATACGACGACCGCCGTGCGGCAAATCCTGATCTGGTGATCGAGCGTGACATCGTGATCGAGTATCCTTTGCCGGGCTATGTATTCGTTTCTCCCGCCGCCCCGCGTCTGCACAAGCGTTTGCAGGCAGGCCTGGAGTCCATGGTACGGGACGGTTCGCTACTGAAAATGATGCGTGAATACCATGCCGAGATGATCCGGCGTGCGAATTTCTGCGCACGCCGGGTGTTTCATGTCCCCAATCCGTTCCTCTCTGACAAGACTCCCTTGCAACGCAAGGAGCTCTGGTTCAATCCCTATGATCCGAAAACAGGGATGTGTGCCGCCAAGGGGCGCAAGGCAGCCAGAGCCGGCTGAAAATCAGTCCAGGATTTCCGTCAGTGCTGCGATCAGTTCATCGCATTGTGTGTCGGTGCCTACCGTGATGCGCAAGAACTGGTCGATGCGAGGCTGTTTGAAATGCCGCACGATGATGCCGCGTGAGCGCAAGGCCTGCATCAGTTCGCCACCATCGTGTTGCGGGTGACGTGCAAAAATGAAGTTGGCGGTAGAAGGAAGAACCTCAAAACCCAGACCATGCATGCGGTCGATCAGCTTTTCGCGACTGGCGATCACGCGC
>Ga0316604_10001135_pt1 | contig 25272 bp, 24 predicted proteins | sample OWC_soil_day20_C_FD_207650 | JGI IMG/M metagenome (GOLD analysis project Ga0316604, IMG submission 207650) | Wetland soil microbial communities from Old Woman Creek delta, Ohio, United States - OWC_soil_day20_CT | ecosystem: Environmental > Terrestrial > Soil > Wetlands | place: USA: Ohio...
GATGAACGGTACCTTGATTTTCTTCTTGTTCATCAGCGACAGCAGCTTGGACGCTTCCGGGTGGTAACCGCCGAAGATCAAGAGGTCGGCACCTTCGTTGCGCAGCTTCTGGATGACCGCCGAATAGTCCATGGCGCCCGGCTGAATCCCTTCGTACATCACCACCTTGGCCTTGCCGCCCTGCTCGATCGCGGTTTTGGCGAAGTCGGCGAAACCTTTGCCGTAGTCGCCCTTGTCGTGCAGGATGGCGATCTTCTTGGCCTTGAGCGTATCGGTGGCGAAGGCCGCCGCGAGCAGCGCCTGATCGTCGTCGGCGGCGATGGTACGATAGAAGTTGGCGTACTCGCCACTCTTGGTCAGCGGCGGGTTGGTCGCCGACGGGCTGATGGCGATGATCTTGGCGCCCTTGTAGATTCCGATCGCGGCCTTGGTAGCGCCCGAGCAGATGTGACCGATGACGATATTGACACCTTCCGAGACGAGCTTGGTCGCAACGTTGGTGGCTATTTCTGGTTTGCACTGATCATCGACGATCATTAACTCGACCTTCTTGCCGTTGATGCCTCCCTTGGCATTGATTTCGGCAACCACCATTTCGGCGGCGTCCTTGGTCGGTAGGCCGTAGGCGGCCAGATCACCGGAATGCGCACCGGCGACGCCGAGTTTGATGGTGTCGGCAGCCAAGGCGGGAGCGGCAAGGGCCGCCACCACCAGCGCGGCAAGGAATTTGACCAGCGTCGTCTTTGGCATTGATACAGCCTCTCTTAGGTTAGAGTTGAACAACAAAAAACAGCGGCGATGCTAGTTGAAAGCCAACCGTCGGTCAAGGAAAAACCTGTTTGTTTTCAATCACCCGACCGGCGAAAACGCGGCCACAACGGTATCAACAGCAACTTCGGAATGGCGCGAACACCGGCCACGGAGCCAGGGTGAGGGGCGCGGATCAGCGCAGCTCGCGCCAGCCAAAGCCGCTCTGCTGGCAAGCGACGCCGATCCAGTCCGGGGAGCAGCCAAGAACCGCCGCCAGAGCGCCCGCCGCCAGTTCAGGGCGGTTGTTCTGCTCGGACAGATGCGCCGCGACCACATGCTGCAATTGCCTGGTCTCGATCTGCCCCAACAGGAAAGCCGCCTGGTCGTTTTCCAGATGGCCAAAATTGCCGGCAATCCGACGCTTGAGCATCGGCGGATAGCCTGATCCCAAAAGCAGTTGCTGATCGTGGTTGCATTCGAGAACCAGCGCATCGCAAACGCGCAGCATCTCGACGATATGCGGCGTGATCGCCCCGCTATCGGTGAGCACGCCGAGGCGCTGCGCCCCGTTGGAAAAACAGTACTGAACCGGCTCGCGCGCATCGTGCGGAACAGGAAAGGGCTGAACCTCGAGACTGCCGACGGTAAAAAACGAATGGCTGTCGATCAGACGACATTCGGGCAGCGGCGATTTGCCGCGTGCAACGGCAAGGTGCGTGCCGTGGGTCAGATAGACCGGAATCGCGAAACGACTGGCGAACTTGAAGGCGCCAGCGATGTGATCGCTGTGTTCGTGCGTCACCAGCACGCCGTCGATGTCTTCGGCAGCGATCGACAGGCGCCCTAACCGTTCAACCGTCGCCCGCGCCGAGAAACCGCAGTCGAGCAGCAGCTTGGTATCGCCATCATCGACAATCAGGGAATTACCCTGACTGCCGCTGCCCAGCGAGGCGAATCGCATTGCTTCAGCGCATCACTTGAGCTGATCGTAGAGTAGGCTCAAGATCTTCTTTGACGTCTCGGACTGGTCGACCCCACCCTCGGACGAGAGCACCTGCACTGTCGTCAGCGTGCCGCCGTCCTTGACGAAGATACGGTATTTCGTTTGCGGATCGGGCCCTTTCCCCTTCCAGAACGCCAGCTTCGACAGGAAGCCCGGATCCTTGTTCTGCCCGTCGGTTTCCGGATCGACATAACGCACGAAGTACAGACCCTTGGAACGGTCGCGGTCCTCGACGGTAAAGCCGACCCGGTCAAGCGACAGGCCGACGCGCCGCCAGGCGCGGTCGAACGATTCCTGCACCTCGAGCGTACCGGCGCCATCAGTGCCGCGCGTCAGTTTTGCGCGATCGACCGGCTTGGTCTTGGCCTGCGCAATCGCCGCGTCAGCCCGCTTCTGATCGCTGCCGAAGCGCACCATCAGGCGACGCAGCATTTCTGCTTCGAGTTCGGGATCGGGTTCGCGCGGTTGCCACTTGGTCTCGGTCCTTCCCTCGTTAACATAGATTTCGTACATGCCGCGATGGCTGATGAAGATGTCGGTGGTACCGGGCTCAACACCGGGTTCGAGGCGGGTACGGAATTTGTCGCGCTCGGCCGTCGAATAGAGCGAGTCGATGACCTTGCCGAGCAGGTTGCGCAGCATGTCCTGCCCGATCTTGGCGCGGTTTTCGGCCCAATCGGTTTCCATCACACCGGCTTCCGGCAGTTCAAGATTGATCGTGAAACCGGTTTCCTGCCAGAAATCCTTGACCTGACCCCAGAGTGCGTCAGGCTTGGCGGCGACCACCAGCCAGCGCTGGCTGCCCGAGCGCTCGATGCGCGCCTTGTCGACCGTTGGCAGGATATCGCTCTGTTGCTGCGCCTTGGCCTGCGGCGAACGCTCGCCGGAATACTCCGAGAAGGTGGCCGAGCCCTTGCCGATGGTATCGGGAACGGCAAAACGGTCATCACGCGCCGGAGAGGTCAGATCCGGCGGAATCTCAAGCGTCGGCACTTTGACTGACGACGACGACTTGTAGTCAATTTTCTTGGTCTCGAGACCGATCGAACTGCAACCGGCCAGCACCACCGCCAACGAACAAAAAATCAGACGCAACTCAGCAAATTTCATCGGGCATTCCTGTAATTCTGCAATTAAGCGAGCAAACCCGCCTCGCGCAGCGCATCGCGAACACGCTCATGATACTCCGGCGACAGCGGCGTCAAAGGCAGGCGAATACCGTCCTTGATCAGCCCGAGTTGCTGGCATGCCCACTTGACGGGGATCGGATTCGCTTCGCAGAAGAGCTGGCGATGCAGACCGAGCAGACGGAAATTCAATTGACGCGCCTTGACCAGATCACCGCCAAGCGCTGCGACGCAAAGCTCGTGCATCAAGCGCGGCGCGACGTTGGCGACCACCGAGATATCGCCCTGCCCGCCCATCAGCATCGCGGCGCAGGCGCTTGCATCATCGCCGCTATAGACCGAGAAACCTTGCGGCGCGCGCGCAATCAGTTCGCCGACGCGATCGATGTTGCCGGTCGCATCCTTGATGCCGACGATGTTCGGGATTTGGGACAGACGCAGCGTCGTCTCGTTGCACATGTCGGCGACGGTGCGACCCGGAACATTGTAGAGGATGACCGGAATATCGACCGCTTCGGCGATCGCCCGGAAATGCCGGTAAAGGCCTTCCTGCGTCGGCTTGTTGTAGTACGGAACGACCGACAGCGCGGCGTCCGCACCGGCTTGCCTGGCGAATTGCGTCATTTCGATGGCTTCCGCCGTCGAATTGGCGCCGGTACCGGCAATCACCGGAATCCTGCCCGCCACCTGCTTGACGACCAGCCGGATCAGTTCGTGGTGCTCATCGACATCGACGGTCGGCGACTCACCGGTGGTGCCGACCACGCAGATGGCGTCGGTACCTTCCTTAATATGAAAATCGACCAGACGACGCATGCTATCGAGGTCAAGGCTTCCGTCCTCGTGCATGGGGGTGACAATTGCAACAATGGATCCAGTAATCGTAGTCATGAGTAACGCACCATTAAATTGAACTTGGGATTTTAACCGAAGGCGTGGCAAAGTGCCGCCAATCCACGTAAAACGCGGTGACGGCAATTCGGCTGACACGAATGGCGGGAAAAAGCCGTCAGATCCCGGCCAGCACCCGCAGGTGGGCGGCGACGCTGCGCGCCAGCGCCGACAGCACATAGCCGCCTTCGAGCATCGACACGATGCGGCCCTGCGCGTTCTCATCGGCGACCGACTTGATCTCTCCAGTGATCCAGGCGTAGTCCTTCTCGGTGAGCTTCATGCTGCCCATGTCGTCTTCGCCGTGCGCATCGAAGCCCGCCGAGACCAGGATCAGTTGCGGCGCAAACTCGCGCAATCGAGGCAACCAAGCCTCGGTGACCATCTGCCGGAACTCGTCGCTGCCGGTGCCGCCGGGCAAGGGGACATTAAACATATTGGGCGCCGGGTTGTCGGTGCCGCTGTAAGGATAGAAAGGGTGTTGGAACATGCCGACCATCAACACCCGCTCGTCATTGCTGAAACAATCCTCGGTGCCGTTGCCGTGATGCACGTCGAAGTCGACGATCGCCACGCGCGACAAGCCGTGCGCCTTGAGCGCGTGCATCGCCGCGACCGCGATGTTGTTGAAGAAACAAAATCCCATCGCATTCTCGCGCCCGGCATGGTGACCCGGCGGGCGCACCGAACAAAAGGCATTCTGGACTTCGCCGCCCATCACCAAGTCGACGGCCAGCACACCGGCCCCGGCGGCGCGCAACGCGGCCTGCCAGGTATGCGGATTCATCGCCGTATCCGGATCGATATGCACCACGCCGACGAGCGGCGAGGCGCGCTTGAGGCGCTCCAGATGCGACGCCGGATGGATGCGCATCAGTTGCTCGAAACTGGCGAGCGGCGCATCATGGAAAACGAAATAATGGTCGAGCCCCTGGGCGATCAGGTGATCGCTGATCGCCGCCAGACGCGCCGGACTCTCTGGATGATACGCGCCGATGTCGTGCAGAGAACAGTCGCGGTGGGTGATGAATGCAGTGCTGGTCACGGTAACCTCCCTGACGTCTATCAAGACGGGATAACGCGCTAAAATCGCCAATCGATCCCGCTCGTCAATCCCGGCCGCGAATCCTGCCCCCTGCTGGTCGGCCATTATCAGCCCAATTGCAGCACCACCACAACCGCCGCCATGTCATCGACCACCAAGCCATCGACCATCGCCGAAGTCATCGACGCCGCCAACCAAGTCATCCTCGGCAAGGATACGCAAATCCGCCTGGCGCTGGCCTGCCTGCTGGCCCGCGGCCACCTGCTGATCGAAGACCTGCCCGGCGTCGGCAAAACGACGCTGGCGCATACCCTGGCGCGCCTGCTCGGCCTGCAGTTTTCCCGGATTCAATTCACCAGCGACATGCTGCCGGCCGACGTCATCGGCATTTCGGTTTATGACCGCGGACGCAGCGACTTCCGCTTCCTTCCCGGCCCGCTGTTCTCGCAGGTGCTGCTCGCCGACGAGATCAACCGTGCGACGCCAAAAACCCAGAGCGCTCTGCTCGAAGCGATGGAAGAACGCCAGGTCACCACCGACGGCCAGACACGTGCGCTGCCCGAGCCGTTCTTCGTGATCGCGACGCAGAACCCGTCGACGCAGATCGGCACCTTCGCGCTACCCGAATCGCAGCTCGACCGCTTCCTGCTGCGCATCGAACTGGGTTACCCGGATCACGCCGCCGAACGCGCGCTGCTCGAAGGTGGTGGCCGCCGTGAGCAACTGCCGACGCTCGCCGCGTGTTTTTCGCCCGACCAATTGATCCCGCTGCAGTGCGAGGCGGCTGCCGTCCATGTCTCTGCGGCGCTGCTCGACTACGTGCAAGCGCTGGTCGAAGCGACGCGCGCCAGCGCGCAGTTCGTCCATGGCCTGAGTCCGCGCGCGGCGCTGGCGCTGCTCGCCGCAGCGCGCGCCTGGGCATTCATCGACGGGCGTGCGATGGTCCTGCCCGAGGACGTGCAGGCGGTGCTGCCCGGCGTCGCCGCGCACCGGCTGCGCCTGGCCAACAGCGCCAGCCACGCGCGCGCCGACGACATCGTCAAGCTGATCCGCGCCGTAGCGGTGAGTTGATGTCGATCGCCGATCGGCTCAAACAATCGCTGTTCCGTTTCGGCGTCGACCACGAACAGCCGATCGTTCTCACGCGACGGCGAATCTTCATCATGCCGACGGCGAGCGGCCTGCTGTTTGCCGCGGTGCTTTTCGTGATGCTGCTCGGCGCCATCAATTACGACCTCGCGCTCGGCCACGCGCTCGTCTTCCTGCTCGCCGGAATCGGCCTGGTGGCGATGATCCATACCTTCCGCAATCTGTTTGCGCTGCGCATCACGCCGGGGCGCGCCGAGCCGGTCTTTGCCGGCGAGCTCGCGCGCTTCACCGTGCATCTTGAAAATACCCATCGCCAGGCGCGCTGCGCGCTCGAGTTCGCTTTCGGCAAGAATGAAGCGGTGTCGATCAGCGTCGCCGCCGCAGGCCAGGCGAGCGTCGACGTCCCGTGCCTGGCGCCGCGCCGCGGCCGTCTCGACCCGGGCCGCATCACGCTGTCGACACCCTATCCGCTGGGTTTCTTCCGCGCCTGGAGTACCCCGCACCCGCCGTTCTCGTGCCTGGTTTATCCGCAGCCGATCGCGGCGCCGTTGCCACCGCCAGGCGCCGCGGCGCACGACGGTCAACGCGATGGCGAGCAAGGCGAGGAGGACTTTACCGGGCTGCGCCTGCGTCGGCCCAGCGATTCGCCGCGCCACATCGCCTGGAAAGCGGTGGCTCGCGACATCGACCACCGACCGCTGTTGGTCAAGGAGTTCGCCGGCGGCGCCGCGCCGGAGCTGTGGCTCGATTGGTCATCAACGCCTGCAGACAGCGGGATCGAGACGCGGCTCTCGCTGCTCGCCGGCTGGGTGCTCGCCGCCGAGCAAAGCGGCGCGCCTTACGGTCTGCGCTTGCCGGGTCTTGCGCTCGAACCGGATCACGGCGACGCGCAGCGCGACGCCTGCCTCGAAGCGCTGGCGCTCTATGACGAACACTAAATCAGCGCCGCTCGATCCGGGCGCCATCCCCTGGTTGCTCGCTGCAGCGCTCGCCACGGCGGCGCCGCACGCCGCTCATCTGCCGCTGTGGCTGAGCCTTTCGGTCGGCGCCGCGCTGCTCGGGCGCGCCTGGTTGTGGCGAACGGGCTCGCCATTGCCACCGCGCTGGCTGCTGATGCTCGTCGCGCTGACCGGCGTCGCGGCGATCGGCTGGCAGTTCCGCACGCTGCTCGGGCGCGATTCCGGCGTCGCGCTGATTGTCTTCTTCATGGCCATGAAACCGCTCGAAATGCGAACCCGACGCGATTCGACTGCGCTCGTCATGCTCGGTTTCTTCCTGTTGCTTACCCATTACTTCTACTCGCAAAGCATCATCACCGGTCTGTGGCTGCTCGCCGCGACGACGCTGCTCGTCGCGACACTGATCCGCCTGCACGGCGGCGGACAGCCAGTGCGTGTGATCGCGCGTGACGCCGCACTGTTGCTGGCGCAGTCGCTGCCGCTGATGCTGATCCTGTTTTTTCTCTTTCCACGCATTGCCGGACCGCTCTGGGGACTGCCGCAGGATGCCCACTCCGGGTTCAGCGGACTTTCCGACCGGATGTCGCCGGGTTCGCTCAACCGGTTGATCGAATCGGGAGCGATCGCCTTTCGCGTCGAGTTTGCCGGCGAGCTGCCACCGCAAACTAGCCTCTACTGGCGCGGCCCGGTGCTCGACGACTACGATGGCTTGACCTGGAGCGCGCCGCCGAGCGGCGCGCGACCGCCGGCGACGGCGCCAGTCATCGAATCGCGCGGGAAGAGTTACCACTATGTCAGTACGCTCGAAGCAAACAACCAGCGCTGGCTGCTGGCGCTCGATCTGCCGCTCGAACGACCAGCCGGCAGTATGCTGGCGCGCCGCTTTGAGACGCTGGCGCGTGAACCGCTGCGCGCGCGCGCTCGTTTCGCCTTCAGTTCGGCGCCCGACTTTGTTGCCAACCGCGACGAAGACCCGGCGCTGCTGCAACAATCCTTGCGCCTGCCGGCGCAGCTCAATCCGCGCAGCCGCCAACTGGCGCAAAACTGGCGCGCCCAGTTCGCTTCGCCGCAGGAAATCTCCGACCAGGCGCTGCGCTTCTTTGCTCAACACGACTTCGTCTACACACTGCGCCCACCGCTGCTTGGGCAAAACGCCGTCGACGACTTCCTGTTCGCGACACGGCGCGGCTTCTGCGAACACTATGCGTCGGCGTACGTCGTGCTGATGCGCGCCGCCGGCGTTCCGGCGCGCGTGGTAACCGGCTATCAGGGCGGCGAGCAAAACCCGGTCGATGGCTATCTCACCGTTCGCCAGTCCGACGCCCACGCCTGGGCCGAAATCTGGATCGCCGGGCGCGGCTGGCGGCGCATCGACCCGACGGCATCGGTCGCGCCGTCGCGAATCGAACGCGGCATTGACGCCGCGCTGCCGGCGAACGACCCGTTGCCGGCGCTGCTACGCATCGATTCGGACTGGCTGCGCGAGCTGCGCAACCACTATGAAGCGGCAAACAACCGCTGGAACCAGTGGGTGCTCGGGTACAATCCACAACGTCAGCGCGAGCTGCTGTCAAGGCTCGGCTTGACCGATCCCGACTGGCGCAGCATGAGCGCGGCGCTGGCCACGTTGTGTGCGCTCGCGCTCGTCGCGATCGCGACGCTGTGCCAGCGCCAGCGTGCAACGCCGGCGCAACGCAGCTGGCGACGCTTTTGTACGCGACTGGCACGGCTCGGCGTGGCACGCAACGAATGGGAGGGGCCACTCGCCTTCGCCGCGCGCGTCGCGCGCGAAAAACCGCCGCTGGCAGCGCTCTGCTTCGAGGCCGCCAGCCTCTTCGCGCAACTGCACTACGGCAGCGGAACACCCGCGCAACTGCAAGGACTGAAGGACTGTACACGGCGCTTGCCGTCATCATGGAGAAAGATACGTTGAGCAAAACCACCCGCACCGCCGGCCAGCTCTTGGGGCAACTCGCCGTCGCGTCGATCGTTTCGATCGCCGTACTACCGTCCGGCGACGCCGCCGCCAAGAGCGCCCAGCAAAGCACGCCAAAAAATTCCCAAAAACTCGCCGCCACGCCCAAGAGTTCAGCGAAAATCGCGCCGTTCAGCGCAACGCCCGAAGTTCGCGACTTCATCGAGGCGATGCACGAGCAGCACGGTTTCGACGTCGAGCAACTGACGCGCGAGTTCTCGCAGATCCATTCGAACGCCACTGTGCTGCGCGCCATCCGCCCGGCTGCGGTGCCCGAGCTGCAGCGCTCTTGGCCGCGCTACCGCGAGCGCTTCGTCAATGAACGGCGCACGCGCTACGGCCTGCGCTTCTGGCAGGAAAACGCCGCCGAGCTCACGCGTGCCGAGTCGATCTACGGCGTTCCGGCACAGGTGATCGTCGCGATTATCGGCGTCGAAACCGAATACGGCCGCAACATGGGCAAGTTCAGCGCGCTCGAAGCGCTGGCGACGCTGGCCTTCGAGTATCCGCCGCGCGCCGCCTTCTTCCGCAACGAACTCGAACAACTCTTGCTGCTGGCGCGCGAAAACAACGTCAGCGCGCTCGACATCAAGGGTTCGTACGCCGGCGCGATCGGCATCCCGCAGTTCATGCCGAGCAGCCAGCGCCGCTACGCCGTCGATTTCGACGGCGATTCGCGAATCAACCTGCGCGCAAGCACGATCGACGCCATCGGCAGCGTCGCGCGCTTTCTGCAGATGCACGGCTGGCAAGCCGGTGCACCGGTCGCGCTGCCGGCCAGCGTCGACGGCGACCCGGCGCCGCTGATCGCGGCCGGGATCAAGCCGCAGGAGTCCTTGCAACAGCTCGCGCAACAGGGCGTTCAGGTCTCCCCGCTGTTGGCACAGCAGCTTGCTCCGAACGGCGAACGGCGAGCGGCACTGATCGACCTCGTGAGTCCCGACCAGCCGACCGAATACTGGGTCGGCTTCGACAATTTCTACGTCATCACGCGCTACAACCGCTCAAGCTTTTACGCGATGTCGGTGTTCCAGCTCGCCGAAGCGCTGCGCGAAGCGCAGGCGGCCAACTGAAGCACCGCCGCAAGGCAGACTGGACGGCCGTCGTAAAATCGAACACCATTACCACCAAGGTCCTTGCGACCTCGATCAATTTATAAATTTAGGGGGGCTTATGAAAACGCTGGTGGCTGACAAGGTGTCGTCAAAAATGATTTCCGACCTAAAGTCGCTGGGCTGCGAAGTCGTTCTCAACCCGGACTTGACCGCCGAAGCTTTGCCCGCGGCACTTGCCGACGTCGAAATTCTGATTGTGCGCTCGACCAAAGTGAGCGCCGAGGCTGTTGCGGCAGGCACCTCGTTGTCGCTGATCATCCGCGCCGGGGCGGGAACCAACACGATCGACATCAAGACGGCCAGCGAAAAGGGGGTCTACGTCGCCAATTGCCCGGGAAAGAACACCGACGCGGTCGCCGAATTGGCCATCGGTCTGCTAATCGCCGCTGACCGCCGGATCCCCGATGCGCTGATCGACCTGCGCGCCGGAAAATGGCGCAAAAAGGAATACGGCAAGGCGCGGGGCCTCAAGGACAGAACGCTGGGAATCGTCGGCCTGGGCCACATCGGCAGCGCGGTCGCCAAGTGCGCTCAGGCGATGGGAATGAACGTCGTCGCCTGGTCAAGAAGCCTGACGCCGGAAAAGGCCAAGTCACTTGGCATCGGCTTTTGCGCATCGCTCGACGCGGTGGCCGAACAAGCGGACGCGATCAGCCTCCATCTGGCGCTGGCGAAGGAAACGCGGGGAATCATCAACAGCAATTTCTTCGACCGGATGAAAAAGGGGGCGCTGCTCGTCAATACGGCGCGTAGCGAGGTCGTCGATAGCGCAGCGCTCAAGGAAGCGCTGCGCAGCGGCCGGATCAGGGCTGGACTCGACGTCTTTGAAAATGAGCCGAGCAGCGGCGAAGCCGACTTCAGCGACCAGGAAATGGCGTCGCTGCTTTCTGCCGCCACCCCCCATATCGGCGCCTCGACCGATCAGGCAGAAGAGGCCATCGCCGAGGAAACCGTGCGCATCGCCAAGACCTTCATGGCCACCGGAAAGCCGCCCAACGCCGTCAATCCGAGAAAGCTGCATACCGGCGTGCGCTGCATCATTCGTCACTACAACCGCGTCGGCGTGCTGGCCAATGTTCTTCATGAACTACGCAGCGAAGGAATCAACATCGAGGAAATGGAAAACACCATTTTCGAAGGAGAATTGGCCGCCTGCTGCTCGCTAGTCCTCGACCAGAAGCCAAGCGAAGCGCTGCTGCAACGCATCGCCGCCAGCCAGCACGTAATCCAGGCGATGCTGAAGTAAAGCCACGAGGCGCTGGCATCAGCCAGCGCCTCGCCTCGCCTCGCCTCGCCTCGCCTCGGTCAAGCTTCGCCCAGATACGCCCGACGCACCCGGTCGTCGGCGAGCAATTCCTGGCCGCTGCCCGAAAAACTGATGGTCCCGGTCTCCATGACATAACCGGTATCGGCGACTGAGAGCGCCACCTTGGCGTTTTGCTCGACCAGCAGCACCGTCACCCCGACCGAGTTGATCTGCCGGATGATGTCGAAAATCATGCCGACAAAGATCGGCGCGAGGCCCAGCGAAGGCTCGTCCATCATCAACACCTTGGGCCTGGACATCAGCGCGCGACCGACGGCCAACATCTGCTGTTCGCCACCCGAAAAGGTTCCGGCCTTCTGTTTGTGGCGCTCCTTCAAGCGAGGAAAAAGGCCAAAAACACGCTCGCGATCGGCTTCGATTTCCGCCCTATCATTGCGCGCATACGCGCCGAGCGTCAGGTTTTCGTCGACCGAGAGATTGGGGAAGACCCGGCGGCCTTCCGGAACCAAAACGATGCCGGACTCGACGATGGCCTTGGTCTTGGCACCAAAGATGTCCTGCTCATTCCAGTTGACCGATCCCGAATCTGCCTTGACCAAGCCGATGATGGCATTGAGCGTGGTGCTCTTGCCGGCACCGTTGGCGCCGATCAAGGTGACTATTTTTCCGGCCGGGACGTCAAGGCTGATGCCGCGCAGCGCGTGAATTCCACCGTAATGAACCGAGAGGTTCTTGATCGACAACATTATCCTGCTCCCAGATAGGCTTCGATAACCATCGGATTTTTCTGAATTTCCTCGGGCGTGCCGTGCGCGATGGTCACGCCGTAATCGAGCACGTACATGCGCTTGCAGACGCCCATGACGACTTGCATATGGTGTTCGATCAGCACGATGGTCAGCTTGAACTGGTCGCGAATCTTGAGGATGAAATCCATCAGCTCGACCGACTCCTGGGGATTCATTCCGGCCGCCGGTTCGTCGAGAAACAGCAGCTTCGGCTCGGTCGCCAGGGCGCGCGCGATTTCCAGGCGGCGCTGTTTGCCGTACGGCAGACTGGTCGCCGGCGCTTGTTCATGCTCGCTCAAACCGACTTCGGCCAACAGCGCGCGCGCACGTTCGTGAAGACGCCGCTCCTTGTTCATATACGAAGGCAAGCGCAGCGTCGCTTCGAACAGATTGGTCCCCATCCGCATATGCTGTGCGACGAGGATGTTTTCGAGCACGCTCATTTCCTTGAACAAACGAATGTTCTGGAAGGTCCGCGCCACCCCCAGGCGGGTAATCGCGTGCGGCTTCATTCCGGCGATCTCTTGCCCCTCGAACTGGATGCTGCCGCTGGTCGGCGTGTAGACGCCGGTGATCAAATTGAACGAGGTGGTCTTGCCGGCGCCATTGGGGCCAATCAGGCCGACGATCTCGCCTGGCTGGACGTCCATGCTCAGCGCCGTAACGGCGGCCAGACCGCCGAAACTCTTGTTGACGCCAGTCGTCTGCAATAGCGCACTCATCAGCGGCCCCCTTTCTCGGCTTTTGACTTGCGTCGTGGCAGCAGCCCGATTCTGGACAGCGCATCCCAACTGAACTCGGCTTTGCCCATCAAGCCCTGTTGGCGATAAATGACCACCACCATCAGCAGCGCCGAGAAAAAGACCATGCGCAGCCCGGGCACCCCGGAGGTCACCATGAACCCCAGGTTCAAAGGCCCGTCGAGGAAACGTAGCGCCTCCATCGAAATGGTTACGACAATCGCCGCGACGACCGAACCCGTAATCGAGCCGACGCCGCCGAGGACGACGATCAGCAGGATATCGAAGGTCTTGAGGAAAATAAACTGCTTGGGATCGATGGTGGTCAGGTAATGCGCCAGCAGCCCGCCGGCGATCCCGGCCAGGAAGCTGGAGATGGTAAACGACAGCACCTTCATGCCGAAAACATTGATCCCCATCGACTCGGCGGCAATTTCGTTGTCGCGAATCGACTTGAATGCGCGCCCGTAGCTCGACTTGATCAACAGCACCAGAAACAGCGTCGTCAAAATGGCCGACCCCCAGGCCCACCACATGGTGGTGAAACGCGCCAAGCCCTTGAGCCCGAGGGAGCCGTTGGTGAACGTCATGGCATTGGTCAGGATCACCCGGATGATTTCGGAGAAACCCAGCGTGGCAATGGCCAGGTAATCGTCGCGCAAACGCAGGGAAATCACTCCCAGCAGCCAGCCGATAAGACCGGCGAGCAGGCCGCCGATCAGCAAGGCCGGCAAAAAGGGGAACTGCACGTTGGCCAGCCAGGGAACGATCGGCTGAATGACGTAGTTGACCTCCTTCTGCTCAGGCGACATGGTGAGAATGGCGCAGGTGTAAGCGCCGACCGCCATGAAACCGGCGTGGCCAAGACTGAACAGACCGGTAAAACCGTTGATCAGGTTGAGCGACAACGCCAGAATGATGTTGATCGCGCAGAGCTTGAAGATCTGCATGGTGAAGCGATCGAACAGCTCGTCAAAGACGAACAGCAGGACCAGGCCGATGAGCGCCGCACCGAGGGTCAGCAGCGTATTGCGGCTCATCGGCAGTTTTTTGGACGTGTTCATCAGACCTTCTCCCCCAGGTTCTTGCCCAGCAGGCCGGTTGGCTTGACCAGCAGAACGACGATCAACAACACGAAAGCGAAGGCATCCTTGTAACCGGTCAGTTCCGGCATGAAAGCGACCGTCATCAACTCGATCACGCCAAGCAACAGCCCGCCGAGCACCGCCCCGCCGATACTGCCGATGCCGCCGATAACCGCGGCGATGAAGCACTTGAGGCCCGGCATGATGCCCATCAGCGGTTCGAGCCGCGGATACTTGAGCGCCCAGAGGATGCCGCCGATGGCCGCCAGTGCGCTGCCGATGGCGAAGGTGATCGAGACGATCCGATTGACGTCGATGGCCATCAGGCGGGCCGCCTCGATATCGGTCGACACCGCGCGCATCGCCATCCCGACCCGGGTTCGATGGACGATCCACAGCAAGGCCGCCAGGATAAGCGCGGTGACGACGGGAATAATCAAGCTGACGCTGGCAATATGCACCCCGCCAACGACGAAATTCTGCGCAAAAAACGCGGGAACCGGAAAGGCTTTGGGGCGGGCGTTGAACAGCACAATGGCCAGGTTTTCAAGCAGGAACGAGGCGCCGATCGCACTGATCATGATCGAGATGCGCGGCGAGTCGCGCAAGGGGCGATAAGCCACCCGTTCGAGTCCGACGCCAAAAACCGTGGTCAGCGCAATGGCCACGATGACCGCCATCCACCAGGGCATCAAAAAAGTACTGACCCCGTAAAAGGCCAGATAACCGCCGACCATGAAGATGTCGCCGTGGGCGAAGTTGATCAAACGCAAGATGCCGTACACCATGGTGTAACCGATGGCAATCAACGCGTAGAGGCTGCCCAAAGACAGCGCATTGACGAACTGCTGGAGAAAAGTTTGAAAATCCATGAAGTTCCTTCTGGAACTGCAGTAGCACCTACTCAATCAAGAAAAGCAGAGCCATTGCTTGACTAAGTTGAGCGGAGCGACTGCTATAGGCAGGAGCAGAAATCGAACGGCCTCGCAGGCAGCTAAAGGCAAGAGGCGAACAGGCAAGAAAAAATCCGAATGTGAATGTAGCGAAAGCTACGGCACATTCGGATCCTTAACGACATTTACTTCTGCCGCAGCTTCGCTCAGGGCTTGACGGTCGTCAGGAAGACAAACTTGCCATCCTTCACCGTCTTGAACACGGCATCCTTGTCGGCATTGCGTTCGGCATTGATCGTGATGACCCCGGCCGCACCCTCGAAGCCCTTGGTCTGAGCCAAGGCATCGCGAATTTTCTGCGGCTCGGCAGAACCGGCGCGGGTGATGGCGTCGATGATCACCAAGTAGGCATCGTAGCCCAGCGCAGCAACCGCCGACGGTTCCTTCTTGAACTCTTCGCGGAAAGCCTTGAGGAAAACCTCAGAAGTCTTGTTGATCGGCACGTCGTTGGCAAAGAAAGTCGAGAACGCGGCGCCCTCGACAGCGGCACCACCGATATCCAGGAAAGCGCCGAAATCCCACGTATCGCCGCCGATGAACTGGGCTTTCATACCCAGCGCACGAGCCTGTTTGATGATCAGCGCCGATTCGGTGTAATTGCCCGGGGCAAAAATCACGTCGGGCTCGAACTTCTTGATATTGGTCAGCTGGGCAGAGAAATCCTGATCGCCCGTGTTGTAGTCGGAAACCGCGACGATCGAATTCTTGTCGCCCGAAAGTTTGACGAACTCATCGATGAAGAACTTGGCCAGGCCGACCGAATAATCGTTGGACACTTCGCGAATAATCGCGACTTTCTTGGCCTTCAGCGTATTGAAGGCATAGCTCGCGCCAACGATTCCCTGGAAGGGATCGAGGAAGCAGACGCGGAAATAGTAGTCGTTGCCCTTGGTCACGTTGGGGTTGGTCGCCGAAACGGCAACCGCAGGAATCTTGGCTTCGGCAAAAATCGGACCGCCAGCCATCGACAGTGAACTGCCCCAGGAGCCGATCACGGCCTTGACTTTTTCCTTTTGAACCAGAACGGTCGCGGCATTGGCGGCTTCGACCTTGTCCGACTTGTTGTCTACCGCAACCAGTTGGACGGTCTTGCCAAGCACTTTCGGAACCAGTTTGTTGGCCAATTTGGCGCCATCGTATTCGTCAGCGCCACCGGCGGCGTTGGCGCCGGTCAGCGGCTGGAACACGCCAATCTTTATGACATCGTTGTCCACGCTGGGACTCGAGCAGGAGACGATGGAAACGCCTGCCGCCAGAGCAACAGCAAGCTTCAACAGAGAAATAGTCTTTTTCATGGGAGCGACCCTTTATGATTTTGCGACCGAATTCAGTCAAGCCGCGGATGCTACAGACCTCGTTTTCCATCGTCAAGACAAAGATTTGGCAAGATCAATGTCCTGCGGTTTTTTTTCTTTGCGGGCAACAGGCATCGAGAAATCGCCAAGCGAACACCTGTGCTGGCACCTCGTCAGCAGAAAGACCTAGGCTGCAACCTTGGCCGCCTTTTCCTCTTCGAGCTTGAGCAGTTTGTACTCGATCGAATCGACGAGCGCGATCCAGCTCGCCTCGATGATGTCGGTCGACACGCCGACCGTCGTCCACACCGAATCGCCGTCAGTCGATTGAATCAGCACGCGGACCTTGGACGCGGTCGCGTCCTTGCCGTTGATCACGCGCACCTTGTAGTCGGTCAGATGAACGTTCGACAGCTCCGGATAGAAACGGTCGAGCGCCTTGCGCAGCGCGCGGTCGAGCGCATGCACCGGACCGTCGCCTTCGGCGGCGGTGATTTCCTCGGCGCCGTCGACCTTGACCTTGATGATCGCCGACGATCCGTAGTCGCTGGTCGTCGGATGCTCGCCGATGATTCTGAAGTGCTCAAGCGAAAAAAACGGCCGGTACTTGCCGAGTTGCTTGCGGATTACCAACTCGAAAGTGCTCTCGGCGCCTTCGAACTGATAGCCCTCGTGCTCGAGTTCCTTGAGGCGTTTGATGATGCTGTCGGTCACCGCGTCGTCCTTGGTGACGGTCGCATCGACCTCCCAGATTTTCTCGAGGATCATGCGCCGGCCCGAGACCTCGCTCATCAGGAAGCGGCGCTGGCCGCCGACGAGTTCCGGGTCGATGTGCTCGAACGAGTGCGCAGCCTTGTTGACGCCGTCGATGTGCATGCCGCCCTTGTGCGCGAAGGCACAGTTGCCGACGAAGGGGTCGCGCTCGTTGAGTGCAACGTTGGAAATCGCCGCGAGGTGGCGCGCGACGCGCGCGATGTTCTTGTACTGATCGCTCGGCAGGCAATCGTAGCCGGCCTTGACACCGAGGTTGGCGATGATCGTCGACAGATTGGCGTTGCCGCAGCGTTCGCCGAAGCCGATGTAGGTGCCCTGCACGTGGCGCGCGCCGCTCTCGACGGCCATCACGCTGTTGGCCACCGCCATACCGCAGTCGTTGTGCGCGTGAATGCCGATCGGCACTGAAAACATGTCGACCATCTGCTTGACGATGGCCGCGACGACAGACGGAAAAGTGCCGCCGTTGGTGTCGCACAGCACCAGCGCATCGGCACCGCCATCGACGGCGGCCTGCAAGGACTTGACGGCATACTCCGGGTTGGCCTGGTAGCCGTCGAAGAAATGCTCGGCATCGAAGATCACTTCCTTGCCGCGCGCCTTGAAGAAGGCCAGCGTATCGCTGATCATCGCGAGGTTTTCGTCGAGCGTCGTGCGGATGATATCGGTGACGTGAAAATCCCAGCTCTTGCCGAAGATCACGATCACCGGCGTGTCGGCGAGCAGCATCGACTGCACGTTGTCGTCGGCTTCGGCCGTGATGCCGCGCCGGCGCGTGCTGCCGAAAGCAGCGAGCTTGGCGTGCTTGAGAACGACGCTCTTGGCGCGCGCGAAGAATTCGAGGTCCTTGGGGTTGGACCCCGGGTTGCCGGCCTCGATGTAGTCGACGCCGTGCTCGTCGAGCAGCGCCAGGATTTTAAGCTTGTCCTCGACCGAGAACGAGATCCCCTCGGCCTGTGCGCCATCGCGCAATGATGAATCGAAGATCGCTACTTTGTTACCCATTGAAAACTCTCTAAACGTTAATACGAGCCACGAAGAGCACGAAGAAAATCCAGGAAATTTAATTGGAACGGGATTTTTCTGAAAGAACTAACTAAAGGACTCTGAGCCTTTTTTCTCTGTGTTCTTCTTCGTGTTCTTCGTGGTAACTGCTTTACCCCGTCACAGCAGGCTGTCGCGCGTCACGCCACCGCGCTTGATGACTCGGCGCAACTGGTCGAGCGCTTCGATCTGGATCTGGCGAACGCGCTCGCGAGTCAGGTTGAGATCGGCGGCGACCTCCTCGAGCGTGCTGATTTCAACGCCACCGAGGCCATAACGGCGTTCGAGAACGCGGCGCTGCTTGTCCGGCAACTGACTGACCCAGCGCCCGACCAGATCGCCGATTTCGTTGGTCTGCAGCAGGTTCTCCGGATCGACGGCATTCTCGTCGGCAATCGCGTCGGCGATGGTGTGGTTGGGATCGATGTCGAGCGGTGCATCGAGCGAAGCGATATGCTCGTTAAGCTCCAAGGCACGGCGCACCTCTTCGACCGAGCGGTCGATCAGGTGCGCGATCTGTTCGAGGTGGATCTCCTTGCCGTTGGCCAGTTCCAGGTGCCGGAACGAGCGCAGCACCAGATTGATCTCCTTGACCACGTGTACCGGCAGGCGGATGGTTCGCGACTGGTTCATGATCGAACGCTCGATGCTCTGACGAATCCACCAAGTCGCGTAGGTCGAGAAACGGAAGCCGCGCTCAGGATCGAATTTCTCGATCGCATGGATCAGTCCAAGGTTGCCTTCCTCGATCAGGTCGAGCAGCGGAATACCGCGATTGAGATAGTGCTTGGCGATATTGACGACCAAGCGCAGGTTGTGCTCGATCATCTTCTGCCGCGCGACGAACTCGCCACTGCGCGCGCGGCACGCCCAGTCGTATTCTTCCCTGGGGGTAAAGAGCGGCTTGGCGCCGATCTCGTTGAGGTAATGCTGGGTGACGTCGTTGAGCAGCTCGACTTCCGGCGTCGGCGCCGCGATTTCTTCTTCAGGCTCGCTCAGGAACGGCTCTTCCGACGACTCTTCATGCGGCACTTCGCCGCCCTCGAAATCGGCATCAGCGGGATCAACTGAGTCGGGATCGCCGGACATGATCAGCGCGCGGGCAGATACTTCATCGGATCGAGCGGCTTGCCCTGACTGCGAACTTCGAAGTGCAGCTTGACCTGGTCGGCGTCGGTATTGCCCATTTCGGCGATTTTCTGACCTTTGCTCACCATCTGGCCTTCCTTGACCAGCAGCGTCTGATTATGGCCATAGACCGAAACGTAGGTGGCATTGTGCTTGACGATCACCAGTTTGCCGTAACCGCGCAGAAAATTGGCGATGATGACTTTGCCGTCACCGGCAGCGATCACCGGATCGCCGGCCTTGCCGGCAATGTCGATGCCCTTGTTGCCGCCTTCGCTGTAACTGCCGATCGTCTTGCCGTTGGCCGGCCAGATCCAGGCGACGTCGTCGCCGCTCAGAGCGGGCTCGGCGGGCTTACCGTCGGCGGGCTTGGCCGCAGCAGTCGCGCCGGCCGCACCAGCTGCCGGCTCAACCGCCTTGCCCGACCCTTGCGCCTTGGCCAGCGCCTGATCCGAGTAGGCTTCCTTGCCGGCTTTGGGTTCGCGCTTGAGCGCGTCGGTGCTGCCGGTCGCGCCACCTGGCAACGGCCGCTGCTCGACTCCCGACTCGCCGCCGATCGGCCGCGCTTGCACCACGCCCGAGGTCACCGGCGCCGTCGACGCGACCGCCGCTCCCGGTGCGCTCTGTGGCCTGACCTTGAGCACCTTGCCCGGAGTAATCCGGTTCGGGCTGTCGATGGCGTTGAGCGTGATCAGTTCGCGAAAATCCATACCGTGTTCGCGCGCGATGCTGTAGAGCGTATCGCCGCTCTTGACCGTATACGTATCCTTGGCCGGCGCAGCAACGGCCGTCGGCTGGCCGCTGCCACCAGACACCGGCGCTGGCGACTTGCTGGCGCACCCCGCCAAAACAAGCAAGGCGACGAGCGCCAGACCCGGCTTGATAAAAGAACAATTTTTCTTCATTCGAGTCCTGAGAGTAACGGAACGAAACGGACACTATCCAGACGGGTTTCGACGTAGCCCTGGGCACGACGTTCAATCAGCAACAGGAACTGGTCGCCGCTCCCCACCGGCAAGAGCATTCTGCCACCAAGCGCGAGTTGCTGCAAAAGCGCGTTGGGAACGCCCGAAGCCGCCGCTGCGACGATGATCGTATCATAAGGTGCCGCTTCGGGAAGACCGAATTGCCCATCGGCATATTTGAGGCGAACCTTGAATTGCTGGATCGCGCGCAGATTGAGCTTGGCCTTGGCGAGCAGCAGCTCGATGCGTTCGACGGCATAGACCTCGTTGCTCAGTTGCGCCAGAACGGCCGCCTGATAACCGCAACCGGCGCCGATTTCGAGCGTCTTGCCAAGCTCTCGCCCGCCCTCGCGCAGCACCTCGATCATTCGCGCGACGATATACGGTTGCGAGATCGTCTGTGAAAAACCGAGCGGCAGCGCCGTGTCTTCGTAAGCGCGCGAAGCGAGCGCCTCCTCGACGAAAACGTGACGCGGCACCGCAGCAATCGCCGCCAGCACGCGCTCATCGACAATCCCGCGCTCGCGCAGACGATCGATCATGCGCGCGCGGGTGCGCTGCGAGGTCATGCCGATCCCGGAAAGCCCTCGGCTCATTGCGCCAGCCAGTCGCGGATCAGCGGCAGCTGCGCGTTATGCGTCAGGTCGATCTGCAGAGGGGTCAGCGAAACCTGGTTGTTGGCGACCGCATAAAAATCGGTTCCCTCGCCGGCGTCCTGCGCCGCACCGGCAGCGCCGACCCAATAGACGGTCTCGTTGCGCGGCGTTTGCGTGCGCACCACAGCTTCGGCCTTGTGCCGTTTGCCGAGCCGCGTGACGACGCGGCCGCGCAGTTCTTGGTAGGGCACATCGGGAACATTGACGTTGAGCAGCAGCGGCTCGCGCAGCGGCTCGCGCTTTATCATCTGCACCAGTTCGAGCGCCACCCGCGCGGCCGTCTCGAAATGTACGCCGGCCTTGCTGCACAGTGAAACGGCGAGCGCTGGGACGCCGAGCAGAAAACCCTCGGTCGCCGCCGCGACGGTCCCCGAATAAATCGTGTCGTCGCCCATGTTGGCGCCGAGATTGATCCCCGAAACGACCATGTCGGGCAGTTCGTCGAGCATCCCGGTCACCGCCAGATGCACGCAATCGGTCGGTGTTCCATTAACATGATAGAAGCCGTTGGGCGTACGCTTCAAGGAAAGCGGACGATCAAGCGTGAGCGAATTGCTGGCGCCGCTGCGGTCGCGCTCGGGCGCCACCACGGTAATTTCGGCGACCTGCGCCAAAACACGCGCCAGGCATTCGATCCCCGGCGAAAAATAGCCATCATCGTTGCTGAGCAAAATTCGCATAGCGCCCCATAAATGCGGAAAACAAAAAACCGGCAAGCGGCCGGCTTCTGGAAACGGTTGTCCTGCCAGGCGAACGCGTGAGAATCGCACGACAAGCAGCTCAAAACCCCACCTGAAGATCGTGCCGTCACCAAGCCAGACGCCATTATAAGGGGCATTCGGAGTCCCGTGCGAAAACCGACGGGATCGCCGTCATCGCCCGCTGAATCGGAACAATTTGAACCGACAAAAGGAATTGCTGTCGATCACGCTGATGGCCTAGCCAGCGTAGCGAACCATGGCCCGGGCGCCGATTTATCGACCCCGCCCAATCGATCCACCGCACTCCGGAGATCATCATGCAAGGCGACAAACAAATCATCGACATCCTCAACGAACTGCTGGCCGGAGAATTGACCGCGGTAGACCAATACCTGATCCACGGCGAGATGTATTCGGACATGGGCTTCACGCAATTGGCCGCCAAGGCGCTGCACGAATCGGCGCATGAACGCCTGCACGCCAGCGCCCTGATCCAGCGAATCCTGTTCCTCGAAGGAACGCCCGACCTGAGCAAGCGCGACGCGCTGAAAATCGGCAAAACGGTACCCAAGATGCTAGAGGCCGATCTCTCGGTCGAATACAAGGTCGCCGGCCACCTCAAGAAAGCTATCGCCGCGTGCGAAAAAGCGCAGGATTACGTCAGCCGCGACATGCTCGCTGTTCAACTTGAGGACACCGAGATGGACCACGCCTATTTCCTCGAAAAGCAGATCCGCTTGATCGAGCTTACCGGCCTGCAGAACTATCAACAGAGCCAGATCGGCTCCGGCGCGCCGGCTTGAAGGAACCGCCATGAAAACAGACCAGAAAATCATCGGCGCGCTCAACGGGGTGCTCAGGAACGAACTGACGGCGATCAACCAGTACTTCCTGCACGCGCGCCTGTTTCGCCACTGGGGGCTTGAGAAACTCAACGACTACCGCTACCGGCAATCGATCCGCGTCATGAAGGAGGCCGACCAGTTGATCGACCGCGTGCTGTTCCTTGAAGGATTGCCCAATCTGCAGAGCATCGGCAAGTTGCAGATCGGCGAAGACGTCGTCGAGTGCCTGCAATGCGATCTGCGCCACGAGCGTGAATCTGCGCGCCCGGGGCTCATCGAGGCCATTGTGCTGTGCGAAGAGCGGCACGACTACGTCAGCCGCGACCTGCTCGAAGACCTGCTCGAACATTGCGAACAGGCGATCGACTGGCTGGAGACGCAGCACAGCCTGATTGCCCAGGTCACGTTGCCCAACTATCTGCAGGCGTACATTGAGCCGGGCGGCGGCTGATCGCCCAAGTTAATCGGCGGGAGCATTGCGATGTATGTCTGCATCTGCATGGCCGTCACCGAGCGCCAGATCCGTGACGCCGCACGCCATGGCGCGCGAACGCTCAAGGACTTGCGACGCCAGTTCGGCGTCGCCAGCCAATGCGGCCAATGTGCGACAGCGGCTCGGCAGTGCCTCGCCGAAGCGCGCCGGAGCATGGCGCACGAATCGACATCGCAAACGGATCAACGTCTGAGCTTCATCGAGCCAACGTAACCCAAACGCTTGGAAATCGTCGCCCCGACGCTTTTGAGTTCGTCGATGATCCGTTCCCGGTTCTCGCTGATGCGCTTGATTGGCCCGGATACGCTGATCGCCGCGATGACGCCGCCGGTAAAATTGTAAATGGGCACCGCCAGGCAATACAGGCCATACTCGATCCCCTCGTCATCGACGGCGTAGCCGTCGCTGCGGATATGGGCGAACTCCTCGTAGAGTCTAAGGCGGTCGATGATCGTTTTCTCGGTGAACTTGGTCAGCTTCTTTTCAAAAACGCGGTCGGTTTCTTCGATCGACAGGTTGGCCAGGATAACCTTTCCCAGCGCCGTACAGTAGGCCGGACGGCGACTGCCCAGGCGCGCCGTGGTCTGAATTGAGCTCGTGCCTTCGGCCTTGTAGAGATAAACCACGTCGCCGTTGTTGTATACGGCGAGAAAAGACGTTTCGCCGACCGTTGCCGACAATTCCTGCAAATAGGGGATCGAGACATCGACGATATCCTGTCCGACCAGCCCACTGATTCCAATTTCTAGCGCCTTGATCCCTATCGTATATTTTTCTTTGTCCTGGTCCCAGCTCACGTACTCGCGTGCCGTGAGGATTTCGAGAATGCGAAAGGCCGTGGTCTTGGGTATACCGACCGACTTGACGACGTCGGCCAGCGACAGCCCCTTGGCACTCTGCGAGATGGCCTCGAGAATGCTCAAGGTCTTGTCGATGCTGGAATTCAATTTCTCATTCATGTCAAAACACCCGCCGTAGCATTAGATTTCGTCCTGCCTAAAAAAACGCCCCTTGAGCGAAGACCCAAGGGGCGTGATCGTAGCGGGAAAACGCAGTCCTGCTTACTTGACGTCGCGAACGGCGTCGATGGCCTTGATGTAGTTGTCGCCACCGAACTTGTCGGTGAAGGTTTTGCGGCCCGGCTTGGTCGCTTCAAGGAACGGCGTCGAGTCGATCGTTTCGATGACCTGCATGCCGGCCTTCTTGACGTCGGCAACGATGGTCGCCATCTTGTCGTTGTTGAGCTTGCGCTGGTAAGCGCCGGCCTCGCGCGCCGCGTCGACCAGCGCTTTTTGCTGCGCCGGCGGCAAGGCGTCGTACTTGGCCTTGTTCATGACCACGATCAGCGCGCTATAGCAGTGGTTGGTCAGCGTCAGGTACTTCTGAACTTCGTAGAGCTTGGCCGACCACAGCACGCCGAGCGGGTGCTCCTGGGCATCGACGGTCTTCATTTCAAGCGCGGTGTAGAGCTCGGCCAAGGGCATCGGTACCGGGTTGGCGCCGAGCAGCTTGAACGCTTCGATGTGCGCCGGGCTACCGGTGGTACGAACCTTCAGGCCCTTGACGTCGGCCGGAGTCTTGACCGGGTGCTTGTTGTTGGTCAGCTCGCGCCAGCCGTTGTCCCAAAAGGCCAGGCCCTTCATACCGAACTCGCCGAGCTTGTCGAGCATTTCCTGACCGACTTTGCCGTCGAGAACGCGGTAAGCGTGTGCGGAATCCTTGAACATGAACGGAATGTCAAAGACACCCAACTGCGGTGTCAAACCGCTAAAGTTGGCCGAGCCGGAAACGGCAATATCGATGGTGCCACCGCGAACGCCGGAAATCGCCGCCTGGAAGGCGCCCAGCGAGCTATCGGCAAAGACCTTAACGTCGAGCGCGCCGCCGGTCTTGGCTTTGAGCAGTTCGTTGAACTTCTCACCGGCCATGAACTGCGTATCCGAACGCGGTGCTTCGGAAGCGAAGCGCAAAGTGTCGGCCTGCGCCGTTCCCAATGCCCCCCCCATCAAGCCCGCAGCCAGCAACGATGTAAATAGAGCCTTTTTCAGTTTCATTTTTACTTCTCCTGTTTAAGATAGGACTGCAACAACCGCTACAACTGCCATCGAACAATGTCCAACGGGAAGCCGAGTTTGCGCCTCCCGCCCCTGCCTTTAAACCGACCTAAAAAACGCAATTCAAACCACAGCGACATGCCACGCCCCCCTGGGGTACAACGGGCACAACGAGGAACATCGGTTTGGGGAAGCTTTATGCATCACCCGTTGTGCCACCCGAAAAAACGATTTGGCTTATTGTTTTTCCGCCGTGTTCATTGTGTTCGTCGTGCTCAACTTCTTTTTTCAAGATCAGTAGAACCAGTGCGCCGGAACCAGGATCAGTTGCGGAAACAGCACGCACAGGAACATCACCGCGGTTTCCGCGATCAGGAACGGCCACATGCCCTTGATCACCGTGTCCAGATTGACCCGCGCGACGCTCGAGACGACGTTGAGCACGGTGCCGACCGGCGGCGTGATCAGCCCGATGGCGTTGTTCATCATGAACATGATGCCGAAGTAGTACGGGTCGATGCCGGCTTCCT
>Ga0316604_10001136_pt1 | contig 25247 bp, 34 predicted proteins | sample OWC_soil_day20_C_FD_207650 | JGI IMG/M metagenome (GOLD analysis project Ga0316604, IMG submission 207650) | Wetland soil microbial communities from Old Woman Creek delta, Ohio, United States - OWC_soil_day20_CT | ecosystem: Environmental > Terrestrial > Soil > Wetlands | place: USA: Ohio...
AGAAAAGAAACTTCCATTATCAAGGATTATTTAATTAATTGTGCAAATAATCCAATTGATTGCACAAACAATTCAATTAATCATGCCGATAATGAACAAAGTAAAGTAAAAGTAAATAGAAAGAATACTAAACCTAAAGAAAACTCTACTAACGTAGAGCAAAAGAAAGCCGAACAAGCCAAGAAACTAGCCGCAGCTAAAGCTGCTACTCTCTCACGTAGAAAAAACTTTTATAATTCTCTGATTCCTTTCGTAAAAACCAATAGTGGAGGAAGATATTCCAAGGAAATGATCCGTGCCTTTTTCGACTATTGGTCAGAGATGAACAAAAGCGAAACTAAGATGCGATTTGAAAAACAGCCCACTTGGGAAGTCGCAAAAAGACTAAGCCACATGGGCAAATAAAGAGAAATTCAATGGAAGAAATAAAAATGCTAATGCTGCCCTCTCAGGTCCGTTCGATACAGCAAACGAAGAAGACGGAACTAACGCCGATTCAGCAGGAATTAAAGAACTCATTAACGTCGTCCGAATTGGTTGAACAATGGGGCGGTGCCATTGCACAAATAAAATCCGTTACCGACATACAGCTCATTGCAGCCAACAGGCAGATACCAACTCTGGCCGACGTGTCGGTCGTTTTTGGGAACGATACGGTGATAAAGATCATATCAGAACACTTGCGCAGTTTGTGCAAGAACGCAGATACAGGACTTACCACATACCAGTTTGCGGATACTTCACTACTTATCGCTACAGAGTACTACTACCTGAATCTGGCTGAACTGTCATACTTCTTTCGGGGATGCAAGATCGGCAGGTACGGACAACTCGTATGGGGAAGTTCTCTGAATATTCAGCAAATGATGACGGCGGCAAGACGCTTCCTGACAGAGAGAAACGAAGCTATCGACAGAAATGAAAAAAAGTTGATCGAGCAGCGAAAAGAGAAAGGATTCATGAAAATAAGCACCGCAGGACAAGCTATTGTGTCTGGTGCCAATTCCGTGATAAAAATCAATCAAAAAGCAAAGAGTGATTTTAATGAATTCTGTGCTCTTTTCCCGGATTTACCAAAGGAATATCCACCTCAAACATGGTGGAAGGCATGGAGAGGAGAAGAAGACGCCTTGGATTTGGTTTATGGTGGCAAAAGACGGCCAGCATGGAGAAGCCCCGAAACAGATATAGGAGAATATCTATGTGAGTATAATATTAGCCAAAAGAAATGAAACTAACCATTTATTGGATAACAGAAGATGCAGAGAGTATCCAGCGCATAAGAGAAAAATTCAATCTTTCACCCGGCACAACTGTCAATGGAGAAACTCCTGCAGAAATACGGGAAGAAGATCTTCCACTACTAAGAGAAACCGAAAAAAGAGGATTTATACAAATAAGGAACAAATGAAGCCAAAGAAACAACTCATAGAAGCCGCCATTGAGGACGGTAGCATGGACAGAATGAACATGCTATTATCAGCAGCTCACCTTTTGAACTGTGAAGCAAACAATTTAGTCGATGAAGCAGCCGAGGTAATGCTAAAGAAAGGCTTATTGTTAGGTGAGTTAAAAATGAAGCATAATGACTTTGTGCGTAGTGCAGACAGGTATTTTAAAGAGTTTGCAATGATGATCACAACAAATAAGACGAAGATGGACATGTTCAGTGATTTGGAAGAGTTTGATAAATCATTCCGAGAGTGGGCAAAAGTAACTAACGAGTGGGAACCAATAAACAATAGCGATAAGATTTGTGAATGATTGACTTGCTAACTCAATAGGCATAAAATAAAAAAGGAGTCACGCCTGACTCCAACCTTTGTTAACCTTAAATCTAATACTATGAAAAACACACTGCAAAGGTATCGAAATTCGGGCTTCCACCAAATATTCGGTGCATTATAGCCCTATTTATAACATGGTTTAATATATCGAAAGGATTAGTTAACGTATTAACGTAATATAAATGCGTATTAACTTAAATATGCCTTGTGATATGTTAGATTCTTACCCAATTCAAATTCACTAAACGTATGAAGCAAATTATAAAATTCATCTTCTGCATGATTGCATTCTTTGTGGCCATGCAGATAATAAGCTATGTATTATGATAATAAAAGAAGCAAAGTTAATCGCTGATGATAATTCCCATATAATCATCAACGGTCCGATAGAGACGGATGATCTCGAGAGAACAAGAAAGGAGTTACACGTAATCTATACGTGTGACCGTATATTATTCACTTTTGAAGAGGAGGAAAAGAAATGAAAAAATTAATGCTGTTATTATTGGCTATTGCTACAACTTGGGCATGTACTAAAGACTGCGTTGAACCAGAATATCCGGATATGGGAACAGAATACTGGGTTAAAAATGATTCTGACTCAGTTTATCACGTAAGGGATAAATTGGATAGCAACTATGTGATAAAAGTCAATCAGAAATAAACTCGTTAACGAGAATAGAGTTTAATAATTATTTATTGGTTAGTGCTAAATATTTGGCGCTACGAGCACAAATAATGGTACTTAGTAATGAAGAGTATTGGTGTTATCCGGCAGAGAATAGCTGTTTGATGTAGCAAGATGTCGATTTACTAGCGCAAAAGATATAAATCAGAGATTCTTCTCTTTTATGAGTGATTCTCTAATTGCATTAGGATGTTAAAAATACACTTTTAAGTGAATAGATGGAGAACAAATCATGCTATCTTTTTGTAGTATACAATAAAAGATATATATTTGCGCCACAATTCACTTAAAAGTAAAGATGTGGAATGCGAATTAGAACTGTACTTAGAAAAGGAGAACATAAATATATATTCTTTTCGAAATGTAGGTGAAGAAAAACTTGAATTGGAGAAATTTCTAGAAAAATTTTCGCCTGAATCAGAGTATTCAAAAGATATGTATATCATACTTGCTGCAATAAAAAAAATTATTGAAAATGGATCGCTAGAACGCTATTTTAGACCAGAAGGCTCGTATGCTGATGGTATTGGTGCTATCCCTATTGAAGGGAATAGGTTAAGGCTTTATTGCATACGCATATCAGATTCTATTATTGTGTTTGGTAACGGAGATGTTAAGAATGTCAGGAGGTGGCAGGACTGTTCTGTTTTATCAACTTATGTGATGCAATTAAAAAAACTTCAAATAGAAATTTCCAAATCTCTAAAGAATAACGCATTGGAAATTGAAAACCAAAAATATTTAAAAGGCTCTTTAAAGTTCAATATAAAATGAAGAAAGAAAATTTACTCGAAAGCAGATTGCAAGAAATACCCAAGGATATAGAAGAATTTGTGTCACTATCTTTTGATGTTTCTGATAGGATTCGAGATTTGTTAGAGAAAGAAGATTTGTCACAGAAAGAATTTGCTAAACTTTTAGGGAAAAGAGAATCTGAAGTTAGTAAATGGCTTAAGGGGACGCATAATTTTACTTTAGAAACTATTGCTAAAATTAGTATAGTTCTTAAAGCTAAATTGCTTTATGTTCCGACATCAACGATGCCAATTGATGACTTAAAAAATGCCATAAAAGATTTTGAGGTATTGTGTGAAAATAGAACTTTAGAAGGACACTCCTCAAATATCAAGTTTACAGTGTCAGAACAACCTACTTTATATAAAAAAGAGGATAGATTAAAGTTTTTTGATGTGCTGAATAATGTTAGTATTAATCGTAATCCTAGTGTAATGGAATATCATGTTGCCGCGTCTCTTTGTAGTGTAGAATGTGATGAAAAAAGAAATAAATACGCTCTAGTTTAATCTTAAAATTAGTTTGTTATGGAAAGTGATAATTCTTTTAAAGAGGTAAATATACGTTTGAAGAAAATTCAAGATCATAAATTTTATTATAATTTAGAATTTGAATGTGACTCTGAAAAATTAGATGAAGAAAAGTTCCCTTGTGATGTTGAAATTAAATATCATATTTCTCATGATTTAGAGGAAGATCTTTTTAATATAAATTTGTTGATCTGCTATAAAAAGGATAAAACTTTGATTCTTGAGGCTGAAAATCGCTTTGTTTTCTGCATAAAGAATCTAAAAGATTTTATTAATGTTCGGAATGATACTACTATTTCTTTAAATGTTGATTTTCTTCCTACTTTGATTAATGTTGCAATTGGGACAATGAGGGGTATTATTTATTCAAGAACAGGAAGTAGCTCTCTTTCTGATTTTCCGTTACCCTTGATTTCTATGAATGAATTAATGAATAAGGCTCATCCTACTAATATGTAGTATTCAAAAAGGTATTAGTTATGGATATGGATAAAGAACAAAAAAAAATCATTCTAAATCAAGTATTTTCTCCTGTACAGCCAATTCAAGAGAGAGACTTTTTTTTTGGAAGGATGAACCAGTTAACCAAAATAGTTGATGCAATAAATGAGAAAGGGCAACATGCTATCTTGTATGGTGAGAGAGGTGTAGGCAAAACATCCTTAGTCAATATAATGTATAAATCTTATACCAATGTTTATCCTATAAAAATAACTTGTGATAGACGGCATACATTTCGTTCTCTTTGGGAAGATGCTTTTGATCATATACAATATTCTCAAACAATCAATGGCATAGGATTTAATGCTCAAAGTAAGTCTAAAATGGTCTCTATGAAAAAAGAGATTTCATTTTGTGGGGATTTGAAGACAAATCAAATTGTAGACTTGTTAAACAAACTTGGTAATGACTTCAAGTTAATGTTTATATTTGATGAATTTGACAATATTCGCAATGAAGAGACTAAATACTTCTTCGCTGATCTTATAAAGTCTCTATCTGACAATAATACAAATACAACAATAATATTAGTAGGTATAGCAGAAAGTGTGGAATCACTCATCGGTAGTCATCAGTCTTTAGAGAGGTGTCTCAAGCAAGTCAAAATGCCACGAATGAAAAAGGAAGAATGCGAGGCAATAATTTTTAATGGACTTAAACTCCTTAATTTCAAAATGGATAATGATATTCTAAACAAAATTATAGAATTTTCTTCAGGGTTTCCTCATTATATTCATTTGCTATGTAAATATGGCTGTGCGGAATTGATAGAAAACGATAAAACTACATTTTCTGAGCCATATTTAGCAATAGCATTAAATAAAGGTATTGAAAATACGTCTGAGCAGTTAAGAATTTCTTTTAGAGAGGCTGTCTTATCATCGAGTAGCAGTGATAAATGGAAAAATATACTTTATGCATGTACAAATTGTCCGCTAGATGAATTTAATTCGTTTTCAATATCACAGATTGTTAAAGAATATAACATAATAACAAAAAGTAAATCTAAAAATTCTCACTTAAGTTATTATATAAATGAGTTAACTAAGTCTGGGCGTTCAGAGATATTAACTAGGTTAGGGAGAGGCGGAAGTACTCGTTATACATTTAATAATCCAATGATGAGAGCGTTTGTCAAACTTAAGATGAATGTAAAATAATAATCATGGGTACAATCCAACAAGGGCTACATAACTGTGTTGTATTGTTAATCGGCAGTTTGAAAGATGATATAAACTTAATTTGTATCTAAAATTTAGTCGTACGTCATGCAACCAAGTAAACTACTACCGAGTAGTCCCTTAGGGGATTATTCGGTAGCTTCATTTTCATCAACATAATATAGATTAGTCTTTAGGATAGAGTTTCTTACAAATCGTAAGAAGCTCTTTTTTTATGAGCAGAAACGGCTATTTAAAGAAAGGGATTAGGCAATAGAATAAAAAAAGGAGAACCAAGCGTACCACCACTGAATCCTCCCTTACACGATTACAATACAAAAATACTATTTATTTTAAAATTAATCGTGTTATGGAACTCAAATTTGATAAAATTATTCGACTTAAAAAGATCAGAATCGAAAAATCAGAACTCTCAGAAGAAGAAAATACTTTAGCTACTCCAATATTGACAGATAGAAGCATTATTGGCGAAATTTACAAGGTGTTTGTTGAAGCGTTAAACGAAATGAACTGTCCGCCGGATGTTGACAGCGTAACACAAAGGAAGAAATTTATCTTTATCATCTTGTACTTGTTTTCGCCCAGCACGTTAGCCGGTGGAAAAACTGCCTGTGGATTACGGGAAGAAATGTCTAAAGTTCTAGGTGTTCATTCTAAGAGTACGATATCCGACAATTGCGCTGATGTCGTGTTCTTGTATCAAAACTATGCTGATTTTAGTAGGGATATAGAATACCTTTACACCGAAATTGTTAGTCGATTGAAAGTTAAAGGGTTAGTTTTATGAATGTGCTTTCCATAGCACGAAAAGAAAAGCCGGAGTTTGAAGCTCCGGTTTTTTATAAAATGTTATTTTACTTTTTTTGAAAATACGAAAGCTGATTTCATTTCGGCTTTTCCATCTTTATCTATTTGCTTATAGATATGAGAGACACAAGAAGTATATTGCTCTTCGCTAACACTTTTATTATAATTTGTCTCGGCTTGATACTTCAAAGCATCACATCTTGCAGTTACAACTAATTTCTTTTCCATAGTTCTAATCCCTTTCTTTTTTAATAGATTTCTTCTTTCGTTCTAATTCTCCTTTTCTGATAATACAAACAGCATTTTCATAAGGAACATCTATCTTCTGCCAATAGTTCAATAATGATTGGCGGGCAATACCTAGTTCTTGGCTTGAATAGCTATCGTACATGGCTGATGGCGAACCGAAATATCTATGTATCCCCGTTGCTTTTATTTCTAAATGTATTACTCCTTTTGCTTCCATAACTGCAAATCTAGTAAATAAGTAGTATGTATCATAATTAATACTTATTTTTTATATTTATTAACGCTGCTAAGAGTATTTAATATAATATATAATACTATATTTGCTGTATGAAAATCATATAAATGTATAACGAATTAAATACATACGATTATGAAATACTTAGAAATATTATTAGAAGAGAAGAATATTAGTTCAGAAACAAATCTATTAGAGAACGAAGGCAATTTAGGCTTAACGATTCAAATGCTAATCGACTTCATCTATTCAATGCCTGCAAACATTAGAAAGCAAGTAGAGAATACATTTAGAAAGATAGACTTTATGAATGGTGATGTTATGAACTACATCAATTTTCTAGCTAAAGGTATGGTAAAGAGTTCAGGCTATTAATATTGATGATAAATGTACGACAATGGCTTTGTTGTCGTACATAGCAATTTAGATAATTTCTCTAACTTAGTGCCTGTTAGTACCTTTGAGGTATTATCAGCGGGATAGAGTATATGGTAACTTGCTACTTTGACTTGGTAGAGCAGACGATTCGAACGCGTCTCCCGCAACACTTGGATAATTAGCTCAATGGTCAAGAGCGGTGCGCTGTTAACGCAAAGGTTATAGGTTCGAGTCCTATATTGTCCGCAGCATTAATTTAATTTACACGATTATGAATATCCTAACGCTTTCAATAAAACAGAAGTTCTTTGATGAGATCTTAGCTGGTAAGAAGAAGCAAGAGTTTAGAGAGATACGCCCAAACTCACAGAAAAAGTATTGTGAGCTTGATGAAGAAGGCTATGTTAAAGAGGTTGATGGTGTCTTACAACCCCGAAAATATGACGCTATCAAGTTTCTTACTGGTGAGTATAAAGGCACGAGACCTTATGCTATCGTAGAGGTAACAGGGGCAAAGATAGAGTTGTTCGAAGATGAAAATCATGAACTGATAACCTATCAGTATCAGGGTGAAGAATATGTTGCCGCTCAGGTCGTTTACGACTTGGGTAAGGTAATCGAAAGGAATGTTTAATCTATAAAATTATCTAGCTGAGTCAGAATTAAAGTTGGTACAAGTGCAACAGCCAATAAAGGCGTTGTAGGTCGTAGAAGCTTCACAGGTGGTAGCGGCCAATTTATGAACCGTAGACAGAAATACGGTGAAGTTCGTAAGGGTTTAGGTTTATCTGGAGGTTAGTGTCTATGCTAATCGAGGATACATATTGCAGCATTGACCGAATTCGTGAAAAGACGAGTTCGGTTTTGCTGCTTTTGTCTTTTGGCAAGGATAGTCTTGTATTGCTGGATATGATCTATCCTAAATTTGACAGGATAGTATGTGCCTTCATGTATTTCGTCCCCGGACTGGATCATATTGAACGCTGGGTGAAGTGGGCTAAGGCTAAATACCCTAAAATAGAGATTGTACAGGTACCACACTGGAACCTGACCTACATACTAAGAACTGGTATGTACTGCGTACCTAATCCGAAAGTGAAGCTTTTGAAGCTCGCTGATGTGGTTAAGTCCATGAAATTGAAATATGGGATTGATTATGTCTTTTTGGGTATGAAGAAAGCCGATTCAATGAACAGGCGTTTGATGCTGAATAAGATGGAGTTCCCATACGAAAAGAATGGGATGTGCTATCCTTTGGCTGATTTCACACAAAGGGATATCCTTGCTTACATGAGGCAAAAGGGATTACCCGAACCAGTAAGGTATTCCAAGAATGCTTCGGGTGGGGTTGGTTTTAATCTTGATTGTTTTCTGTGGTTAGAATCTCATTATCCACAAGATTTAGAGAATATATACAAGGCCTTTCCAATGAGTAGAAGAATATTATTTGAACACTATAATGGAATTAAATAAATACGTAAAATCAGAATCGGTAGAGCTTAAACGTTCTGCTATTCATTTCGCCGATTATAATCCCCGTACTCTTTCCGATGATGAGAAGAAAGCTCTCAAACGTGGTATAAAGAAATTCGGATTAGTTGGCGGATTGGTAGTCAACAAGCATACAGGTATGACAGTGGTCAGTGGGCACCAACGTTTAACGGTCATGGATGAGTTGAACAAGTTCCCCGGCAATGACTATATCATTCGGGTAGATGTGATAGACGTTGACGAAAAACAGGAAAAGGAGCTTTGCATTCTCCTAAATAATCCAAATGCCCAAGGAAAATGGGATGATGAGAAACTCCGTGAGCTCATTCCTGATATCGACTACAAAGATGCAGGATTGACAGACGTAGACTTAAATCTAATAGGCTGTGATTATCTTCTCCAGACAGAAGAAGAAAACTCTTTAGCTGATGCTCTTACTGATATGATGGCACCTGTCACCGGACAGAAAGAAGCTGAAAAAGAGGCCAAGCAGTTAGAGAAAGCCGAGAAGACAGCTCACATGAAAGAAGTCAAAGAACAGGTTAAGCAGGCAGCCCAAGAGAAAGCGAACGATATGGATGCTTACCTTATGCTTTCTTTTGATACCTACGAAGCGAAATCTGCTTTTATGGAAAGGTTCGGTTATAACCCAGAAGATAAGTTTATAAAGGGAGAAGTGTTTGACGAACAAATAGAAAGGGTAGATTAAGATGGCAAGACCAAAGTTTGACTACAATAGCAACGAGTTCTACGAAGAGTTATTCGCTCTCGCTTTTCAAGGATTGACCGATGCGGAGATAGCAGACGGACTGTCCGACAAGTTCGGTCAGACTTTAACGCCCGGAGTATTTTGCAAAATGAAAAACGGAAACTATGAGGGATGGAATAAGAAGCAAAATGAAGAGCGTTCAGAGCGTATATCGCAAGTGTTAGCGCACGCCCGTCGTAAAATCAACTCGATTGTGCGTGGTGCATACTTGAAAGCCGCTTTGGGTGGAAAGAAAATAAAGAGCAAAACAATCACGAAGAGGAAGCTTCGCATTGATGGTGTATATACAGATGATGAAGATATACAAACATCTGAGACAGAACAAGAACTTCCTTATAATATGCAGGCAATGTCTACTTGGCTTTATCACCATGATGAAGAGTGGAGAAAGGTAGAGCGCAAACAAGATGAAGATGCGAGCGATATCCCCTCAGAGATCAATCAAGGTGTTAATATTGATTCTTGGATTAAGAAGGAGGTAGGCAAATGATTTGTCCTCAGACTATTTACCATCCGTTATACACCGATAAAGAGAAGTTCATTATCCTTATTACGGGCGGCCGTGGGTGTGAAACACCTACACAAGAGATCATTATGGCTGATTTGACAATAAAGCAAATTAAGGATATTAAAGTCGGAGATTACGTTATGGGAGATAATGGTACTCCTCGTAAAGTACTCGCTACAATGTATGGCCAAAGTGAGATGTTTCGTGTTCGGCAAACAAGTGCAAAAGATTACTTCGTAAATGATGCACATATCCTTAGTTTAAAGAAAAGTCAAGCATCTATAAATGAAGGAAGATATAATAATTTTGGAGAATACACCGACATGAAAGTGACTGATTTCATGAATCAGAGTAATAGGTTTAAAGAACATTTTAGAGGTTATAAAACAAACTCTATTCCCTATAAACATAAATCCGTAAAATTAGATCCTTATTTGCTTGGAATATGGCTTGGAGATGGTACTAGTATATTTCCTCAAATTACGACTCCAGACATAGAAATAAAGCAATATATTCAAGATTATGTAAATAGGCATAACTTACTACTTACGGTTAATGGAGTTAGGGGAAAAGCTGAAACATTACGGCTTGCTAAGAGAGGTGGCTTAACTAATCCGATTATGGATATTTTGCGTGAGTATGATTTGGTAAATAACAAACACGTTCCACAAGATTATATATCAAATAGTGAGCAAGTGAGGCTTGAAGTACTAGCTGGTTTGCTCGATACCGATGGATACATGAGTAAAAACGGATACGAGATAATACAAAAGAATGAGGGTTTGGCAAAACAAATAAAATTCATTGCTGATACGCTTGGCTTTAGAACGAGCATTAATAGCAAGGATGCATATTGTAATAAAAAATATTGCGGCCTTGTATATCGAGTTTTCATAAACGGAGATGTGTGGAAGATTCCATGTAAGGTAGCGAGAAAGCAAGTTCATGAATCACAAGTACATAAAAACAAGGATTGGCATCTATCTCAGCTTGCAATAGAGCCTGCTGGCATAGGTGAGTGGTGTGGAATTTGTCTCGACGGAAATCAACGTTATTTACATTCAGACGGTACAGTAACGCATAATTCCGGGAAGTCTTTCAACGCAGCCACCTTCATAGAGCGATTAACTTTTGAACTCACTCCGGCCGAAAGGATTGTTCATCAGGTACTCTATACTCGTTATACGATGGTTTCCGCTAACATGTCTATCATTCCCGAAATGATGGAGAAGATACAACTAGACGGTACCGACAAATATTTCTCCACCACCAAGACGGATGTGGTAAACAAGATGACGAATAGTCATATCATGTTCCGGGGAATAAAAACTTCATCTGGGAACCAGACGGCAAAGCTGAAATCCATTCACGGGATAACAACATTTGTTTGTGATGAAGCGGAAGAATGGACTAGTGAACAGGACTTTGAAAAGATCATGCTCTCTATCCGTCAGAAAGGAATCCAGAACCGGATCATCATTATCATGAACCCGACGGATTCCAATCACTTCATCTACAAGCGATACATAGAGAATACCCATAAGCTTGTCAACATTGACGGTGTGGATGTTCAGATCTCCACTCATCCAAATGTGCTTCATATCCACACTACCTATCTGGACAATGTAGACAACCTTTCTCCGCAGTTTATTGATGAAGTTCAAAGAATGAAGGTAGAAAATCCAGAGAAGTATGGTCATACGGTTATCGGTCGTTGGGCGGATGTGGCTGAGGGAGCTGTATTCAAGAAATGGGGCATAGTTAAGGAGTTCCCGGCATGGGCAAAGAAAATAGCTCTGGGGCAAGACTTCGGATATAGTAACGACGTTTCTGCGACTGTAAGATGTGGTATTATTGATAACGCTCTTTACGTGGATGAACTGTGTTATCAAGCGGGGATGCTTACCAATGATTTAGCCAACACACTAAGGCCGTGGGGATTAAAAGTCTTTTCCGAATCTGCCGATCCTCGTTTAATTCAGGAGATAAAGAACAGAGGCGTAAACATCTATCCAGTAGATAAGAGTTCCATTGATGGCAAAGGTTCTATTATTGCAGGCATTGAAAAAATCAAAGACATGGAACTGTTTGTCACAGAACGGTCATATAATCTCATTAAAGAGCTTCGGAATTACGTTTGGGATAAAGATAAGGACGGCAACTATATCAACACCCCCGTTGACAAGGATAATCATCTGTGCGATTCAATTAGATACTATGTACTTGGGTGCCTATTAGGACGTATTTTGAAGCCGAAAGATTTAACAGGAGTATTCACGCATTAAGATATTTGGCTATGATAAGTTTACAAGAAATATTAGCATTAGAGGATATTGATCAGAAGATCCAATACCTCAAGAAAGGGAGAAAGACAGAGCTTCCCGACCGTAGAAAATTGTGGGAAGACTGGAACCCTGATCTTCACGAGATAATGACGGATAAGAAGAAGTATCCTGATCGCAAGGTACTCAAAGAGGAAGCAAAGAAGATCTTTGATGAGAAGGCAGGTAAAACGTATGAGTTAGAAGCAAAGTACGAAACGGAAGAAGTAAACCGTATTACGATACCTTTGGAACAGGATATTGTGAATATTCAAACGGCTTTCACCGTTGGCACCGAGCCGTCAATGGATTGCACACCTTCAGATGATAATGAAAAAGGATTATTGGCCGCTTTGAAGTCAGTGCTGCAAAAGAATAAGATCAAATACCAGAATAAAAGAGTTGTGCGTTCTTGGTTATCCGAGCAGGAAGTAGCCGAATATTGGTATGTGACTGATGATGACTCTTTCTGGACTAAGTTTTGGGCAAAAGTGAAGACTGCTTTCGGAGGTAAGGCCAAACCCACAAAGAAACTTCGTAGTGTTCTGTGGTCTCCATTCAGGGGTGATAAGCTTTACCCGTTCTTTGATGATTACGGGGATTTAGTTGCCATCTCTCGTGAGTTCAAAAAGAAAGATTTGGATGATACAGAAATAAGTGTGTTCATGACGGTAACAAAGGATTCTGTCTACCAGTGGGAATTAAACAAAACGTGGTCCACCCCCGAAGGTAAGTCGTTCAAACATGGATTTCCTAAACTTCCTGTTCTTTATGCTTACCGTCCTGAGACGTACTGTCACAAGATTAAGACGTTTCGGGTACGCTTGGAGAAGTTGCTTTCCAGTTATGCCGATTGCATAGACTACCATTTCTTTCCCATACTGCAATTAGTTGGTGATGTAGAGGGATTCACAGGCAAGAAGAAAGATCGTATTGTGAAGCTGATGGGAGAGGGCGCAGGGGCCTCGTATCTGACTTGGGATCAAGTGCCAACAACAATAGAACTCGAATTGAAAACTTTGTTTGAGAAAGCTTATTCCATGACCAATACTCCTCAAATCAGCTTTGAATCATTGAAAGGATCTGGTAATGCTTTATCTGGTGTGGCTTTTGACTATGTCTTCTTATCCACTCATTTACAAGTTGAGAACCATGCGGAGGTAATAGGAGACTTCATGCAAAGGCGTGTGAACTTCCTTGTGTCTGCTTTGGGCACCATTAATCCTTATGAGTTTGACAAAGCTTCACAAACGATTGATATTGATGTGGATATCGTGCCTTATAGGCTTGATAATATCGCTGATAAAGTTACTACTGCGGTAACTGCTGTTGATGGGCAGATTTGGTCACGAAGGGAAGGTATTATGTTTGCTGGTAATGCAGACCGCATAGAGAGTGAGTTAAAGGAAATCGAAGAGGAGCAAGCAGCAATGAATAATAAAATCGGAGAAAAGGAACATAAAATAGCTTCTTAGTCAGAAAAATTACGGGGTTTATAATTTTTATACGAGACAAATAGAACATATAGCGGTGATTCTTCGGAGTTGCCGTTATTTTTTTTATAAAATAATTCGTCTATAAGTTGCACAATTGTGTAACTCACATTATCTTTGTGATATGAAACGCAGAATTATAGCATTCGGGCAATATTACCATGACTTTATTGCTTCCCTTAATGAAAAAGAGGTGATGAAAGTTAAGTATGTGTTATCTTTGTTGGAAACATACGACCGAGTACCAATAAAGTTTATAAAGTTCATACGTGATGGGTTATATGAGCTGAGAATCGAATATAATGGCAATATATATCGTATATTTTTCATCTTTGATGATGGGCAGGTAGTTGTGTTATTTAATGGTTTTCAAAAGAAAACGCAAAAAACACCTACTTCGGAAATAGATAAAGCTTTAAAAATAAAGGAGGAGTATTATGACTACAAAGAACAACATGCTGACTGATATTAGTGCTGAATTAGAAAAGGAATTCGGTAAACATGGTACACCTGAACGTGCAAAGTTTGATGAAGAAGCCTATGCCTTCTACACCAGTCAAATTTTGCTTGATGCAAGGAAGAATGCAAGATTGACTCAAGAGGAACTGGCAAAGCGTATCGGGGCTAATAAATCATATATTTCCCGTATTGAAAAAGGCACCACCGTTCCCAGTGTTGCGACCTTCTATCGGATCGTTAATGCTTTGGGGCTAACGGTTGATTTAAATCCGACTATGTAATAGCTGAACAATTTATGTCAGATACAGTAATTAGGAACATTTAGGCGGTGATTCATTGGAGTTGCCGCTATTTTTTTGTTTTCAACTGAAAATATTTACTCAAAAGTTGCTCAACTGATAAACTTTATATATCTTTGCTATATGAAAAGAGAGATAATAGCATACGAAAACTACTATAAAGATTTTTTTGATACCTTAGACAAGGGTACCCAAGAAAAAGTTTTGTATGGATTGCTTTTATTGAAGACTCAAGATAGGCTACCAGCTAAGTACGTGAAGTTTCTCAAGGATGGTTTATACGAGTTAAGAATAGAGTGGAAAGGTAATATCTATCGAGTTTTCTTTTGTTATGATGAAGGACGTATTGTTATATTGTTCAATGGCTTTCAGAAGAAAACACAGAAAACTCCAGATAGAGAAATAGATAAGGCATTAAAACTAAAGAAAGAATATTATGAGCGAAAAAGGACTAAAAATGTTTAATGTCGATGCGCAATTAGATGCTGCTTTCGGCAAAGAAGGAACTCCAGAGCGTAAAGCTGCTGAAGATAGAGCTAATGCTTTCTTTACTGGACAAATTATTGAAGAAGCTAGGAAGAAAGCAAATATGACACAATCAGAGCTTGCAGAGAAGATAGGTACAAATAAGTCTTATATTTCCCGTGTAGAAACGGGAAAGACAGAACCCAAAGTTTCTACTTTCTATCGCATTGCTTCTGCTTTAGGAATGACAGTTGATCTAACTCCGACTGTATAATAATGAAGATAGTTGAAGTAATTGTAGAACATGCGTGTAAGAACTTGAGTGCTTATATTGAGGGTGCTCCGGTAATTACTGTAGGTAATGACATGTGTGAGGTTGAGGAGAATATGAAAGAGGCTATTGAGCTATATCTGGAAGATAATCCTAATCCTTGTGAATTGTTATCAGGTGAATTTGAACTGAAATTTAAGATTGATGCTGCTACTTTTATCAACTATATGGCTAAGATAGAGAATGAGATAGAATATGATGCCATTTGTCAAAGGGTAGAGGAACTTCTTCCTATGACAGATGATAATACTCCATTGACTGATCCGAGATTGATTGAATTGAGAATTTTATCTGAGTTGGTTCTTGAGTATGAAGAGGAACATTATCCGATAGAGAAGCCAACTGTGTCTGAACTGATAGAACTTCGCTTGAAGAAAAAGGCATGATGCAGAAACAACTTGTAGGCGAATGTTATATGATTTTTTCTGTGTTAATGACTATATCTCTGGACAGTTGGAGCCAACATTAAAAATTGCAAGATTGCTTTGTTGATTTTTGAATATTCCTGTGGCATTTATGTTGGGATTTTAGTATTGGAATATTGGTGTGAATATGTTTTAAAAAATAGGCTTTATAAATCAGTATTATGAATGAAAATTCTAGAAATCACTATATCAAAACAGTAAAAGGGCTTTTAAAAGCTCAAAAAGAGACAGATGCTTTTCGTGTATTCAACACCAAACATCTAAATACCTATATTAATAATCACGATAATTGGAGCGGTGGTATTGATTATTACACTGTTGAAATTAATGTTTCTCCTGCTGAATATGCAAAACTTAAGAAAGACAATAAAATTAATGATTTAGAAAAATGTATTGCATCAGCATTTGATGATGCAACAAAAGGTGACGAAAGTGTTGTTTTTAGCAATATATTAATTCGCGCGAATGCCGATATTGAAGAAGATGAAATAAATGAATCTGTTGATGATTTTACATTTTGGAATTTTGGATATTACAAAATGTTTATTAGTCATTTAACAGTGGATAAAATCTCTGCTGCAAATCTAAAATCAGCATTGGCTATTTATGGAATATCTTGTTTTGTGGCACATGAAGATATAGAACCAACGAAAGAATGGGCAAATGAAATAGAGAAAGCATTGTTAACAATGGATTGTCTATGTGCTATTATAACTCCAAAATTTATAAATAGTAAGTGGTGTGACCAAGAAGTTGGTTTTGCGTTAGGCAGACGAGTATTAGTAGTCCCTATTCGTAAAAGGTATGATCCGTATGGATTAATGGGTAAGTTTCAAGGAATACAGTCTAACGGAAAAACTGCCAATCAATTAGCAAAAGAAATCTTTGATATATTGTGCAAAAATAAAAGCTCTAAAAACTTATATGTTAGAAATTTAGGAAATCTATTTTTAAATTCAAAAAGTATAGATGAAGCTAATAAATGGATTTCCGTACTGAATAGTGCAAAAATAGAGGATACAGATATTGTTGAATTTATTAATTCTCACTATCTAGATAACGATAATTTAAAGGATAGCAAAGTCATAGAGAAAGCCAATAAATTGTTTGTCAAACACTCATTAAGAGCCATAAATCAAAACCTGTTTGTAGAGAAACAGACAGAAGTTGATGATTTACCTTTTTAGTATTTTTTTCGGTTTCGATGTAGATTACAGTTCCGCTAAAGTATTCGTTTCACGTTCTAAGATAGCGATTTCTGCCAATAATGTAGAGGTCGTTTTTTGATATTATTTCAATTTCTCTATCCCCCTTTTTACGCTTTTTATACCTATTTACGACAATAATCCCATTGTCGTATATCCCACCTTTTAAAATTTCCCACTCACATACTTCCTACCTACTTTTATACCACGAACTTTTAATTAAAATTCATACGGTATGAAAGAAAAGATTTTAGCAGCATTAAAAACGAAATTTAGCGGTGTTGATGATGCTATCTTAACCCGAATAGCTGAAAAGAGAGCTGAGGGTGTAACGGACGAAAGCCAAATACCTACCATTGTGGAGGGAGTTAGTTTTCAGGACGTGCTAACAAGTTATGGCGATTTCCGTGCCGGGGATGCCTCTAACTCCGCAGTCAGAAACTACGAGAAGAAGCATAATCTTAAAGAGGGTAAGCCAGTTGAGAATCCCGATCCGAAACCAGAACCTATTCAGGTGCCTAAAACAGATGACATGGCTACTTTGATAGCTAATGCAGTTAGTGCAGCCGTTAAGCCTCTTTCGGATAAACTCGCAGGCTTTGAGCAGAAAGAATCACAGGTTACACGCCAAACGCAGGTTCTTGCAAAAGCCAAAGAGTACGGTATTCCCGAATCATTTGCTAAAAAAGTCTCTATTGCTGAGGATGCTGATTTGGATACTTATTTCAAGGAGCTAAAACAGGATTTCGCTAATGTAGGCTTTGAAGGCGTGAAAAGCCCGGAATCATCCGAGCAGAAATTTGAGAAAGAAAGTACCGAGATAGCGAAAGCGATCAATGCCGGTACTAAAGAGATTGTAGAACAAAGTAACAAGTAAAAAATGAGTGCAGGATTTACTTACAATTTAACGCCCGAACCATCTGTTGAAGAGAGATATGATGTGCAGTCGGGTGTACGCCGTAGAGGAGTTTATAAGCTCGATACGACGAATTTGAATGTAGGCGATTATCTACCTTCGTTCACTCCCATAGCTGCAAATCTAAATACAAAGATTTGTGTTCCGGTGAGAAACGTAAAGGTGATAGAAGCTTACGCAACCGGGGCAGAGGCTTTGACTATCAAGATAGCAAAGAACTCTCTCGCCTATGCAGGAATGTTCATCGGGAACGGATCAAAGGGTGCGCAGGTCAGTGCGATAGACAAGTCTAACGCTGGTTATGATGTGTTGACCATTGCGGCTGCTTTCGGTGCTAATATTGCTAAAGACGCAGTTCTTTTTGAAGCTACTGCTGTTAGTGGTACAACTCCTAAGAATGTAGCCAATTCCGCTTTATTCGAGCGGAAAAAGATTGAGAGTGGCATAAACCTGATTGCTCTATTAATGAGAGCTTTTGAGATTGAGCCTGATAAATTGGTGATTCCTTTCTCCGATAAGGATAAAGCGAACTTACCTCATTTCCAATTTAACGAATAAAACCCGATAGATTATGATGTTAACTATTGATACGTTATTCAATGACCCCAATATAGTATCGGCGGTCATTAACCGTGTTACTCAAACACGTAGAGATATGATCTATTGGACGCAGTATTTGGACTTCCGTAGAACGACTACCCGTGTGTTCAAGGATTATATCGGTACTGTTACCGGTGTTATGGCAGGTTCTGTCAATTCCCGTTATGGAGAGAAACCTATTCGTGAGCGTCGGAACATCGGTTCAGGCTATGGCGAAATCGCCTATTTAGGTGATGCTTACCAAATGTCTATTGACCGTCTTTCCGAATTACAAGATCTGATTGACAAATACAACGCTGCTAAGACATCTGACCAAACCACAGCTCTTAATGAGATTGTGAGCTTTATCTATGATGATTATCGCCAAGTATTGTTGGCCGCTCATAAGAGAATGGATTTAGTTGTAGGCTCATTGCTGATGACTGGTAGCGCAGAAGTGAAGAACAAAGATAACAACCCTGACGGAACAGACTTGTTGAAGATTGATCTTCCGCTTAAGTTTATCACTCCCGAGGCTGCTACTAAGAATGTTTTCATTACTTATCTGCAAGCTCAAATTAATGCTTTGGCGGCTGATTACGGAGCGTTCTCTAAAATGATCATGACACGCTCAACGTTCATTAAGAACATTGTGGGTTCTTCTGAATTCGGGGATAAGTTCAAGATGACACTAGGTTCCAATCAGTTTTATATGGCTGGAGGGCTTATCACTTCGCAAATGGCTTCTGAGGTATTCACTGGTATCGGTCTTCCCGCTATCGAAATCAAAAACGATTACGTAAAAGACCAAACCGGGGTAAATAAGGCTGTATATGCCGATGATCGTATTACTCTCTTACCGCAGGATAAGATTGGCTATATGAGATTCCATACTCCGTATGAAGCAACTGATCCCATTCAAGGGCGTACTTATACAGGAGCGGACGGTAATATGCTTATTTCCCAATACAGAGATAAGAACGGTCGTTATCTTGAGTATGCTGCTGAATGGATTCCTCAAATCAGCAATCCGACGCAGATTGTGAACTTTGATTTATCAGCCATGAACGCATGATAATAGGTGACTACATAAAACAAAAGTTTCAGTCCTTCGGCATTCAATTGTCGGAGGCTGACCTTTTGGATATCTCTCTTGGATTAGATGAAGAGGTGACTTTTGATAACAAGCTCAAAGTAGATGTTGCTATTGCGAAGTTCGTCCCTTCTCTCTTACTCCGTGCGCAATCAATTTCAGAAAGCGGGTTCTCAATGTCTTGGAACATTCAGGGCATTAAGGACTACTATTCATGGGCTTGCAAAGAGTACGGGCTAACGGATAATTTGAGTAATAAACCTAAAGTAACGTTCTTATGATTTTCACCCCTCATATATTACAGATTAAGGTAACTACTGAGCCGCAAAGGGATGAGCTCGGAAGACCTGTCCCCGGTACTGGTAGTGAAGATTGGCAAACTGTATGTGAATGTCGTTGTGATGATAACACAACCAAAGAGTTTACTTCCACAAATGGACAAGTCTATAGACCTAACTACCATGTGGTATGTGAGAAGAAAGTCTATCTTAAAGCAGATGATGAAGTCAGATGTATGGATGGGGATATGGTGAGAGGAAAAGGGACGGTTTACGCTGTCAAGTCAACTAACTACTTTAACTACTCAGAGCTATGGATGTAGGTTTCGACTTTTCCGATATAGATTCCTTCTTTCAGGAGGAAGAAGCCAGAGTACTTGCCAAAGAGCATGAGATAGGAGAGGAAGCCATTCAATACGCTAAAGAGCAGGGTAATTATAAAGACCATACAGGGCATTTGACGAGGTAGACAAAGAGGGCTTAACCCTGAAAAACGAAGCAGAATACGCTTCATTCGTAGAATCCAAGAAGTTTGATGTTTTAAGTAGTACAGCCTTACATGCTGAAAAACGGCTAAAAGAAGAATTTGAATAATGATAGTAAGTAGCGACATAGCAAATATCCTTTATCGTGACTGCCAAGCTTTCGGTATTAAAATCTATCCTGATGGTGAAACGCCTACGGGTGAGGTTACGGAAGAACGAGTTGTCATTCATGCCAAAGCCCAAACTCCGGGAACTTACTGGAAGAAGGGTTTTGTAGAAGTAAATATTTGCGTGCCAGACTCAAGCGAGAATTCCGCTAATTCCGTTCGTTTGGGCGAGCTTGAAAGAGAGGCTCAAACGATATTGGATGATGTCGTAAGTTCTTATGATGGAAGTTGTTATCGCTATTCAATTAATTCTATAGGTCGGGAAGCGGACACTGCTTTAAAGTGTCATTATGTGAATTGCAGATTATTATTTGAAGTATTAAATGTTAAATAATTATGATTACAGCAGCAGGTATTAAAAGAATTTTATACGCTGAGACAAGCGTAATTGCGGCCGATCTTACGGGCACAGCTTTGAAAGCGATCATAGATGCCGCAGCCACCGCAAAGCATGAGATTTCTAACGTACATGGCGACACATGGAGTTTGGAGGAATCCGAACCAAGTACCACTCGTTATAAGAACGCTTTGACAGGGCAGAATTACCGTCAGGATACCGAAATGGGGGATATTCAGGCATCCTTTACCATCGGGCAATATGACTATCAAACAAAGGCCGATTTAATGGGCGGTGATGTTATCAAGAACGGGGATAAGGTTGTAGGTTGGAAACGTGCCAGTGGCATTGTTGAAACATACAAATGCCTTATCTTCCAAACGAAAGATAATCAATGGTGTGTATTCCCTAAAGGAGCCGTGACAACTCGTGAGGCTAATACGGATAAGGCTATTGGTTTAGCTCTTTCAGGGGTAGCATTGGAACCGGGAATTGATGGCGTTCGCTCCGAATATTGGTTTGATGATTCGGAAGTGGTAACAAAGGGATAAGGTTGATTTTTAGGATAACAAACGGGTGGAGTGGCTAGACCACCTCACCCGTTTTAAATTTGAAGAAATATGAATGAAGCAGCTAAATTAGTGTCAGATAGTCTACTAGGTGAGGACTTCGCCACAATACATATAAAGGATAAGTATTATACAGTTTATCCACCAACAATAAAAGTTATCTGCCGGGCATGCTCGGCTTTCTCCAAGATAGGTTTGGATGGTAATTATAGTAAATTGACTGTCATCGGGGAGATCCCTGAAAACATACCACACATCATTAAGGGGCTTTCGGCATTGATCGTTGGTGGCACACGCAACTGGAGATGGAAAGCTCACAAAGTAGGTAAAGCCTTCCAATCAGCCACGAATAGCGATATAAAAGATGCATGGGAAACTGTTCTTCCTTTAATGGATGGCGGGAGTTTTTTCGAATATGCGCTTTCCATGAAGAGCGCCGCAAAGATAGTAGCAAAGGAGAAGTTGTAGGAAACGATACGATGTTAGGACAAATTGCTTCATTCATGGAAAATCTTCATTTGTCTTACAAAGAAGTTTTTGAGGTGATCTCTTATCGTAATTTGATAATCATGCAAAAGGATAAATTACACGAAGTAACAGGCGAATTAGTACAAGAAAGTTCAGGCAAAGATATGGCATCAAGAAGGAGGCAAAAGTAATGGCAAAATTATACTTTAAAGTCAGTAGCGATTACCAAGAAGTTATAAGGCTACGTAACGAGATAGCGAAATTAGATACACAGATAAAGTCTATGGACGTTAATAAGGCTCCACAGGCTGTTGCTGTTCTTAACAATCAGATGCAACAAGCCAAACAGCAAATGCGGGGAATGGTCGAAGAAGCCGCTAAGGCAGGCGCTGTGATGGGCAATGACTTAAAGCAGAAGATTTATCAAGGCTCACAGGCTGTAAATGACTTCACTCAAAAGATTATCAATCAAAAAACGGTTGTTAAAGATATTGAAGCGGATGTGCGAAGATTGTCTGATGCTTACAAGAAAGTTCGTAATAACCCATTGCAGGCAAATTCAGCCTTGGGTGAATTGGATGTGGCAAAGAAGGAATTGCAGAAAGAGAAAGCAACTCTCTTTGAACTACAAACAGAACAATCAAATGCCCGTTTATCGGTTAAGAAACTCAGGGATGAATACTCACTGTATAAGGATGACGCAAAGAATGTAGTAAATGCCAATGGTGGTATGTCGATGTCTTTCGGCAAAATGCTTGGCGTAATAGGTGGAGTTGCTGCATTAAAACAGTTAGGATCTGAGCTTATTCATGTCAAAGGTCAGTTTGAATCGATTGAAATTGCATTAGACACAATGCTTGGCAGTAAGGAAAAGGCTGATACCTTGCTCGCAGAAGTAAAAAGCTATGCAACGGTTTCTCCTTTAACGCTAACCGATATCTCTTCCGCCACACAAATGATGCTTGGCTTCAATATTGAGGCAGAGAAAGTTCCGACTTACTTTAAAGCCATCGGTGATATATCAATGGGAGACACTCAGAAGTTTAACTCTTTAACTCTGGCATTCTCTCAAATGTCTGCTACAGGCAAGCTTATGGGGCAGGATTTAAACCAAATGATTAATGCTGGTTTCAATCCATTACAGGTTATTGCCCAAAAGACAGGTAAGAGTATAGCAGAGCTCAAAGATGAAATGTCGAAAGGTGCGGTTTCTTCTGAAATGGTTCAGCAGGCCTTTATTGATGCAACAAGTGCCGGTGGCAAGTTCTACAAGATGTCAGAAAACGCCTCTAAAACTATCAATGGGCAACTTTCCATGATGCAAGATGCTTTGGATAGAGTCTTTAATGAGATTGGAACAGACGGGGAAGGCGCAATCATGGGAGCTATTAAGGGTACCACATCTTTGATCCAGAACTATGAGACCGTAGGTAAGGTTCTCACTGGATTAATAGCGACCTATGGGGCCTACAGGGTTGCTTTAGCTCTCACTGTTCTGGAAGATGGAAAGTACGTTATTTCACTGGCCCGACTAGGTACTGTTTTAAAATCAAGTGCTGTTGCGCAATCGTTGCTAAATTCAGCTATCTTGAAGAATCCTTATGTGGCAGCCGCAGTATTAATCGGAACACTTATTACCGCCATATGGGCTTTTCATGATGCTACAACCGCACAGGAAAAAGAGCTTAAACGCATATCCGAAGGAACAGAACAGTACAATCAGTATTTGGAAGATGAGAAAAACAGAATTGACGAACTTATCGCTAAGTTACAGGATGAAACACTTACAAGAGAGGATAAATTAGAAGCATTTAAGGAATTACAGAAGATAGCTCCGAAAATCTTTGGTGAATATAAAACAGAGCAGAATTTAATAGATCACCTTACAGAAGCAAGAAAGAAAGAGAACGAGCAGATCCTAATTCGTCAGAAGCTCATGGGTTCTTATAATATGAATCAGAACGCTGAACGCCTTAAAGAACTAAAGAGATTACAGGAACTTCAGAAAGTAGGTGGAGCTGGTCGTGTAAGGCAAGGAACACAAGCCGAATATGAGTCTCTATATGCTCAATTCAACATCAAAAAGGACAAAGGATGGTTGGATACAGATGCGGAAGTTATAGAAGGGAAGATAAAAACACTAACTTCTTCTATTGGAAATGCTCAGAAAGACATGAGAGTCAGCCAACAGAATACATGGGAATTGACGCTTGATACAATGAGCAAATCCACCGCTAAAGCACAGAAGACCATGTATGAAGGTTATCGGATTCTTCTAAGAAATTCAGGTAAACAATGGATAAAGATACAAGGAGAAGAGGCTCCTGTTGATCAGAAAACAATTACTAACCGAATAACTCTTCTCGACCAGAAAGTTTTAAGTGTAGAGGAAAAGAATGCGAGCCAATTCAGAAATGAAGCAAAAAAAGCATGGGAAAAAGCTAAGAAAGAAGTAGAGAGTGTGAAAACATCATCTACCTCTTACAAAAGTGCAGCTCAATATGAAAAGGCATTAAAAGAAGCTCAAGATAAAGAAGAAACATCGGAAAAAGCGTATAAGGATTTAGGAGGACAAACAGGAAGCTCACTCTCAAAAGAAGAATCTACTAAAGAGAAGTTAAGGAAAGAAACAGATAAATATAATATTCTTCTTTCTAAGCAGGCTTCAGAAGAGCAACGGACGGCCGAAGATTTACAAATGAAAACGGATGAAGCTCGCATTAAATCTATGGATGATGGGAGTAAAAAGACCATTGAGCAAATGGAGCTTAATTTTGAGAAAGAGATGCAGGCTATTGATCGACAAAAAGAAAATCGTCTTAGGGAGAAAATAGATAATGCCCGCACTGCTTTTGAATCTAATCCTCAAAATAAAGGCAAGTCATTTGATGCTTCAGGCATCTCTTTGTCGGATGCTGAAATAAAAGACTTCAATGAACAATATAAGGCGGCCATTGCCGAGTATGGAAAGGAGGTAGACAAGCAGAATGCAACAGGCATACAGGTCATGAATGACTACCTGAAAGAATATGGGACTTTCCAACAAAAGAAGCTCGCTATAGCGCAGGAATATGATGAGAAAATAGCTAAGTCGACAGATGAATGGCAGAAAAAGTCTTTAGAGGAACAGAAAACCTCCGCAATTGGAAAGGTAGATATAGAATCCATAAAGGCGGATATTGATTGGGTATCTGTATTCAGTGAATTCGGGGGAATGTTTAAAAGTATAACAGAGCCTATACTTGAAAAGGCTAAAGAGTATACCAAAACAAAGGATTTTAAGCAATCTGGAGCAACTGATCAGAAAACGCTGGTTGACGCTATAAATAAGATGGAAGAGTCAATGGGCGTTGGTGGCTCTCTTAATTTTAAGAAGCTTGGTACTGATATGGCGGCCTATCAGTTAGCTATCAACTCGCTAAAAAATGCCAAGATTGA
>Ga0316604_10001137_pt1 | contig 25227 bp, 17 predicted proteins | sample OWC_soil_day20_C_FD_207650 | JGI IMG/M metagenome (GOLD analysis project Ga0316604, IMG submission 207650) | Wetland soil microbial communities from Old Woman Creek delta, Ohio, United States - OWC_soil_day20_CT | ecosystem: Environmental > Terrestrial > Soil > Wetlands | place: USA: Ohio...
CGGCCTCGCCTGGGTGGCGATCCCCAAGCTGCCGCGTCGGCGCGAAGGCGTCTGGCTGATGTTGACGGCTTTTCCGGTGCTGACCTTCTGGCTGCTCTATGGCGGCCTCGGACTGCCGGTCGTCGAGACATCCAACTGGGGTGGCCTGTTGGTGACGCTGGTCGTGGCGATCACCGGCATTGTTGCGTCGCTGCCGCTCGGCATCCTTCTGGCGCTTGGCCGGCGCTCGAAGCTGCCGTTCATCAAGATCGTGTCGGTGGTGTTCATCGAGGTCTGGCGCGGCGTGCCGCTGATTACCGTGCTGTTCATGGCCTCGGTGATGCTGCCGCTGTTCCTGCCCACCGGCGTCAACTTCGACAAGCTCCTGCGCGCCTTGATCGGCGTCGCCCTGTTCACCGGCGCCTACATGGCCGAGACCATTCGCGGCGGCCTGCAGGCCATCCCGAAGGGGCAGTATGAGGGCGCCGCCTCGCTCGGCCTCAGCTACTGGCAGTCGATGCGGCTGATCATCCTGCCGCAGGCCCTGAAGATCGTCATCCCCGGCATCGTCAACAGCTTCATCTCGCTGTTCAAGGACACGTCGCTGGTGATGATCATCGGCCTCTACGATCTCCTGGGATCGATCCAACGCAACTTTTCCGACGCCAGCTGGTCGACGCCATCGATCGCGCCCACCGGCCTGATCTTCGCCGCTGCCGTTTTCTGGGTTTTCTGTTTCTCGATGTCACGCTATTCCATGTACATGGAGAGAAAGCTCAACACCGGACACAAGCGGTAGCCGGCCGTCGTTCGCCGCCGCCCCGCCTGCCGCCAAAGGGACCCAATTCATGGCCGATATTGCCCTAGCCGCCACGCCCGTCTCCGAGACCGCCGTCGAAATGATCGGCGTCAACAAATGGTTCGGCGAGTTCCACGTGCTGCGCGACGTCAATCTCTCCGTCAAGCGCGGTGAGCGCATCGTCATCTGCGGGCCGTCCGGCTCAGGCAAGTCGACGACCATCCGCTGCATCAATCGCCTCGAGGAGCACCAGAAGGGCAAGATCATCGTTGACGGCATCGAGCTGACCAACGACCTCAAGCGCATCGACGAGGTGCGGCGCGAGGTTGGGATGGTGTTCCAGCATTTCAACCTGTTCCCGCACCTGACCATCCTCGAGAACTGCACGCTGGCGCCGATCTGGGTGCGCAAGATGCCGCGCAAGGAAGCCGAGGAGGTGGCAATGTACTTCCTCACCCGCGTCAAGATTCCCGAGCAGGCGCACAAATATCCGGGCCAGCTGTCCGGCGGCCAGCAGCAGCGCGTCGCCATCGCCCGTTCGCTGTGCATGCGGCCGAAGATCATGCTGTTCGACGAGCCGACCTCCGCCCTCGACCCCGAGATGGTCAAAGAGGTGCTCGACACCATGGTTGGTCTCGCCGAGGAGGGAATGACCATGGTCTGCGTGACGCACGAGATGGGCTTTGCCCGACAGGTCGCCAATCGGGTCATCTTCATGGATCAGGGCCAGATCGTCGAGCAGAACGAGCCGGAGGCATTCTTCTCCAGCCCCAAGCACGAGCGCACCAAGCTGTTCCTCGGCCAGATCCTCCACTGACTTTTTGGCTGGGCGTCGGCGGCCAATCGGCCACGGCGCCCATGTCATATCCTGAGTCATCACTTTCAAAAGTTGCGCGAGCGGTTTGTTCTTCCATACTCTTTCCTTTTCGGTCCACTGCAATTTCCAGATGGAAAACGCTGCCAACCCGGCTCGGTGCCGGAAATGGGCCTTCCTAAAGACGGCAAGTCGTGCCAGACAAAACGTCTGCAACAGAAGCCGGCTTTTGCCGGCATCAACAGGGAAGGGCTGAGCGTTGGCTGAGGGGCGTCTGACGACCCATGTGCTCGACACGGCGGCGGGCCGGCCGGCCGCCGGCCTCAGGATCGAACTCTGGGCGGTCCGCTCCAACGGCAGCCGAGACCTCGTTCGCGAGGCGACCACCAACGGCGATGGCCGGGTCGATGGTCCGTTGCTCTCCGGCGCCGCGCTATTGGTCGGCAGTTACGAACTGGTGTTCCACGCCGGCGACTACCTGCGCGCCGCCGGCCATGCGCTCGCCGATCCCGCTTTTCTCGACATTGTTCCCATCCGTTTTGGCATCGCTGACGCCTCGGCCCATTATCATGTGCCGTTGCTGATCTCGCCTTACGGTTACTCAACCTATCGCGGGAGCTGAGCCCATGCGCGACTCCATCCGCATCGTCCGCCGTGGGCGGATCGTCGAGATCGACGATATCAAGCCGACCGAGACGCTGCTCGACTACCTGCGCCTCAGGGAGCGCGCCGTCGGCACCAAGGAAGGCTGTAACGAGGGCGACTGTGGGGCCTGCACCGTCGTCATCGGCGAGTGGCAGGACGGCCGGGTGGTCTATCGACCGGTCAATTCCTGCATCCAGTTCCTTGGCGCCATGGACGGCAAGGAAATCGTCACCGTCGAGGATATCGCTTGGCCGGATGGCCGGCTGCATCCGGTGCAGCAGGCGATCGTCGACGCCCACGGCTCGCAGTGCGGCTTCTGTACGCCAGGCATCGTCATGAGCCTGTTCGCGCTCTATCACGGCGAGGGGCGCGACGGCCCGCCGCCGCGCGAGGAGATCGTCACGGCGCTGGCCGGCAACCTCTGTCGCTGCACCGGCTACCGGCCGATCGTCGACGCCGCGGTTGCCGCCATGGCTGGGCCGCCGGCCGATCGCTTCGTCGAGGCAATGGCGCAGACGGCCGGTCTCCTGCAGTTCCTTGCCGACGGGCAGGATGTCTTTCTTGGCTCCAACAGCGCTTTCTTTGCTGCCCCGGTCAGCCTCTCGGCGCTGGCGCAACTGGTCATGAAGTATCCCGAGGCGACGCTTCTGGCTGGCGGCACCGACGTTGGCCTCAGGGTCACCAAGGCGATGCGGCCGATCTCGCAGGTGATCCACGTCGGCCGCGTCGCCGCGCTCAGGCAGATCGAGGACGTCGGTGATGCGCTGATCCTTGGTGCCGGCGTCACCTATGAGGACGCCGCCGCTGCCTTCGCCGACCTTGACCCCGACCTTGGAGAACTGGTCCGCCGCGTTGGCTCGCGGCAAGTGCGCGCCGTCGGCACCATCGGCGGCAATATCGCCAACGGTTCGCCGATCGGTGACATGCCACCGGCATTGATCGCCCTCGGCGCCACGCTGGAACTCGCCCATGGTGAGGATGGCCGGGCATTGCCGCTCGAGGATTACTTCATCGCCTATGGCAAGCAGGACCGACAGCCCGGAGAGTTCGTCGCCGGCCTGTTGGTGCCGAAGCTCGGGCCGAACCAGGTGTTCCGCGCCTACAAGATCTCCAAGCGATTCGACGAGGATATCTCGGCGGTCATGGGGGCGTTCCGCTTCACCATCGAGGATGGTGTCATCACCGAGGCGCGCATCGCCTTTGGCGGCATGGCGGCGACGCCCAAGCGGGCGCTTCATGCCGAGGCGCGTCTTTCCGGCGCCCAACCGGCGCGGGCGGCGAGCTGGGGGGCAGCCATCGAGGCGCTTGGCGAGGACTATGCGCCGATCTCCGACATGCGCGCCTCGGCGGCCTATCGCATGGAGACGGCCAAGGCGCTGCTCGCCAAGGCGCTGGTGGAATGCGCCGGCGCGCCGACGAGCCGGACTCGCGTCATCGGTCGCCGCGAGGCGCCGGAGGAAGCGGAGGTGGTCTGATGAACGCGCCCGAGTCTGAAGTTTCCGAGGCGGCGATCGAACGGGCCGTCCATCGCCCCACGCCGCATGACAGCGCCGTGCTGCACGTCACCGGCCGCGCCGTCTACATCGACGATATGGTCGAGCCGTCCGGCACTCTGCATCTTGCTCCCGGGTTTTGCCCGGACATGGCACGCGGCCGCATCCGCGACATCGACCTGTCCCGCGTCCGCCAGGCGCCGGGCGTCGTCGCCGTGCTGACGGCCGCCGACATTCCCGGCCGCAACGACTGGTCGACCTCGATCGGCGGCGATCCGATCCTCGCCGAGAACGAGGTGGAGTTCTGGGGCGAGGTGCTGTTCTGCGTGGTGGCCGAGACGCGCGACGCGGCTCGCCGGGCGACGCGGCTGGCGCTGTTCGAAGGCGAGGCCGAGCCACCGGTGCTGACCACCGAGGAGGCAAAAATCAAAGGGCTGCGTGTGCTCGATGACTACGGCTACGGCCGTGGCGACGTCGCCCGCTCCTTTGCCAGCGCCCAGCGCCGCTTCGATGGCATCATTCGCAACGGCGGGCAGGAGCATTTCTACCTCGAGGGACAGATCGCCTTGGCGATCCCCGGCGAAGCGGGCGACATGCACGTCTATTCGTCGACCCAGCACCCTTCGGAAGTGCAGAACTGCGTCGCCCACATGCTCGGGCTGCCGAGCGCCATGGTGACGGTGGAAGTGCGGCGCATGGGCGGCGGCTTCGGTGGCAAGGAAAGCCAGGCGAGCCAGTGGGCCTGCCTCGCCGCGCTGGGCGCCCGCGTCACCGGCCGGCCGTGCAAACTGCGGCTCGACCGTGACGACGACATGGTGATGACCGGCAAGCGGCACGACATGACGACGGCCTTCTCGGTCGCCTATGACAGCTCCGGCAAGATCCTGGCCGCCGACATCGACTTCATGGCCCGCTGCGGCTATTCGGCCGACCTCTCGGGCGGCGTCAATGATCGCACGTTGTTCCACGCCGATAACGCTTACTACTATCCCAACGTCGCCCTGAAGTCTGAACGGCTCAAGACCAACACGGTGACCAACACCGCTTTCCGTGGCTTCGGCGGCCCGCAGGGCATCCTCGCCGCCGAGCGCATCATGGATACGCTGGCCATCGTCACCGGCATCGACCCGCTGGAGATCCGCAAGCGCAATTTCTACGGCCCCGGCCGGGATGTGACGCCCTACGGCCAGAAGGTCGAGGACAACATCCTGCCGGAGCTGGTGGCCGATCTTGAGAAGTCCTGCGACTACGCCAAGCGTCGCCAGGAGTGCCGGGCCTTCAACACCAGGAACCGCATCCTCCGCAAGGGCATCGCGCTGACACCGCTGAAGTTCGGCATCGCCTTCACGCTGACCCATCTCAACCAGGCCGGCGCGCTGGTGCACGTCTACGCTGACGGCTCGGTCCACCTGAACCATGGCGGCACGGAGATGGGGCAGGGGCTCAATACCAAGGTGGCGCAGGTGACGGCCGACGCCTTCGGCATTCCGCTCGATCGGGTGCGCATCACCGCCACCAATACCGCCAAGGTCCCGAATACCTCGGCAACCGCCGCGTCCTCCGGGTCCGACCTCAATGGCATGGCAGCGCTTGCCGCCTGCGATGAGATCAAGCAGAGAATGGTCGCCCATCTTCTGGCGACCACCAATGCTGCGCCTGAAACTGTGGTGTTTTCCGGCGGGCGGGTGAACCACGCCGGCGGCTCGCTCTCCTTCGCCGACCTCGCCAAGTCCTGCTACGAAAACCGTATCCAGCTTTCCGCCGCCGGTTTCTACTCAACACCCAAGATCCACTGGGACCGGCAAAAGGCCGAGGGGCGGCCGTTCCTCTATTTTGCCTATGGCGCCGCCTGCGCGGAAGTGATCATCGACACCATGACCGGCGAGATGAAGGTCGACCGGGTGGACATCCTGCATGACTGCGGCCGCTCTCTCAATCCGGCGATCGACATCGGTCAGATCGAGGGTGCCTTCGTTCAGGGCATGGGCTGGCTGACCACCGAGGAGTTGGTGTGGGACGACAAGGGGCGGCTGTCGACCCACGCCCCGTCGACCTACAAGATCCCGACCGTCGGCGACGTGCCAGCCGCCTTCAATACCCGCCTGTGGGAAGGCGCCAACCGCGAGGAGACCATTCATTCCTCAAAGGCGGTCGGCGAACCGCCGCTGATGCTGGCCTGCTCGGTCTTCTCGGCGATCTTCGATGCCCTCGCCAGCCTGAAGCCGGGCGTGGTGCCGCCGCTCGACGCTCCGGCGACGCCCGAATCAATCATGCGGGCGGTATCCTTCATGCGACGGAGCGAGGCATGAAGGATGTTTTCGCCCCGCTTCACCGTCTGATCGCCCGCGATGGCATCGCGGCGCTGGTGACGGTCGTGGGGGCGAAAGGATCGACACCGCGCGAGGCCGGCGCCCGGATGGTGGTATCAGTCGGCGGCGCCATCTCTGGCACCATCGGCGGCGGGCGGCTGGAACTCGAAGCCATGGAGCGGGCCATCACCGCCATGCAGGAGGGTAGCGACCGCAGCGAGCGCCTCGACCTGGCGCTCGGCCCGTCGATCGGTCAATGCTGCGGCGGCTCCGTCAGCGTGTTGATGGAGACCGTCACAGCCGACCGACTCGCCGCCATCGCCCAGCTTGCCCAGGCAGAGGCGGTTGGTCCGGTTCAGACGACCGCCATCTTCGCCGGCAGCGCGCCGATCGAGCGGCGTATCACCGGAACGGAACGGCTGGGACCGACCGCCACCCTTGATGCGGACGGCCGGCTTGACGAGAGCTTCGGTGAGCCGTTGCGCGAGCTACTGCTGTTCGGGGCAGGACACGTCGGCCGGGCGGTGGTGTTGGCGCTGGCGCCGCTGCCGTTCCACATCCGCTGGATCGACGGACGGCGGAACGCCTTCCCCGATTTGCCGCTTGCCCGGCTTGAACAGGTGGTCACCGGTGCACCATCGGCGGAATTGAAAGCGGCCTCTTCCGATGCCTTCGTGATGATCATGACGCACGATCATGGTCTTGATCTCGACATCCTGCACGCGGCGCTGTCAGAAGATCGATTTCCCTATGTCGGTCTGATCGGCTCGCGCACCAAACGCGCCCGCTTCGAGCATCGGCTCGCCGAACTCGGCCATCCTGCATCCCGTATCAGGGCTTTCACCTGCCCAGTTGGCATACCGGGGATAACCTCCAAGGAACCGGCGCATATCGCCGTTTCCGTGGTGGCTGAACTGTTGATTGTCGACGAGAAACTTCGTAGGACCCCGCTTGGAGACGCCGCCGAGGGTTGCCCCGAAGATAGCCCACAAATCAGGCAGACTGCCCAATTATTCGGACATCTCGGCTGAATCTTTTGGCGCGTCCGGTCGGCGAAATCGTGCTTGTATGCTGCACAGAAAATAGACAGTGCGCGACGAAACGGGGACAACGGCTCTGATGGGCGAAGGGACTGGGGACAACATCGGAGACATGCTCCGTCGGGTTGGGGGTGACACGCCGCTGCTCGAGGTCCGTCGCGTCGTCAAGCGTTTCGGCAGCTTTACGGCCAACGACGAGGTCTCGCTGAGGGTCATGCCGGGCGAAATCCATGCGCTGCTCGGCGAAAACGGTGCCGGCAAGTCGACGCTGGTCAAGATCATCTATGGTTCCTTGCAGCCGAACGCCGGTGAAATCCTCTGGAAAGGCAAACCGGTGACGGTGGCCTCGCCGGCCGAGGCGCGCGCCCTCGGCGTCGGCATGGTGTTCCAGCATTTCTCGCTGTTCGAGGCGATGACGGTGGCCGAGAACATCGCGTTGGCGCTGCCCAACTGCAAGGCGACGCGCGAACTTTCCGACACCATCGCCCGGGTCTCGACCAACTACGGCCTGCCGCTTGATCCGAACTCTCACATCGCCGACCTGTCCGTGGGGGAGCGCCAGCGCGTCGAGATCGTCCGCTGCCTGCTGCAGAATCCCGAGCTGATCATCATGGATGAGCCGACTTCGGTGCTGACGCCGCAGGAGGCCGATCAGCTGTTCGTGACGCTCCGGCGCCTCGCCTCGGAAGGCTGCGCCATCCTCTACATCTCGCATCGGCTCGAGGAGGTGAGGGCGCTTTGCCACCATGCCACCATCATGCGCCGAGCCAAGGTGGTGGCCGAGGCCGATCCGGCCAACGAAACGGTGAACACGCTCGCCCAATTGATGGTCGGCAACGAGATTATCCGCGTTATCCGCGAGAAGAGAAAGCTCGGACCGGAGGCCATTCTCCTCAAGGGGCTGACTCAGATTTCTCTGGACGCCTTCGGTGTGACGCTGAGGGACATCAACCTTTCCGTTCGCACCGGCGAGATCGTGGCCATCGCCGGCATCGCCGGCAACGGCCAAAAGGAACTGTTCGATGCCTTGTCGGGCGAGGAGCCCGTCGAGAAGGAAGGCATGGTCATCTTCGCCGGTGAGGCGGTCGGCCTGATGGACATCAACGAGCGCCGCCTGCTTGGCGCCGCCTTCGTGCCGGAGGAGCGCCTCGGCCATGGTGCCGTGCCGGCGCTGAAGCTGTCCGAAAACGTCGTGCTCACCCGTCACGGCACCGGCGAAGGCATCGCCCGGCGTGGCTTCACCCGGTTTGGCAAGGCCGGCCGCATCGTCGAGAAGGTAACCAGCCTGTTCGACGTGAGGAAGGGCGTCATCGATCCCGAGGCGCGGTCGCTGTCTGGTGGCAACTTGCAGAAATTCGTGGTTGGCCGCGAGGTCGAGCGCGCGCCGAAGATCCTGATCGTGGCGCAGCCCACCTGGGGCGTCGATGCCGGTGCGGCGGCGGTGATCCGCCAGTCGCTGATCGATCTGTCGCGCAACGGCGCCGCCATCGTGGTCATTTCGCAGGATCTCGACGAAATCTTCGAGATCGCCGACCGCATTGCGGTCATTTCACGCGGCCAGTTGTCGAAGGCGGAGGACGCCGACACGCTGACCACGGAAAAGGTCGGCCTCCTGATGGCCGGCGGCGCCGAGGAGAAGGGGGCAGCGGCGGCATGATGCGCCTTGAACTGGTCAAAAGGGCGGAGAAGAGCCGGCTGATGAGCGTGCTGTCGCCGGTGGTCGCGGTGGCGCTGACGGTGGTGTTCGCCGGCATCGTCTTTGCGGCGCAGGGGCACAATCCCTTCACCGGCATCTGGTATTTCTTCCTCGAGCCGATCACCTCGCTCTGGGGTGTCGAGCAGTTGATTACCAAGGCGACGCCGCTCGTCATCATCGCCCTCGGCCTCTCCGTTTGCTACCTTTCCAACAACTGGAACATCGGCGCCGAGGGACAGCTCACCTTCGGTGCGATTGTCGGTTCGATTCCACCGATCTTGTTTCCGGATTTCGTGAACCCGTTGGTCCTGCCGCTGATGCTGCTGATGGCAATGGCGGGCGGCGCAATGTTTGCTCTGATCCCCGCCAAGCTGAAGACCGCCTTCGGTACCAACGAGATCCTGACCAGCCTGATGTTGGTCTACTGCGCCAACTTGTTCCTTGACTGGATGGTGCGCGGCCCCTGGCGCAGCCCCGAGGGCTACAACTTTCCGATCACCGTCGATTTCCACGAGTGGGCGGTGCTGAACGCCGTCGACGTCGGCGGCATCTATCTCAATCTCTCGGCGCCGATCGCGCTCCTCCTCGTCATCGTGCTGGCGGTGGTGATGCGCTCGACGCTGAAGGGTTTCGAAATCCGTGTCCTCGGCCAGAGCCCCCGTGCCGGCTCGTTTGCCGGCTTCTCCACCCGGCGGATGACCGCCTTTGCCTTCGCGCTGTCGGGTGCGCTCGCCGGACTTGCCGGCGTGATGGTGGTGATGAGCGAAATCGGCAAGCTGCAGCCGGTGATTTCGCCAGGCTATGGCTTTACGGCGATCATCGTCGCCTTCCTCGGACGCCTCAATCCGGTCGGCATCCTGATCGCTGGCTTGGTCATTGCCTCGTCTTATCTTGGCGGCGAGGCCATTCAGACCTCGCTGCAGATGTCCTCGAAGCTCGCCACCGTCATCCAGGGCGTGCTGCTGTTCTTCGTTCTCGCCGCCGATACGCTGATCCTCTACAAGGTGCGGCTGGTCACTGGCCGCGAGGGGGAGGGCGCCCATGCTTGAGGCTATCATCCTCACCATCATCACCGCGGCGACGCCGCTCCTGCTCGCCGCCATCGGTGAACTGGTGGCGGAGAAGTCGGGCGTGCTCAATCTCGGCGTCGAGGGCATGATGGTGATGGGCGCGGTCGCCGGCTTTGCCGTCACGGTTTCCACCGGCAGCCCGCTCATGGGCGTCGTCGGCGGTGCCGTCGCCGGTGTTCTGGTATCGCTGATCTTCGCCTTCGTGACACTGACGCTGGTTGCCAACCAAGTGGCATCCGGCCTGGCGTTGACGCTGTTCGGCCTCGGCCTGTCCGGCCTGTTGGGGGAAAGTTTCGTCGGCCAGCCGGGCATCAAGCTCGCCAGCCTCGACATTCCCGGCCTCACCACGCTGCCTGTCGTCGGCAAGATCGTGTTCGGGCAGGATATTCTCGTCTATCTGTCGTTTGCCGCGGTGTTCGGCGTCGCCTGGTTCCTGAATCGAACCCGCGCCGGCCTGATTTTGCGTGCCGTTGGCGACAACCACGCCTCGGCCCATGCGCTTGGCTATTCGGTGATCGGCGTCCGCTATCTCGCCGTGATGTTTGGCGGTGCCATGGCCGGCCTTGGCGGTGCCTATATGTCGATCGCCTACACACCGCTCTGGGTCGAGAATATGACGGCCGGCCGCGGCTGGATCGCGCTGGCGCTGGTGGTCTTCGCCTCGTGGATGCCGTGGCGGGCGGTGATCGGCGCCTACCTGTTCGGCGCGGTCACCGTGCTGCAGTTCCACGCACAGGCGCTCGGTATCGGTTTCCCGCCGCAATTCCTGTCGATGTTGCCTTACCTCGCCACGGTGATCGTGCTGGTCGCCATTTCCGGCAACCGGCGGGCGACACTGTTCAATACCCCCAGCAGCCTGGGCAAGTCCTTCGTGCCCGACCGCTGAGGCGGGCCGTGAGACGACAAGCGTCGGCGGTACGGTCGGCCGGCGCCTCACTCAAAGACCGTGATAGATCGTGGGAAAACCCACACCAGGGGAGAATGAACATGAAGAAACTCGCGCTTCTTGCCGGCACGGCCCTGGCGCTCGCCGTCGGCGCCGTCTCCGGCGCCTCGGCCGCCGACAAGCTGAAGGCCTGCTGGGTCTATACCGGCCCGATCGGCGACTTCGGCTATTCCTACCAGCACGACCAGGGCCGCCTCGCCGTCGAGAAGGAACTCGGCGACAAGGTCGAGACGGCCTACGTCGAGAACGTCGCCGAAGGTCCGGACGCCGAGCGCGTGTTCGAGCGCTTCGCCCGCGAAGGCTGCGGCATCGTCTTCGGCACGTCCTTTGGTTTCATGGACCCCGAACTGAAGGTGGCCAAGAAGTTCCCGGACGTGAAGTTCGAGCACGCGACCGGCTACAAGAGCGCCCCGAACATGGGCCTCTACAACGCTCGCTTCTATGAGGGCCGCTACATTCTTGGCCAGATCGCCGCCAAGGAATCGAAGAAGGCTCTCGCCGGCTACATCGTCTCCTTCCCGATCCCGGAAGTGGTGATGGGCATCAACGCCTTCATGCTCGGCGCGCAGTCGATCAACCCCGACTTCAAGATCAAGATCGTCTGGGTGAACTCCTGGTTCGACCCCGGCAAGGAAGCCGACGCCGCCAAGGCTCTGTTCGACCAGGGCGCTGATATCGTCGTTCAGCACACCGACTCGACCGCCGCCATCCAGGTTGCCGAGGAACGTGGCCTCAAGGGCTTCGGCCAGTCGTCCGACATGATCAAGTTCGCCCCGAAGGCGCAGATGAGCGCCATCGTCGACGATTGGGGTCCGCATTACATCAAGTCGGTCAAGGCGGTGCTCGATGGCACCTGGAAGGCCGGCGACGTGTGGGAAGGCATCAAGGACGGCACCGTCCATATGGCCGATTACGCCAACATGTCCGACGAAACCAAGAAGCTGGCCGAGGAGACCGAGGCCAAGATCGTCGGCGGCTGGAACCCCTTCACCGGCCCGATCGCCGATCAGGACGGCAAGGAGCGCTACGCGGCCGGCGTTGTCGCACCGGACGGTGACCTGCTCGGCATGAACTGGTACGTCAAGGGCGTCGACGACAAGCTGCCGCAGTAAGCGTCAGCCGATCATCGCTACTCAACTTTGCGCGGGGCTGCCTCACGGCGGCCCCGTCGTATTATGAAGACTGTCTTTCAAGCTGCCGGAAATATTGGCGTTTTGCCGTCCTGTCCATCTTGCCTTGCTTGGACGGGAGGGCATAGATTACGGTCAATTGCGTATGGACGCGCCATGCCTTTCCGTTAGGCCGGGCAAAGTCCGCAACGAGGTACCGGACACCACATGCTGAGCTTCGCCATCGAGTGGCTGCATATTCTTGTTCGCTGGTTCCATCTCGTGGTCGGCATCGGCTGGATCGGCACCAGTTTCTTTTTCATTGCCCTCGACCTCAGCCTCAGAAAGCGGGCGAGGATGAACCCGGGTGTCTACGGTACCGCCTGGCTGGTGCACGGCGGAGGCTTCTATAACGTCGAGAAATACGCGGTGGCACCCGAGGAGCTGCCGGAGGATCTGGTCTGGTATCGCTGGGAGGCCTATCTCACCTTCGTCTCAGGCTTTCTGCTCCTGACGACAGTCTACTATTTCAACGCTCGCGCCTATCTCATCGATCCCGCAGTCGCTGATCTTGCCCCTTGGCAGGCGATCGCCATCTCGGTCCTGTCGCTGCTATTCGGCTGGCTGGCCTATGATGGGCTGATGAAGCACACCACCGACGATCATCCCGGCTTGGTCGTCGTTTGCGTCTTTCTGCTGATCGTTGGCTTTGCGGCGCTGTTCGGCAATGTCTTCTCCGGGCGCGGCGCCTTCATCCACGTCGGCGCACTGGTCGGCACCATGATGGCCGCCAATGTGTTCCGGGTGATCATTCCCAACCAGAAGAAGATTGCTGCCGCCCTGATGGCCGGCGATCGGCCCGATCCGGCGCTGGGGTTGCAGGGACGGCAACGCTCGATCCACAACAACTATCTGACGCTGCCGGTGCTGTTGATGATGGTGTCCAACCACTATCCGCTCCTTACCGGCCATCCGCACGGCTGGCTTCTGGTGGCGCTGATCCTCATCGGCGGCGGCATGGCGCGTCATCTGCTCAATCGCCACGAGGCGGGTGATTCTTTCCGGGCATACTGGTGGGCTCTCCCCGGCGCCGCTGCGGCCCTCGTGCTGGCCATCATCGCCACCGCGCCGCTGCCGCGCGCCGAGCCGGTTGCGGGCGCCATGGCGATCACCGATGCCGACGTGCTCCGGATCACCGGGACGCACTGCGTGATGTGCCACTCGGCCACGCCGACCCACGAGGGTTTCACGGAACCGCCGAAAGGCCTCACCTTCAAGGACATCGACCATATCCGCCGCTACGCGCCGCTCATCAAGATGCAGGCGGTCGATTCGGAGGTCATGCCGCTCGGTAACGAGACGGGCATGACGCGCGAGGAACGCGACATGCTCGGTGCCTGGATTGCCGCCAACGGCGGGTAGGCGCGCGCCGACCCACCGCGCTCACCGGTCCGTGCCGATGGTCTGCGTTGCGTACATGCCGGTGGTGCGGAACTCGGTGGGGCTTGCACCGAAGAAGCGGCGAAACACTTTTGAGAAATAGTTCGGATCGGCAAAGCCGGTCAGCGTCGCCACCTCCTTCACCGATATCTCCGTGTTGACGGCGAGCAGCTTGGCGGCGCGACGCATCCGCTCGGCCAATACGTATTCCGATGGCGGCCGCCCCTCGGTGGCGGTGAAGACGCGGCTGAAATGGGCGCGGCTGAGACCGGCGACGCCGGCCAGTTCGTCCACCGACAGATCGCTCTCGAGGTTGTTGAGGATGTGCCGGATCACCGGCGCCATCGGGCTCGCCTGGGCGGCGTCGGAATAGGTGCCGGCGAACACATCATCATAGAGCGCCATGGCGGCCCGGTAGGCCAGCGCCGAGGCGGCACCGGGCGTCTCGCCTTCGCCTTCCATCATCCGGAGGCTGCAGTCGGCCAGGGTCTCGATCGTCCGCGGCTTCAGGTGAAGCACCGGACCGGTCACCGCCATCACCGACCGATGCAGTCTCAAGGCCTCCTCGCCGTTCATGGAAATCCAGAAGAATTCCCAGCGACCGCCATCCTCCAGCCAGTAGCGGTGGTTGTGCGGCACAAGCACCAGCATCGCCTCGCCCTCGCCGATACGATAATGCTTGTCCTCGTAGCGCAAATTTCCATGTCCGGAAATCGTATGCTGGAGCACAGTGAAGGGTGTCTGGCCGCGCTTTCGGCCATCCCAAGAATATTCATTTGAAGTTTGAATATCATAGCCTGTACTGGTCGGCATCGTATGGAGCAGATTTCGACCCCGAGGTAACGACATGGTCGTCATTCCCGGCCCATTTTCACGGAGTTTATCGAGCACGGAATTACCCATTGAAGCACAATCCTCGTCTGGCCATGGCAGCCATATTACGTCTTAATGCAGCCAACAAGAAGAACGGAGCGGACGGAGCCAACGACTTCCCCAAGACAAGATGTAGCGCGCACGACGACAGTGTCGGTCGCGCAATCGTTTTGTATTGCCTGGAAGGATCCGCCATCCGATCGATTTAGGCGAGTGAACGAGGACAGCATGGCAGCCTTCAAAGTTGCGATCATCGGCGCGGGTAGCGTCGGCTTCACCAAGAAGCTCTTCACCGACATTCTCTGCGTGCCGGAGTTTGCCGACGTCGAGTTCGCACTGACCGATATCTCGGAGCACAATCTGACGATGATCGCGACGATCCTGAGAAAGATCGTTGAAGTCAACAAGCTCCCGGCCAAGGTCACCGCGACCACCGATCGTCGCAAGGCGCTCGAGGGTGCACGCTACGTGATCTCCTGTGTTCGCGTCGGCGGGCTTGACGCCTACCAGGACGACATCCGCATTCCGCTCAAATATGGTGTCGACCAGTGCGTCGGCGACACGATCTGTGCCGGCGGCATCCTCTACGGTCAGCGCAATATCCCGGCGATCCTCGATTTCTGCAAGGATATCCGCGACGTCGCAGAGCCTGGCGCCAAGTTCATGAACTACGCCAATCCGATGGCCATGAACACCTGGGCGGCGATCGAATACGGCAAGGTCGACACCATCGGTCTCTGCCACGGCGTCCAGCACGGCGGCGAGCAGCTCGCCGATATCTTCGGCGTCGGCCATGACGAGATCGATTACGTCTGCTCGGGCATCAACCATCAGACCTGGTACCTCGACGTTCGCATCCGCGGCCGTAAGGTGACGAAGGACGAGATCGTCGCCGCCTTCCTGGCGCACCCGGTCTACTCCAAGCAGGAGAAGGTGCGCATCGACGTGCTGAAGCGCTTCGGCGTCTATTCCACGGAGAGCAACGGGCACCTGTCGGAATACCTGCCGTGGTATCGCAAGCGGCCGGGCGAGATCATGAACTGGATCGACATGTCCGACTGGATTCATGGCGAGACGGGCGGCTACCTGCGGTTCACCACCGAACAGCGCAACTGGTTCGAGACCGAGTTCCCGGAATTCCTGAAGGAAGCCGAGGAGAAGATCGATCCGAAGAAGCGGTCGAGCGAACACGCCAGCCACATCATCGAGGCGCTCGAGACGGGCCGGGTTTATCGCGGCCACTTCAACCAGAAGAACAACGGCGCCATCACCAACCTGCCGGCGGACAGCATCATTGAATCGCCCGGCTTCGTCGATCGCTTCGGCATCAACATGGTGGCCGGCATTACGTTGCCGGAAGCCTGCGCGGCGACCTGCCTGTCGTCGATCAACGTGCAGCGCATGTCGGTGCACGCGGCAGTGACCGGTGACGTCGACCTCCTGAAGCTTGCCGTGCTGCACGACCCGCTGGTCGGCGCCATCTGCACGCCGGATGAGGTGTGGGCGATGGTGGACGAAATGCTGGTGGCTCAGGCGCGCTGGCTGCCGCAATATGCCCACGCCATCGACGCCGCCAAGGACAGGGTCGCCAAGTCGACGGTCAAGACGCGCGACTGGCAGGGGGCGGCCCGTCGCGAGGCGCGTGGCATCGAGGAAATCCGCGAGGAGAAGGCGCGCACCAAGGTCTGACCAGACCGCGATCGTCTTCAGGAATTTTCCGGCGCGGGCCACCCGCGTCGGACGTGGCGAGCCTAGTCGGCCGCTGCAATGGGGAAAGTCGATCGAACATGTGAGGAATCGATCGGCTTGGGAAGAAAGCGCGGGGGGGTGCGTTCCGACGCTGCCCACGCATTGGTCGTCCGCCGACGAACGCTGGTGGACGGTTTTATGAGGGAGGACATGACGGAATGACTTATCGGATGAAACTAACGTCGGCTTTGATGCTCGGCGCGTCGTTCTTTGCGACGGCCGTTTTCGCGTCTGAGCTGACCGTCGTGCCGGAGGCCCCGGTGTTCCAGGGCCAGGGCAAGGTCAACTACGTGGGACGTGGCGACATCTACGAGTATAAGGCGCTGTCCGCCTACCACGAGCCCGAATACATCACCAAGAATTTCGTCGATAAGGGGCGCCTGCCGCCGGTCAAGGACCGTCTGCCGAAAGAGCCGCTCGTCTTCAAGACCAGCAACATGCCTGACGGCGTCGGCGTCTACGGTGATGCGCTCCGCCATGTCATCGGCGGTCGTCCCGAGGGCTGGAACTACCAGGCCGGCCAGAGCCAGGGCTGGGGCGGCATCGATATCGCCATGTCTGAGTGCCTGACGCGCACTGCGCCGCTGTTCCAGATCAAAGCCGAGGACATGGAGCCGCTTCCCAACCTCGCCAAGAGCTGGGAATGGTCCGAAGATGGCCATAAGCTGACCATGCACCTCGTCGAGGGCGCCAAGTGGTCGGACGGCGTGCCGTTCACCACCGAGGACGTCATGTTCTACTGGAACGACGCCGTGCTCGATCCCAACGTGTCGCCGCTCGGCGGTGGTGGGTCGCCGGAAGCCTTCGGCGAGGGGACGACGCTTGAGGCCACCGACGATTACACGCTGGTGTGGACGTTCAAGGAAGCCTTCCCGAAGCAGTATCTCTACAACATGGCCTATCCGGCCTTCTGCCCCGGCCCAGCGCATATGCTGAAGCCGCAGCATCCGAAGTATTCGAAGAACACCTACGAGCAGTTCAAGAACGCCTTCCCGCCGGACTTCATGAACTGGCCGGTGATGGGTGCTTGGTCGCCGGCGATCTACCGCTCGGATGACATCATCGTCCTGCGCCGCAATCCCTACTACTGGAAGGTCGACGAGGCCGGCAACCAGCTGCCGTATCTCGACGAGATTCACTTCAAGCTGTCGACGTGGGCGGATCGCGACGTGCAGGCGGTGGCCGGTTCCGGCGACATCTCCAACCTGGAACAGCCTGAGAACTTCGTCGAGTCGCTGAAGCGTGCCGCCCAGCCGACTGCGCCGGCTCGCCTGGAGTTCGGCCCGCGCCTCATCGGCTACAATCTCTATATGAACTTCTCGGCCAACGGCTGGGGTGAGCCCGACGCGCGTGGTCAGGCGGTGCGTGAGCTGAACCGCAACGAGCACTTCCGCAAGGCGGTGACCATGGGTCTCGATCGGCAGAAGCTCGGCGAGGCGCTGGTGAAGGGGCCGTTCACGGCCATCTATCCCGGCGGTATTTCTTCCGGTTCGAGCTTCTATGATCGCGAGAGCACCTTCTACTATCCCTTCGACCTTGATGGGGCCAAGAAGGAACTCGAGGCCGCCGGCCTCAAGGATACCGACGGCAACGGCGTCGTGAACTACGCGGACGGCCCGATGAAGGGCAAGGACGTCGAGATCACGCTGCTGGTCAGCGGCGACTACTCCACCGACAAGAACCTCGCCGAAGGCGTGATCGGCCAGATGGAGAAGCTCGGTGTGCGCGTCGTACTGAATGCCATCGAAGGCAAGCAGCGCGACTCGCTCAACTACGGTGGCCAGTTTGACTGGACGATCAATCGCCACGGTCCGGAAATCACCTCCGTTGTGCAGAACACAGAGCAGCTGGCGCCGGTTGGTCCGAAGACCTCCTGGTTCCATCGTTCTCCGGAAGGTGGACAGCTTGACCTGATGCCCTTCGAGCAGCAGCTCGTCGACATCATCAAGAAGTTCATCACCACGCAGGATGTCGCCGAACGCGCCAACCTGATGAAAGAGTACAACAAGATCGCGACGACCAACGTCAACAGCATTGGTCTGACCGAATACCCTGGTGCTCTGATCATCAACAAGCGCTTCTCCAACGTTCCGCCGGGAACCCCGATCTTCATGTTCAACTGGGCTGAAGACTCGGTTCTCCGCGAGCGCCTCTACGTCGCCGCCGACAAGCAGGGCGACTTCGAGCTGGCCAAGGATTCTCTACCCGGCAAGCCCGGCGAAAAGGGTCCTGTCGAGTAATCTTCCCACTCGAATGGCCAAGAGTCCCGGCGGTGCCCCCCGCCGCCGGGACCCCTCTTTCCGAGACCTCCGCAGAATTGTCCGGGAGTCCGAGGGAGCCTAAGATCTTCAGCCATCGCCGATGGCGATCCAAGCCAGCCCGTCTCGCCGAGGCGGGTCCTTCAAATCCATGACAAAGAGTCAGGAAGTCTCAGATCGATGTTCCGCTTCTTGCTCATCCGCATCGCCTCGGCGATCCCGGTGCTCTTCATTCTGAGTGTCGTCACCTTCGCCATCATTCAGGCTCCGCCGGGCGATTACAGCGACTTCATTCGCTCCCAGCTGATCAATCAGGGTGGTGCTTCCTTCGAGGAAGCCGACGCGCAGGCCAAGGCCTATGCCGCGGCCCACGGTCTCGACAAGCCGATCCCCGTCCAATACGTCAACTGGGTGGTCGGCATGGTCACCGAGGGCGATTTTGGCCGCAGCTTCTTCTACAATCGACCGGTTGCCGACGTGGTCGCCGAGCGTCTGCCGCGAACGCTGCTGCTGGCGCTCACCTGCCACCTGCTGGCCTCGGTCATCGGCATATCCTTCGGCATCATAGCTGCAACAAAGCAATATTCCTGGATCGACAGTCTGCTGTCCTTCGTGTCGTTCCTAGGCATGACAGTGCCCAGATTCTTGATGGCTCTGGTCATCGTCTACATCATGGTGTTCCACTTCAACGTCAACGAGATCAACAGCTTCTTTTCCCCGAGATATGGCGGTGCACCATGGTCGTGGGCCAAGTTCGTCAATCTCGTGCAGCATGTCTGGCCGATTGTTGCCATCGCCACTTTCGGCGGCCTCGCCTACAACATGCGCGTGATGCGCGGTAACCTGCTCGACACGCTCAACGCCCAGTATGTCGAGACTGCGCGAGCAAAAGGCCTCTCTGAAGGCGCGGTGATCCTTAAGCATGCGGTGCCCAACGCCCTGCATCCGTTGGTCATGTATCAGGGCGTCGTGCTGCCTTACATGCTGACCGGCGAGATCGAGACGGCGGTCATCTTCGCGCTGCCGACCGTTGGCCCCGCCATTGTTTCATCGATGGCAGTCGGCGACGTCTACGTCACCGCTACCTTCATGCTCGTCCTGTCGGCAACGCTGATCGTCGGCAACATCATCGCCGACATCCTGCTTGCCCTTCTTGACCCCCGCATCCGTCTCGGCGGAGGAGCCAACTGATGCTTGTTCCTGGCGAATCCACCCTGAAGGGCTCCGGCGAAATCGTCGAGAAGCACGGCAACGAGAGCTATTCGGCGCTCGTCTGGAGGCGCCTCAAGCGCTCCTGGACCGGCATGGCCGGCCTGATAATGGTCGGAGTGCTGATCTTCATCGCGCTGTTTGCCGACTTCCTGTCGCCGGTCGACCCAAAGTTCACCGACGTCGGTTACTCGAGTCCGGAGGTCATCTCCTTTGCTGACAAGGATGGCGGTTGGACGATGTTTCCCCGCATCTACCCGATGGTTGAGGGGGCGGAACTCGATCCCATCACCTATCAGCCGCTGATCGGGCCGGACTATGACAACCCGCGTTACCTCGGCTTGTTCGTCAAGGGCGCGCCGTATCGGCTCCTCTGGCTGATCCCAGCCGAGCGGCATCTGTTTGGTGCTGTCGATGGCAAGCCGGTGCATTTCCTGGGCACTGACAAGTTCGGCCGCGATGTGCTGTCGCGCGCCCTCTATGGCTCGCGCATTTCTCTGATGATCGCCCTGACGGTGGTGTCGATTGTCACGGTGGTCGGCACCACGGTCGGCATGGTCTCAGGCTATTTCGGCGGTCGCTTCGACGTCTGGGTGCAGCGTTTTGTCGAACTGGTGCTGGCCTTCCCGCAATTGCCGCTCTATCTCGCGCTCACGTCTCTGATCCCGGTGACAGCGCCGACCTCGGTGTTTCTCGCCTTTGTTATTCTTGTGATGTCGGCGCTCGGCTGGGCGCAGCTGTCTCGAGAGGTGCGCGGCAAGACATTGGCGCTCGCCGGCATTGACTACGTGCGCGCCGCAATCGCCATCGGCGCTCGCGACCGGCGCATCATCTTCCAGCACATCTTCCCCAACGTCATGAGCCACGTCATCGTCGCCGTGACGCTGGCCATCCCTAACGTGGTGTTGCTCGAGAGCTTCCTCGGCTTCCTCGGATTCGCGGTCAAGCCGCCGCTGATCTCGTGGGGGTTGATGCTGCAGGATACCTCCAAGTATTCGGCCATCGGTTCCTATCCCTGGATCCTGACGCCCGTGGCCTTCGTCTTCGCGACCGTCTTCGCCTTCAACGCCCTCGGCGACGGTCTGCGCGACGCCATTGATCCCTATTGAGGACGCCACCATGGACAGAGACGAAAACCTCGCTCCGGACGTGCGGCTCGATCACGGCAGCCGCACAGGAGAACCGATCATCGATTGCCGCAACGTTGCCGTCCGCTTCAAGGTGGAGGATGGCGAGGTCGAGGCGGTGAAAGGCGTTTCGATGCAGCTCTATCGCGGCGAGACCATCGCCGTGGTGGGCGAAAGCGGTTCGGGTAAATCAGTGACCGCGCGTACCATCATGGGGCTCCTGTCGAAGCGTGCCCGCGTGGCGCCAAGCGCCAGCATCCGCTTCGACGGTGACGACGTGCTGAAGTGGTCGCCGCATCGCCGCCGCATGCTGCGTGGCAACCGCATTTCGATGATCTTTCAGGAGCCGCTCTCCTCGCTGAACCCGGTCTATTCGATTGGTACGCAGATCGTCGAGGCGATCCGCATTCACCAGAAGCTGTCGAAGGCCAAGGCGCGCGAAAAGGCGATCGATCTATTGCGCGAGGTTCACATTCCCGACCCGGAATCGCGCATCAATCAGTATCCACACCAGCTTTCCGGCGGCCAGCGCCAGCGCGTGATGATCGCCATGGCGCTTGCCAACAAGCCCGACGTCCTGATTGCCGACGAGCCGACCACGGCGCTCGACGTGACGGTGCAGGCGCAGATCCTCCAGCTCATCCGTGACCTGCAGCAGAGCCATGGCATGGCGGTGATCCTGATCACCCACGATCTTACGGTGGTGCGCAAGTTCTCCGACTACGTCTATGTGATGCAGAAGGGCGAGGTGAAGGAGCACAACACCACCGAGGCGCTGTTCGGCAATCCGCGCCACCCCTATACCACCCACCTTCTTGGGTCTGAGCCGCGCGGCCACGCCAACCCGCTGCCGGCGGAGTCGCCGGTGATCCTCGAGGGCAAGGACGTCCGCGTCGCCTTCATGCTGAAGAAGGGCGGCTTCTTCAACCCCCAGTTCCACGAACTGGTCGCCGTCGACAATCTCAGCCTGACACTGCGTCGGCACGAGACGCTCGGCATCGTCGGCGAGAGTGGCTCGGGCAAGACCACCTTTGGCCAGGCGCTGATCCGCCTCTCCAACCCGGACAGTGGCGAAATCTACTTTGATGGCAAGCCGCTCCACGGCAGGAGTCGCGAGGAGCTGAGGCCGCTCAGGTCGCGCATGCAGGTGGTGTTCCAGGACCCATTCTCCTCGCTCAATCCGCGCATGTCGGTCTGCCAGATCATCGAGGAAGGATTGATCGTCAACGGCATCGGCACCGGGCGGGCCGAGCGGCTCGACCGGGTGCGTGACGCGCTGACGGCGGCTGGCCTGCCGACCAACATCCTGTCCCGTTTTCCGCACGAGTTCTCGGGCGGCCAGCGGCAGCGCATCGCCATCGCTCGTGCCATTGCGCTCGAGCCTGAGTTCATCCTGCTCGACGAGCCGACGTCGGCGCTCGACCTGTCCGTGCAGGCGCAGATCATCGACCTGTTGCGCAAGCTGCAGGATGAGCGCGGGCTCAGCTACCTGTTCATCTCCCACGACTTGAAGGTCGTCCGGGCGCTCTGCCACCGCATCATCGTCATGCAGCATGGGCGGATCGTCGAGGAAGGCCCGGTCGAGGAAGTCCTGTTCAAGCCGAAGACGTCCTATACGGAGAAGCTTGTCAAAGCGGCTTTTGAGGTCGCCGCGTAAGCGAGGAAAATCCGGACTCCGCCTTGTCTTTCCTGAAGGCGGGCGGAGGCCGAAGAAGGCTCCGGGACGGCCGAAACAGCGGCGGGACCGGGCTCCTGAAAACGAGAAAACACCAGACCTGTCCCGATGATGGACCGGCGACGCCGGTCCTTGCGGGAAATCTGTTTGCCTAGAGGAAACTGGAAAATGGCCGCCAATCCCAAGATCACCTTCATCGGTGCCGGTTCCACGGTGTTCATGAAGAACATCATCGGCGACGTGCTGCGCCGGCCGGCGCTGAAGGGCGCCACCATCGCCCTGATGGACCTCAACGAAAAGCGCCTCGCCGAGAGCGCGATGGTGGTGGGGCGACTTCTCACGCTGCTCGATGCACCGGCGAAGGTCGAGACCTACACCGACCGCCGCAAGGCGCTGGAGGGAGCCAACTTCGTCGTCGTCGCCTTCCAGATCGGCGGCTTCAAGCCGGCCACGGTCACCGACTTCGAGGTACCCAAGAAATACGGCCTGCGCCAGACCATCGCCGACACGCTGGGTGTTGGCGGCATCATGCGCGGCGTCCGCACCGTGCCGCACCTGTGGGCCATCTGTGCCGACATGATGGAAGTCTGCCCGGAGGCCGTGCTTCTCCAGTACGTCAATCCGATGGCCATCAATACCTGGGCAATCTCGGCCAAGTACCCGAAGATCCGCCAGGTCGGCCTCTGCCACTCGGTGCAGGGCACTGCCGAGGAACTGGCCCGCGACCTCGACATCCCGATCTCGGAGATCCGCTATCGGGCGGCCGGCATCAACCACATGGCCTTCTACCTGAAGTTCGAGCATCGGCAGGCGGACGGCAGCTATCGCAACCTCTATCCCGATCTCGTCCGCGGCTATCGGGAAGGCCGCTATCCCAAGCCGTCGAGCTGGAATCCGCGCTGCCCCAACAAGGTGCGCTACGAGATGCTGACGCGGCTCGGCTATTTCGTCACCGAGAGTTCCGAGCATTTCGCCGAGTATACACCGTGGTTCATCAAGGAAGGCCGCGACGATCTGATCGAGAAGTTCGGCATTCCGCTCGACGAGTATCCCAAGCGTTGTGTCGAGCAGATCGCCCGCTGGGATAAGGATCTCGCAGACCTCAAGGCCTCCGACACCGTCGAGGTGAAGGAAAGCCATGAATACGCCTCGCAGATCATCAATTCCGTGTGGACCGGCGAGCCCTCGGTGATCTACGGCAACGTCCGCAACAATGGCTGCATCACCTCGCTGCCGGACTATTGTGCCGCCGAAGTGCCCTGTCTGGTCGACGCCTCCGGTGTCCAGCCAACCTATATCGGCGACCTCCCGCCGCAGCTCACGACGCTGATCCGCACCAACGTCAACGTTCAGGAGCTGACGGTGGCGGCGCTGATGACCGAAAACCGCGAACACCTCTATCACGCGGCGATGATGGATCCGCACACGGCGGCCGAGCTCGATCTCGACCAGATCTGGTCGCTGGTTGACGATCTCTGCCGTGCCCATGGCGACATGCTGCCGAAGTGGGCTCGCCTCGGCTGACGCGATACGCTTGGCCGAAGCGGAGACTTGTCCGCTCCGGCCAGCTCTTCCCGGCGTTCGCTCCAGTTCCTCCCGGGGCGGACGCCGGCTCCAGCGACGCGGGACGCCGGCCTCACGAGATCGGCGTTCCGCGTTTAGCGTTTTCGAGCCCAATGTCCTCTTGGGCGCTCACCTCAATGTCACTGTCCGGCGTCTTGCCCAACACCTTCATCCCTTAGTCGGGTTCGAGGCCGGCGACGGCTTGCCCGTATTGCCAAGCCTTGAAAACAGGCACATTCTCGGCTTGTCGGACATCCGAAGAGAGGTATCCGACCCGAGCAAAAACTGTCCGCAGTCCCGGAAATCGGGGGCTGCGGAATTGGACAGGCGAGAACATAACGGAAACATCTGTGGAGGTCAGCCATGTCAGGACTTACCGGAACATCCGCCAGCGGCAGAGCAGCCGGCCCCCGTTGCATTGCTATCGTGGGGCCTCACGGCAGCGGCAAAACGACACTTCTCGAGGCGATCCTCGAGCGGACGGGGGCAATTCCGAAGGCCGGCAACGTGGCGGCGGGCACCAGTGTCGGTGATCGCTCCAAGGAGGCGCGCGCCCATGGCATGGGCATCGACCTCAATACCGCCGACGCCGAGTTTCTGGGTGATCGCTACACCTTTTTGGACTGTCCCGGCTTCGTCGAGTTCGCCTTCGAGATGCAGCCCGTGCTCGCCGTCGCCGACGTGGCGGTCGTGGTCTGTGAGGCCGACGAAAAGAAAATTCCGGCGCTGCAGCTCGTGCTCCGGCAGCTCGAGGCGGCCGGCGTTCCGCACGCCCTGTTTGTCAACAAGATCGACAAGGCTGACGCGACGCTGCGTGACACCCTGAAGCTGATGCAGTCGGCGTCGACGACCCCGCTGGTGCTGCGCCAGATCCCGATCTGGAAAGACGGCGCCGCCGTCGGCACCATCGAGCTGGCGCTCGAGCGGGCGCTGGTCTACCGCGAGCACGCCGAGAGCCAGGAAGTTCCCATTCCCTCCGATCATCAAGCCGACGAGTTGGCCGCCCGCTACGAGATGCTGGAGCGCCTCGCCGACTATGACGACGGCCTGATGGAAGAACTGCTGTCCGACGTCGCCCCCGACCGCAGCCAGATTTTTGAGGATCTGCGCAAGGAAATGCGGTCCGGCCTGATCACGCCGGTGTTCATCGGCTCGGCCGAGCGCGGCAACGGCATCACCCGTCTCCTGAAGGCGCTGCGCCACGACGCCGCCGGCATCGAGGAGACGCGCGCCCGCCTGGGCCTTACCGCCGGTACGGATGCCATCGTCCAGGTGGCAAAGACCGTACAAACCTCCCACGCCGGCAAGCTGTCCATCGTTCGCGTTCTTTCGGGCAAGCTGACCGACGGCCTGCCGCTCACTGCCGCCGATGGTTCGGCCGGTCGTGTGTCCGGGCTCTACGCGCTCGGGACGGGAACGCCGACGAAGATGCC
>Ga0316604_10001138_pt1 | contig 25221 bp, 21 predicted proteins | sample OWC_soil_day20_C_FD_207650 | JGI IMG/M metagenome (GOLD analysis project Ga0316604, IMG submission 207650) | Wetland soil microbial communities from Old Woman Creek delta, Ohio, United States - OWC_soil_day20_CT | ecosystem: Environmental > Terrestrial > Soil > Wetlands | place: USA: Ohio...
TGGGCTGGCTTTCAAGAGAAAATGATACGGTAACACAAGTGGATATTGCCAATCAGGGAAACGCAGACAGAATGATGGTTTCCAAAGTTCTGCGGACATTGGAAGAAAAGAAATTTATCAGCAGACAGGAACACCCGACTGACACGAGAGCCAAAGTAATCAAATTGACAAATGAAGGTGCAAAAGTTCTGCAAAAAGCCTTGACTGCAATTGAAAATGCTGATATAGAGTTCTTTTCGGTTATAGACAACAACTTGTCGTCATTCAATTCGAATATGATAAATTTAATAGAACAAAACAAAGAAGAATAAAAACACTGCCTTCAGCAACGGCTTTGCAAAATGCGGGGAAAAACCTCTCTATAAGAAAGTCTTCGCTTAGCCCTTTCATTTTGCATCTCCAGGTAATAATATTATCTGAAAATATCCCCCCTCCTTTTTTGTGATGTATTTCAGTTCTTTCCTTAGAAATTATCGTTTGGAATGAATCCCCCCGCCGAAAGATGAAAACTTTGAACTTTTCAGGAAAGATGCTGTTTTCTGAAAACGTGCGGCGTCATCCCGAATTCTTTTTTAAAAAGCCGTATGAATGAGCTTTGGTTCCCAAAGCCACAAGAACTGCAAATCCCACTGACAGTCTGATTTGTCTTTTTGAGCAACCGGCAAGCCTTCTTCATTCTAAGACGTGTAAGGTACTGGTTCGGCGAAACTTCGTAAGTCGCTTTGAATAACCGGAGAAAGTGAAAAGTGGAGATATGAGCGGCACCGGATAATTTTGCGAGGGTAATCTCTTCATCTATATTTTCATGCATATACTTTATTGCCAATTTGAGTTTTTGGTGCAAATCAGCCTTTGTTGATTCAGCAAATGCCTTAACGCGGTTGACAGTTTTATATTGTTCCAAATCAAACCAGGGCCTTTGAGGACGATTAGCCGGATAGCCATTTTTTTGTCTGAACGCTTTACGTTCACTCGTGAAGTCCCACCAATTCAAAGCACTGTCAGGGTGATCCGAATAATAAACAACTAAACGAAATTGATCTTCCACACAAGGGTCGATCCACACACCTGTCTGCAGTTCCAGTCTGTCAAACAGTTTTGCCGGATCTTTGCCCCTGAGCTCTTTCAGGGAATAAAAGCCGAGTTGCATAAGATTCTCAGCAAACTGTTTCCCGATTGAAGGAATAGTTTGAAACTCGGATATGGCCCTGAGCTCCATCGCACGTATTTCGGAGACATTCAAAACAGCTTTTAATTCACGGATCGAACGATGATGAATTTCTTTCAACTTTATCCCATTGGCTCTCAGTATTCGCTTTTCGGAGTCCAGAATGTCTGATCTGTTCAGGAAAGGGTCATTCATATTCTGCAAATGTTAATAGATAATTATTATTGTCTACTATCGAAAACTCTGTGGCACCATAAAAAGTTTTTTCAAGGCCATGCACAATAGTCACTTTGTCTTTTATTTTCACAAACAGCGCACTTATATTTTCCACCTTGATGTACAGTAGTAGCGAACCGCCATCATTTCGGCTGATCAGAGGCAACGTATTCCCAATGCTTTCAAATGTCTGAAACATAAATGTAACACCTCCGCAACGCATCAATACAAAAACAGGATCGCCCTTATCAGGCACCATGGTAAGGACCTCGAAACCCAGCTGCTTGTAAAAATCGACGGTCTGTTTGATATTCCTCACATAAATATTGGGCGAGACCTTTTCCATGGTGATGGCCTTACTGGTCAACGGTGTCTGAGCCTCAGTGGATAAATAGCCGGCCAATAAGCCTGTTAAGATCAATACAAATTTCTTCATTTTTTTCTCTCAAAAATAGAAGACAACAGCGAAAGATAATGTGCAGAAATTGCTATTCCCAATTTCTGAAGTTCCGTGAGGTTTTTTTGTTCCATCTATTTTTGCTGATACTCATTACCTACACCAATGCCTTCGATAGACCCAAAAAACAGTCAGGTCAGCTTCTATTCCAAATTATTTGACACACCATATTATTCCCACTGATTAACTGAAAGAGTATAAGCAACAGATTGACAAAGTCACATTATGACCTGACGCCACCGAAACGTTTTTCCTGTATGCGATCATATTCTTTCACATAGTCAGGGTTTTCCGTTTTCATCAGTCTGTCCCACCAACGGAAATACAGACTGTAATTGCCTTTGAATTTACTGTGGTGAAGATTGTGATGTACAGAAGTATTGATGATCTCGAAGAGGTATGAATGGCGAAGTCCTTCCGGCATGATCTCGTAGCCAAGATGACCATACACATTGATGATTAAGCTGATAACGGTAAAGAGGATGAGCACGTCCTGGTGCATAGGCAGGATAAAAGCAAGTATCGGTACTATAGCTCCTTCTGCAATGGCTTCCAGTATGCTAAAGGAGTAGGACGTCCATGGAGATGGATTTACCGATTGGTGATGCACCACGTGCGTGAAGCGGAATATGCTTTTATAATGCATCAGGCGGTGCATCCAGTAAAAGTAGGTATCGTGGATAACGAGGCTCAATATGAGGCTGACCGGTAGCCACCACAAGGGATAATCATGAATTTCAGAGTAGAGCAGGGTATGTGATTTTAACGGAGTAAACAGGGTGATCACTATCATCACGGCGAATATCAGGCAAGAGGAGCTGGAGTGCATGATTTCCCGCAAAAAGTCTTTTTTAACGGCTTTCCTGTTTTGGATTTTGTATTTGCCGGCCGAGGATGACAGCAGCATGTAGAAAAGTAAAAAAGGGATTCCCGCCAGCACCAGATATCGGATAAGTGTGATGCTGAATATTACTGCAAATGTGGTTGCCTGTTGTTCCATATAAATAATTTACCGGACAAATGTAGGCAGGCATAATGGCGGAGCAGTTAACAAAAGATAATTAACGGACATATTTGATGGTAATTCTTTTCCGGATACGGCTCAGAGATACCGGCGTAATACCGAGGAGTGTAGCCAGATGTTTGTCGGATACCCGTTGCAGCAGGTCCGGCTTGTCCTGTATCAGCTGAAGGTATCTTTCTTCAGGGGTTTGCAACACGAAAGATTCTATGCGCTCCAGCGATTGGGCCAGCATATCAAGTACAAAGTGATATCTGGCCTGTTCGAATACAGCTTTGTTGGCAAGGAGCTTTTGTATAACATTGTAGTCGACCTCCAGTAAGGATGTTTGTTCCAGGGCATGATAAGTAAAACGCGACGGCTTCTGCAAAAGAATACTGTCGTAGGATGCAACAATCTGTTCCTCCCATCTGAGCAGCACGGTGCTTTCGATTCCCTTCTCATTTACATGGTAGCAGCGAATAAGACCCTCTTTGATATAAGCCAGCCTGGGACTGTTTTCTCCTTCGCGGATATAGATGTCACCAGGTTCGAGTTGCCGTTGTTGTGTGGCGCTAATTAAGCCCGGCAGATCTGCAGGGTCTATCCCATTGAATAGTCGGATATAGAAGGCTGTTTTCTCTGAATCAAGCATTTGTGGATTTCTTATTAAATTTTCCTGGCAATCTGATGAAGGTATGAAAGCGTCAAAATAGTATAAATTATTGAATCCCGGTCCCCCTGCAAAATTCGAAATTCCACCCGGTAATTGCATTTTTATAACTTGATTTTTTAATTATTTTTACATTTCAACTAAAATCGGGATGCAAATTTGTCGCAGAAATCTTCTTATAATGAGTACCAACTTTTGCATGGATTGACTTCGGGGGATACGCTGCATTATTCTTATATATTTAAAGAGTATTATAACGCGCTTTGCCTCTACGCTGAAACGATCATTGGCGAGCCCGGGCATGCAGAAGATATTGTGCAGGACGTTTTTGAAAGATTATGGCAGAAGCCATATGCCTTCGAGGATCTCCGGCACCTGAAGGATTTCCTGTACAAAGCCACACGTAATGCAGCCCTTAATTTTTTGAAAGGGGCACAGCATAGTAAAGAACGCCAGGCTAAATTTCTGTACGAGCAGGAAAAGACATCCACAGCAGAAGACCTTGATATCATCCGCATGGAGGTTTTCAGGGAAATTTACCGCGAGATCAGTAATCTGCCTGAGCAATGCGGTAAGATTGTTCGCATGAGTTACATTGAAGGGCTGAAAAATGAACAGATAGCCGAAATCCTTTCTATTTCCATCCAAACGGTTAAAAATCAGAAAACCAGGGGCATGAAGCTGCTGAGAATGCGCCTGCCGAAGGTTGTATTTGCCTTGTTCTTATTGTTTTCCCACCACTCATAATTTTTTTTCGATTCTTTTAGTACGATCGGAATACCACGTTGTAATAATATAAACTCATTAGACATGACGTCTTCTTCGAACGATCCATTCATCATTGCAACGCTTATTTCCCGTTCTCAACAGGGCATGCTTACAGCCGATGAGCAGGATCTGCTGGATGCGTGGATCGTTGCCAGCGACGAAAACCGGCAGTTATGGATGGAATTGAACAATCCTGATATACAACAGCAAAACGTGCACGCTATGGCCCGGTTTGATGAAACCGCTGCGCTGGAGCGTTTTCTTTCCAACAAACCTGCAAAATCAAACGTACACAGGATGCGGCTGCTTCACACATGGAAATGGGCCGCCGCGGTGTTTGTTCTCGCGTTAGGCGTATCCACTTATTTCCTGCTGACTCATCGTGCGCAAAATGTTGACCGGTTTAGCCGGAAATACGCCCGGCAAGACATTCCACCGGGTAAAAATGGTGCCATCCTCACGCTGGCAGACGGTACTCAGTTGGTGCTAGACAGTTTGGCCGAAGGGAAAATTGCTACGCAGAACGGGACGCAAATTTCGCTGAACAATAACGAGCTTAAATACGACGCTACTGCCGCAACAGACGGAGCGGCCCATAATACCATTACCACACCTAAAGGTCGCCAATACCACCTCATCCTTCCCGATGGAACGGAAGTATGGCTGAATGCTGCGTCTTCTATACAATATCCGGTGGCTTTCATGGGGCCGGAACGAAGAGTAAAAATCACTGGGGAGATTTATTTTGAAGTAGCCAACAAGAGCTGGCAACCTTTTGTTGTGGAAGCCGATCAGATGAAACTGGAAGTACTAGGCACTTCATTTAATGTCAATACCTACAACAATGAAAAAACAATCCGCACAACACTATTGACCGGTGCTGTGAAAGTATCTCCGCAGGCAGGCAATATGCCTGCAACGAAGCCCCGGGTGCTAGTGCCCGGCCAAACAGCAGTTTTAAGCAAACCTGATGCACCAGAGAGGACTACGCTGACCATAATGGAAACACCTGATCTTAGTAAAATTATCGCATGGAAAAACGGCCTGTTTAATTTCGACGACCAGGATTTATATAGTGTAATGCGCCAAATGGAAAGATGGTACAACATAGAGGTACAATATGTTGGAAAGCCTGATAATGTAATCTTCCAGGGAAAAATGCACCGCAATACCAACCTGTCTGATGTATTGAAAGTGTTGGAAACAATGGATGTTAAATTCGAACTAAAGGGGAATATTTTGTATGTAAGATAGCGGGTAATAAACGACGTTGCTTAAACAAAACCGGAAGTGCTTGCGACACTTCCGGCAAATGTTCAGGTAATGTAATAATCACAATCAGGATAAGACTGCTTATTTGTTCACTTAAACATTCCGTCCCGTATGACAGGGGCGGTTCTATGCAAATCTATGCAAATTATTTTTTATTGCATGCGGGTTCCCTATAGCTGGAAACGTAGCTCAACCAAATCTCTGTTAGTCATGAAACTAACATTCTTTCTCCTTACCGCTGCCCTGTTGCAGGTATCTGCCAGAGGCCTTTCACAGAACATCAACTTTAACGGTAAAAACGTTGCACTGGAAAAAGTTTTTGCTGAGGTAGAATCGCAAACCGATTATGTTTTTCTGTACAAGGCTGCAGCCTTATCGGTAGCAAAACCGGTCACCATCAGTGCCCGGGAAATTGACCTGAGAGCATTTCTCAACAAGGTATTCGAAAACCAGTCACTGACCTACAAGATCATCGACAAAAACATTCTGGTATCCCAGAAAGACTTCAGCCTGGCTGCAGGCAGCCCACCCGTTGATACGGTGCCGGCAAAACAGGAATCGATAAATGTCTATGTCTACTCTTCCGGTTATACACCATTGGGCAGCGCTACTATCAGCAACCTTACCGATAAACGGAACTATCTGACCGCAGGAAACGGATCGGCCCAGGTTCCTGTAAGGTTGGGCGATCAGATGCGGATCAGCTATATCGGGTATGTGGACCATATATTTAAAATAACGGAACCGATTATTACTTCAAGATCGTACAACATAGAACTGGTGCTCTCCGAAAACAAACTGGATGAAGTCCAGATCACTGTTTTGGGCACTACGAATAAAAGAACCGGTACAGCCAATATCGCTACGGTCAAAGCCAGTGATATCGAAAGGCAACCCGTCGTAAATGTGCTGGATGCGATCTCAGGCCGTATCCCCGGTCTCCATATCAGCCAATCGGCCAATACGGCTGGGACCAGGAAAGTAGAGTTACGCGGACGCAATGTGCTGAACGAAAACATGTTTACAGATCCACTGTATGTTGTTGACGGATTACCAATTGCTACTTTATCCGTTAATCCATACGGTGGAGGTACACCTGTTCAGGGCGGCTATTCGACTTCCGAAAACCCTTTGTACATGATCAATCCCCTGGACATTGAAAGCGTAGATGTGCTGAAAGATGCAGACGCCACGGCGTTGTACGGTTCCAGGGCCGCAAACGGCGTGATCCTCATCACTACAAAAAAAGGAAAACCAGGCCCTACCAGGTTTAATGTAAACTACTCCAAAGTGTTTTCGGGCGTGCAGCGTTACATGCATATGATGAACACTGAACAGTACCTGGCTGTGAGAAAGGAAGCAATGATGAATGATGCAGCTCTTCCTACCCGCGATAATGCCCCGGACCTCACCATCTGGGACCAGAATGCCTATACCGACTGGCAACGCCTCTTCTTCAAAAATGAGCAATCAAATGATGTGCAGCTGAGTGTGGAAGGTGGACTGCTGCTAAATACTTACCGCGTGAGTGTTGGATATACTTCCACAACAGAAATGTACAACCAGGGCAGGGGGAACAATCGTTTAACGGTGGGAATATCTTTCAACCACCGCAGTCCGAACGGCAAGCTGGCAGTGGAACTTTCTGCCAACAATACTTATTCCAACAATGAAACTGCCGCTACGTTAGACTTTTTCTCGCTGCCTCCCAATGCCCCGGGAATTTATGATGAGAACGGGGAATATAATTTTGCCCCGTACAGAACCCAGTATGGAAGCAATTATCCATTCAGGGATATTAAAAACTGGGGAGAGAATCAAACGCTGAAAAGTCAGACTAATGTTGGGTTTACTTACGAAATATTCAAAGACTTGACAGCAGGTGTTCGCGTTAGCGGGGAATTTTTCTCCAATAAATCGGGCTACTATATGCCCAAAGCCGGGAAAGATCCCTTGTACTCCCCCATTAGCATGGCATTTTACGGCAATGGTACAGGAAAGAGCCTGCTGGTAAGGCCGAATATCAACTACGTTAAACTGTTCGGCGGCGCCAGAGTGTCTGTTTCCCTGGCAGCCGACTATAGTTATGCAGATCAGGATGCGGCAACGATCATAGGGATGATGTACTCTAACGATAACCTCATCAAAAGCTACTCCAATGCCCAGATTATGCAATCCACGAATAATTATGCCCAGTTGAAAGTTGCTTCCCTGCTGGCTACAGTTGCCTTCGACTGGGAAAATAAGTACATCGTTAGTTTGAATGGCAGAAGAGATGGTTCGTCACGTTTCGGTGACGGAGCCCGCTACGGGAACTTCGGATCTGCAGGGGTTTCATGGGTTTTATCAAATGAAGAATGGTTTAAGAAGACTAACATGAATTGGCTGAGTTTTGCCAAAATCAGATCTAGCTATGGCGTTATGGGCAATGCCAATGTGGGCGATTACCAATACCTCTCGCGCTGGTCTAATATTCCACCGACTGCCCTGGATAAATTGCCGGACTACGATGATCAAACCATTTATACGCTCGTTCAACCCGTTAACCAGAAATATAGCTGGTCCAGCGCCAGCAAGTTCGAAGTGGGCGCCCGGCTGGGTTTTTTCAACAGCAGATTGAACATTGAAGGCAACTTCTATATCAACAGAGACGGAAAGCAGCTCACAAACATTACCACGCCGGCATTCACAGGTTTTACTTCTGTAGTAGGCAACTGGCCCGCTGTGATCCGGAACAAAGGGGTGGAACTGATGTTGGACGGAACGATCCTGAACACCAATACCTGGGGCCTTACCGCACGTTTCCAGGTAAGTAAGAACACGAATACACTGGTGGCTTTTCCAGGGCTGGAAAATTCCCCCTACAAGGATATGTACAGGATCGGGACCTCTGTAACAGCCAAGTCCTACTCACACTATATCGGCATCGACCCGATGAAAGGAACACCTGTGTTTGAGGATCATAACGGGGATGGAGTTATGCCTGTCGGGATGAGTTCCTCAAACTTCCCGGACACACAGCTGGACGATCATTACCGGGTGATCGACCTGAACCCTGAATATTTCGGTGGAATGGGCTTTCGGGTAGACTTCAAAAAAGTATTGTCGCTGGATGCACAATTCAGCTTTGAAAATTCCCTGGTCGAGGACAAGCTGAATAACCTCGGGTATGGAGGTATGTCCAACATGGTCTTGTATGACGAGATCCAAAAAAAGCACTGGAAGCAACCGGGCGACAAAGCGCTCTACGCAAAGTATTCCACCCTCAACGGCGGCGGACTTTTCGGATCGGATGCCTACTATGCCAAAGGCGCTTATATCAGCCTGGACAACCTTAGCCTGTCTTACATGCTCCCTGCAACATGGTTAAAGAAGCTGGGCATGACGCAGGGTACGATCTCCGTGAATTCATCAAAGATTTTCAAACTCTCGCAATACAGAATGTCGGATGTTGAATTGGGCACTACACCACAGATCAGAAGAATTGCCGCCAACCTGAGATTAAGCTTCTAAAATCAATCGTATGAAAAAAATCACTTTCAATATAACTGCAGCCGGTGTTTTATTGTTAGGCCACCTGTTAACAGGTTGCAATAAAATCCTGGATATAAAAGACCCGGTAAATTCAATCACTACCAACCAGGTTTTTCAGACCGACGATCAGGCAGCCACTGCGCTCAATGGTTTGTATTCTTATCTGATCAGCGGAGGAGAAAACGAAGTCAATTCGAACGGGCAACTAGGCAACGATTTATACAGTGCCGGAGGTATTACACTGGCAACCGCGCATTCGGCAGATGAATTATATCACCCCTCGCTCGCCGGAGACTACCAGTATTATGTGGAAACAACAGCCAGGATCACGTTGCAAAACCTGGGCTATTCCTCGAAAATATGGAAGTCAGCCTATAAGGGGATTTTCAATGCCAATGCACTGATAGAAGGTGTGAGAACTGCTACGTCAAAAGAGTTTACGCAGGCATACAGGAAACGTGTGCTGGGCGAAGCACTGGCAGTAAGAGCAATGGGATATTTCTACCTGGTAAACCTGTTCGAAAAAGTACCCCTTGCCTTATCGATCGATTATAATGATACACAAGACCTCCCTTCCGCCAGCCCTGACGCCGTATACCAGCAAATCATCAATGACCTGGAAGAAGCGTCGGGGTATCTTTCCGAAAATTATGATGGAAACAACACGGAGCGCATCCGGATCAATAACTGGTATGTGAAGGCAATGCTGGCAAGGGTATACCTGTTTACCAAAAACTATGAAAAAGCATATCAGAATGCGAACGAGGTGATTAGCCGGACAGATTTGTTTCAACTGGAAAATCTCGACAATGTGTTTGGCATATCCAGCCGGGAAGTTATTTTCCAGTTGAAGCAGATCAACATTTCAGGAACACGGGGCAATGCCACACCTGAAGGGTATTCTATGACGGGCAGGTACCTCACGCCAGTGCTGCTGAATGCTTTCGAAGCGGGCGATAACAGGAAAACTGCATGGATATCGGCCATCGCCGGCGATCTATATACACCTGCCGGTTTTTCTCCGGCCAAGTATAAGATCAATTCTACCAACTATACGTTTGGAGGGGACAGATCCGAATATTATGTAGTCATGCGGCTCGCAGAAATGTACCTGGTAAGGGCAGAAGCAAATATGTTGCGGAGCGCGGCCAATAAAACTGCCGTGATCGATGATCTGAACGCCATCAGGATACGTGCCGGATTAAACAATCTGCCTTATACGTTAACCGATCAGCAGGTAACGGATGCCATTGCTCAGGAAAGGCGCATAGAGTTATTTGCTGAATGGGGACACCGCTGGCTGGACCTGAAAAGGACGAACAAGGCTACGGAGGTCCTCTCGGAGATCGCTTACAAACAGCCGTGGAAGCAGTACCAGTTGCTATACCCAATTCCTCCTGACGAAATCCTCTGGGACAACAATCTCTCCCAGAATATCGGCTACAACTAAAAAATGATCATCACTAAATCAGGAAAGATGTTTCAATTCAGCTATAAAAAATGTTTCAAAGCGGGCGTTTTAGCAGGAGGTATGATGTTGCTCGGTACTTCCTGTAAGAAGGAGTTACGGGAAGAGATATTTCCGGCCTCTTTGACGATTGTGAATGGTATTAGCGACAATACCTCCATCCTCACCGCCTATTTTGGAAATTCACAACCCAGAATCTACGCCACGCTGGCTTATATTGGCAGCAGCAGCGCTTTTAATTATGCTACCGATCAAATGAACCTGCCGTTTACGCTGTTCAGAAACTACGATACGCTCCAGCCGGATAAACCATTCCTGAAAACCAGCCTGCAACTGGAGACAGGTGGGATTTTTACGCATTTTGTGTACGGTAGTCCAACGCAGGTAAAACAAAAAACCGTGAAGGAACAACTGCCTGCCTATAGCCTGAATGACAGTGTGGCCAACCTTCGGATCATTAATCTTTTCGATAACAGATCTATCGACGTGTTAGAACTGGAACCAGAGGCTGTAAGTCTGGTAACCGATCTTGCATATGAACAACTGTCTGATTTTATAAAAGTCCCTGTCAACGCATCCGTACAGAACTTCCGTTTCGAAGTGAGAGATCATACAACAGGCACCACGTTGGCCACCATGTCTGAAGTAAATATCTATCCTGGTTCTGCTACGCTGAATACCCAATGGCTGTTTAAAGCACGTACGATGCTGGTCACCGGAAGCTGGACCACTGAGAGCGTTTTTTCGGCCAGGGCAAAAAGTATCGGCCATTTTTAATCCAAGTTTTTAATCATAAGTAACATTATATGCAACCTATATTAAAGGTGGAGAACCTATCGCATAAGTATGCCAGTTCCTGGGCAATACGTGAAATAAATTTTGATATCAACGATACCGGTGTTGTAGGATTGCTGGGTTCAAACGGAGCCGGTAAGTCTACTACGATGAATATCATTTGCGGCACCTTGCTGCAAACGGAAGGCAATGTTTCTATCAATGGGCTAAACATCAAAGATGATCCTATTGAATATAAAAAACAGATCGGCTTTTTACCACAGCAGGCGCCCCTGTATATGGACTTTACCGTGCAGGAGTACCTGGAGTATTCCGCGCAGCTAAGGTTGATGGATAAGCACCTGATTAAAAGAGCAGTGGAAGAAGTATTGGAGAAAACGTCTATTACCCAGATGAGGTCTCGCCTTATAAAGAATCTGTCGGGTGGATATCGCCAACGGGTAGGTATCGCACAAGCCATCATCAACAAACCTAAAGTGGTGATCCTCGACGAGCCCACCAATGGTCTTGATCCCAACCAGATCATTGAAGCAAGGAAACTGATAAAAGAAATTGCGCAGGACCGTGCGGTATTGTTGTCGTCGCATGTATTGTCCGAAATTAACCTTCTCGCTAAAGAGATCATCATGATTGAATCCGGGCAGGTTGTATTTTCTGATACACTCGATGCCTTCAATAACATCCTTCAGCCCAATACCATGGTGGCCAGAATGCTCCATATGCCTGCGCCCGAAGAATTGATGGCGATAGAGGATATACAGAAAGTAGAGCTGCTGCCGGATAACAAATGCCGGATCTATTTCCAGCCTAACGACGATCTGGCTGAAAGAATTGTGAGGAAGAGTGCAGAGAAAAACTGGCGACTCACTTCTATTCACACAGAATCTTCCGGTATGGACGATGTATTCAAACAATTATCATCAAATTCTTCTTCAACCTTACACTAATGAGAGTAGTTTTTAATATAGCGCGGGCGGAATTACGGTATTTTTTCTTTTCGCCGATCGCATGGTTTGTATTGATTTTATTCCTGATGTCCAGTGCGGGCATCATCATGGGAAATCTGTCAGATATGTCACTGCAGCAGGACACCATGCTTGAGTTACAGGGGGATAATTTCAGAGGCTTTCTCAATACGCCGCTGACCAAAATGGTGATCGGCAAGGGCCTCGATACGGTGATGATGATCTTCTTTTTGTTCATTCCGCTGTTGACCATGGGCGTAATCAACCGTGAATATGCTGCCGGGACCATAAAGTTGCTCCATTCGTCGCCTGTGAAAACACGCCAGATCATCCTGGGTAAGTTTCTGGGTGTGTACAGTTTTGTATGCCTGATGATCCTGATCTTCCTGGGGATTGTGATCGTATTGACCTTTTCTATCAGGAATGTAGAGTTACTCCATATCATGGCGATGGTGCTGGGCTTCTTTTTACTGGCTGCCATGTATGTAGCTGTAGGTATGTACATCTCCAGTTTAACCTCCTACCCGATTGTTGCCGGGATCGGAACATTTGTGGTGCTGACCCTGTTCACATCTTTAGGCATGCTGTTCCAGGGAACGGATTATGTGCGGGATGTCACCTATTTCCTTTCCAGCTCGGGAAGGGTAGAAAGCCTGCTGTCTGGCCTGATTACAACAAAGGACCTCGTTTACTTCTTCAGTATTATTTCTCTTTTTATCGCATTTACCATCATCAAAACCAAATCCGTTACCGAGTCGAAGTCATGGCGTATATCGGCCGGCAGATATCTGTTGGCGTTTACGATAACGGTTGTTATACTGGTTGTTAGCTCCATTCACGGACTGATCGGCTATTGGGATGTGACAAGAGGAAAAATAAATACTCTCCATGAAAATACACAGGGAGTATTGAAGCAGTTGGACGGATCACCGCTGAAAATAACGCTGTATACGAACCTGTTAGGGTATAATATGGGCAGTGGCGTACCTACCGCGCGCAATAGCTATCTGTGGAACTTCTGGGCCAGGTACCGCCGATTTTATAATAATATGGAGTTTAACTATGTGTATTATTACGACGTGAACGATGGGGACAGCTCGATCTTTCAGGCATACCCGGGCAAATCATTGGATGAAATAGCGGAGAAGTATGCGGAAATGTATAAAACCGACCTCTCTATCTATAAAAAACCTGCAGAGATCAGGAGCCTTATCAACCTGGAGCCGGAAGAGAAAGGTTTATTGATGCAGGTGGAGTATAAAGGGAAAAAGACGTTCCTGAGAACCTACAAGGACCCGGAGGTCTTTCCAAATGAAAAGCATGTTTCCGGCAGCTTGTTGCGTTTATTAAATGATACAACGCCCACGTTTAAATTTCTTACAGGGCACTATGAGCGTTCGCCTCTTAAGTTCGGTGAACGGGAATATGGAAACCATGCCATCGCTAAAGGATCCAGGAACGCACTGATCAATATGGGATTGAATTTCGACACCATCTCTGCCCTGGGTTCCGGTGTGTTGAATCCAGATGATGTACTGGTGATATCCGATCCGAAATCACTATTGAATAATGCGATTATCGACAGCGTTAAACAGTATATCGACAGAGGGGGAAATGCCATGTTTTATGCTGAACCAGGCAAACAGTTTATCATGAACCCGATTCTGAACCATGTGGGGGTAAATGCGGATGAAGGCACCATTGTAAAGATCAACCCGCAGGATATGCCACACAAGTTTGCCGGATTGATTGCTAAGAAAGGTACCGAGATGGCCGATGAACAACCGTTTTTCTACCTCAGGAACGGTATCGTCAATGCCTGCTTTACCAACATCGCTGGCGCAAGTGTATTAAGCTACTCCGATACTACAGGATTTAAGGTAGAACAGATTACCACTTTACAAAACAATGCAAATACCTGGGTAGAAAGAGGCGTGTTGGTAGTGGACTCCGCAGCACCTATATTCAATACCGCGGAAGGAGACTACAGAACGGAAGCGCCATATCCTGTGGGCTTGCTGCTTACCCGCAAAATCGGCAACAAATTGCAGAAGATCATTATTTCCAGCGATGCAGACATGATGTCTTCAGCTAAGGCTGACGGAAAGGATTATGGTAATGCATTCTACAGCTACACGGTTGATAACAGGTACCCTGTTTACCATAATTTCAAAGTGCCCACTGATATTTGGCTAACGATCAAAAAGGCCCCGGCCCAAACATTGAAGATGGTACTTCAATATGTTATACCGGCCCTGATCCTGGCTGCAGGTATCGTGATACTGATAAGAAGAAAACGAAAATAGCGGGTACTTCATTTGTTTAATAAAAAGTATAATTATGTACTTGCAGACAGATATGCAGACGATAGATGATCTGCGCTTGTTTTCGAAAGCAGACACACAGGGTATCTACGATATTTATAATCATTCATATACCCGTGGCGGGCAAACCATCATGGAAGCCATGTTCCGGAAACCGCTGAACAACAGGGAAGCAATCATAAAACGGATCAATACAATTATTGCTTTCGTGAAAATGAAGGCCACTTTCCCTTTCGATGGCGCCATGCTTGACCAGGCAGAGAAATACATTTCTTTTGACGATAACCCGGATGGCGGCACAAAAGTGTCGCTCAGTGAGAAGGAAGTACAGAATGGAATTATGTCGGTAATCGATCTTTTCCATACGCTCAGACAGTATTTAGAGTTAGCGGAAATAACAAAGGTGAAAGAGCTGGAGGAAGAACGACTGGCGGCTATCGGGGTGTTGAAAGACCCGGCGTTTATACCGGTGTTCAACGAAAAACCGAATGCCAGAATTTCATTTGCCGCCGTTACGGCTTTTGATGTCCTGATCCGTAGTAAGGAGAAAAAGAAAGTACTGCAACTACTACATTTTATTTATCATATCGATGTGTATGTTTCAGTGGCCCAGGTTACCCTGAAACATAACATGGTATTCCCTGTGGTGCACCCGAAAGGAACCAATATTTTAAAAGTGGATGGTGTATACCATCCACTTTTAAAAAACGCAGTGGCCAATAGTCTCCATATGGCACCTTCCCGTAACCTGATTTTTCTTACGGGAGCCAACATGGCCGGCAAGTCTACCTTCCTGCGTTCGTTCAGTACCGCAGTTTATATCGCGCATATGGGCTTTCCGGTAGCCGCGGCCTCCATGGAGTTTTCTGTAATGGATGGCGTATATACTACAATCAACCTGCCTGATAACCTGGGCATCGGGGCCAGCCATTTCTACGCAGAAGTGTTGCGGGTAAAGAAAATAGGACAGGAACTCAGTGAAGGAAAATCACTGTTTGTATTGTTCGACGAATTGTTCCGGGGTACAAATGTGAAGGATGCACTGGAAGGAACCCTGGCGGTTTGTAATGCGTTTACAAACAGGAAAGACAGTAAGTTCATCATCTCCTCTCATATTATCGAAGCGGCGGACGAGTTGGGGAAAAAGGGAAGCGCCGCGTTTTACTTTCTTCCCACCATAATGAAAGGGACTGTACCTGAATACACGTATACCCTGCAGGAAGGTGTTACCAATGATAAGCATGGAATGATCATTATTAATAACGAAGGTATACTGGACATTCTTAAACACGGAAACAAAGGCGAAAAAAGGTTAAAAAAGCAATTATGAGTTTTAAAATAGATCGCCAATCGTTAGGAGAACTGAACCTAATGGGGAAATTCCGGCAGGGATCAGTATATTTTCTATTAAATAAAGTAAGAACACGGATCGGCGAGAAACTGATGGATGAGATGTTTTCCCATCCGCTGAATGATGCCACTGCTATCAACCGGCGGGTAGCGATTTTTGAGTTCTTCGCAGAAAAAGGTGTCACTTTCCCTTTTGAGGCCGACCAGGTTTCCCTGATGCGGGAGTATATTGACACTACGGCAAGTAAATCGCAATGGGCGGTGACAGCAGATCTGCATCTGCAAAAGTTGCTGGCAGGCCTCACCAAAGACGGCCGTTTTAAAAACACGTTACTGCAGTTGCAGGCAACGATCGTAACACTCAAAAAGTGCTTTGGACTACTGGAGTTGCTGAAGCACGAAAACAGCCCTTTGCAGGAGCGGGTGGAAGCCTTACTGGTCATCATGAACCAAAAGGACATTCGCAGAATACTGAACAGCGACATCTACAAACCGATGTCAACCCGCACAGTATCCGAATATGATTTCCTGCTGCGCAACAGGCACAACATAAGCATGAAAGACGTGCTGCAGTTCATTGCTGAAACAGATGTATACATCGCGGTTAGCAATGTGGCGCGCGAGCGGCATTTTTGTTACCCAACCGCTGTGGAGAAAGAGCGAAATCTGTTCAATGCCCGAAGTCTCAGGCATCCCTGTATTTCAAAAGCGGTGGGCAACGACATACAAATGAAAGAAGGAAGTAATGTACTGTTCCTCACAGGGGCTAATATGGCAGGTAAGTCTACCTGGATGAAATCTATCGGTATCGGTATGTACATGGCACACATCGGTTTCCCTGTCGCCGCTTCAGAAATGGAGTTTTCAGTACGCGAAGGTATCTTCTCCAGCATCAACGTGGCAGACAACATAGCGATGGGGTACAGCCATTTCTATGCGGAAGTAGTAAGGGTGAAGAATGCTGCGCTGGCAGCGGCAACCGGCGAACACCTCTTGCTGATGTTTGATGAATTGTTTAAAGGTACCAACGTGAAAGATGCCTTTGATGGTACCCTGGCGGTTACGGAAGGGTTCTCCGAATACAACAATTGCCTGTTTATAGTATCCACGCATATCATTGAAGTGGGGGAAGCATTGAAAGACCTGCCTAATGTGCAGTTTAGATTTATGCCAACTGTACTGGAAGGAAATGTGCCCAGGTACACTTACACTTTACACGAAGGTATTACTGAAGACCGGCAGGGTATGATGATCATCGAAAACGAGGGGATCATTGCACTTATCAATAAAATGTAACCTGGAAGAAACACTCAACTGATCTCATCGCGGCAATATGCCGTGTTGATTAACATTTTAAAAAATTACAAATAGCATGAAGCAAATATTTGCATCAGGGATCCTTATGTCCCTACTATCCACATCTGCCCTGGCCCAGTTACAACCTTTTACCGGGTTTACCAGGCAGGATTTGAAAGATGATTTTAAATATGCCGTTGAGCTGTTGAAGAAACAGCATCCGAATCCTTATAAGTTTACAGACACCATTACGTTTAACAGTAAAATGGATTCCCTGATAAACCGGCTGGATAAAGATCCGTCGCTATTAAGCGCTTTACGGTATTCTCCTGTACAGCTATTCAATGATGTGCATCTGAAACTTGATTATGATGAGGAGCGTGTGGTGGACGTACTTTATGGTATGAATCATTTTCCGCTGGCGATCACCACTTTTAAAGACAGGATCGTTGTTAATGCCAAAGGAGAAACCATTCCTTTCGGTGCAGAGATACTGAGTATTAATAAAATGCCTGCCGCAAAGCTGCTCAGCGAAATCGGCTACGCCACTTACAGCGATGGCTTCATCAAAACGGGCGCCGATCGCACCGCAACAAATCTTAGTTTGTTCATCAGCCTCGTTTTTCCGGAAGCCATCAGCTATGAAGTAGTATACAAAGAATATGGCACTAAGCATCCCACTACCGTACAACTGAAAGCAGTAGACGCTAAAACCGGTTACCATAACCGGAACCTGGGAGAGCTGCCCTTTAATACTTTCCTGAAGCGTGCCTATGTAACAAAGGAATACCAGGATAAGGAATCTACCGCCATCCTAACCGTTCTTACATTCATGCTACAGGAAAATGCTATGTATAAGGAGTTGAGCGATTTTTTCGCGGAAGTAAAAAAGCGCAATATCAACAACGTCATCATAGATATCCGGTCGAACGGTGGAGGCAACCCGAATATGTCTGCCCTGCTGTATTCATTTGTAGCGTTAAATCCGTTCGACAATGTTTTCAATTACCGGACAAAGAACATACAGATGCATGATCCCGAAAACCTGCTGAATGGTTACGGAACCAAAATGGGTGACGAGGAAGTAAAGCAGACAGAAAACTTTCTGAAACAACGGTTCGATTACGACAGCACGACAGGGTTTTACTATGGCAATGCACGCCTGACGGAAGGTTCAATTTCTAACTATCCACCCGATAAGAATAACTTTAAAGGTAACGTTTATGTGCTGATCAGCGGTGGCACTGTAAGTGCAGCCACCTACTTTGCTGCCCTGGTTAAAAATAACAAGCGTGGTGTGCTGGTAGGCACCGAAACAGGTAGTGGCGAAGCATCCACTACAGCGGCATGGTTCAATACCTATATACTTCCTAAAACAAAAAGCAAGTTAACCGTCCCGATGAGCGAAGTGTATTTTATGAAGGCCAAACAGGATAAGGGACGGGGCTGTCTGCCCGATAAAGAGTTGACTTTTGACGCGTTTCAGCAATATATCCGTACTGGCAAAGATCCGGAGATCCAATATACATTAGATATAATCCGGGCTGGTAAGCAATAGCAGACTTTGTTCTTTTGCGCGAAAAAAAGGTCCCTTCCGGATACCACCCCGCAAGGGACCTTATACTTTGACATTTCTAATACAACTTCATCACTCTCATCTCACTACTACAAGCTTTGTACGGGGTAAGGATACAACCTGCCTGTCAGTAGGAAAGTGTAGGAATTTCATCTCTACAATAGCACCGTTAATCACTTTTCGATATCCACTAATGTAGCCCCATTTAAGCAGCTCCTTCATAGAACGGTAATACGTTGTCCTGGATCCAAGATTAGATTCATCCATCATTTCATATGATTTGATGAGGATAACGGGGTTATTTTCCTGTTTTTGCCATTTCAATAGCAGGCTGATATACAGCGTTACATGATGAGATTTAATGTTCTTGTCTGCCTTCTGCAATTGCCAAAAGGCAGGTAGTTGTATATCTAAATTAAAGTGAGTATTCATGGAGGATACAATACATCGTTAATAAAGGGATTACTAACAATACGAAACGATTGCATCCTCGGGTCTTCGGTACACGCGCCCACGGCTGCATATGCAATCGGTCGTCACGATGTATCGAATGACTAATGGGTTAAACATAGGCTTTTTTCGAAAGGTGAAACAATAATTGAAATAACATAAAACCACTGCAACGGGAGGTTCAGTGAAAAAATATGTGCCTCTACGTAACAGGATCACAAGTACTACTTTCCAGTCAGCATACCCCCATAAAACAACTCACTCAAAACATAAAATACTGATTATTAAAACCTCGTTTAGTCATCATTAAGTATCAATACTCAATCCATTCACCCGTTTGCCCATGATTCACTATAACGACTCTCCATTGAAAAAAAATTCCATCCCATTATATTTTCTATTGAACCATCCCAAATATCACTATTCAACATCCGTTGCGACGCTCCCTTCAACCTAAAATTCTCTCTTCACCTTCCCATAAAAGATTTTACCGATCGTCCCACTTCTGATACAATCGATCATCCCACTTCTGGTACCATCGATCATCCCACTTCTGATACCATCGATCATCCCACTTCTGATACCATCGATCATCCCACTTCTGGTACCATCGATCATCCCACTTCCGATACCATCGATCATCCCACTTCCGATACCATCGATCGTCCCACTTCCGGCACGCCTGTTTTTTTCATTCGCCCCTCTCTAAATTGCCAACCATATCGAACTAAACAACACACATAAACGCATCACACACCTATATCAAACCGTACCAATATATGAACCTATTATCCAACATCGCCAAACTCGTTAACACTAAAGTGCATACGATTCCTCACCTGGAATCCAACACCCAATTCGCATCCACCCTCGAAACAGAAAAAGAAAACATCATCTCCGCCCTTCAGAAAAAACTCTTCTCTCTCGATGATAAACTAGACCAATACATCCAGCTTCATCAAAAAAAACTATCAGAACTAATGGAAACAATCTCAAACATTCTACCCGAAGAATTATTCACCACACCACCCCCTGATAACCACCTCATCCAGTTATACTACACCTTATACGACATACAGGTCTGCCTTGAAAAAGACTGCGCTACCTACCTTGATTTTCACTGTAAAATCCCATTTATCTATTTACTCTCCGCCCGCCAGGCATTCACAAAAGAAATCCCCCTCCTACGCCAGCTACTTTCCTCATTTGGTATCATTGATTTTGTCCAGGAAATCATTATCGCCCCATTCGAAGAGGTCCTACAAACCGACAATATCAGTTACCACCGACTTTACTATATCAAAGAACTTAGCAAACATCTTCAACAACTTCCGACGGACAGCACTTCCGAACATGTTGAGAACATCCTGATCTACATGAATTTTAATAATGAAATCTACCTGAACTACCGGCTGGATATAATCTCAGAAAATATCAAATCATTTCCTACAACCCAACAGCAACTCATCCAAACAAAGTTGCTGTTAAAAATGAATAGTCAAAAACGGCAACATCCCAACTATCGATACACACATCACCTTCCCTCCCTAAAGGAACAAATCCGTAATTGGCTCACCGACGAACATACATTTCTGGAACAAAAGATCCTTTACCCTGAAAACACCTTATTACCAGAAGAAGTCGCCAGATGGCAGGCCTATAAAGTAAAAGTAGATCTCTCAGTCAATGAACTGGGTTACCTGCTCCGCTTAATGATAGAACACGGCCTGATATTAAACGACAACAGAACCGAAGTCGCTGATTTTTTTGCCCAGTATTTCGCCACTAATAATCAGAAATCGCTCTCCCACCTAAGTCTCAGACAAAAAATGTATAACTATCCACCCTCATCCACAGAATCAGTAAGAGGTCTTTTGCTGGATCTTTTCAACACCAGTAAACAATTAAAAAACGATCACCCACCCAGGAAGTCATCCTCCCCCTGATACAGGCGTATTAAATCAATGCCTGCACAAAGTGCGTGTGGGTGCCCGAAATACCAACAACAAAGCCGCTCTTAAAGCTTTACTATGTAGTCAATCACATATCCTGCACCAGCCTCATAACAAATGCCCATCCCCATCTTTTTCCACCTCACAACCCATTACAAACCAATACCCTAACAGGGGTTACAGTAACCCCTGTAACTATTCCAGCGTGCTTTATCTCCGTTCATTTGCATCATCAACAAAGCAATCAAAACGCAATGCCAACACAAATAGTAACACTTGACGATCTGCATCATTTCAAAAAAGAACTCTTCACCGAACTAAGAGACCTCTTCAAACCTGCATCACCCATCGTCAAAAAATGGCTAAAAACATGGGAAGTCAAAGACATGCTCGGCCTCTCATCCGGCACCTTACAAACCATGCGCTCAAACGGAACGATTAGCTATACCAAAATAGGCGGATTAGTCTTCTACGACTACGATGATATCATGAAACTGATGGAAGCGCAAAAAAAGGGCGGAAAACCAGCTAAAAACAGATACTAATGCAGGACATGTACCGGGTAAACTACATCCGGCATCAAAAAGCCTTCTATTCCCACGTCCGTAAAGACAACCGGTTAAAGGCAAATGACATCAGCCTCTACCTGGCCCTCTTCCAGATCTGGAACAACCAGCACTTCCGGAACCGGTTTCCCATCATACGCGAAGAAGTGATGCTCCTCAGCAGAATAGGCTCCCGGAACACCTATACTAACTGTCTTAAGTGGCTACATACATGCGGTTACATCATCTATCAACCATCTAACCGCCCATATGTCCCCAGCCTGGTCAGTATCGTCCCATTTACGGGGAAAAGCACAAAACAGCTTACCCTGTTCGACGAACCTAATCCCAAAAGAGAGACACGCACTAAGCTCAGAAAAGAGACACATACACGTCTCAAAAAAGAGACACCTACATGTCCCAAAATCGATACTACCATAGTCCCAAAAATGAGACACAATTATAATAAACAAATAAACAATCAAACAGAGAGTAAAAGTACACGCTCAAAAAAAAATTCAATTATCAATGAAAAAAAAACACCAACAATAGAAGCCGCCATGGATTGGTTTTCCCAAAGAGGCCACCCGCCTCAGGAAGCCCGCAAATTTTTCTACCACTACCAGGCCATTGACTGGATGCTCAGCGGCCACCCAATAGCGGACTGGCAGGCCGCCGCCGCAAAATGGTCCGAAAACATAAAAACCACAAAACATGACAAACATGACAAACCCGGAAAACTCCACACCGACAACAACAAAGCCTACACCCACCCCTTATGACTATCATTACCTGCTGCAGTACGTCTCCAGCATAGGAAAAGACATGTACGGAAGAGACTACACCATTGCGGATATAGACAAACCTATCATTTCCCGTCTCTTATGCTATTTCCTAAAAGACAGGGAAGTTGCCGCCGCCGAAAAAATAGACCTGCAGAAAGGCATACTCCTCATGGGCCCTGTCGGCTGCGGCAAATCTTCCATCATGAAAATCATGAACAACTTTTGCCCTGCACCAGATAAACCTGTTTTCCACTCCTGCAATGAAATCGCCATTGATTTCAATACCAAAGGATACGAAACCATTCTAAAATATACCAAAGGGAGTTTCTTCCCATACACCTCCATCCCCCGCGTTCATTGTTTCGATGACCTCGGCCTTGAACCACCTGGATACTATTATGGCAACAACAGCAATGTCATGGCAGAAATCCTACTGTCCCGATACAACTTTTTCACCTCCTGCGACATGATCACTCATATCACCACGAACCTGAACACCAGCGAGCTGGAAGCCATATACGGCAATCGTATCCGCAGCCGCATGCGCGAAATGTTCAATCAAATCATATTCAGTAACACATCACCTGATAAACGAAAATAATTATGTATCCAACATTCGTCAAACAAAAAGAAAGCAACCCATACAACAGTACCCGTACCCTCGAAATCTGTGGCCAAAGCTACCTCGCCCACACCGCCGATCCTTACATCGACGACGCTATCAGTCTGGCAGCTCTCTGGCACTCCCACCAGATCACTTACCCCCGTATCATCCACTTAAGAAACTGGATCCGGGAAAATGATCAACACGGGCACAACATCCCATTTAAACACATAAAAGACATCATGGGCTGCAAGTATTTTGTAGATAGCGTCATTGAAGCTGAATTTTCCAACATCGGCCCTCACTATCAGGAAAACTTCTATGCCAGCTTAAGAGAGAATGAAAGAATATTCTTCGAATAATAGTTCATTGTAGGTATAGGATTTATCTCAAAGGGCCTGATAGTCTTGTCGGGCCTGATTTTAACCTCTAAACTATTACATATGCGACAACGACAAGCCATGATAAAACGGCCTGATATTCCTGTCGGGCTCAATCCTAAAAACATTATTTTGGGGTTAACAATCAAATCCAATGAAAAAAGGCCTGGTATTCCTACCGGGCCTAATTGCATTAATAACTATACCGAACTGCATTATTATGATGGCAATCAGGTAAACTTTGGTAATAGCAGTCCTAAAAGATACGTCAATACGACCTTTGATCTGGCGGGGTACCTAAACCGTCCACTACGTATAGCGCTGTTTGTAGACGGCCAAAGGATGGCTGTATACCTGGACGGCAAAAAAATACAGGACGGCATTTTTTTTAATCCGTCTGCTGCAAAGAATTTTTATATCACCGCACCATGGATGTATGAAAACGGAGCCAAAGTTCTGGTCAGTAATATAAAGATTTATGGATTTGGAAAATAATCACGGTTTAAGGGAGGTACGACAATGCATAGTCGGCCTTACATACAATAGGCCCCAAAAAGTCAATAATACTTGCTATTTTGTAACCACTTCCTGGCTCACTGCATCTGGTCGCGAAACAACATCATAAATTGATTAAATGAAGAACATTTTTGTAGTATTTCTTTTATGGATATTTACCATCAATCCATTCACCGTTCAAGCCCAAAACCTGGAAAATGCTGTTGATGAACTAATCCTTAGGGATTTTAATGATAAAAATGGTCCAGGAGGTGTATTTATGGTTGCACATCATGGAATACCTGTGTATCAAAAAGCTTTTGGAAAAGCCAACCTGGAACTTGGCGATAATCTGTCGGTGGACAATGTATTCCAGCTCGGTTCTATGACAAAGCAGTTTACCGCTATAGCAATACTGATGTTAGAACAACAACGTAGGCTTAGCGTTGGGGATCCTGTTTCCAAATATATTTCGGATTATCCAAATGGGGACAAAATCACCATTCACCATCTATTGACGCACACTTCCGGAATAAAGGATTTTACGAAAATGAAATCCTTAGCGGGTATCGCACAAAAAGATATGACACCTAAAATGATGGTTGATTTCTTTAAGGACGAACCCGTTGATTTTATACCGGGTGAAAAATTTGACTATAATAATTCAGGGTATGTTTTGCTGGGTTACTTGATTGAACTTGTTTCTGGCGAAAAATATGAAGAATATATCAAGAAACACATTTTCGACAAAGTTGGCATGACCCAGTCATATTATGCAAGTGATCGAAAAGTTATTAAGGGCAGAGCCTATGGATACCATAAAAAAGAGTCCGGTTATGTAAATAAAACGGTCATCAGTTTCAGTGTTCCGTTTTCTTCCGGTGCTTTAATGTCAACTTTATCGGATATGCTGAAATGGCAAAATGCACTGAACAAAAATCTTTTACTTGATACCGCTGAAACAACAAAAGCATTTAGCAGGTATAAACTAAATAATGGTGAAGAGTTTAATTATGGTTACGGATGGCATATCAGGGATATAAACAAGGTGCCAACCCGGGAGCATGGGGGAAGCATATTTGGATTTAAGACAATGGCAGTATACATACCTGGTGAAGACATTTATGTAATAGGATTGAGCAATTGCG